>Ga0075425_100003398_pt1 | contig 16187 bp, 12 predicted proteins | sample SoiMethybrSBSTD4_FD_75300 | JGI IMG/M metagenome (GOLD analysis project Ga0075425, IMG submission 75300) | Bulk soil microbial communities from a Populus tree surrounding site in Tennessee, USA - Soil MetaG P. TD hybrid SBSTD4 | ecosystem: Environmental > Terrestrial > Soil > Tree plantation... | reverse complement strand
CGGCACGTCGAGGCCGATCTCGCGCATCGCGTCCTTGAACAGCTGGCGATCTTCGGCGACCTTGATCGCATGAATCGACGCGCCAATCAGCTTGACGCCATGCTTCTCGAGGACGCCGGCGTTCGCGAGATCCACGGCAAGATTGAGCGCCGTCTGGCCGCCGACGGTCGGGAGAATCGCATCGGGCTTCTCGCGGGCGATGATCGCATCGAGCACTTCGACGGTGAGCGGCTCGACATACGTGCGATCGGCCATCTCGGGGTCGGTCATGATCGTCGCGGGGTTGCTGTTGACGAGGATGACCTCGAGACCTTCCGACCGCAGCGCCTTACACGCCTGGCTGCCCGAGTAGTCGAACTCGCACGCCTGCCCGATGACAATCGGACCCGAGCCGATGATGAGAATCCGTTTCAAATCTGTACGTAGAGGCATGACGCTAGCGCGACTCGATCATCTCGATGAAGTCGTCGAAGAGGTAATCGGCGTCGTGCGGACCTGGCGACGCTTCAGGATGGTATTGCACGCAGAACACCGGATGGCTCTTGTGCCGCAGTCCTTCGACGGTGCGGTCGTACAGATTCTCGTGCGTCACGATCACATCTTCGGGAAGCGACTTCGGATCGACAGCGAACCCGTGGTTCTGTGACGTGATCTCGACCTTGCCGGTGGCGAATTTCTTGACGGGATGATTCGCACCGCGATGGCCGAACTTCAGCTTGAACGTCGAGCCGCCCATCGCGAGGCCGAGAATCTGGTGACCGAGACAGATGCCGAACGTCGGCACGTCGGCTTTCACCAGCTGCTTCGCGTTTTCGATCGCGTACGTGAGCACCGCCGGGTCGCCAGGGCCGTTGCTGAGAAACACGCCGTCAGGTTTCGCGGCGAGCAGCTCGGATGCGGGAACCGTCGCGGGATAGACGCGAACGTCGCATCCATGAGCGCTAAGGCGGCAGAGGATGTTCCGCTTCATCCCGTAATCGTACGCCGCAATCTTGAGGCGCTTTTTCGCCTTCCGGCCCGGCGTCTTCGCGAAGTCGTCCTCGTGTTCGGCGGAAAAATCGAACATCTTGCTCGTCGTCACACCACGCACGAGATCGGAGCCTTCCATCTTCGGAATCGCGCGTGCCTTTTCGACAAGGGCGTGCGGGTCGAGCTGGCTGCCGGTCATGACGACGCCGCGCATGACACCGCCCGACCGCAGCTTGCGCGTGAGCGCGCGCGTGTCGATATCCGCAATCGCGACGATGTGGTGGCGGATGAAGTAGTCGCGCAGCGTGCCTTGCGCGCGCCAATTGCTCGCGATCGGCGACTCTTCGCGGACGATGAAGCCCGCGACATGCGGCGTCGTAGACTCGCGATCGTCGTCGGTGACGCCGTAGTTGCCGATTTCGGGACAGGTCATCGTGACGATCTGTCCTGAATAGGACGGATCGGTCAGCACTTCCTGATACCCGGTCATGCTGGTGTTGAACACGACCTCGCCGGCCGTTTCTCCGCTCGCGCCCGCGGCAACGCCGAGGTACCACGTGCCGTCTTCGAGGGCGAGGATGGCTTCTCTCTCCACTACTTCTCCAACGATGCGGTCACCCGATTTTGCTCGCCGCCTTTGATGTCCACGGAAGCCGACCACGTCCGATAGCCGTCCCGCGTGATTTGTACTGAATGATTGCCTGCACGAACATCGCCAATGGTGATCGGCGTCGTCCCCACTGCGCGCCCGTCCACGCTGACTGTGGCGCCTTGCGGTCGAGAGTCGATCACCAGCGTACCCGGTTCTGTCGACTGTACCTCGCTCGGCTTCGGGGCGACAGGTACGGCGGCCGGCGCTGTTCGCTTCAAGGCGACGCGCGGCTCGCGCGCGAGCGGCACGGTCAACGACTGCAGTGGCTCGGACGGGGTGAGCACCACGCGTCGCTCCGCAGAGGTGTACCCGTCGCGCACGACACGGATCCGATGTTCGCCTCGAGCCAGATCGGAGACTGCGGCGGGCGTCTGTCCGCGATCCTTGCCGTCGACAAAGACACGCGCTCCCGGTGGCGTCGAACGCACGAGCACTCGGCCGGTGAATTGCGGTGCGGCCGCAGGCTCCTTCGGAGTGACAACGACAGGCGGCTTCTCGGGCTTCGGCGCGGTCGGCGGCTGCGCGACGACGACGGGTGCGGGTGTCGTCACTGCGGCAACGGGAGCCGCGACGCCGCGGTCGCGAATGGCGACCGTGTATCCGAGGCCGAAACCCACAGCGAGTCCGATGATAGCCGCCACGCCAATTGGCCACAGCGGCGAATGCGCCGAAGTCGACATGACACTTGGTGCGGGCGGTTCAAGAAATGCCGGCAGTCGCGTTTCGAACACGGGCTCAGGATCCGGTTCGGCCACAGGTTCCGGCCCGACCGCCACGTCGTCGAATGCCCGCGGCTCTTCGAAAGCGAACGGCATCTCGTACACCATCGGCTCTTCCGGTGCCGGAGCAACTTCCATCGTCGGCGCGGGCTCAAACAGCGGTGGCTCGAGTTCCTCGATCGGGACTGAAACCACGGCATCGAGCAGCGGCGTTTCGGGAACATCCACATGTTCGACGACCTGCTGCTCGACTGGCTTGGCTTCTTCGACGGGCTCCGCGGGCGGCGCCTCGAGATCCATCAGACCGGCAGTCTCGATCGCGACGGGCGTCGGCGCGGGTATTTTTTGACGCCGCGGCAGCCGTACTCGCGGCGGAGGCTCCGCAGCCATCTGCTCTTGAAGTTCGTCGGCAAAAATCACGAGCGGAAGCTCTTCGGCTTCAGCCGGTGGAGTCTGCTCGACCTCGACCTCTACCTCGTCCGACGGCGTCACGACACGCAGCTTCCCACGACGCCTGGCTTTCGGCTTCGACTCGTCTGCGTCCGAGACCTTTGCGGCCTCATCGGCCGCCGGGGTGGCCGCGTCCTTCAATGCATTCGTGAAAGCGGTCGCGGTCTCGAACCGGTAGTTGGGATCGGCAGCGAGCGCGAGGGCGAACACTCGCTGAAGCGCCGCCACGTCGCAGCCCGCCACGTCGGTCAACGATTCGGCCGCCTCGCTACCGGTGCCGGCGACTCGCCTGCCACAGAGCAGCTCATACACGATCGCGGCGAGGCTGAAGACGTCTGCGCGTCGATCCCAACCCTCGTCGTTGATTCGCTCGGGTGCTGAGTACGGGCGCCGGACCGGCGTCGTGACGCCGACGCGCTCGAGCGCCCGACTGACCCCGACGCCGACGATGCGGATGTCGTCCTCCGACAGCAGGATGTCTCGCGGATGGAGCGCGCCGTGGAGCACATGGCGGTCGGCTGCGTAGTCGAGTGCGTCGGCAAGCTGACTCGCGACACGAAGCGTGGTCGCGAGCGGAGACCGCCCGTTTTCGCGCAGGACGATATCCAGCGTGTCGGCCGCGGCGAAGTCCTGTGCGAGAAACGCGTTGTTGCCGGCATCGATGCCGGCGGCGCGCGGTGCGGCGATGACCGGATGCTGCAATTCTGCAGCGATGAGCTGTTCGAACTCGCCGACGAGCTGATGAACGCGCTCGGGAGGGAGATCGAGCCGGAAAACTTTTATCGCAACGAGTCGATCACGATCGGAGTCATACGCACGAAAGACCGGTCCTAAAGCACCATTTCCGATCTGATGGAGCACGCGAAACGGACCGAAGGCGTCGGGCGGCGTGGAGCCGGCAGCTTCCGTGTGCAGTTCGAGACTCCTGTAATTAAGGTAGGCGCGAGTATCGTAGCACATGCGTTCGGCAGTACACACTCAATCGTGTACAGTATTTTGCGGTGCAAGCTGAAGCTTCGACGCGCGTTGGCCCGCTCAGTGTCGACGTGCGCCGCATCCCTGGGATCAAACGGCTCGCGTCTGATTACGTCTTTGCGTTTGGCGCGCTCGCGCCGTTCTTTTCCGGCAACCCGACGGAACGATCCGCATGGGCCGAGGCGATTGCGCGGACCCAAGGCCACCCGCGTCGTTCGACGGAGCTTGCCGCTGTCATCCGCGCTCAACAACAGCGTCGCGGTGCAGCTGGCGCAACTCTCGCCGCCGCCGCCAAGCTTGCCGACGAGCGCACCGTTGCCGTTGTCACGGGACAGCAAGCGGGACTGTTCGGCGGTCCGCTGTACACGATTCTCAAAGCGTTGACGGCCATCAAGCTGGCCGAACAAGTGACGCGGGACCACGGTGTCACAGCGGTTCCTGTGTTCTGGATCGAATCGGAAGATCACGATTGGGACGAGGTCCGGTCGTGTACCGTCCTGGACACCGACATGAGCGCGAGAACCGTCGCCCTTCCCGCTCGAGCCGACGGCGATCCAGTTCCAGTCGCCGCAGTCACTCTCGACGAGCAGATTGCCGGCGTACTCACCGAACTCGAACAGAGCCTCTCCCCCACCGAATTCCGTGACACGCTGCTTGCCGACTTACGAGCCGCATATGCGCCGGGTACGGGCATGTCCGACGCGTTCGGCCGCGTGCTCGAACGCATGCTTGGCGATCGCGGGCTCGTCGTGTACGACGCGTCTGATCCGGCCGCGAAGCCCCTGGTCGGCGATTTGTTTGCTCGTGAGTTGTCCACGCCCGGCGAGACGGCGAAGCTCGCCGCCGCCGCTGGCGCCGATCTGACGGCGCGCGGCTATCACGCGCAAGTGCAGACGTCCGACTCACACAGCGTTTCCCTGTTCCGCCTGGACGGCGCCCGCCGGCCGATTCACACGCCGGCGGATTTCGTTCGTGAAGCCGCGGATCGCCCGGCGGGCTTCAGTCCGGGCGTGCTGCTCCGCCCGCTCGTGCAGGACACAGTGCTCCCGACCGTTTGTTATGTCGCCGGCCCCAACGAGCTCGCGTACCTTGGACAGCTGCGAGGCGTGTACGAGCGTTTTGGCGTACCCATGCCGCTCATCTACTCGCGCGCGACAGCAACCATTCTCGATTCAGCCGCGATCCGATTCCTGTCCAAATACAACGTGCCGTTCGAAGCGCTCGCACCGCAGGACGACAGCGAGCTCAACGAACTCCTGCGGACGCAGATTCCACCCGAAGTCGAGGACACGCTCGCGGCCGCTGAGCATGCCCTCGCGGAACGGATGAGCCGCGTCGTCGCGGCGGTGCCGGCACTCGATCCGACGCTCGAGGCGACGGCAAAGAACACGTTGAGCCGGATGCAGCACGATCTCGAAAACCTGCGCGGCAAGACAATTCACGCGGCCAAGCGTCGCAACGAGACGCTGCGCCGTCAATTTCAGCGTACGCGGGCGCTGGCATTCCCCCATGGTCAGCCGCAGGAGCGTACGGTTGCCTCCATCTGGTTTCTGAACCAGTACGGCGAGGCGTTCGTCGAAAGGCTCTGGCAGGAGCTGCCGCTCGAGATGGGAACGCACTGGGTTGTCACTATCTAGTAAAGGCGTACGGATTCGCATCGCCGGACTGTGGCGCAAACGTTGGGTGCGCGTCACGACGATGGCGGGGCTTGTGCTCGCGGCACTCACCTGGGGCGTCCTCGGCTACTATTACGTCAGCTTCTCCCGCCTGATCGATCGAAGCCTCCACGGCGAGCGCGACAAAGTGTTCCCGCAGGTCTTCGCGCGGCCGCTCGACATCTATCGCGGCCAGTCGCTGACGCACCAGCAGCTGATCGACCGGCTCAACGACTTGGGATATGCGCAGCGACCCAGACTCGAACGGCCTGGTGAGTTCGCCGTCAATCCGGGGACAGTGTCGATCGTCGTGCGAACCCCGGAGTTGAGAGGCCAGGTCGTCCAGGTGTCGTTTCAGCGGCTGGCCGATCCGAACGCGCCCGTCAAACGCGGCGCGCCCGTTCGCCTCTCGGACCATGTCACACGTCTGCAACTCGGTCCGCGCGCGACCGAACGGCTGACACTCGACGCGCCGGTCCTGAGCGCGATCGTGGCAGGCGAACGTGAGAAGCGGCGTCCCGTCGCGCTCAGCGCTATTCAACCGAGCCTCGTGCAGGCGGTGCTCGCCATCGAGGATCGTCGTTACTACGAGCATCCGGGCGTGGACCCGATTGGCGTGCTCGGCGCAATCACCTCATACGCGACCGGCCGACGATCGTACCTGGCGGGCGGCAGTACGATTACGCAGCAGCTGGTCCGCAACGTGTTCCTGCCGACGTTCGAAGACATTTCGCTGCAGGAAGCGCGGCGCCGCTCCATGAAGCGCAAGGCGCTCGAAGCGTTCGTGTCGATCATCCTGACAAGCCGCGCGTCGAAGGACGACATTCTCGAGATGTATTTGAACAACGTCCCGCTCGGACAGCGCGGGTCGTTCGCCATCTTCGGCGTAGCCGAAGCCTCTCGGCTGTTCTTCGGCAAAGACGTCAGCAACGTCTCGTTGACCGAAGCGGCAACAATCGCCGGCGTCATTCAGCAGCCCTCAGCTCTTTCACCCTTCACCAACCCGCAACGATGCCGCGAGCGTCGCAACGTCGTGCTGTTCGCGATGGCCGACGCCGGCTACATCAACAAGGCCGTCGCCGAGCGCGCATCGCAGGAGCCGCTCGTCGTCGTCCAGCGCGCACTCGAAGCGGAGGCGCCCTACTTCGTCGACTACGTGAATCAGACCCTCGACGACGACTATCCGGGCCTGACCACGACGACGAGCAAGGCGGTCGACGTCTACACGACACTCGATCTGCACTTGCAGCGACTCGCGCAGGACGCGGTGCGCAAAGGACTCACCAGCGTCGACTCGATGCTGGCCAAGCGGAAACGAGGCAAGGCCGAAGCCGCCCTGATTGCACTCGATCCACGAACCGGCGAGATTCTCTCGTTCGTCAGCGGACGTTCGTACAACCAATCGCAATACAACCGCGCCATCATCTCGCGGCGGCAGCCGGGATCGGTGTTCAAACCGTTCGTCTACCTCACAGCCTTCGAGCAGGCGATCGCGCAAGGCCGGAACGACGTCACACCCTCCACCATCACGCTCGACGAACAGGAGACCTTCGAATTCGACGAGCAGGTATGGACGCCGGAGAACTACGAAAAGGAGTACCTCGGACCGGTCACCTACCGCTACGCTCTCGCGCACTCGCTCAATCTCGGGACCATTCACGTCGCGCAATCGGCCGGCTACGAGAACGTCGCCGCGTTGTGGAAGAAGCTCGGCGTCGGCAACCCGCCGAAGCCGTATCCGTCGATCGCGCTCGGCGTCTTCGAGGCGACGCCGTACGAAATCGCCACCGCGTACACGCTGTTTCCAAACGGCGGCGCTATCCGTCCACTACGGCACCTGCTAAAGGTCGTCAGCGGCGGCAGCGACGTCACCAAGAAGCCGAAGTCAGGAATGCGGACGATCGCGCGGCCGGATACTACGTTCCTCGTCACCGACATGATGCGGGCCGTGCTCAACGAAGGCACGGCAGCACCGGCGCGAAGTCTGGGCTTCACCCTCGACGCCGCCGGAAAGACCGGGACCACAAACGACAAGCGTGACGCATGGTTCGTCGGATTCACTCCAGAGCTCCTGACGGTGGTCTGGGTGGGGCTCGACGACAACGAGCCGCTCGGGCTCACCGGCGCGCAGGCGGCGCTCCCGATTTGGACCGATTACATGATCCACGCGCTCGCCGGCCGCGACAGCGTCGAGTTCCCCGTGCCAGAAGGCATCACGTTCGTCGATGTCGACCGCGCCACCGGCAAGCTCCCGACACCCGCCTGCCCCATGACGGTCCGGTCGGCGTTCATCGAAGGCACGGTGCCCACACTGACGTGCGAGCAGAGATAGCCGTCCTGCCCTTCCCGCCTGTCCTGCCCGTATAATCGCGTCAGTGAATCAAGAGGTCTTTGCGGCGGTCACCGATGCGCTCGAACGCGGCGAACCTGCGGCGCTGGTGACGATCGTGTCGACGACCGGCTCCACGCCACAGCGGGTCGGCGCCAAAATGCTCGTGTTCGGCGACGGCCGCATCGTCGGCACCATTGGCGGCGGATGCTACGAAAACGACGCGTTCTGGAAGGCGCGCGACGCAATCACGAACCGCAAGCCGCAGCTGGTCCACTACGAGCTCGACGATGACTTCGCCCAAGAGAGCGGACTCATTTGCGGCGGCCAGATGGACGTCTACATCGAACCGATTGAGCCATCGCCAGAGCTCTTCGTCATCGGCGCCGGTCATGTCGGATTTCATCTCGCGCGGCTCGCTCACGAAGTCGGCTTCCGCGTACACGTCGTCGACGACCGCGAGAAGTTCGCCAATCGCGAACGCTTTCCGCACGCGGTAGAAGTCGTGGTCGAAGACGTCCCGTCGTGGATTGCGCGCGCGAGTCTTCCGCCTCATGCCTATGCGGTGATCGTCACGCGTGGTCACACCAACGATCTCGAAGCGCTTCGAGCGCTTGCGCCGCGGGAGCTCCGCTACCTCGGGCTGATTGGCAGTAGAGCCAAGGTCGCCAGGATCTACGAGCAGCTCGTCGAGGACAAAATGTCCGCGGACGCGCTGAAGCACGTGCACGCGCCAATAGGCCTCGACATCGGCGCCGTCACGCCGCAGGAAATCGCCGTGAGCATTCTCGCGGAGCTGATTGCCGTCAAGCACGGAAAGATGGCAGGACGCGACGCCGGCGAGCTGTCGATGAAGTGGGAGCCGCCGAAACTATCCGTTCCATCCTAGTTCGCAACGGGTTGATCGTCACGATGAACGACGCCTACGACGTCGTGTCCGGTGACGTGTCTATCCGCGACGGAAGAATCGCCGCCGTCGGCCCGTCAATCGACGGGACATTCGACGAGATCGTCGACGCGCAAGGGGGCTTCGTGCTGCCCGGTCTCGTTCAGACGCACATTCATCTCTGTCAAACGTTGTTTCGCAGCTACGCGGACGATCTGCCGCTGATGGACTGGCTGCGCACGCGCGTCTGGCCGATGGAAGCCGCGCATACGCCGGCATCGCTGCGCGCGGCGGCGCGGCTGGCCACGACCGAGCTGCTCCTGAGCGGCACGACTTCCATCCTGACAATGGAAACCGTGCACGACACCGACGTTGTGTTCGAGGCTGCCGCCGAAAGCGGCATCCGCGCGACGATCGGCAAATGCATGATGGACGCAGCGGCGGATGCGACGCCTCCTCGATTGAAAGAGTCGGCCCGGCGGTCTCTCGACGAGAGCCGTCAGCTTCGCGAGCGTTGGGACGGCGCGGCGAATGGCCGTCTGCGAGCGGCATTCGCTCCGCGTTTCGCCATCTCTTGCTCGCGCGAGTTGCTCGAAGCGGTCGCGGCCGAGTCTGCCGCGACGCGGACAATCGTCCATACCCATGCATCGGAGAATCGCGATGAGATCGCGATCGTTCGAGAGTTGTCTGGTGGACTGTCCAACATCGAGTACCTCACGGCGGTGCACTTGGCGTCGCCGCGGCTGTGCGCGGCGCATTGCGTCTGGGTGGACGACCGTGAACAGGCGCTGCTTGCTGAGCATGACGTCAAAGTGATGCACTGTCCGAGCTCGAATCTGAAGCTTGGCTCGGGTCTGGCTCCCGTGGTCGAGATGCGGCGTCGCGGCATCACGGTGTCGCTCGGCGCTGACGGAGCCGCGTGCAACAACCGTCTCGACATGTTCGAGGAAATGCGGCTCGCCGCACTCATCCAGGCAACGAGACGCGAGCCAGGTGCGTTGACTGCGCGTGACGCCTTGACCATGGCGACACGGGACGGGGCGCGGACGCTCGGTCTCGATGCCGAAATCGGGTCGATCGAGCCGGGCAAGCGCGCTGACCTCGTCGTCGTTGACAGTGAGGAACTCTCGCTCATCCCCGCCCGCGACCCGTACTCAGCGCTCGTGTATGCCGCCCGTGGTTCGCACGTCCGGACCACCATCGTCGACGGGATGGTTCTCGTCGACGAGTTCAGACCGAAGCATCTGGACCTCAACGAGTTGCGCGTGACGGCGCGAGCGGAAGCGCGGCGCCTCGCGGACCGGGCCGGACTTTGACCTGCTATAATGCTTTAGCAGTCTCAAACCGAGACTGCCAACAGAATTACCGATGAACAACGAACCTCAGGATAGGTCGAAACGCGTGCTCGAGGCGCTGGTTCGGGAATACATCGACTCGGGCGAACCCGTCGCCTCGTCTCTGCTTGTCGCGGCAGCTGGACTAGGCGTCTCGTCCGCGACGGTTCGCAGCATCCTCGCGCGACTCGAGGACGAAGGTTTCGTTCAACAGCCCCATACGTCTGCCGGCCGTATTCCGACGGACCGTGGCTATCGCTTTTATGTGGATTTGATTCTGGACGCGAAGCGCCCGAGCCGTACCGCGCAAGCGGTCGAGGCGAAGCTGCGGAAAGAGAACGCCGACGGGCTGCTCGACTCGCTGCTGCCCCAGGTGTCTCACATGGTGTCGCAGGCGTCTGGTCACATTGGCTTTGCCGTGCGGCCGGCGCACGAATCGGCGGTATTCGACCGTGTGGAGTTCATCCCGCTCGGCGGCACGCGTGTGCTCGTCGTGATCGTCGCCCGAGGCGGCCACGTCATTCAAAAAGTCGTGGACGTCGCTGAGCCGCTGACAGCCGACGACCTGCGGCAGGCAGCGAACTATCTCAACGTCGAGTTCTCGGGTCTGCCGCTGCTTCGCGCGCGCGAGGCCGTGCTCGAGCGCATCCATCAGGAACGTCTGCTCTATGATGCGCTGCTCGCTCGAGCGATGCGGCTGGCGACATCCACATTTGCGGATCTGACGGGAACGCCCGCGATCTACATCGAAGGCGCTGCCTCGCTGCTCGAAGATTCGCATGGCCTGACGCTCAGCACACTGCAGACGCTGCTGCAGCTCATCGAAGAGAAGCAGCGTCTGGTGCGCGTGCTCAACGAATACATCGACGGTCCAGGCCTGACGGTCGTCATCGGCGCCGAGCATCCTGCTCCCCATTTGCGGTCGTTCAGCTTGATCGCGTCGACATATGGCAGCGGCGATGCAACGGGCACGATCGGCGTGATTGGACCGACGCGGATGCGGTATCCGCGGGCCATCGACGTCGTCGACGCTGCTGCGCAAGCGGTGTCGCGCGTCCTTCGCGATCCCAATTAGAACCTTCAGCGGCATTCCTCCGTGTTGGAAAGCTGAGCAAGTGTCATGAGTGAAATCAACGAATCTGATCCAACCACAGCGGCAGCCGCGGCGGACGCCGCGGCAGACCCCACGCTTGAATTGCGCCGCGAACGCGACGAGCTGCACGACCGCCTCCTCCGCAAGGGCGCCGAGTTCGACAACTATCGAAAGCGCATCGAGCGCGAACGACGGGAGCAATCCGATCAAGCTGTCGTCGACCTTCTTCAGTCCCTGCTGGCGGTGGTCGACGATTTCGATCGCGCGCTGACGATTGAAGCGGGAGCGGACACCGAGGGGTACCGGAAGGGCGTCGAGCTCATTTACGCGAAGCTGCACGACGTCCTGAAGAGACACGGCGTTCGTCCGATCGAGGCGTTGGGCACTGACTTCGACCCCAATCTGCACGAAGCGGTCGTTCAAGAGACGAGCCCGAATCATAGAGACGGCGAAGTGATCGGGGAATTGCGGAAGGGCTACATGCTCGGCGACAAGCTCCTCCGTCCGGCCATGGTGAAGGTGGCAAAGGCGTGAGCAAGCGCGATTACTACGAGATCCTCTCAGTCGAGCGGACCGCAACGGACGGCGAAATCAAGAGCGCATATCGCAAGCTGGCGCTGAAATATCATCCCGACCGCAACCCCGGCGACCATCAAGCCGAGGAGCGGTTCAAGGAATGCGCCGAAGCGTACGCCGTTCTCGCGGACCCGGACAAGCGCGCCGCCTACGATCGGTTCGGCCACGCCGGTGTCGCTTCCGCTGCTGGCGCCGGCGGCTTCGATCCGAGCGTCTTCACCGGCTTCGAAGACATCCTCGGCGGCCTCGGCGACATTTTTGGCTTCGGCGATTTGTTCGGCGGCGGCCGGCGCCGCGGCGGTCCGCAGCGCGGCCGCGATCTTCGATACGATCTCGAGATCAGCTTCGAAGAATCGGCGCGAGGCGCCGAAACGACCATTCAGATTCCGCGCGAGGAGAATTGCGAACCCTGCAAGGGCTCGGGCGCGGCGCCCGGCACGCAGGCGACCGTCTGCAGCATGTGCCGGGGACAGGGCCAGGTCCGGACCCAGCAGGGATTCTTCACCGTCGCGCGCACGTGCCCTCAATGCCGCGGCAACGGCAAGACCATCACGAAGCCGTGCACGACGTGTCACGGTGCAGGACGCATCGCGAAGGAACGCAAGATCACCGTCAAGATTCCGCCGGGGATCGCGACGGGGCAGCAGCTGCGCCTTCAGGGCGAGGGCGAAGCCGGATTCGCCGGCGGGCCGCCCGGCAGTTTGTACGTGGTCATCCAGGTCCAGGAACACGAGTTCTTCCGCCGCGACGGCATGAATCTGTTCTGCGAAGTGCCGGTGAACTTCACGACGGTCGTTCTCGGCGGTGAGATCGAGGTGCCGACGCTCGACGGCGTCGAGACGGTGAAGGTGCCGGCCAGCACACAGACGGGCACGACGCTTCGGCTGCGCGGCAAAGGTATGCCCGACGTCAACGGACGCGGACGCGGCGATCTGTTCGCGACGGTTCAGGTCAGGACGCCCCAGAAACTGAACAAAGAGCAGCGCCAGGCGATCGAGCAGCTCGCGAAGGTCTTGCCGAAGGACAAGTTCGAACCGCGCAAGCGCGACGAAGAGCAGCAGGAAGAGCGCAATCTGTTCGATCGCGTGAAGGACATGTTTGGGTAAGTCCTGGCCGGCGCTCGACGTGAGCACTCGCGGCGGCACCGATCACGAACTGGTGCTCGCCGCTGTCGACGACTACTCTCCAACCGCCATCGAAGAACGCGACGCCGCGCTCCGAGTCTTTTTCGCCACTCCCGAATTGCGCGAACGCGCATCGGCTTCACTCTCGAGTCAATTCACACTCACGTCGGTCGACGTTGACGACGAAGACTGGGCACGTCGTGGCCAGGGCGATCTGTCGCCAGTCGTCGTCGGCCGCGTTGTCGTCTATCCGTCCCGTCCTGCCCATCCTGCCGATCCTGCCCAGGTCGATATCGTGATCCCGCCATCCATGGGCTTCGGGACCGGACATCACGCGACCACACGACTCTGCTTGGCGGCCCTCCAGTCGATCGACCTGAGAGGGAAATTCGTGCTCGACGTCGGTACCGGCTCGGGGCTGCTGGCTATTGCGGCGGTCAAACTTGGCGCACCCGCGGCCTTGGGAACAGACGATGACGCGGACGCGATTCAAGCGGCGCGTGAAAACCTCGAGTTGAACCGGGTGACAAATGTCGAACTGGTTGTCGGCGACGCGATGACCGACCCGTTGCCGGCTGCCGACGTCGTCGTCGCAAACATCACGGGCGCGCTGCTCGTCCGCGCAGCGTCACGTCTGGTCGCGGCGACGAAGGCGGGCGGCGTATTGATCTTGAGTGGCGTACTCGCAAGCGAACGCGACGACATTCGCCGCGCATTTGCCAACCAGACAGTCGAGGATGTCGTCCAACAGGACGAGTGGCTTGGCTTTACCTTAAGATGCCGATGATGTGGGTTCGCCGGCCGTCTGTTGTTGTGGCCATTGCGATGGCGTCTGCGATTGCCGTTGGGTCTGCACAACAGCAGCCGCCACCGCGCGATACGTCTGCGCGCGCTCCGTCGGCAACGGCGGCGGCCACCGGCCGTTTGAGCGGCCGCGTCGTCGCGAGCGATACCGGCAAGCCAATCAAGCGTGCGCGGGTGTTCATCAGCGGCGCCGACATCGGCGGGGGCCGCGGAATGCTGACTGACGACAGCGGCGCGTTCGACTTCACAAATCTCCCGGCCGGCCGCTATTCGATTACGGCATCGAAGAGCGGATACATCCAGCTGTCGTACGGACAGCGGCGGCCGCTTCAGGCCGGAACGCCGCTCCAGCTGCTCGATGGACAACAGCTTCGCAGCATCGACTTCGCGCTCCCGCGAGGCGGCGTCATCTCCGGGCGCGTGTCCGACGAAACCGGCGACGTCATGCCCGGCGTCGCGGTCCAGGTGCTCCGATATCAGTATCAGCAGGGCAATCGCCAGCTCACTCCGGCCGGTCAAGGGCAAACCGACGACCGGGGCGTGTACCGTGTCTGGGGACTCAATCCCGGCGAGTACTACGTGAGCGCGATCGCGAGAAATGACGGAGCGATCGGACGCGGAATTCCGCCAGCTGCAGCCCAGGTGCTCGAAGACGCGATAGGCGGCCGTGGGCGCGGGAACGGCCGCGGGGCGGTTCTCGGGGCGGCTCTCGCGACGGTGGCTTCGCCGGACGATCAGAACCAGTTGATGTATGCGCCCACCTATTATCCGGGCGTCGGATCCGTGGCGGAAGCTCATCCTGTCACGCTTGGCGTCAGCCAGGAGTTGGTCGACGTCGACTTCACGCTCCGGCTCGTCGTGACTGCGCGTGTGAGCGGCCACGTCGAAAACGGCGACGGATCGTGGACGGCGCAGGGCAACGTCAACCTGACACCGCAGGGCGGCTCGCGCGCCGGTGGCAACAACTTCGGCGGACGCATCGGCGCAGACGGCCAGTTCAGCATCGCGAATGTGCCGCCCGGCCTCTACACCCTTCGCGCGCGAAACAACGACCGCGACGCCCCGCTCTATGCGTCGCAGCCGCTGTCGGTCAACGGCGACGTCAACACCGTCGTCGTGCTGCAGAAGGGCGGCTCGCTCTCGGGCTCGCTGGTGTTCCAGCCGGGATCAACGAATGCGCCGAGCGACTTGACGCAGGTGCGCGTCACCGCGCCATCCATCGATCCCGATGACAATGCCGGTCCGATGCCGAATCCTCGCGTCAATAAGGACGGAACATTTACCATCGACGGCGTGAGCGTCGGCGACCATCTGATTCGAGCCAACGGCGGTGGCGGCATGCGCGGGTGGAATCTCAAGTCCGTCACGATCGACGGTCGCGACGTCACGGACATTCCGATTACAGTCAGAAGCAACCAGCGGATCAACAACGTCGTCGTGACGTTCACCGACAAGATCAACGAAATCAACGGCACGGTCACGGACGTGCAAGGCAACGCCGTCACCGAGTACACCGTGCTCGCGTTCTCGAGCAACTCCGCCGTCTGGCGCCCAAGCTCGCGTCAGATCGCGACCACACGCCCAGATCAAACCGGGATGTTCAAGATTCGCAATCTTCCTGCAGGCGAGTACTACGTGGTGGCTGTCGACCCGTCGGAGCCCGGCGAATGGTTCGAGCCCACGTATCTCGATCAGCATCGCGCCGGCGCTGCGCGCATCGCGCTCGGCGACGGCGACACGAAGACGCAGGACTTCCGGGTACAACGCTGACGAAGTTAGAACTGAGAAGTCAGAACCTCTCAGTCCACACTTCTAACTTCTGGCTTCTAACTTCTAACTTCATAAGTCTCCAAAGAGGAACTGCAAGACGCTGATCGCCGCGACCGGTGTGGCATCGGCCCTGAGCGTGCGGTGACCCATGGTCATCAGACGAACGCCGTGGGCCCGCGCTGCTGCCAGTTCTGAGTCCGTCCAACCGCCCTCAGGGCCGACAAAGATCGTCGCGTCCTGCGGCGCCGCCTGCCCGCGCAGCGTCGACAACGATTCGACGGCGTCGCCGCCGGCCGCACCTGGCTCGACGAGCATCAGCATCAGCGCCGAGTGCGGATCCTGCAGGAACGATTCGAGCGTGAGTGGCCGGCGGACATCGGGCAGCATCGCCCGTTTCGACTGCTTGACGGACGCGAGCGCGACCCGGCGCCACCGATCGAGGCGAGTGCCGTTGGTCAGCTGGGCGACCGTTGTCTCCGTCCTCGCCGTCACGAGCGGCTGCACGGCGGTGACACCCAGCATCACCGAGTCGCGGACGATGTCGTCCATCTTCTCGCCTTTGATCACGGCTTGCGCGAGTGTCAGCGCGACGAGCGGTTCCGCGGCGGGTTCGATCCGCGCGATCAGCTGCACGCGCGCGTCGCGTCGAGCCGCCGCGATTATTCGCGCAGAAAACTCGTGTCCGCGTCCGTCGAACACCGAGACCATGTCGCCGACGCCGAGCCGAAGCACGCGCGTCAGATGCTCGGCTTCGTCCTTCGGCAACGTGACAGTTTCGTCGCCGGGATCGAGCGAAGGCGCAAAAAACCTATGCACTGCGGGAATTATACGGATACGAACATCCTTTCATC
>Ga0075425_100003396_pt1 | contig 16191 bp, 16 predicted proteins | sample SoiMethybrSBSTD4_FD_75300 | JGI IMG/M metagenome (GOLD analysis project Ga0075425, IMG submission 75300) | Bulk soil microbial communities from a Populus tree surrounding site in Tennessee, USA - Soil MetaG P. TD hybrid SBSTD4 | ecosystem: Environmental > Terrestrial > Soil > Tree plantation... | reverse complement strand
GTGTATGTTCTGCTTGTCTGTCCCGTATTACCCCGTGGCAACATCTGATGCACGACGATGCCCACACATCGTTGTGAAAAAAAGATCAAGAACTGCAGACACTTAATATGCGCGTTGTCGGTTCCTGGCGTCGCGCAGTGAGTTGCACGGCAATGGATACTTGCAAAAAATCCATGACGCGAGCGTCCCGACTGCTCGCGATAACGCAGTTGCCTTAGCCCGCGTTCACTTCATCGGTGCTATTTGTACAGTGGCACGTCCTTCTCGTTCTCGGTGCAGAAGTACTCAAGTAAGTCTTCATTGGGAAGAAGTGTGGCTTTTTGAGTGTACGTGATGGGCTTCGTGTAGGACTTCGGATCGTCGATCGTCACTTCGACTTCGAGATGACCGGTATCTCGTCGCCGAAATCGCTCGGTGAGATGGAGATTTTCACTATGCGGATGCCCCATGGCATCGAGCCAGCTTTGATCATTGAAGCCGACGGTATCAACGACCAGGGTGTCCCCGTCCCATTTGCCCGTCGAATAACCCATCCACCTCGGCTCGGCATCCTTAATCGGCTGACGGCCGTCGAGGAAAATCTGGCGAAACACCGTGTTCTCCTCGTAAAGAATCACGATCAACCGCGGTGTCTGAACAATTTTGTAAGGAAGAGGCACAGAGTTCAGGATCGGCAGGCCAGTCGGCTTGCAGTGCGCCATTGGCGCATCTTTGCCATTGTTCTGCAAACGCTGCATGAACAGAGCTTGTGCGGATGGTTGGAATGGCACGGCATCCTGCTTCAGATCTGCCATGACGTTGATCATGTATTGGGGGAAAACACGGTTCTCCACTCCGAGCGGTTTGCCGTTTGGATCCGGATCCGCCACCCAGACCCCAGACAAATCGACTTTTCCGTCCTGAGTTTTCGGAGCCCGCGCCGAAAGATTCGGCTTGCCTTCGACTTTCTCCCACTGCGCCAAACCTGTAGAAGCAAAGATCAGCAAAGCCGCGACGGCGGCCGCGATCGAATTCATAGAAACCTCCGAAGATTTAAATAACCTATCGCTTTGGAGCTTCAGCGGGCTGCGGCACACTCGAGGCGGTGAACAATCGCTGACCGGTGTTGGTCAAAACGACAACCTGCGCGTTGCCGATATTGCTTCCGTCTCTTGCGCGAAAGCCTTCGATAGTGACCACGTCACCGACCTTCATCGAATTTCTGTTCCAGCCGGACCGAATCAGCAGATTGGGACTGCCCATTTCCATTCCCCAATTCGTCGCTTTGCCGGTGTCGTCCTTCACATCCATATAGAACCAGGTGTGAGGATTCTGCCACTCGACTTTCGTAACCATGCCCGTTAGCTTGATGGGCTTCTTGTCATCAAAGACGGCTGAAAATGAGTGGTGTGCCAGCGCCGTCAATTCCGCCGTCAGCAAGCTCAAAAGTAAAGCCGCGCATGCGAACAATTTCTTTGTCATGGACGATTACTGTCGCTTTCTCCGCGGATGCCGTCAAGATTTACTTCTTCAGCCTTGCACCGGCCAATTGACCAATGGCGCCGAGCGTTGTTTGTGCCGCGTTTAGTCCAAGGCGGAAATCTTTGTCGCTGAAGAAGGAAAAAACGTCGAGGGGCTGATGCCATGTTGGATTCCATCCAGCGCCGGTATGCATTCCACGCTCATTTTCGCGAAGGCTGATTGCAGGAACGCGATTCATAAAAGGTGTAGAGTCGGTGTTCGTCATGTGAGAACCGACAGCAGCAGGGTAGTCCGATGCGTATTTCTCATTTGCATCTCTGAAAAAGAAACCGAGTTTCATTGCCTCGTCAGCGAATTTGGCTGTCGATTGGAATTCGATGTTGACGTCGGCTTCCGGACGTTGCTCGGGGTTCCACGTGCCGTCGGCGCGAGGCATGCCGTGGTCCCACAACATCATGTCGTGTTGGATCATGCCGAGCCAGGTCGGTTCAGGAAATTTGCCGGAACCGGCGGGGAACTCTTTGCCCTGCAGGGCCTCGCGCTGTGCGACGTAGGCAACGGCTCCGTTCAAGCCGGTCTCCTCATTGTTCCAGAGAGCAAATCGGATCGATCGATCGGTCTGGACATCCGGCATGCTGAAGATTCGTGCGAGCTCCATGACGAGCGCGGTGCCGGAGGCATCATCGTTCGCAGCCTCGCCCCAACCCTGCCCGTCCATATGCGCCGCGACAATGTACATCTCGTAAGGACGCGTCGAGCCGACCTTCGTGCAGTACACTTCTTCGCGCGGACCGGGTGTCGAAGGTTGCATATTGAGTTCGCGGAGCCGGGCGTCGGGCTGCCGGTTGGGATCGGTGTTCACGCCCGTCGGCCGGGTGATCCCTCGATAGCGTGAACCGCCCACGCCGCGACGGACTTCGCCGCTGGGGATCACCGACGGTGTTGGGGTTGCAGGTGAAGCGGGCGCCGTCTCTTGTGGCCGTGCGTTGTATTCGTACTTCACGCGCTCCGTGAGACAGCCATAACTCTTGAGCTGCGCCTCGATCCAGTCGATAGCGGCTCGATTGCGGTCCGTTCCTTGCCTGCGATCACCGAACACGGCGAGCCCTTTGATCGTGGCCTTGTACTTTTCCAAATCAAGTCGTCCGACCAATTCCTTGACGAAATCTTGCGCTGGCTCAGGCGTCTGCTCACGCTCTTGTGCCGCGAGACCAAGGGGCAATGCGAATACAGCAAAAGACAATAGTCGGATCAGCCTGTGGTGCACGTGGCGAATATACATCCAACTGGCATTCCGGCAAAAGCAGCCGGTAAACTCTTCGCATGAATGCCGATGAAGTTGAACTTGCCGAGATTGTTCGAAAAGATGTCCGATCAGTCTTGAACAAATACTTGCCGCGTATCGTGCAGTGCCTGGAGTTGCTGAGCGAAGAAGAAATTTGGTGGCGGCCGAACGCGGCCTCGAATGCCGCGGGGAATATCGTCCTTCATCTGTGCGGCAACGTTCGCCAATGGATAATTTCGGGTTTGAGCAGAGTTAGAGACGTACGCGAAAGGGACAAGGAATTCTCGGAGCGTGGCCCGATTCCACGTCATGCACTGATTGCACGGTTGAATGATACGGTCGCGGAAGCCTGCCAAATTATCGAGACTATGTCGGCGGGAACGTTGTTACGCGAATTCGATATTCAAGGCTACCACGTGACAGGTTTGTTTGCCGTGCTGAGCGTTTGCGAACATTTCGCGTATCACAGTGGACAGATCGTTTACCTTACGAAGCTGAAGCGCGGCGAAGACCTGCATTTCACCCAACTGCCGAGCTACAAGCCCGCAGAGCCAGGCCCTTAGCCACGGACGTAAACTCGCTTCCGCTCGAGATGCGTTCCGCTCCGAACCGTTCTTGAAAAATCCGTCGCACTGCTGGAACGAGCGATGATCCACCCGTCAGGAAGACACGGTCCACGTCGCCGTTTCCGATGTTGGCGCGGAGCATCAGACGCTCGATAGCCGCACGGATTTTCTGTAAATCTTCCTCGATCCAGTTCTCAAATGTGGGCCGCTTCACTCGTCCGCGCATTTGAAGCGCATAGTCCTCGAAAACGAACGTCCCGACCATTTCCAAAGAAAGCTCCGCCTTCATTTGCTGTACGGATCGGTGGAGATAAAAACCGAGGTCGTTTTGCACGATGTGGAGGAGCGCATTGATCTTTTCGGGTTCGAATGAATTCACCTGAATGCTGCGCAGCATCTGAATGGTGTCGTTCGATTTGAGAAATGACAGGTAATGCCATCGCTCGAGATCCGAGTAGATCCACTCGGGCATCGGAAGCACTTTGTCGAGCGAACGATATTCGGAGGCACGTCCAAGTTTCAGTGAAATGAGGTTGCGCACGACGCGTGCATCGAACGCGTCACCGGCCAGCGCGATGCCTTCCGTGCCAAGAATCCGGTTCGGACTCTGGCGAGCGCTTGGCCCAACACGCAACAGGGAAAAGTCGCTGGTGCCACCGCCGAAGTCGCCGATAAGAATCAGTTCGTCGTGATCAAGGCTGCTTTCGTAGAAATAGGCAGCAGCGACAGGTTCGTATTCGAAAATCACGGGCCCGATACCGGCCTTGTCCAGCGCACGTTTGAGCCGGGCGATTGCGAACTCGTTATCCTCCTCCGTATTGGCATTCGAGTAGCGCACAGGTCGGCCAACCACGATGGGTCCGTCGAATGGTCCGATTTGCTGCTCGGCCTGAAGCCGCAAGTCGCGCAGCATTACGGTAATCAGGTCTTCGACTAAAAATTGTCTTCCATAGATGCTCGTCCCGTTGAAGAGCCGGCTCGCCAGGAATGATTTCAGGGATTGGATCAGCCGTCCTTTTTCATCTGCCGCAAGATATCGCTCGATCGCCGTTGGGCCGCTCACGCCCGGCTTCTTTGGTTCGAAATAGATAACGGAACGGTAAGTGTCGGTTGTCCCGCTTTCCGTTAGGAACTGCACCGTTTCGGCCGTCTGTGCGTCTCGCGCAACCGCGATCGAACTGTTGGTGGTACCAAAATCGATTCCGATGCCTGTCATTTAGACGTTTGAATCTTTTCGCAGACGCTTAACGAATTCATCAATGGTCTTGTCGACCTTCTCGCCTTCTTCCGGATAAAGCCATTCTACGGAAAAATCCGACTTCCATCCCGGACAGGCCGATTCGCGGTGAACTCGAATCTGATACACGGGTCCATGGGGCCAACTTGCCTTATGAACGTCCAGACCTGGCCGACCCAGAAACCGGTTGACCAGCCAGCCTGTTCCGCCAGGTGTTTCCTTTCCTCCATCCCACAGGGCCAGCAGCACGCGAGAACAACATGCGATGTGGCGCGAGGCGCCGCCGTATACGGTTTCCGTTTCGGGATGTCCGGCTCGAACGACAAGTGACTTCGAAGCGAGTCCGAGCAGTCTCCTGAACTCTGCGATATCGTCGTCCGTTTCACCAAGGCGACGGAAGTCGCGTTCGTATTCTTCTTTCGGCATCGGAAGAACGGCCATGAGATCGCAACCCATCTTGAGTGCGACATCGGCCCCAACGCGGTCCGCACCCTTGGCCAGGGAAGAAATTACGGTGATGGGAACACCCGGTGAGCCCCGGAGTCTGGTTAAAGCGGTGTAAATGGCTTCGCGCAGGCTTTCATCGTGCGCTACCTCTTTATTGAGGCAGACGTCCCGGTGGCCGGTGATTCCCACCGTTAAGTGCGGCGCATCTTGCGTAGAATGTGCTGTCGAATTTGCACCGGTCATGGCGCGCTATTGTGTCATAGCGCGCGCATCAGATTGGCGACCATTCAATCAATTTCACGGACTTGACCGTGTTGAGATTACGTTCGTTATGGACTGTGGTGCGTAGTAGCCGGAACGGCTATGCACAGCGTGTTGGTTATTCTTCGAAATGATCTCGACCCTTCTAAAAGTACCATCTCGGTTCGGATTCGTGGACCGATAAGCCAGCGTGTAACGGGAATGCAATTCGTTATTGATCCGGTCGAAGTCCGCGGTCAATTTCTTCAGCTTTGTGGGGAATAGCCCGAGTCCGCCTGTCTCGAGAGCAATGGTTTCCAGAATGTGGTCGGATGCATCCGATCCGTTCGGGCGATCGTCGAGGCCATTAACGCTGATGGCGTAGATTGCGACGTTATTGCGCTGCGCCAATTCGATAACCTCTGTCGGAGAATGGCGGCTCGATTTGTCGTCCCCATCGGTCACCACGATCAGCACCTTGCGGTCGTCATGGCTGTTCAGCGAGTCCACGACAAAACGCAAAGCATCGTAAAGACGCGTACCGCCTCCGGCGCGAATTCCCCTTACAGCCGTGGCTAGCAAGGCCGCATCATCCGTGTAATCCTGCCGCAACTGCACATCGCTGTCGAAGGTGAGAATCGTTGCTCTGTCGAGGCCCGGACGCAAAGTAGTGTTCAGAAAATCAGTGATTGCGTCTCGCTCGAGCGGTAGCTTATGGCGCACGCTGCCGCTCGTGTCAACCAGGACCGCAAGCGTCAGCGGAACGTCTGTCTCGCGGCTGAAGTTCGTAACGGACTGCGGTTTGCCGTCCTCGAGGACTGAGAAGTTGTCGCGACCAAGATTCACGATCGGGCGCCCTTTCTTGTTGCAGACCGTGAAATAGATATTTACGAGGTCCACATTGACCGTGATCCTCTGTTCTTCTGTCCATTCCGTGGACACGAGCAGGGCGACAAGGGCGATGCTGAGATAGCGGCTCATTACAGTGTGCCGCCCAGCGAGTCTGTCGAAAAGAAGAACACGCCTTGAGGCGGGATAACAATGTCCGTCAGGCTGCCTGCCGTGGCGCCATTCTGACTAAAAAAATCGACGCGAACGATTTGCGGCGCAGAGGAAGTGTTTCCGATGGCAATCTCCGTTGACCAGCCGCCACCCCTTGCTATCTGCGCGAAAACCAGCGCGCCGCTTCCTCCGATTGTCGGAGTCGTCTGACTGGCGGCGATGTTTGTCGTCATCGGCGGAGTAACAGGCTGTGGCGATGGCGTCGGGGCAACACCGAGTCCGAATCCGTTGGCGGCCGTGGGTATCGTGGACGTGAGTGCCTGGATCTGCGGTATCACCGGAACTGGCGACGGGGCCGAGAGACTTATCAGCGGAATGGAAGCGAAGTCCGCAGTTCTAAAATTCAACGCAAGTATCGAAACGGGAATTTCCGATGACACGATAAGTAACAGTGGCGTCGAAAATGCGCCAGGTTCGGCGGAGAACAATTCATCCAGAAATTTTGAGAACTGCGCGAAAGGCCCGAGCGGAATGGCTGTATTCAATACAACGGCGCCCAGGTTGTCGGTCAGAACAAGGTTCACAGCTCCCGTGCCGCTTGACGGATTCGCGATCGCAATCGCCGTTGTGTTCCCGCCGAGGGGTCCGACTGGCACCAGCATGGATGCTGTCGTGATCAATGCAGAGGGAGCGATAATCGCGTGTTCGACGCCTGAAGCTGTTGTATTGATCAGGCTTTCGGTTGCGACCAGCCCCGCAATATTTCCCGAAACCAGCGTTGTTATGGCGAATCCCGATCGAACAGTTGTTCCCTGGGCGAAAGCGGCCAGTAAGTTTCCTGAGATCCACAGCGCGAAAATAATGCGAAGGGCTAAACGCACAACTTACCTCGCTGGCAGAAGCTCTATCCATTCGAACCTGCAACCGCGAGTCCAACGCTTCTTTAACGTTGCTGATAGCGGTGAGATGTAGGCATCGTGCGGACACGTCAGCGAAAAAGTGTTCGGCGACATCCGCACTTGTACGGATGCACCGCAATGTTTCGCAGTTCATATAGTTTTTAAATGAGGAGGATGCACCGGTGAAATTTCGGGCATCCGTCGGGCGCAGGCTGTTTGTAATGGTCGTCTGTGAGATCGGTATTGCAGCCTTGCTCGTCTGGACTGCTTTGAAGAGCAGTCGCACGTGGATGTTCACGGTCGCCATCATCGGAGCGGCTCTTGTACTGTTGCTTGGGCTGCACGTCCGTAATGCGATCGCTATCCGAATTCATTCTCTTGTCGAGAATGTGCGGTGCTTTCAGGAATCCGGTGTATACGCAAGGATCGCTGATCCTGGAAGGGACGACATTGCGGTGTTATCGAACGCGCTCGATGTGGGATTGTATGCCATCGCCTCACGTGAAAAGGAGCGTGAACAGTTCCTTTCCGTGGCAGCGCATGAATTGCGGACGCCGGTTACGTCGATTCGTGGATTCACGTCCATGCTCTTGAATCGCCCGATGACGCCATCGGAGACTCGCCGGGCGCTGGAAACAATCAACAGGCAATCGTGGAGACTGGGCCGGCTGATGGAAGCGCTCTTCCTCGCAATGCAGGCGCGGTCCGGAGGACTGCACTTTGATCCGAAGCCCTTCAATATGTCTCTGCTTGTTCAACGCGTGCTGAAGGAGATGGAGCCCTTCATGACGGGTAAATCGTTTTGCAAGGATGTGCAACAGAACGTCTCGGTTATCGGGGACGAAGCGCTTCTGGAACACGCGCTGTGGAGTCTATTTGCGTGTGCAACGGCGCTTTCGAGCGAAAATGAACCCATCCGCGTGTCCTTCGGCGTGGATCAGTGGGCAAGTTTGAAAGTCGACCTGAAGAAGACGGACCTTCCCATACCAGAAATACAAGAGCTCTTCCTTCCATCCCGATCGGTTGAGTACAGAGTCGGCACGGGCAATCGCGTTCGGATTGGGCTTTATCTCTGCAGGGAAATTGTGCGGGTTCATAACGGCCATTTGGAAGCACATCAGGTTTCCGACAAACGACCGGAGTTTCTGCTCGAGCTGCCGAGGTAAGCTCCCGTCATTCATATGCTTTCTTAAATTGAAAGCGGCCATCCGGGCGCACATAGAGCGTGAGGAGATTTTTGGGTATGACACAACACTCACGGCGGATTCAGCGCGATCGATACGTGCGCATGATATTCCGGCAGCTGCCTGGCGCTCTTTGGACGACGGACTGCGCTCTGTGCCTGACCTATGTGGCAGGCCGCCTTGCTACAAAAGTAGGTCCAACGGCAAAACGCGGTATGTCCGTCTTCGATGTGCTCGAAACACGTGACCCGACGCATCCAATCATTGCGTATCACCGTGCTGCCCTGGCTGGGGAATCGCAATCCTTTGAATACGAATTCCATGGACGCTGGTATGCGTTATTCCTCGAGCAACTCACAGATCGAGGTAATGTTGCAGGCTGCATCGGAGCGGCGTTCGATATAACGGAACATCGTGCCATTCGAGAAAACCTCGCCCGCAGCCAGGCGCTTTTGGCGCAAGCGCAGCGTCTCGCGCACGTCGGGAGCTTCGAATGGGATGTAAAGTCCAACGTTGTCAGATGGTCTGACGAACTCTTACGCATCCATGGGCTTGAGCCCGATCAATTCCACGGTACGTATGAGGCATTCCTCGAGCGGGTCCACCCGGGGGACCTCGAGGCGACAAGAAACACAGTTCTTGATGCGGTCCGAAAGGCAACACCGTTTGCTTACGATCATCGCATTGTCCGGCCCGACGGCACCGTCCGTCTGCTTCACTCGCGCGGCGACGTTCTGAAAGACCACGATGACCGGCAAGTGATCGCGGGTTGTTGTTGGGACGTCACCGAACTGAACGAAGCTATCGACGGTTTGAGACGGGCGAGGTCGCTGCTCGCGGCGACGGTCGAATCCACGGCCGACGGACTTCTGGTGGTGGACATGACCGGCAGGGTCACGATATACAACCGGCGATTTCGTTCGTTATGGCGTATACCGGCAGATCTCGCGAGAGAGAACGATGACGAAAAATTGCTGGCATATGTCTGCGACCAGCTCGAGGATTCTGAACACTTCATGTCCAGCACAAGGGAACTCTACAGCCATCCAGACCGGGAGAGCTTCGATATCCTGCATTTTAAAGACGGCAGAGTATTTGAACGTTACTCGAAGCCTCAGCGGATCGGGGATTCCATTGTCGGACGCGTCTGGAGTTTCAGAGACGTCACTGAACGCGAGAAACTCTTCCGGCGAGCAGTGTTTTTGGCCGACGCGACACGACTACTCAGCTCGCTTGACATCGAGCCCGCACTCGACAGTGTCGCTCACCTCGCAGTTCCGTACCTTGGCGACGGCTGCGCCATCGACCTGCTCGGACACGGACAACCCCGTCGTCTGCTCGTCGTATCACGCGAAGGGTCCGAATCGTTCAGCCCGGAGCTTCACAGCGCCGTAATGGCAGGACATTCGACGATCTATTGGATGGGAACGCGATCTTGCATGGCCGTACCCCTTGTGGTGCGAGGCGACGTCGTGGGAGCCATGACTTTTATTGGCCCGCATAAACGCCGTTACACCGAGCAGGATCTTGAATTCGTCGAAACGCTGGCACGCAGGGCGGCGCTGGCCGTTGAAAATGCGCGTCTGTACAGGGGCGTACAAGAAGCTGTCCACGCCCGTGATGAATTCCTCGCTATCGCTGCTCATGAAATCCGAGGGCCGATTACATCCGTCCACATGGCAGTTCAGGGACTCCAGAAAGGAAAGGTGCCAGCCGTCGCAGCATCGAAGATACTGGGCATCATCGAACGTGAAGATCGCCGCCTTGCAAGATTCGTGGACGAATTGCTGGACCTCGGCAGAATTCAAACCGGCCAGATCTATTTCAACTTTGAAGAAGTAGACCTCGCCGAGGTCGTTCGTGAAGCGATAACCAGCATGGGCAGCGAACTTGCAAGGAGCGAGTCGGCGCTTTCGGTTGTGGCCTCGGGCCGCCCGGTCGGGCAATGGGACAGGTTCAGGCTCAGCCAGGTGGTAACAAACCTGTTAGCGAACGCGATCAAATTTGGTCAGGGAAAACCCATCGACATCCATGTGAAAGAACACCACGGTGTTACCACACTCGAGGTCCAGGATCGCGGAATCGGAATTCCACCTGAAATGGTAGAACAAATCTTCAAGCCATTCGAACGTGCGGTTTCCGCGCGAAATTACGGCGGGCTCGGGTTGGGCCTGTTCATCGTTAACACGATTGTGGGAGCCTTCGGCGGAACTATACGGGTGGAAAGTCAGTTAGATATTGGCTCGACATTCACCATTGAGCTTCGAAACGCGAGGAACTCGTGACGCAGAGCGCCTCAATTCTGGTCGTTGATGACGACCACGACATTCGCGAGATCCTTAAATTCATTCTCGAAGCCCACGATTATCATGTCGATGTCGCTAGCGATGGAATGGATGCCTGGAAGTTGCTCAGTGACGGCAATCGGCCCGGCCTAATCCTTCTCGATTTGATGATGCCGCGCATGGACGGTGAGCAATTCTTGAAGAAGCTCCGCTCAAGCCCGTTCGCGGCTATACCTGTAGTCATACTGTCCGGTAACAGTTCCGCACGAGAAAAGGCGCGCGACCTTGATGCGAAATGCTGCCTGATGAAACCGGTCGAGTTCGAGGAACTATTGGATACCGTCAAACACTTCATGCCCGGTCAATGGAGGAAGAGTGATGTGGCGTGAAAGGATATCGAACCCGCAATAACCACGCGAACTCTCCGAACTATTACGGATTCTCTGTCGCTCGTCCCCCCACAATCCTCAATGAACATGAACCGGCGAACGTTCCTGAGGTTGCCGACGCTCTTACCTCTGGGTGCCTTCTACCCGGCCACCTTGTCCGAGGAACATCATTTTCAATTCGAAGGTGTCGTTGGAACGTCGATGGATCTAGTGGTGTGGGCCTCAAGTTCGCGCGCCGCTAAGTATGTCTGCCAGACAATCCTTGAAGAAATCGATCGACTTGTCTCGATTCTCAACGTTCGAGATCCAACAAGCGAGATCTCCCTCCTGGAGGCGAACCCCGAACGCAGCGTCTCTCGCGAACTAACCGAAGTTCTCGGTGCCTATGAATATTGGGAACACCGTACGAACGGGGTCTTTTCGATTCGTCCGGGCGGCGCGAATGCGCCGCGAAACGTGGATGCGTTGGGCAAAGCGTACATTATCGATGAAGCGTCAAAGGCTGCGTTGAAAGCATGGCCGTCGATCGATAGGTTAATGCTCAATATCGGCGGCGACGTCGTCGTGTCGGGCGGCTCCTGCAAAATCGCGATCGCTGATCCGAACGCGTGGTATGACAATGCTCCGCCGATCGCGACGATCACTCTTCGGAATGCGGCGGTCGCCACAAGCGGCACATACGCGCGTGGAACTCACCTCACCGATGCACGGACAGGAGAATCGCTGAGCGCTGCCACAGCAGCAACGGTTGTGGCATCCGACGCAATCACTGCAAATGCTCTGGCCACCACGCTGTGCCTGGCCAACGCAGACGAAGGCCTTCGACTTGTCGAGGCGACGCCGGGCGCCGAAGCGCTTCGAATCACGCCGGGTGTTTTGCAACGCACGTCGGGTTTTCCGCTTCTGGAACGGCCCCTCTTCGCTCAAACGCCTGTGACTACAAACTGGCCGCCGGGTTATCACCTCACAGTGACTCTTCCGCTCAGAGCAGGCCGTTCCAAAAAGCGTCCGTATGTGGCCGTGTGGGTCGAAGATTCTTCGGGCAAGCTTGTTCGGATCCTGGCGGTCTGGGGCAATAAGTATAAGTATTACCCCGATCTCTCGACCGCATGGAGCTTCCTCAAGCGGAGCGATGGTCAGCTTCGATCCGTCACGCGCGCCACGAGACCCGCAGGGAAATATGAACTGGAATGGGATGGTCTGGACTCCGAACGGCGGCCGGTACCCTTAGGGGTTTACCGCATCACGGTCGAAACCAACCAGGAGAATGGAAGTTACGCGAAGCAGGCCGGCATGATTAGTCTTGGCGACGCTCTAGCGACCATTACATTGCCGGCGACCACGAACTTCGACGAGGTTTTAGTTCGGTACGGTCCCAGGTAGATCCATGAAGCATGTCGTTCGCGTCGTTGCGCACTGGGCACTGCTGGCACATGTCTATATTTCGATGGCGGGATTCATGCTCGCTTTTCTGTTTGGAGTGACCGGACTGACATTGAATCACCAGGAGTTCGGTTTTGCTGAGCCGCAACTCTCAAGGTCCGTGATCAAGTTGGACAAAGCTCTCGTCGATAGCCCGGATCAGTCCACTCTCGAACAGTGCCTCCGCCAAGAGTTGGGAATACGCTCGCGCGCTACGGACTATCACGAGGATGAGAACCAGATCGAGATGACGTTTGCTGTCCCCGGCGCTCGAACCGTGGTGACGATCGACCGAGCCGATGGCAAAGGCGAAGTGGAAAAGGAGAGCCGCGGGTTCCTCGGCAAGCTCGACGATCTTCATAAGGGCCTGGATGCGGGCAAGGTCTGGTACTCGACGATCGATGTTGCGGCCTTACTACTCATCGTGAGTTCGCTCACGGGCATCGTAACGATGCTGGCTCTTCGCGCACGACGCCGTTCGGGTTTCACTGTCTGCGCGCTCGGCGTGTTAACCGTGATTTTGATTTACGTGATCTGTGTACCCAGATAACGGAATAAACGGAGAACCACAAAATGAAACATGCTCTTCGGGGACTGCTCCTGGCCCTTGGTCTGTTGTCTGCTGACGTCTTCGGCCAGGATAGGGTCGACCGCTATTTCGTCACCTACGACCATTACATGGAGGAGCCGGATACTCTGGAGATTAGTTGGGCTCCAGTTCTCGGGCGTGCGGGAGGCATCAACACTTTTCTCGGCAATTTAAATGAATTCGAATACGGAGCGACGAAATGGTGGACGTCAGAATTTTATTTGGATTGGCAACATACACGACATGAAGGCAGCGTGTTCACTGGTTGGCGTTTTGAAAATCGCTTCCGGCCTTTTTTAGAGACGCGCCGGGTCAATCCAGTACTGTACGTTGAATACGAGCACCTCAATGGCGCAGATAAGACGCTCAAGGAGATTGTTGGGTTCGACAGTAAAGAGGATCTGGCAGTGCCTAATAGTGAGGCACGCCACGAACACGAACGAGAAATCGAGACAAAGCTGATCCTCTCCAGCGACATCGGACAATGGAATCTCGCCGAGAATTTCCTTGGAGTAAAGAACGTGCATGGGGGCCAGTGGGAGTTCGGCTACGCAGTAGGCGTAAGCCGTCTGTTAAAGGCGCCAGTGGGAAATCGATGCACGTTTTGTGCCGAAAAGTTTGCCGCTGGACTTGAATTGTACGGTGGCCTCGGGACATGGAGTAAGTTCACGTTAAGAGGCACATCACAGTATGTTGCACCGTTGCTTGTGTGGAGCTTACCCAGCGAGACGACAATTCGCGTGTCTCCTGGATGGGGCTTAACTGATCAGAGTGTCACGACACTGTTCCGATTCGGTGTGGCGCAGGAAATAGACGGCATTGGCCGTAAGATCGGAAAAATATTTCGCCGATAGGAAATCCGAATCACTTGTCCTCAATCTTCCTCTAGTAAAACTCCCACTGAGTCCATCAAAAATTTCTGATGTTGGTTTCGCAGCGGGGAACCGCGGATCCTTTCGTGGAACACGCCGTCTCATACTGTGTAGCCAAGAGACTCTTGCAATTTTTTAGGAGGCTAGTATGTATCTTTTGTCCAAACGTGGTACCTCGATGTTGGCGATTGTGCTGACACTCACCTTGTTGGGCTTCGGGGTGCCCGCTTTGCAGGCCAAGCATCATGATAAGAGCACTGTCCAGACCTCACAATCAACTTGTCCCTCACAGTGCCCAGCGCCTGTTGTCCGGGAGAAGCCAGCTCCGCCGCCGCCGCAATGCTGTCCGGCGCCGGTCCTGCAGAAACCAAGTCCGCCGCAGGCGGTAACCTGCTGCCCGGTAGATCCGAAAGAAGTGAAGAAAGCGGAGAAGGCAGCCGAGCACGCTCAGCATGAAGCGGCTGAGGCATGCAGGAGACAACAGAAAGAAGCAGCGAAGGCTCAGGAGAGAATCGATAAAGCAGCAGCGAAAAGCGAACACGAAGTAGGAGAGGCGAACGCTAAACTGGAAACGCGCCGTGCGGAATGGGCGCAGGCGAACGAGGAATACGCCGCCCTGACTCAGCAACAGCAACCTCAGGAAAGCGTCGCCGAAGTGAAAGAGACTGAGATTGAGATTGAACAAGCTAAACCGACGCCGGTAGAACCGACTCCACAGGCGGAAGTCATGCCTGAACCGACACCAGCACCGGCACCGGCACCGGAATCAACGGTAGCGCAGGCGGAGCCGGCACCGACACCAGCACCTGTACAGGAATCTACTACACCGAAAGAACTGCCCAAGACGGCAAGCGACCTGAACCTGCTGGGGCTGATCGGATTGCTTTCGACCATGACGGGCTACCTGACCCGGTACTTCCGCGGTTAAGCCAGGTGTTCTGCGGTCCGGGCGGATCGAGGCAGTCATGCCTCGAGACGTCCGGATCTCCTACGATGCGAGTCGCTGCAGTTGTTCGATTCGCATTCTTAGCGCGCGAGCGAAACAGTCCACGTCTTCCGCACTTGCGCCGCTTGCGTTCAGACCGTCATTAATCTGCTCATCCGTGACCTGGCCAAGATACTGCAGTAGCCATCGTACATCTTCGACGGTGATATCGGACCTAACGTCCTTTTCATTCTTTCCCTTGAAACCCCATCGCAAGAAGCCGTCCCCGCCTACCGTGACGAAATGCGAAGTTTCTTTTGTAAATCCCTTGCAATCCCATTTCGAGCGGCTAAACCTGCCACCCCACTTACCTAGCGAGGCTCCCCAGTCGTCGTCTGTGTAAAAGTAACGGAGACCATCGGCGCTGTTGTCTTCGAAAATCGATAAATTCGGGTCCTTCGAATCCCAATTGGAAACGAGCAGCACCAGAATCTTGAGACCTTGAAACTCGTGTGTACCCACGAAGGGATTCTTCGTCCACTTCCAGTGTTGTCCCTCCTGGTACTGCGGCCAATCGCTACGCAATTGAAAGCGTGCATTCACAAACGAGCCGTCTTTAGCCACTCGGGACTCCGCGCGTCTTAGACCGTGCACACCATAAATTTCCCCCTGGGGCAGAAAATATTCGGGTTGCGCAAAGTAACCGCATGCCCAGACCAGCCGGGTACAGAACGTACTGGGGCTTGCTTCCTCACCCCACTTGATGTTCCATTTCATTCCGCGACTATCCGTCACATTTATTTTGGGGTTCGTTCCGGACAAGTCCTCGTCGACGAACTGGAATGGAGGTTGGGGTTGGCGATCGCTGCCGCCAGTTCCGTATTGGAAGTCGAGGGAGGCCACGTCACCAGGATCCATCCACAAGATGTTCTGGCCTGCCGTCAGTTCTCCCTGACGACTCTGCTCCGCGTCGGCGTGAAGACCAAGAGCAATCAACATCACCACAAGAGTGAGCTGCCGGGTGGGTGTGTGCATCGCTGGTGAAATCCTGGTTTTTGCGCCGCGAATTGCGCAGATTACGTAAAGGGATCGGCGTAACTCGCGGCTAAGATCTCAGATTACGCTGCAGGAATCTTGATTTCCTGTCCGGCCTCGATGCGGTTGGGGTCCTTCAATTTGTCTTTGTTGGCATTGAAGATTCGCATGTAGTCGTTGGGATTCCCGTAGAACTGCTTGCTGATCTTCGACAAGGTATCTCCCGGTTTCACAGTGTAGGTCTGAGGGCCGGAGGCTTGGGCTTTGGGGCGAGTCCCGGCTGAAGCGAGCGATGGGTCGACCGGAAAATCCGCCATGATGTCATCGAGCTTTGGATTGATCCGCTTGATTTC
>Ga0075425_100003395_pt1 | contig 16195 bp, 13 predicted proteins | sample SoiMethybrSBSTD4_FD_75300 | JGI IMG/M metagenome (GOLD analysis project Ga0075425, IMG submission 75300) | Bulk soil microbial communities from a Populus tree surrounding site in Tennessee, USA - Soil MetaG P. TD hybrid SBSTD4 | ecosystem: Environmental > Terrestrial > Soil > Tree plantation... | reverse complement strand
GCGCGGTCAGCGCTGGTTCTGGACTTCGGTGTCCGAATCTAAGCTTCGGTGCCGATCGGGCGGCACAACTTTGTGCCGGTCCGATCTCAATCAACGAAGTGTATTTTCTTTGTGTGCGTGTCGGATGTCAATACTGATCATTCGTTCTTAGCCGCGCGAATTAAGCGGCGGAGACCTTCACAAATGAGAACGATTTTCAATTTCATTGACAGGGCGGACCGGACGCACGATAATCCTTTCCTCGACGAAACGAGAAGAGGGATGCACCGCGGCAACGGCGCATCCCTCGAGGTCGCGCGGTGGAAGAGTGAAGTCCCAGCCGGCGCGGCAGCCCATTCTACTGCTGCCCGCTAAGCTCGTCCATTTATCCGCGCTCACCGAACAACGACTATTTCCGGAGGCGTCTTTTATGCGGCTGTTGCTCGGCCGGGCTCTTGTTGTGATTTTGATCCTTGGGGCATTTCTTTCCAGTTCGTATGCGCAAACCGCGCAATCTTCTTTTTCCGGAAACGTCCTTGATCCTTCGGGTGGGGCAATCGTCGGAGCCGGAATCACTGCGATTCCGGATGGCCACAGGACGGGCACGACGATTGCCTCTGATGAAGCCGGCCATTTTGTGCTTCCATTGCAGCCTGGCAAGTACACCGTAACGATCAACGCGAACGGCTTTCTGGAGACGTCGCAAACGGTGGATATCGGCAATAGTGCGACGTCGCTCGATTTCATTCTTCAGCTTCCGGAGCTCAAGCAAATGGTCGAGGTGACGGCGGGGACCAGCTATCAGGTAGCCGCCATCAGCAGCGCCACACGCACGTTGACGCCACTGCGGGATGTGCCGCAATCGATCACGGTTGTCAGTGAGCAACTCATCCGCGACCAGGGCATGACGAGTGTCGCGGAGGCTGTGCGGTACGTGCCCGGCATCGACATTCATCAGGGCGAAAACAATCGCGACCAGGTCATCATTCGCGGAAACAGTACGTCCGCGGATTTCTTTTTGAATGGTATGCGCGATGACGTTCAGTACTACCGCGACCTCTACAACCTCGAGCGGATCGAAGCGCTGAAAGGACCTAACGCGATGATCTTCGGCCGCGGTGGCGGTGGCGGCGTTTTGAATCGCGTAACCAAATCGGCCGGCTTTCAACCTCTGCGAGCATTCAGCCTTCAGGGCGGAAGGTTCAGTAACAAGCGGGCAACGGCCGATTTCGATCAGCCGCTGAATTCAAAGATGGCGTTCCGGCTTAACGGTCTCTACGAAAACTCAAGAAGCTTTCGCGACTACGTCGATCTGAAACGAACCGGCGTCAATCCGACGATGACCTTTGTTCCAAACGACCGAACCAAGGTCATCGCCGGCTATGAATACTTGCATGACCGGCGCGTCGCAGACCGCGGCATCACATCCTTTCAGGGCCGTGCTGCAGCAGTGGATCCGGCGACATATTACGGCGATCCCAACAACAGCTACGTGCGTGCCGATGTCCATCTCACATCCGCGCTCGTTGAACATCAGCTCAACCGCGCCATGATTCGTAATCGAACGATGTTCGGCGACTACGACAAGGCTTATCAAAACTACGTGCCCGGTGTCGTTTCTGCGGACAGAAGCACGGTTGCGCTGACCGCGTACAACAATGCCACGCGCAGAAAGAACGTGTTCAACCAGACAGATCTTGTATTGCCAATTTCGACGGGCGCCGTGCGCCACACTTTCGTTGTGGGATCAGAATTCGGATTACAACTGACGGACAATTTCCGCAACACGGGATTTTTCAACAACACCTCCACGACGATAAATGTTCCGTACGAGAAACCGAGTATCAACACACCCGTCGTTTTCAGACAGAGTGCCACGGATGCCGATAACCACATCCGTGCGAAAATTGCCGCAGTCTTCGCGCAGGATCAGGTTGAATTGTCGCCTCATCTGCAGGTCATTGGTGGAATACGTTTCGATCGTTTTGATCTCCGTTACCACAACAACCGCAACAACGATAATCTCGCACGCGTGGACAATCTCGTATCGCCTCGCGTTGGTGTAGTCGTCAAGCCCATCACCAAAATATCGTTCTATACGAATTACAGTGTTTCTTATCTGCCGAGTTCCGGCGACCAGTTCTCTTCGCTTACGACGATCACGCAGCAGGTCAAACCCGAAAAATTCAACAACTATGAAGTCGGACTGAAATGGGATGCCATGCGGGATTTGTCGTTTACGGCCGCAGCCTATCGGTTGGATCGAACGAATACCCGATCGACCGATCCTAATGATCCGACACGGATCGTGCAGACCGGCAGCCAGCGGACCAAGGGTTTTGAAGTGGGGCTGGTTGGAATGGCGATGCCGAAATGGCAGATCTCCGGCGGATATGCCTATCAGGATGCATTCATCACAAGCGCGACGACGGTCGCGCGTGTCGGTGCTCACGTTGGACAGGTGCCGCACCACACGTTTTCGCTGTGGAATAACTATAAGATTCACCCTCGCGTTTCGGCTGCAGTCGGTCTGGTCAGCCGGTCGGACATGTTCGTGGCTGTGGACAATAGCGTGATTTTGCCGGGCTACGTGCGTGCAGACGGCGCCCTGTACGTTTCGCTTTCGGAAAACGTACGCATTCAGGGGAATGTGGAGAACCTCTGGAACACGAAATACTTCACCAATGCAGACAGCAATACGAACATCTCGCCAGGCTCCCCTAGAGCTTTTCGGATTGGTTTGATAACGCGGTTCTAGATGGAGTGTCGTAGAATCTTCGGCCTCGGAAATTGGGAATAGGAATCCTGGAATTTGGGGGAAACGTATTCCCCTCCTAGGATAGGAGGGGTGGCTGCGCATCAAGAAAATATCGCGAAGCGACCTTTGAAAGCGCAGACGGGGTGGTGAGTCTAGACTGACCACCCCGTCCGCGCCCTTCTAACGTTTTGATGGGCGCGTCCACCCCTCCTATTCTAGGAGGGGAATACTCCACGTCGAATTTTCAATGAACACCCGCCAAGAATTGATCAAGCGCGCATTCTTCCGCGGCGGAGAGTTGACGCTCGATAATGTGGACTATCGAAGCTTCGTCGAAGAACTCTGCGACCTGCTCCTCCGCTCCGATAGCGGCTCAAACGATCTCAGCGTCAGATCCCTAGGTCTTCCGCCCGGGGAAAGTGTCGCGCGAATCATTGCCAAAGCCGACGGTATCATTGCCGGTCTGGCGGAGTTTGAGTGGCTTTACCGGCGTGCGGGCGTCCAGATTCGGCTCTATAAGGCGGACGGCGCTTCCATCCACACCGGCGAGATTGTTGGTGAGATCCGTGGTGACCCCGGGACATTGCTCTCGCTGGAGCGGGTCGGTTTGAACCTTATCCAGAGGATGAGCGGCATCGCCACGATGACCCACCGGTTGCAGCAAGTCGTTCAACAGCAGTCAGATTCGACTTACGTGATCGGCACTCGGAAGACACTCTGGGGCGCGCTCGACAAGCGCGCGCTGCATCTCGGCGGGGGTGGAACGCATCGTTTGAGCCTGGCGGATGCTATTATCGTCAAGAACAATCACCTGAGATTGTTCGGATCAACCGAGCTAGAAGCTGTACCCAAAGCACTTGAACGGGTATGGCAGCATCGGGAAGGTGCTGTTTTCATAGAAGTCGAGGTACGCAGCACGGAAGCGGCGGTCACGACGGCCAAAGCCTTCCAGCAGCTTACGAAGAGGGAAGCCACACCTTTTCCTTGCGTCATAATGTTCGATAATTTTACGGTTCAGACAGCGCGAGAGGCTGTCCGGACCTTACAGGCAGAAGGCCTGTGGGGTTCCGTCTTGACGGAGATCAGTGGCGGCGTTGCGGAATCGAACATCGCCGAATTTGCTGCCACGAGAGTTGACGTGATCTCCGTTGGCGCGCTGACGCATTCTGTAAGAGCTTTGGATCTGAGCCAGACGTTCGAATAAAAAATTTTTGGAAAGAGATGCCGAAGATGAGTGTTTCTACCAGTAATATTGCGTTCGAAGATCGTTATACGCTTCCTGTCATCGAAAGGATTGCCGACACCCCCGAAGAAATTCGGCGGAAGCAGGACCGCGCCCGCGATCTGGCGAAGCAGCGCAACGCCGTCATTCTTGCCCATACCTATCAACGCGACGAGATCCAGGAAATTGCAGATCTGGTCGGCGACTCGCTGAAATTGTCGCAGGAAGCCGCGAAGACCAAATCCGACGTCATTGTGTTTTGCGGCGTGAACTTCATGGCCGAAACTGCGGCGATCCTCTGCCCGGAACGGACGGTTCTGCTTCCCGATATGAACGCCGGTTGTTCCCTTTCGGCTGCAATTACCGCCAACGAGCTTCGTGAATGGAAGGCGCGATATCCGGATGCTGTCGTTGTTTCGTATGTGAACACATCGGCCGCGGTAAAGGCCGAAAGCGATTTCTGCTGCACGTCCGCAAATGCGGTGAAAGTCGTTGCCGCCATTCCCGCGGACCGGCGAGTTCTGTTTGTTCCCGATCGCTTCCTGGGCGCCTACGTGGCCCGCATGACGAAGCGCATGAACATGATCATCTATCCCGGCTACTGCCACGTTCACAAGACGATCCGTCCCGAGCAGGTGGACGAGCTCATGGCAGAACATCCTGATGCGGAATTGCTGATTCATCCCGAATGTGGCTGCGTCAGTTCGTGCATGGTCCGCGTCGCCGATGGACAGCTGCCGGGCAACCGCACGTTCTTCCTTTCCACAGAGGGGATGATGCGCCACCTCGAGCAATCGAAGGCGAAGGAGTTTGCCGTGGGAACCGAGGTAGGCATTCTCCATCGTCTGAAGAAGTTCTATCCGGACCGGAAGTTTTATCCAATCAATCCGCAGGCCGAATGCGCCTTCATGAAGACCATCACGCTCGATAAGGTGATCCGGTCGCTCGAAACGCTGAAGCCTCAGATTCGGGTTCCGAAAGAGATAGCGACGAAAGCCCGCCGCGCGATCGATCGGATGCTCGAGCTCGCCTGATGCAAATCGGAATCCTTGGTGCCCGGTAGCATCGGCGAGACGCTCGCCCGTGCAGTCGACGGCGGAAAGGTTAATGCGCGCCTTGTCGCCATCGCAGATCGGAGAGTGCGCGAGCCCAGAAGCTGGTGTCGTCCCTAAAGAGCAGCCCGCCGGTTGTCTCCATCGATCGCCTCCTGGAAATGTCCGATCTCGTCGTTGAGGCTGCAAGCCAGGCCGCTGTCCCGCTTATTGTTCCACTGTGCCTCGCTCAGCAAAAAAGCGTGGTCGTGCTCAGCGTGGGTGCGCTGCTAGGCAAAGACGCATGGCTTCGGCAGGCGGCAGAGCAGGGCAGTGGTTTCTATGTTCCGACCGGAGCAATCGTCGGCCTTGATGCCGTGAAAGCCGCATCTCTGGGCATCATACACAGCGCGCAGCTCAGCAGCCGCAAGCCGATCGCGGCTCTGCGCGACGCTAAATTTGTTCTCGAAAAGAGCATCAAGCTGGATGAACTGACCCAGGATACGGTCATTCTGGAAGGTCCGGCAGCGGAAGTGTGCCGTGCGTTTCCCGCAACGTCCAATGTGGCGGCGGCGCTACGGCTCGCGCTTGGTTCGAGTGCAAAGCTTCACGTGAAGATTCTTGCTTCACCCACGCTGAAATCACCGGTTCCGTTCGGATCGGGACTTAGCAACATTTCCATCCGTCGGCCGGCCGCTGAATACGTTTGAGGTGCAGCGACCGTTCGTTGACGTTGCGACTTGGACTGCCGGTGATGATGACGTAATCGCCGGGCTTCAGCGTGTCCTTGGTGATATTCATTTTTGAAAGACGGCTGGGGTTGAACCATTCGGCCGAATACTTCTGCATCTGGCCGTTCTCATCGGGCACAATCACTTGAACCCAGGCGTGCGGGCTTCGAAACTCGAACGCAACGAGCTCACCCGATATTGAGATGCTTTTGTTTTCGTAGTATGCGCGTGCGAAAGAGTGGTGTGCATAAAGGGGAGCCACGGCGACGGCTATCACGAGCAACGCAATCGTAAGACGTTTCATGATAGGACCAAGTATAACCCAGCCAATTAGGGCCGGTCCGTTTCCCACGCTGTCGTTTGCCAATTGTCTCTTTGGGACGTAGCGATAACCCAGGGCGGCAATTGCATGTGAAGGTAGTGCGCGAGCGCCTCGACATACGGTTCGTACATTTGCCGAAAACGTGCAAGGCGTTGACCGTCGGGATCCTGCGGCTCAATGCCTGCAGCTCGAAGCGCCGCGTGCAATCGCGGGAGATCCTCCGGGTCGAGTCTCTTCCGTGGGTGGTGTTGTGGCGGCGTTTGAAAGACCTGCGAGAGATCAACGACCGTATGGCGTGCCATGGCGAAAGTCAGGCGCGCCTGGGTTGTGGAGCGTCCGTTGAATCCCGCCATGATGAGTGCACTGGCGTCGAGGATCGTGGTCAGAGCGGCGAGCCAGGACTGGTTGTCGTGCTGTGACCTGAAATATGCGAGCACTGGATAGGACAGGTGGCTTTCCAGCAGCTCAGCCGACCAGTATTCCCATTCACGCAGCAGCGCGTCCAGGGCATCAAGGGAATGGGCCTCGGCATGACGCTTTAAGAGCTCGAGTGCCGTTGGTGGTGATCCCGCCCGAGCGTCGAGCAACGATATGAATACTTCGCGTCGAGAGAACGCCTGATAAATCACCGGCAAGTAACCGATCACGATCGCGAGGAAAGCGAATCCCATGCCTGCTTCGAGAACTGTAAGAGCTCGCGCCGGCCACGTGAGCGGGACGACATCGCCCAATCCCAGTGTGAAGAAGTTTGTGCCGCTCAGGTACAGGTCGGTTATGAAGCTCGGTGGCAGTCCCTCGATTGCTGCGGCGCGTACGTGAGAGCCTATACCGTAGTGAAGCAATGCGAACCCAAGAACCAGGCACGTCGCCCACAAGGCGAGAAGAAAGATCAGCGAGAGTGGACCGAAGAAACTCAGCAGTGTTTCCTTGCGCTGTTTCGATCGAATTCGACCCGCGGCTCGCGACCAGGGAATCCACGTTCCGCGGTAGAACAATCGGGTGACGCGGAATCGGCGGCGTACACGTCGCGGAAGGATGATGGTTTCGAACGCTTCCCAGAGAACTGTGATGATTAGTACAACGCCCAGGAGAATGGAAAGCACAAAAAGATCATATCTGCGGATTACACAGATTACGCGGATTTAAATCCGCGCCATCTGCGTAATCCGCGGCTATGTCCTAGAACGGGGACTGGCCGTTGGAATCGCGAGGCGCCAGAACGAAGGTTCCGCCAACCGGAATGGAATACGTGAACGTACTTTTTGTCTCCCCGTTCAAATTCGCAGCTAAAGGATTTCCCGCAGTATCGAACAGATCAATTCGACCACTGATGGTCGACGTGGTGTTATTGACCAGCACGATCTGCGTCGCCCATCCTCCCGCGAGCACGAACCCTGGAAGGATGATCACATTCGATCCGCCGCCAGACACAGTCACCGCGACCGGCAGTGTGCTGAAGATGTAGCCCGAGAAGCGCAGGCCGACAACTGCAAATGGCGTGGAACTCTGAATCCTGAGACTGCCGCGGAATCCTGAACCGATCGTGTCGCCGCCGAACAATTGATTCACGAATTTCGCAACCTGCTGGTGAGCAGGAATCGAAACGTTGGCAGGCGACCCGACGATAATTCCATTTTCATCACGTAACGTCAGGTTTACGGCAGCCGTCGTCGATCCGGGGTTCATGATTGCCACACCGATGTTGCGGCTGATTCTCGGAATAACTTCGATGAACATCGATGCATCTGTCGTTGTCGGAGTCGGAATGATTCCCGCCTGGGACTGAACCGAGCCGCCACTGATCATTCCGAAAGTCATCGTCGGTGTCGGCGACGCCGACCCTGCATCAGGCGTGATGATCACGTAACCGGACTTGATATCGCCTCGCTCGACCTCCGTGGTTTCCGGCGTGGTGGATGCGACGCGGCTGGTGGTGCAGGTGAGGATCTCTCCCATGGCATTGCTGCCACCCGAACGATATCCGACGGCGCGGAAGTAGTAGGTCATGCCCGGCTGCAGATTTCGCAGAGGGAAGCTCAAAGTCTCATTACCGCCATTCGAGAATATCCGGGCTTCCGTTCGATTTCCGAGGGACGTGGACGTGCCCCATTCGAACCATGCCGCTCCCGGCGTTCCGCTACCAAAATGAATGCTTCCATTCAACACGCATGAGGTGTTCGTAATTTCCGATGCGTTGTTCGTCACGACGGTCAGCGGTTCGTTCGTGTTGTTCGTTGGCGCTTCGCTGGTCGTCGTACCGGTCGTCGTAAACGTGTGGACCTCGCCAAGTGCGCCGCGTCCGTCCGATGATCGATACGCTGTTGCACGGAAATAGTACGTCGTGTGTGGTTGAAGATTTCGCAGGGCTGCCGTCAAAGGCTGTGCCGTTGTACCCGTGACTGTCTGAGCATCTGTTCTGTTACCGAGGGAGGTGCTTGTTCCCCAGTCAAACCATGCCATCGCGGTGCCACCGGGATTCACCGAGCCTGCCACCGCCGCCGAGTTCGACGTCACATCGCGGGCGTCACCGGTCGTCACGGTCAGCGCCGAAGTGTTGTTGGTTGTAGTTGTGGTGGTTGGTGCATCGCCCGATGTCGTAAAAGTATGAGTCTCGCCAGGAACGGTTCCGGCAGCGTGGTTACCGACAATGCGGAAATAGTACGTCGTCCGCGGTTGAAGGTTGCCGATCGGCTGGCTCAGGTTCAGCGCCGTTGTGCCATCGCCAATGAATCGTGTCTCGCTGCGATTACCAAATGACGACGTCGTTCCCCACTCGAACCAGGCAGCCGAGCTGCCTCCGCCGGGATTGATGGTTCCATGAAGTTCTGCGGAGCTCGCGGTAATTGCCGTCGCGTCCGTTGTCGTAACCGAAAACGCTGGTGTTGTGGTCTGCGAGTAAGCAACGCTCGCGATGAATGTAAGAAGATCGAGTAAGACTAGAAGCTTAAAACGTCCTGTTTTCATAATTCCTCCCTGGAAGTCAGCCCTGCGAAGTCGCAAGCGGCTGGCCACTTCGTAAGTCAAACAAAAGGCGGACCGGATGGCCCTTCGTTCGACCCAAAATGCTTAAAAATGTTCCGGGAAATTGACACTAATTGTCGGAACGCGTGGCTTGCTGAGCGGATTCAAGCCGGCTGCGGCGAATGCGAGCCGCATGGCCGCGAAGGCGCCGAAAGGCCGGCAAAATCGTGTTGCTGAAGACTTTCTGAATTTTCTGTCATTTGGCTCGAGCGGGGTTAAACTGTTTCGCCGTGAAAGCCATACTGGCCATTTTTCTTTTTGCGATCCCTTTGGCGGCCCAGGACGCACAGCTCACTGCCCTGCGTACGACCATAATGGCCATGCGCGAGGAACCGAACGCGAGCAGGCCGACGCGTGGTGCGACTCCTGAGCTCACGACGGCCAAGCACCAGCATCGCGATTGGATCGAATCGCTGCTGACCAGGTTCCCGCAGAATGGCGACGACGCTGCTCTTTCCGCGCAGATCCACAACGGACTGCGTGATGCGAAATTGTTCTGCAACGATTACAACCTCGAGTGCTATCCGAGCAATCGGGGATTTGTCGATGAGGCTGTGGTCAGCCGCGACCGCGGGTTTCTGATCATCCAGACCGCGATCGGAATTTTCTGCGGATATGACTACTCGGCGTACCTGTATCGATGGACCGACAACGGGTGGCGCCGCTTCTTTGAAACAGAGCAGACCACATATACCGAGGATGGCTACCGGCCGCAGATGCTCCACTCCATTAACATTTCGGAACCGGATGCCGCAGGCAATCGCATGATCCTCACGCTCGGCTCGCAACCGGGATGTGCCGCTGCATACCAGCCCGCTTATTTCAGGGTCTTTCCGATGAACGGGCGCTTCGAAGTTCAACGTCCGGCGCTCGAAGGCTCGGAACTGATCTTTGTCGCTTCAGAGCCGCCTATAATTGGCCGAATTCGACCCGACGACCTGATGGTGGAATTTGATGCAGGCGGCACGGCGTATGGCGAACCGCACAAGGCTGTGCGGCATTTCGAGCTTCGCAATGGGCGTGCAACACAGGTTGATCCGGTCGCGCCGACTGCACGCGATTTCGTTGAAGAATGGATCGGCATGACGTGGGACAAGAGTGCGAAATACTCAGAGTCGCCTGCGCTCCAGCAATGGCATATGAAGGTGCACCGGGATGACGGAATGGGGGATTTTCCGGATCCCTCAGTGCGTTGCACAAACGGGACGTGGGCTATCGGCACGCATCTGCACGAAGGCCCGAAAACGTACTACCGCGTCCGCTTCAAAGAACCGTATTCCTTCACGATGGTCGAGGTGAGCGACAAGCCGTTTTCCGACTGCACGGTCGCCGACCCGAAGGGTGACGAACACCTGAAGTTATTCTGACCCTCCGGTTCGTCCAATTTCGAACTTCGAATTTCGAATCGGTTCCCCTGATGTGGATTCGTCCAATGGTCCAGTTTGCAGATTTACAAATTGGACGAGCGGACGAATCCACATCAGGGGAACCGATTCGAAATTCGAAGTTCGAGATTGGACGGACTACTTAATCGTGAAGGGAAGATCTTTCGTTTCGCGGATGATGCGTTCGTCGACTTTCTCGAAGACATCGACATCGAATGGGTGATCGACCATGTTACCGGCAAGGTCCGCTACAACAGTTCCCACCTGGACCTTATATGATCCCGCTTTCCACAGTGTCCGCGGGATGAAGCGCCACCGGGTTTCATCACGATCGATTTCAACCCTGCCCTCGACGACATTTCCCGAAGCATCAAGGATGCCGAGCTGGCGTTGCAGCAGCGCATAGTCCATCGGTTCGGGAAACTCCACGGCGACGGCATCGGCAGTTCCGGCCTTGGGCGCAACGATCTTCCACCGGCCCTCGTCCAGTGCCTTGCGGTCAGCCGCGACTACATTGAAGGACTTTTTAAAATCTGCCTTCAGGGTCTTTCCTTCAGCATCAAGCCAGTCGTGATCGATCACGAACGTGTACCTGTGACCGTCGTTCAGCGGAGTTCCCAGTTCGTTGTGGGGAACCAGACCGCGCTTGACGCGTCCGGGATCGAAGAAGAGTGTGAAGCGCACACCTTGCGGATCCCACAGTTCTTCGGTCAGCGTGAGAAATGGCCGCTCGACTTCCTTGCCGTTTTCGTCCAACAGGTGAACCCGGCTGTAGGCTTCTCCGCGGCTCATCGGTGCCGAGAAATAGATGTAGAACTTCAGCTGGTTTTCAGGAAGAACGCTTGCCGACGGATACATGCGCTCCACGATCGTCGTCGGCGTCATGTCCGGTTTCGGAATCGCGAAACGTTGAACCACGGCGTCTCGCCCCGGCACTTTAAAAGTAGCGCGGTACGGCACTCCCGCCTGAACGGGATACTGCGGCACAAACACCAGCGCGCCCTGCTCCAGGTGATACGAACCGAGAAGCGGCGGCACGTCTGCGAGATCAACCTGTATGGAGAAAATCTGTCCCCACTGCTGCGGCGTGAACTTTTCGGCGTCGGCCCAGGCGGTCACACGGAAAGTTCCCGCAGGATCGAGTGTGATCGCGGGTTGAGATTGCGCAAGAAAAAGGATCAGCAGAAGGGTTTTCATAAGAGAATCAGCCGCGGATTGCGCGGATTACGCTGATTCACTCTGCGTAATCCGCGTAATCCGCGGCTTAGACGTATTACTTACGGAAGTGCGATCGTCTTCAACTCGGTGGTTCCCACGAGGACGGCGGCCATCGTGTCATCAACTTTGTCGAGCTGGGTGACGTTCGTAATCGACTTTACTGTTTCATACGGAACGCCCGCGATGTCGCTCGGCGCTGTGATCGGCTTGTAGTTTTCGAGACCGGCGGCATCCAGTCTCATGACGCCGCGGTTGCTGTTGTTGAGCAGGATGTACGGATGACCAGCCTTGTTGTAGGAGATCATGTCCAGCGGCTGATTGCCCGATCCCAGCTCGGCGATCGTCGTGCCTTTTACCTTGGCGCCCGGCTGCAGTGACGAAACCGGAATCTTCACGAGCGGCGTGCAGGTGTAGGCGGCAAGGATGTTGTCTTCGCCTTTAATCTTGTACGGAACGAACGTGCGGACTGGAGCCTGCGTTTCGAAGCGGCCATGTGAACCGTGCCAGATTTCGATGCCGGCGCCCTTCGCCGTATTGAACGGGAATGGAGCGGCGCGCAGCGTGGATGCGAACTCTTCATTGGCAAGTCCAGCGATCAGAACTTTGCCATCAACCCAGCCCAGATCCGTGATGGCCTGGGTGCGGGGATTCTGACGGCCTTCGCCCTGCGATGCCGGAGCATCACCCAGCTCCACTTTTGCAAAAGCGATGTTGTCCAGCGAGAGCTGGCTTATGGCACCTTTGCCGTCGACGCGCACGATTACCGGCGTGGCCTGGGGGCCTTTGCCGCGCGACACGGACAGATACATTTTCTTGGAAATTGGGTTGACCGCGAGATCATTGATCAAGATCTGATCCGGCATCGTTCCCAGCATGCTGGCGATCTTCTGATCAATTCCGGTGACATCGACCGAAGCTGCCGGAGAGGCAGTACGATCCTGGGTATCGAATGCGTAGACAGCTCCGCCCGCCGAGTCACCGACGAACAGAATGCCTTCGGGACCGAATGTCATGACTCCAACAGACTTGATATCCGCTTTACCGGTTTTCAGGCTGTCCGTAAGGGCAGCGGAGAAACCTGTCGCAGCGAACAGCGCAATAACGAGCAGCGCGCAAACAACTGTGCGAAATCTGGTCATACTACCTCCGTAGTTCAATTTTGAGATTCCGTCAAAAATAGTTTCGGATGCACTCTTGAGTCAAGCTGAAAGACGACCTTACCGGTTCGTAAGTCTATCTCAACTCATCAACCGTTTCCACCATGGCCGTTGGGTGTATTCGCGATGACTGAGTGCCGCGGCGATAACGTCGGGAAGAAGGCCCAGATCAAGGGGTTTGACGATGTAATCGAAAGCTCCGAGACGAATGCTCTGCTGGGCGACCTCACGGTCAATGAGTCCAGTGATCATAATGACCGCGATGTCCGGGTGCTCCTCCCGAATCTTTGCAAGCACCGTCATACCGCCGCATCCCGGCAGACGGATATCGAGGAGAACCAGAGCGATGTCCGGGTTTTTTTCGATCATCCGCAACGCGACTTCTCCGTCGCCCGTCTTCAGGATTCGATAGCCACGTTTTTTGAGGACCTCGTGCAGAATGTCGCGGATTTCTTTCTCGTCATCGACGATGAGAATCCGAATATCCGCGTTCCCTGTCGCAGCAGCCATGCCATCAATACATGCACGAACGGCTTCGACAAGCGTCTCGGTGCCGACTCCCGGGTCGAAAATCATCTGTATGCCCGCCGCCTTCAGCCTTTGTGAAACCTCGGCGGAATTTGTCAACCCAATGATGGCGGTCCGTGGAAGAAAGCGAACTTCGGAGAGCAACTCGAAACTGCCCGGGTTGTCGAAATCGATAACCAGGACTTGAGGAAGGGATCCGTCGGTCAAAACCGGAGGCGCTACGATGGAGTGTGTAACGAAAACATCAAGATTGTCGCCCGAAAGTTTCAGGAGATCCTGGAGAATGCGATCCCTGCCGATGATCACGATGACGCGCGCGTCCATTACTAAAGAAGACGTCGAAAACCGCGGAAGCCTTTCAAAAGTCGTGTGACTAACCACCCCGTCTGCGCTATCAAAGGATGCCTTCGGCACCCTTTGATAGCGCAGACGGGGTGGTCATTCAATCACGCCTTCATTCTCTAGCTCTCGAATCTGCTCTCGCGATAACCCCAGAATCTTCCCGAATACGTACTCGTTGTGCTCGCCCAGCTGCGGACAGCTTCGACGCATCTCCGCCGGAGTTTCCGACAGGATAAACGGCGGTGCTTCGTGTTCATACGTCCCAAACTCCGGATGCTCTAATGGAACCCATTGCTTCCTGTGTGCGAGCTGCGGGCACGAAAACAGATCGCCCACAGACAGGACCTTGCCCGCGCGCACGCCGCCCGATTGTAACCGGGCAACGATTGCCTCGACTTCAAGTGAACGCGTCCATTCAGTGATCATCCCGTCGAGCTGATCCTCATGTTGCTTCCGCCGGTCATGACTGCCGAACCGCAAATCCGCCGCCCATTCGGGCTTCTCCGCAGCCTGTGTGAACGCCGCCCACTCTTCGTCCCCGAAAACAGCTATCGCGCACCACTCGTCCCCGCCTTTGCATGGATAAACTGCGTGCGGGGCCGCGCGTGGATCCCGGTTCGCATTGCGATAGTGGACCCGCTGGTTCAGCTGTTCAGCAAGAATCGCCGGTGTGAGAAATTGAATTCCGGCCTCGTATTGTGAAAGGTCGATATGCTGGCCCCGGCCTGTCCGTCGGCGATAGTCCAGTGCCGCGAGTACGGCGACGAACCCAAATCCTGCGGCGACGAAATCAACATACGGGCCATACAGGAGCATCGGACCTTCCGACTCATCGTATCCGGTCAGATGCGTGAACCCGCTCATCGACGTCAGTTGCGAACCAAACCCGCGCTGTGCAGCGCGTCGACCGGTCTGTCCCTGATTGCATGAGCTGAGCATGATGATGTCGGACTTCACTTCACGAAGAGCCGGATATCCCAGTCCGAGACGTTCAAGTACGCCCGGAACAAGATTTTCGATGACGATGTCGCACGAAGACACAAGCTGTTTGGCCAGTTCCACGGCCTTCGCTTGTTTCAGATTCAGCGTGATGCCGAGCACCTGGTCGTTGAACAACGCGTAGCTGCCTCCACGTTCCAGTCCAGGCCGGTCGTCTTTGAACGGCGGGTAGTGAACGCGAAATCCATCAGGCGACGTCTTCGACTCCACACGGATTACTTCCGCTCCGTGTTCGGCCAGATGCTTGCCGACCAGCGGCCCTGCCGCGAACAAGGCGAACTCGACGACTCGAATTCCGGCAAGCGCGCTCAAATTACCTTCTCCTCTCGCAGACGAGCGAGTTCTGCTTCGCCGAATCCGAATTCGGATCTGTAGACTTCCGCATTGTGCTCGCCCACGCGTGGCGCCGGGCGCATGGGCGGCGGGGCACAGTCGGAGAATCGCGCGAACAAGCCCGGGAACTTCAGATTGTCGAGACTCCTCCAGAATTCCCGATCGTGCAGATGCGGGTCGCTAAGGATGTCGTGCGCATTCATAACCGGATATCCCAGGATCTCGCGGTTGAACGCCTGATCCAGAAATTCAGATTTCCTGTACAGCCGAAACAGCTTTGCGGCGGGTTGTTCGATCTCGTCAATCTCCTCCTGAGCGCTGGTCTGGATGGTGAACCGGCTCCAGTCTTTATTCAGCAGCCTTTCAGTGGCCAGACCATGCTCGGCCATCCACTGGACGAGCGCCTGATTCGACCGGCGGCCCGCGTTTCCGCCGTAGATGATGAAATTCAGGTATCCGTCTTTACATTCGTAGATCGCGCGCATCCGGGCGCCCGTCATGCTGCGGCCGGTGATGCGGCTTCCGTCGCGTTGCGGACAAACACGGTTCGTCGCCCAGAATGCCGGCGCGTGAGCCATAGCCCACAGCATCGACGATTGCATCGATATATCCACGTGCTGGCCGATATTCGTTGCTTCACGATGGTAGTGCGCAACGAGCGCGCCGGCCGCGCCGTACATGCCGGCCCACATCGGCGATTGGGGAAGCGACACGCGCAGCGGCGCCTTGCCGGGCTCGCCGATGAGCGACATCAGGCCGCCCATGGCCATAATGATCAGATCGCTGCTCTTGTAGTCGCGGTAAGGTCCCGTCTCGCCGAATGGTGTGATGGAGACGATGATCAATCGTGGATTCTGCTCACGCATCCGCTGGTGGTCGAGCGTACCGGGCGGAAACGTTTCGATCACGAAGTCCGCACGCGCGGCCATGTGCTGGAGCATGTCGAGGCCTCGAGCTGTTTCCAGGTTCAGCGTGATCCCTCGTTTACCGGTGTTGTAGCTGGTGAAGTAGAGGCCATCGATGCGGCGCGTGGCGTCGCCAACTGGCGGTTCCACCTTGATGACGTCCGCGCCAAGATCCGCAAGGATTTTCCCGCACGAGAATCCGCTTTCGTCAGTCAGGTCGAGCACGCGATACGGAGCTAATACGCCGGTGGGTTTCATTCGGGT
>Ga0075425_100003394_pt1 | contig 16198 bp, 8 predicted proteins | sample SoiMethybrSBSTD4_FD_75300 | JGI IMG/M metagenome (GOLD analysis project Ga0075425, IMG submission 75300) | Bulk soil microbial communities from a Populus tree surrounding site in Tennessee, USA - Soil MetaG P. TD hybrid SBSTD4 | ecosystem: Environmental > Terrestrial > Soil > Tree plantation... | reverse complement strand
CGTTGGTGAGTTCGGGATCCCTCGCGTCGAACAGCGAGAGCTGCGATGACCCGGAATCGCGAGTGGTCGCGTTACTCATCGCCGACGTAGTCCTTGCGGCAAACACTGGAGTAGGCGCAGCGCGTGCACAGGAATGGCTCTTCCGGATCCGGCGGGAACTCGCCACGCTCGATTCCGTCAACGGCCGCGAGCAAGCGCTCCTGTCCCGCCGCAAGCGCCTCGTCGAGCGTAGACGACGATCCATGCAGCGAGACGAATGCATTCTTCTCGCGGAACGCGACGTAGCCGGCACGCCACAGCTTCCAGGATCGCTGATGCCGTCCCTCCAGCGCTTGTTGTGCGCAGATCCCGTAAACGGGAAGCTGCAACGCTCTCGACGGCTTCGGCGCTTTGCTGAGTTTGTAGTCGACGATCCGGATCGTGCCGTCGGCCATCAGGTCGATTCGATCGGCTTTCGCGCGAAGACGGACTGAACGCGATCCCGACGCGGCAGAGAACTCGAAACTTCCCTCGAGCTCGTGCTCGAGGAGCCGCTCGATGACATCGCCGCCCTGCTCGATCTCGAATGCGAACGCCCGCTCCGCTAAACCCGGGGCCGCCGCCGATCCCAGCAGATGCGTCCGCTCGAGCGCGCGATCGGACTCCGGAAGCGTCTCCAGCTGACGTTCGGCGATGGTTTGAAACAGCGCGACGGCCTCTGACAGGTTCGCCGTGGTGACGCTTCCGTGGCCCGATGCCTGCCATTCACGGAAGAACGTCTCGAAGACCTCGTGGACAAAGTGTCCACGTTCCTGGGGCGTGAGCCCCCACTCGTCGGCACGCTCCTCAGGCAACCGCAGGACATGCGACGCGAAGTATTTGAACGGGCACTCGAGATAGCGTTCGAGGCTGCTGACCGAGTAAGCGATTGGATCACGAGAGCCGGCCGTTCCATGGTACGCGTCCGCCGTATCTGGAGTTCGCGACATTCTCAGCGACAACCATTGGAGCGGCTCCCCCTCGAGCGCTGTCGGAACGACTGGCTCCTCTGCGATGGCTTCGTGAATCAACACACGCGTGCGTTCGGATGCCGCAAGATGCTGCACCGGGAGGCCGGCGCGATCGATCTCTTCAAGAAACGCAGACGCCGGCACGATGGCGTCGTCTTCGAGTGTGAACGTTGAGACCGTGATTCGCGTCCGCGCCAGACGGAGAAGATCGTGAAAACGGGCTCGCGCCGCGGAGAGCCGGTCGCCATCGGCGGGCCATCCGAGCTGCGCCAGCAGTGGCGCGGGATAGAAAATGCTGCGACTGGTCTTCTCCGGCCAATCGGATTCGACGAGCCCAACGAGCCTCGCGTCATCAACCTCAGCGTAGGGAGCGGCAGTGGCGTCGATGAGCAGGACGCCGCTATTGCCCGCACGAGGCGCGAACGTCTGGCCTTCGACCCATCGCCGTATCGTCGTCAGGAGATCGCCGAGCGTGAGAGGCGCGTCGTCATGGAGCCGATGCGCCTCACGAAGCGAGTCCAGGATGCCCAGCACTGCCGCCCGCGCCCGAAGGTGGGCGTCACGAGCGGGTGTGTTGTCGTCGGGCAATCGCTCATGCGCAGCGATGAAGGCGATGAGCGACGACAGTTGCACGGAAGCGGACCCAGCGTCGCCAAGCGCCCGGAGGTCTTCGGCCGCGTCCGCGGCCGCGCGCAAGGCGTCTCCAAGACGCGCCGTTGCGGACGCCCGGCGGTTCCCGCCACGCGCGCGTGTCACCGACGCGTCCGCTGCGAGATCCCGAAGTCGATCCCATCCGCCCGCATATTTCAGATCTTTGAGCCGTTCGTCCAAAGCGGCGACATCGCCGCGTGCGATCGGCCGGCCGTCGACGTGGAACGACCAATGCGGCGACCCAAGGAGTTCGACGATCGAGGCTCGATTCGCCTCTGAGATCACGAATGAAAAGATGAGGTCCAGCGCTGCCGCGAATGGTTCGGCGGCAAGAGGAAGCGAATCGAACGCCTGATACGGAATCTCCGCGTCGGCAAAAACCTCACGCGCGAGATAGAGGTAGGGCAACGGTCGCTGGAAGATGACGGCGGTCCGATCCAGACGGCAGGAGGTGCCCTCCTTCAGTGCCCGTGCGAAATCAACGAGTTCCTCTTCGCGATCGCGACAGACAATCCAGTGCGCCTCAGCGGCCGCGGCACGCGAAGCCGGTGCCGCGAGTACCGGAAGCGATGCGGGCCGTCCGAAGTGTTCCTCCCCGATCTCAGGAAGCGCATCATGGATCCGTTGATGATAACCAGTCTCGAGCACGTTCTCGGTTGCGACGATGTCGAGACGTTCAAGACCAGGAAGACGAGCGAGGAGGTCATAGTCGCACGGCCAGAGTCCGCGAGCATCGGCTGCCTGATCCGGGACCGTCACGATCACGTGACGGTACGCGGGAGCCGTTTGTGGGCCGCCGCCATCCACAAGCCGTGCACGAAGCCCGTGCTCGTCCAGGCATCCGGTTACGGCAATTCGCTCTTCAAAGGCGGTGAACGCGCTGGCGAGAAATCGCGTCAGCTTCAGGAGCCGTTCGGCTCCCCGATCCGTGTCGGCACTCGGTTCGAGCGTGCCGGTCATGAGCCGCTCGAACGCGGCGACAGACCGATTCCGCCGCCGCAACTGGTCGTAGAACGACAGGATCTCGAGGATCAAGCCGGCGCGCAGCGAAAACGGCGCCGAGTGTCCACGCTGCGCTACCGTCATCGCCGACCGTCGGAACACGACCTCGCGCTCGAAGTCACTGAGTCGCCGAGGTGCGTCGGCCAGCCGCGCGTGGAGTCGATCGTACAGCTCGTCGCGCGTCAGAAGATCGGGTATCAGCACCGCCGCCGCAGTGGCCAGCGATCGCGTTTCGATCGTCGCACGGAGCGTTTCAGCGGCCCCGCGGCTCGGGACAATGACCGCCATGGAATTCGACCTGAGAGCGTGCTCCTCTCGTGTTGGATCCACACAACGACAGATGTAGGCCTGCATGCCTGGCAGGTCCGGCACCCGCACAAGGCGGGTGATACGTGGGGTGATCACCGGTTTGGAGGTGGTGTGGTCAGCCGATCGAGTTCGTCACCCGCGTTTTGAAACATCAGGGCCGCGCCGGCCGCAGCCGAAGACGCTTCCCACGCGAGCGACATGTCTCCTGATGATATCGCGTTCCGGCGCGCCGACGCGGCGCGCTTCGCCATCTGAAACGTAGAAATTAGAAGGACGTGCACAGGCTGAAGGTCTGGAGGAGGCGTGATCGCCGCGAGCTGCAGACGCGCCATGATAAGCCGCTGTTCCAGCCGCGGCAGCGAACGCGGTTCCGGCCCCGCGAGCTGGCGGATGCTTTCGAGCAGGGAGCTCGAGGTGCGGAACTCGGCCAGCGCCGGAGCGATCGCCGCGCGGTAGTCCCGATAGGATTCGGATCGAACAATCCAGGCATCACGCGCGAGCCGCGTCCGGCGGGCTTCGTCGAGGCGAAAATCCAGCAACTGCAGCAGTGCCGACGTTTCCTGGGGACGTCGACGTCCGAGACGATCGTCGGCTTTGAGCACGGCCTGCACGAGCGCCTGCACCCCCGGCACGTCGCCGCGCCGCGCGCGCGCGGCCGACGACGCCGACATCGAGGACGAGAGATCGCTATACGCCTTCTCGATCTGCCGTTCGGCCGCGAGATCGGTTAGGGCGCGCAGCCGAAGCGCCGACGCCCATCCGCCGGCACGCGCAGGTTCCTGGAGTGCGGCGGTTACGGCGTCGAGCAATGAAATGCGTTCTGAGGGCTCGGCGACCACAGCGGCGGCCGCGATGGCTTGTTCGATGCTGTCGCGAAAGCTGGGTGCAGCCAGGACTTCCTCAGGTGCCGGGGGCATCACGTTGGCAACCAGGCTGACATCGAAACTCGACTGTCCCGCCGCAACGCGCAATTCGGAAATGACCTCGTCCAGCATGCCGACGAGCTGCGCAACGTCACCGGCTCGATAGCCGAAGTTTTGCGACGGCCAGCGGGCCAGATTGCCGCGCGCCTCAATCGCCATGGCTAATCGCCGGGCGGGATCGGACGTCAGCGCGATCTGATTGAGAGCCTCGGTCACCCGCGCGCTCAGCACGGCAAAGTCGGACTCGCCACGAGTCTCACCGTAGCGCTTTGCGCGCACAGCCTGAGAGTACCGGTCCGTGCGCAGCCAATCGACCGACGTCTCAGGAATGCTGATCAATTGCAACGCCGGCGATTCCGATGGCTCGCCGAGCGGAATCGATAACACCACACGTCCCGCGACGCGCGCGAACTCGCCGTAACTGGTGATGCTGGTGCCGTCCTGCAGGAAGAGCCGGTAGAGCACGGAATCGGCCGCCTGGCCGGTCGCACTCCCGAAGATCAACGCAACGATCAGCAGCCAAAAACCGAAAAAGGTGGCTGGCACCTTTCGCGGAAAGGTGCCAGCCACCTTTTTTGATCCTCGTAAGCGGTAGATCATTGCAGGTTCACAGGTTATTGTTCGCGACCGCGGTCGTCAAGCCGCCCAGGACCGTCGTACGAGACGTGGGTGTGGAAAAGGTGTGGAAGCGACGTGGATCTGTTGTTGAAGTCCCGACACCGCGGTTTTTTTTCGTATGGATCGTCACTCAAATCCGCCGAAGTGCACTCTGTTGATGCGCCTTCGATGGTCCTTTCGCTTGATTGTCGCCGGCGCCACGCTAGACTACAACGCGCTGCGGGACTGGCAGCGTCACCCACTCAACGCGAAACGTGAACGTGCATCGCTTCGAAGAAGTCATTAACGGGCGCGAGTTCAAGATTGAAGTCTCGCCTGTCGCACCCGACAAATGGCGTGCGCAGCTCGCACGTCTTCCCGGCGGATCAGCCGCCACGATGCCGTTTTACGGCAAGACCCCCCACGAGGCAGCAGGGCAGCTGAGCCGCTGGTTGTACCTGGCTCACGGAAACGCCCGACGTCAGCTATAGTTCGGCCATGCGCGGTTCGTTCGCGGTGGCGACGCTGATTCTGACAGCGCTCGCCGGCTCACGGTTGGCTGCTGTTCGTCCCGATCCATTCCCCGACGCGTTGCAGGCGGCAGCACCGGAGACTCAGGCAGCTCTTCCACGGGTGCGGCTGATCGCGACCGGCGGGACAATCTCCAACCGCACCGGAGGACGGCTGACCGCCGAGGAGTTGGTGACGTCCATCCCCGGAATCGATAAATACGTGCGCCCCGAGTTCGAGCAGTTCACGAATGTCTCGAGCGGCTCGCTGACGCTCAAGCAGTGGATCGCGCTCGCGAACCGGATCAACACGACTCTGGCTGAAGACACCGAACTCGCCGGCATCGTGGTCACCAGCGGAACCGACACGCTCGAAGAGACGGCGTACTTTCTCGATCTCACTGTCCGCAGCGACAAGCCGGTTGTGATCGTTGGATCGATGCGTAATCCGAGTGCGCTTGGATACGAAGGCTCGGCAAATCTGCTCGAGGGATATCGCGTCGCCGCGGATCCGCGGTCGCGCGGCAAGGGTGTCCTCGTCGTGCTGAACGATGAAATCAATCCAGCGCGCGATGTGACCAAGACCGACGCCCATCGCCTCGACACCTTTCAATCACGGTCATACGGCATCCTCGGCGTTGTCGATGCCGATCGCATCGTTTACTACCGGGAGGTGGTCAAGCGCCACGCTGGAAAGAGCGAGTTCGATGTGTCGAAGGTCGAGGATTTGCCTCGCGTGGACATCGTGATGACCTATCAGGGTGCTCCGGGCGACGTGATCAAGGCCCTCGTCGATCACGGCGCCAAGGGCATCGTCATCGCCGCCGCGGGTGCCGGCGCGACCAGTGGAACGCAGGAGGAAGGCATTCGTTACGCCGTCGACAAAGGAGTGTTCGTGGTGCTCACCACGCGAACCGGCAGCGGCCGCATCGCCGCGCGCACCACCACATCCTCATCGACGCGTTTGCAGATCCAGGGAGAGGATCTCGCACCGGTCAAAGCTCGAATCCTGCTGATGCTGGCCTTGACGAAGACGAGCGACGCCTCAGAAATTCAACGGATGTTCACCGAATACTGACCTGTCGAATCCCTAATCACTAATCACTGATCCCAGATCGCTAATCCTCGAATCCTCGAATCCCTCATCGTCGGATCCTCGAATCCCTCATCGTCGGATCCCCGAATCGTTGCATCCTGAATCATCGGCCGCGATCCCGGATTCAGGGATGCGCGGATTCGAGGATTCAGGAATGGGGGATTCGCGGATTCGGGGATTGGGGATTCGCGATTAGTGATCAGTGATTAGGGATTCGAGCGAACGAGAAGCCCGCGAGCGCGCAACCAATTCATGAGCAGGTTGGGCCAAACACTGAGCGACGGGTCAGAAAGCGCCATGCCAACACCGTGCGGGCCGTTTTCGAACACGTGCATCTCGACCGGAACTTTCGCCTTCCGCAACGCCAGATAAAACCGCACGCTGTTCTCCACGGGTACGGCGGCGTCGTTCGTCGTGTGAAAAATAAACGTCGGCGGCGTTTGCCCCGTCACTTGCAGATCGTTCGAGAGATTTTCGACAAGCTTCGGGTCTGGATTCTCGCCGAGCAGCATCCGCAGCGATCCCGCGTGCGCCACCGCCGGATCGAACGAGATTACGGGATACCCGAGAATGAGGAAATCAGGACGGCTGCTGGCACGTTCGATCGGATCGCTCGCATCGGCTTTTCCCGAATCGAAATGCGTGCCCGCTGTCGATGTCAGGTGACCACCGGCGGAGAAGCCCATCATTCCGATTCGATCGGGAATGATGTTGAACTCCGTGGCACGCGCCCGCACCGTGCGGATCGCACGCTGCGCGTCACCGAGCTCGATCGGATGGTGATAGCGCGGGCCAAGGCGATACTTCAACACGAAGGCCGTGACACCCATCGCGTTGTACCAGTACGCCCATTGCCGCCCTTCGTGTTCGATCGCCAGATTGGCATAGCCGCCGCCGGGGGCAACGATAATCGCGGTGCCGGAGCTCCCACGCGGCGCGCGATACGCGGTGATCGTCGGTTTATCGGTGTCGGCCTGACCCAGCGCTCCGGGCGCTCCGTTTTCCCAGAGCACGATTTCCTGTGGTGATGCGGGTGGTGGAGCGGGACGCGTGGTTTGTGTAAGTCCAGCGTTCTGCGGTGAGCCCGCGAGGGCCGCAACCGTGAATGCCGCGAGAACGAGCGGCACATTGATTATGTCTTTCATAACGGGCTCCAGTGGCTGATCTTCCGGCTAACCAGCCTCCGCTAAAGCTACGGCGGTCCGCCGGAGCCTTGGCGAAGGCGGAAGCCGGAAGATCACCGCCGCGCCGGCGGCGGTTGAATCAGCGGCGGCTCTGGAGGCGCCGGTTCTTGCGGCACCTTGCCACCAAGTTTGAACGCCCACAAACTGTCGCCGCGCTTCGACAGCTGGAATGAACTGCCGCCAGCGAGCAGTGCGAGGTATTGCTCGCCATTCACTTCATAGGTCGCGAGCGGTGCATCAGCGCCGGTGCCGGTCTGAAACTTCCACAACGGTTCACCATTGGCGATGTCGTAGGCGACAACGTTGCCATCGGATTCGCCGTGGAACAGAAGTCCCGTCGCGGTGCTCAACAACCCACTTCCTGTTCCGAGTGGAAACTTCATCCGCTTCTGCCAGACGATCTTGTTCGTCGCCGGATCCATTGCGGTGAGCGTGCCGGCCCGTGGCACTCCGGCCGGACGGAAAAACCCTACGCCTTCATCCAGCGGTTTGAATCGCTGCGTCTGGTCGTCCCACGCCTGACGTCGCAGCGTGAACGCGGAATTGATGATGGTGCCGGGAATGTAGATCAAACGAGTCTGAGGACTGAACGTCATGGGTGCCCATGAGATTCCGCCAAGCGTTCCCGGCGCCATCACGACCGGGTCAACCCAGTAGGCGCCGAAAATGCACGCGCTCTTCATACCTTCCGGCACACTCCCTGGCTCAGGACAGGTCGGAGTAAAGGAATCACCGATGGGGAACGGCTGCGTGGCCGCCGTCTTCATGCGCGCTTCCTGCGGAACGGCTCGCTCCTCGATCCCGATGAGCGGCTTTCCGTTTGTGCGATCGAGGACATACATGAAACCAGTCTTGCCGGTGTGCATGAGAATCTTGCGCGTCGATCCCTGATAACGGACATCGGCGAGGATCGGAGCCGCAGCGCTGTCGTAGTCCCAGATGTCATGATGCACTTCCTGAAAGTGCCACTTGTAGGCACCGGTCTTCAGGTCGAGCGCCACCACGGAAACGGTAAAGAGGTTGTCGCCGCCGCGGGCGGTCCCGTCGTTGTCGGGACTCGCGTTGCCGATCGGCACGTACACCATTCCGAGATCGGGATCGATCGCAGGAGCAGTCCAGACGGGCCCGCCGCCGTACTTCCAGGAATCCCCTTCCCACGTCTCGTGGCCATGCTCGCCGGGACCCGGAAGCGTCCAGAACTTCCACACTTCCTTGCCCGTCCTGGCGTCGTACGCACCGAACTGGCCGCGCACACCGCCTTCGCCGCCACCGACACCGATGTACACGAGACCGTTGTAGTAGACCGCCGGTGCGCTCGTCGTGCCGCGTGCAGGATCGGAGAGCACCGTCTTCCACACGAGCGCGCCCGTTTTCTGATCGAGGGCAATCAACGTGTTGTCGCGCCGGCCCGAAAAGACCCTTCCGTCTCCAACCGCGAGGCCGCGGTAAGTGCCGCTCAGTGCCGTCTCGTGTTTCCATTTGATCGCGCCGGTCGCCGCGTCGATCGCAAAGATATTGCCCGACCCCGACGCGATGAAGATCACGCCGTCGACGACAACCGGCGTCGCCTGCATGGTCCCGGGCGTTTTGCCGTCCTCGAGGTGGATCGACCAGGCGCCTCCAAGTTGGGACAGGTTGGATTTGTTGATCTTGGTGAGCGACGAGTAGCGATGATTGGCGAGATTGCCGCCCACCGTCGCAAAATCCCGGCCCGACGGGGCCTGGGGATCATTGCCAGCCGCGGCGAGCGTCGCACAAACAAGAATCAGTGGAACAAGGCGCTGGCCGCTTCGCGCACTGTCGAATTGGTAGTCCATGACGCGCGGATGCTACCACGCGCAGGGTTATGCCGATCGGCTATCGCCAATCGGCTGCGGATGTGATATGAATGCGCATCCAAAAGTGGTCTGACCACTATTTGTCGTGGGACAGACGTCTGTTTGTTGTGGGAGGTCGACACATGATGAGCCGCGTGATTTCGTGCTCCGGGCGGCTTCGGCAGGTTCTCCTCGTCCTTGCACTTGCGATCGCCAGCATGCCAGTCACCCTGGCAGCGCAGTCGGTCAGCGGCACGATTCTCGGCACCGTCACCGATACATCCGGTTCCGTGATTCCCAACGCCAAGGTCACCATCGTCAACGAAGGCACGGGTCTGACGAGAACCGTGCAATCCGACTCGAACGGCGAGTTCACTGCGCCGCAGCTGCCGACCGGGCACTACACCGTGATGGCCGAACTCACCGGCTTCAAGACGATGACCCTGTCGAACATCGAACTCGGCGTCGACCAGCGCGCCCGGATCGATCTCAAGCTCGAAGTCGGCGCGATGACCGAAACGGTCAGCGTCGAAGCGACCAGCCCGCTGCTGCAAACGAGTTCATCGGAGCTCGGGACGACCGTCCAGGCGCAACAAATCGAAGCGCTCCCGCTCAACGGCCGCAACTTCGTCAACCTGACGCGGACCATCCCGGGCGTCCTGCGCGGGATCCCCGGCGCCAACATCGACGGCGCCGGCAGCCTGGCGTGGCGCGCCTCCGCGTCGTTCTCGGCAAACGGCCAGCGGCCGCGCGACAACAACTACATGCTCGACGGCGTGGACAACAACGAAACCTGGCTGCAGACGGTCGTCATCTTCCCGAGCGTCGACGCGCTCGACGAGTTCAAGATGCAGACCTCGACGTACTCCGCCGAGTTCGGCCGCTCGCTCGGCGGCGTCGTCAACCTGCAGATCAAGTCGGGCACGAACCTGATGCGCGGTAGCGGTTTCGAGTTCATGCGGAACGATGCGTTGGACGCGAACAACTTCTTCAACAACCGCGCGCATCGCGACAAACCGGACTTCAGCCAGCACCAGTTCGGTGGAACCGTGGGCGGCGCGGTCTTCAAAGACAAGACGTTCTTCTTCGGTGACTACCAGGCGCACCGCGAAACTCAGGGCGTCACGGCACTGTCCACCGTTCCGACGGTGGCGATGAGGTCGGGCAACTTCTCCGAGCTGACGCGCGTCATTTACGATCCGACCACCGGTCAGCCGTTCCCGGGCAATGTCATTCCCGACAACCGCATCGACTCAGTCGCGAAAAACATTCTGACGCTGCTGTATCCCGAGCCGAATACGCCAGGCACGCGACAGTCCAACGGCCAGATCATCAACAACTACCTGCTCAACCCGGTCAAGCACCGGAACGACGACCAGGGGGACGTCAAGGTCGACCAGAACGTGTCGACTTCAAATCGCTTCTTCGTCAGGTACAGCTACCAGAAGGTCCACCGGCTCCAGCCGGCGAGCCTGCAACACGGCGACGCCGGTGCGACGTTTGGCGCTGGCGATGGGAACATCACGGCACAGGGCCTGGCCTTCAACGATACGCACACGTTGCAGCAGAACCTGCTCAACGAGTTCCGATTCGGCTGGACGTCGATCAAGTTCCATCAGTTGCCGATCGACTACGGCACCAATCCGGCCAAAGCTGTGGGTCTCCCCGGCGTCAACATCAATAACGCCACCTCCGCGATGTCGCAGATGACGTTCCAGAACATCAGGGGTCTCGGGGCGAACGGCAACCAGCCGCTCATCACCAACCAGAACGACTTCGCGATTTTCGACAACGTGACCTGGGTCAAGAGCAAACACACGATCAAGAGTGGTGGCAGTATTACGTTTCGATCGCGCGAGATCCTCAACCCCGATACGATTACCGGCGTCTTCAACTTCAACAACAACATGACGTCGAATTGCGCCGGTCAGGCCGCGGGCTGCACTATCAACACCGGGACGGGCTTCGACGTCGCGAGCTTCATGCTCGGGCTCGTCAACACGAAGGCCCGGAACTACTTCGACGAGGACACCTACACGGAAACCCGTCCCGAGTACGCGCTTTACACGCAGGACGACTTCCGAGTGACCAACCGTCTGACACTCAATATGGGAGTTCGATGGGACGTCTACCCGCCGTGGATCGAGGTCGATAATCGTCAGTCGAATTTCGACGAATCAACCGGCAAGTTCGTGGTCGCCTCCGATGATGCCGTCATCAACGGGGTCAAGGTGGGCCGCTACCTGCAGACGTACTCGAAGGGCGACGTCGGTCCTCGTTTTGGCTTCGCTTACGATCTCAACGGCAGCGGCCGCACGATCGTGCGCGGCGGATTCGGAATCTTCTGGAACTTCACACCGGGCGGCACGTCGAGCTCGAAAGCGCAGAACCCGCCGTTCCTCCAGGCGACGGCGCTCAATGCGACTCCGTCGGCTTACGGGTCCAACCTGTTGCTCAAGGACGGACTCCCCGATCCTCCCGGGACCGATCCGTCGAGGCCGTCCGCTGGCTCGACACGATCGATCTTCGACATCAACTTCCGCGACGCGTACGCGCGGCAATGGAACTTCAACGTTCAGCGCTCGCTTGCCACCAATTACATGCTGGAAGTTGCTTACGTCGGCTCGCAGGGCCGTCAGATGCTGCTCAAAGGCGACCCGAACCAGGCTCCACCGGTCCTCGGCGTGACCGACTCCAATGTGAATCGGCCTTTCATCAAGCTCGCGCCGGCCCTTCGGACGATCGGACAGGTTCAGAGCAAGGGCACGCTCGACTACAACGCGCTGCTCCTGAAGTTCCAGCGTCGCTTCGCCAACAACTTCTCGTTCCTGAACTCTTACACGTGGGGCAAGGCGATCGATCTGAATTCCGACAACGACGGCACCGTAACATTGACCAATGTCTACGACCCGCAGTACAACCGCGGGCCGGCAGACTACGACATCACGCATACGCTCTCATCGAGCTGGATCTACGAGATCCCGTGGGCGCGTAACAAACTCTATGGCGGCTGGCAGTTCGGCGGCATTCTGCTGCTGCGCGGCGGTCTCCCGCTAACGGTCACGCAGACTCAAGGTGTCCAGTCGACGGGCACTGGAAACCGCCCGAACCGGGTGTGCGACGGGAGGCTCGACAACCCGACGATCGACAAATGGTTCGATCTCGATTGTTTCAAGGCGACGACCGAGAGCACCGCCACCTACGGCGATGCGGGCCGCAACATCATTCGCGGCCCCGGCTCGTTCAACATCGATGCCTCGCTGATCAAGAACACGAAGATCGGACGCTTCTCGACGGAGTTCCGGGTCGAAGCGTTCAACGTGCTCAACCATCCGCAGTTCGCGAACCCGAACACGACGATTGGCAACGCCGCCGCCGGAGTCATCTCGGCGATGCTCTCGAACCCGTCATGCTCGGTCTGCGGCACGGTCGAGCGGAACGTCCAGATCGGGGTAAAGGTGAGATTCTGAAATTGCTGATTGTTGAATGCTGATTGCTGATTGGACGGGCTTGCCAGGTTCTACCGCGCAAGCCCGTCCGCAAGGTCCCGTAGCCGCCGCACGCTCGCGACGGAGACGGGACCTTCGGCGTTCCCTTCCTCGCGTGCTATGCGTCCGACGTGGATCTCCCGAACCGTACGCTGCTCCACCAGCAAACGAAACATCTCGACATCAACGCCGCCGCCCGCAATGATCGTCACACGCGTGCCTCCGCGCGCGACGTACTGCTGAAGCCGACCGCGCCGCTCCGAGGTCGAACCTTCTCCGCCGCTCGTGAGGATGTGGTCAACCCGCGGATCGGCGGCGAGTGCGTCGATCGCTCCAAGGGGATCCGCGACCGAGTCGAACGCGCGATGGAAAGTAATCGGGACGCCAGGCGCCGCTTCAATGACGCCGGCGAATTCCGGCAGCGACAACTTCCCTGATTTGGCGAAGCCGACAACCAGGCCGTCGACGCCGAGCTTCGTGAAATTCCACGCGGCCGCCCTCAAGATTTCGATCTCCGCATCGGAAGTCTCGAATCCGGCATTCCCGCGGACCATGACGCGGAGCGGCAGGGAGGTCGCCTCTTTGATGGCGTTGACGACCGAGAGTGTCGGCGTCAGCCCTCCCTCACCGATCGCACGCACGACCTCGAGGCGATCGGCTCCGCCCTCTTCCGCGGCGACCGCGTCGTCTACGGTCTGAACGATGACCTCGATGAGGATGCGGGACATTGGTTTTCACCGGGTTCTGCCCGCTCGAGGTTCGACGAGTTTGCTCGAGCCTTGCAGCGCCCACAACGGAAACTCGTTATCACCCCATTACCGCGCACCGGGCCGCCGAATGGCGTAATCGATCCAGCATGAATCCGGCGCAATCGACACATCGAAATCTTCCATCACATCGGTCGTTCGACCGCCGGGCGTCGCCCCTCTTTCCTGAACCGTGGGATCGAGAGCGCGTGCGATTTGCGTGCGGACGTCGTCAAGGTGAAGACGCGTTTCGCGATCCGTTGCACGAGTCGCAGCCGCGCGCAAATCGGCGTCAAGGGCCTTCAGCTCGCCGCGGAAGAACGCGCGCACGTCGTCGCCGACGGCCTGGCGACCGTTCACTCGCTCCGACAGCGTCTCGACGTAGGTGCGCTGGAGGTTCCGGCGATACGCATTGATCTTCACCGGTCCTTGCCCGTAGGTCTCGCTCCAGATGCCCTTGCGCACGTCGGCGAGAAAGTCCGTCGGCGCGTATGCCGCAGCGCCGTCGAGCGTTTTTTGTTCGACGAGCCGCGACACGCGCGGCGTGCTCAAGAGTGAGTTGAGCACACGCTGCTGACTCGTGCGAATGCGATCCAGGACTCCGACCGGTTCGATCCGCCGCAGTATGTCGGTGTTGACCGCCCAGGACGGCACCTGAAAGGCGTTCTCATTCAGAAACTTCACCGCTTCCGCCTGACGGCCGCGGCTGATCGGCACAAACACTGGCCCCTTCTGCCCAACGTATTTCTCCTGCGAGCTGAAGCCTCCGACAATAGCGGCAACGTGGTTCATTTCGATGGACCACTGGCCCAGCATCCGCCCGTACATCTCATCGAGGTCGTCGTACGGCTCGCCGGGCTTGGTCGTCGTCGCCGGCAGCAGCATCGCCGAGACGCGCTCCAGATTCTTGAGGCCGAGCGTCGTGGAGGCGACCGCGTCCTCGTCGCCGACGGCTTCAGTGAGCTCGCCTGGATCCGCGCCACGTGATCCGGCGGTATTGAACCGCAGATACGCTTTCTCGTCCTGCTGGCGCGCCCATTCGTCGAGCGTCTTCTTCTCCTCCTCCGGACTCTTGGCCGACGGGATGGGCTTGTAGCCCCACATCGTCGCCCATTTGTCGTACGGGCCGATCCGCGGCACGAGGTCCGCCGGATCGATGTTGTCCTCGGGCTGTACGACGTAGTTGAAGCGCGAGTAATCCATCAGCGTCGGCGTGTGGCCCATGTCCTTGAGCCACTTCGCGTCGCGAAGCTTTGTCGCCGGGTACATCGAACTGGCCTTCATGTTGTGCTGGAATCCAAGCGTGTGGCCAACCTCATGCGCCACGACGTACTCAATCAGGCGGCCCATGAGATCGTCGGGAAGGGGCAGCGTCTTCGCACGCGCGTCGAGCGGACCGACTTGCACGAAGTACCAGTCGCGGACCAGGTTCATGACGTTGTGGTAGAACTGGATGTCGGCTTCGAGGATTTCGCCGGTCCGCGGGTCATGGATATGCGGACCAGACGCATTCTCCGTCGTGGACGGCAGCCAACGAATGACGGAGTAGCGGGCGTCCTCTGGACTCCAATCCGGATCCTGCTCGGGGGAGGGCGCCTCTTTCGCGATGATGGCGCGTTTGAAACCGGCCGCTTCAAACGCGGGCTGCCAGCTCTCGATGCCGCGTTTCAAGTACGGCACCCACTTGGTTGGGGTTGCCGGATCGATCCAATAAACGATCGGCTTCACCGGTTCCGATACTTCCGCGTTCGGGTCCTTCTTTTCCAGGCGGTATCGCGTGATGTAGCGTCGCTGGGGCGCTCGGTGTTCGTCTTTGCCATAATCCATCTGACTGACGGAGAAGTAGCCCACGCGCTCGTCAAAGAGCCGGGCCTGCATCGGCTTCTCCGGCAGCAGCACCATGCTGTAGTGCATCAGCACGGTGGAGGTGCCGACGCGCGCTGGAGCTTGCCCGCGCCCGCCGCCTGGCGCCGGCGCCGGGGGGCCACCCCGGCCCTCCTGCTCGGGTGGATTGTTGTAGGTGTGAATCGCGTCGACCTCGATGTTTTCAGGGAACGACACCGCGCCCTCGACGAATGAACGCGCGGTGTCGAAGGTGCGAGCGCCCACGCGGGTGCGACCGCTGAATTCAGGGACATCGGTGGTGAACAGCCGGGTCACCTCGATGACGGCCGCGTCCTCTTTACTGAGCGCCTCGATGTTGAACGCCATCAGAATCGAATCGAAGTTGGCCGCCTGAACCGCCCGCGAAATCGGCGCCTTCGGATCAGCCACCACCTCGTAGGAGACATTCCGAAGCAGAATGCGATCCCCACGACGCTCCCACTTCACGACACGATTGCCGGCGGCCTGCCCGCCCCAGCCTGCGCCAAGCGTGGTTTTCGCGATCTGGCTAACCCAGAGAAACTCCTTCCCGAGTCTGTCTTTAGGAATCTCGTAGTACAGGTGGTCCTTGATCCGGTGAACGGTGAAGACCCCCTGATCCGACTTCGCGTCTTTCGTGATCACGCGATCGTAGGGTCGGATCTCCGGCTCGGGGACCCGCCCACCGCGTCCACCACCCGCCTGCTGCTGTTCCTGCTGCCCGCCAGGCGGATCCTGGGCGTACGTCGGCAGTGGCGCGATCGCGAGCGACACGACCAGCGCTGCGAAACGAACGTTCATTGGCCATCCTCCAGTGCGGTGCTTATACCACCTGATGGACGCGCGCGTCGACAGTCTGAATCAGAAATTCGACGATCTTGGTGGACGTTGGAGTAACCGAGGAGCCAGAAGCGGGAAGCCAGCAGCCAGCAGCCAGCAGCCAGCAGCCAGCAGCGAAGATACTACTTCTCTATATGAAACACTTCCTCGAGGGACACGCTGACCGGGCTGTGATCGGGATTGG
>Ga0075425_100003393_pt1 | contig 16199 bp, 30 predicted proteins | sample SoiMethybrSBSTD4_FD_75300 | JGI IMG/M metagenome (GOLD analysis project Ga0075425, IMG submission 75300) | Bulk soil microbial communities from a Populus tree surrounding site in Tennessee, USA - Soil MetaG P. TD hybrid SBSTD4 | ecosystem: Environmental > Terrestrial > Soil > Tree plantation... | reverse complement strand
ATAAAAAACCCGCCCGGCTTGCGACGGGGCGGGTTGGGGGCGGAATCGATCGAAACGGATTAGAGTATGTCGTTCGGCCATGCCTTCGCTTTGCGAAGGGCCTCGCGGTCGATCATTGTACTTTCCTTCGTGGTTGAAAGTCACGATCGGGATTCACATGCTCGTGTCGATACAATCCGCACCAGCACTTGTCGGCCGTATATGCTTGTGGAGCATTCGTGATCGGTTTTTTCGGCGATGTATGCCCCATCGTTCGATGGCGCGTAAGCCTTGCTCGATCGCTTCACAAGCGAGCGCTCGCGTTTGATTCGTATTCGGCCAAGTCATCGTCTTCCGGCCGTTAGTGTGACAATGTTTTTATCATCTGTACTTTTGATCGTGATATCTCGATGTAATTCATCGCGAAGTTTGAATCCTTCGCGTAGTGCGAATTCGAATGGGACCGCTTGAACGGTGTAACGTAGTTCACCGACATAGATGTCGAATAATTGAACGTCAATCATCGTATTTTCCTCCCTTCCTGCCATGCCTTAGTTACCGCTCGACTGAGCGTACAAGTCTCGATCGGCCGAAGACCCATCCACTCCCGAATTGCATCTACGACCGCGAGTGATCTAAGCCGCTCGCGTTCGAATTCTGCGCGCCACTTTCGATCTCTTGCCCTTCGATTCGCGTTAGTTGCGTATGGCATTGTTTACCTCGCTCCCCATGCTAATTCCTCCGCTCGTATCAATTGCACTGCTTCCGGCGAAACCATTCGCCGATTGAAAGATACCGATTCCACGTTCGGTAAGTCGAAAAGCGCGAACCTTTCAGCTCGTTTCGGTTTTGGGTCGAACGATATCTGGCATGGTTGCTCGAGCCACTCGCCGTAACGCTTGCTGCGCTTGACCCGCTCGCCGGCCCGGTACACACCGGCCTTGGCGCCGCCAAAGCGTGTCACAGGCGGCAGGACGACTCGGTCTGCGCCGTTTCGCAAGGCTTTCAGAATTGCATCCCGTTGCTCTTGGGGCAACGCTCCACGCCCAATGCCGCGCGCTCGGACCGACTCCTCAGTCCAATAGATGCCCGGTCTCACGAGCGTGATTCGGTCGACTTCCTTGGCCTCCCATTGTCCGAGGTCTGAGCCGATGTCGAGCCGGAGCTTGCGGCGCGAGTAGATGCCATCGGTCGCGGTGCAGAGTACCGCTTCGGGATCCTGCGCGATGGCACCTAGGAGCCCCGCTCGTGTCGCCGACGTAATCATACCGGCCCAGAGCCGGCAGGCGAATGGTGGGGCGATTCCGAGCAGCTGAGCAAGTTTTCCGTAGATGCTATTCAGAACGAGCTTTAGAACGATGCCGCGGCCCTCTTTGCCGATGCGTTTTCGTTCGGCGAACCATTCGAGCACGCGCGCGAATGGTTTACACTTGCAAGATGAATCCAAAGCCCAAGCCTCGAGAAACTCCACGTTCGAAGCGAGCGCGCGAGCGGCTAAAAACTCTGGCAAGTAACACCAGCCGGAAGCGCCCGAGCGCGGAAACACGATCGAACCGTTCGGTAGTCGAATTGGCAAGGGACCCCACCACGCTTGCTTTTCTGTTGGTGCTAGCCAGAACCGAACTAGCGCTTGCGTCGCGCCACGTAACTGACGCTCAGAAGTCACTTGACGCCATCGAGCATGCTCTAGACACGGAAGGCGAGCTGTGGCCGCTGGATATGCGGATACAAGATCGTAACTGTGAATAGGGCCCTTGAACGTGCCGATTGCGCGATTCTCAAAACGGCCGCCGAAGAATGCGTAACGCGCGGCGGATAGGACCTCGGGCGGGTGCTCGCCGCGCTTCTTGGCGATGCCTAGTTGTTTGAGCGCGACGCTCGCGCTTGAGCCGGGGCCGTACCAGCGCGTGAGAGGCAAGCCCGCTCGGCGATGCGCGCTGTTGAGCTCTTCTACGAGCTTAGCCAAAGCCTTGCATTCGTCGAGACAGTATTCGCGAATCGCTTCGCGTTCGCGTGTCGAAAAGTGCGAGCGCTTCGTTTTCATCTCCGCAATGCGGTCGATTGGCGCTTTGATATTCCACTTCCGGAGCGCTTCGACGAACGTGGACTGATAAAACTTTCCCACATCCCAGACCGTGACTGACCGGCGCGTGCGTGTGTTTCGTACGCGCATCATGCCCCCGAGATAATGCAGTCGGAAGTGTTTCCAGGCGACTTCGGAAAAGTTCGCGCCCTCGCCGCGTAACGCTCGGAGCTCCGGACGTAGCAGACGATAGATGCTCGCGTCGGGAAGGTCCCGGAGCATCATGGTCCAGTCGTAACCGAGGTAATAGCCGAACGGCTGCGCGGCGCGGGGGAGCTCGGTGATAAAGTCCAAGCACGCGAGGCTCCCGAGGCCGCGTTGGTTTTCAATGTGCGCTAAGCGCCGACCTTCCGCATCGGACCAGGCCAAAAGCGTGTATCGGTGCGGCGCACGACCGCATCCTTCACCGTCGATTCCGACGGTATACCGATCTGTTGTCATACGGTAAAAGCGCTGGAACGGTTTCTGTTTCGGAATCTTGGTCAACAACCCATCGCTTTTCATGGGCTACTTGTTCGAGTAACGGCTGGATTGTGTGAAGCCAATCGCTTAGCGCCTTTTCATCATAGATACACTCGAGGTTATCGGTATCGATGCCGCATTCTTTGCAGTCAAGAATATCACACCAATGTTGGCATATTGGGCAAGGCATGTGACCGCAACGGAGGCACTTGGGCCCGGAAGGTAATTTGATCGGGTTTTCATCCGGCGGCAGTTCAATTGGTTTATCAGAATCGTCTAATAGCGATGTCATAATGTCCTCACAATCCCAGACAATAGTTCGTTTCTGGTAACCGATCGGTGTAGTCCGAGCAAAGGTCAGACGTGTACTCGGCGCCGTTCGATTCGTAAACCGATTCCAGGTCGATAAGCTCGTTCCCGAGCTGCTCACGCAAGTAATCGCGTTCGGTCGAAGTCGGGCGCTTGTCGATACAGAGCTGCGCGCCATGCTCGAACGATTGACAGGCAGGAAGCTCGTAAGCGTTTTCGATGGGCGAGTTTGAGCCGGAGCCGGAGCCGCACGCTGTCATGAATGCGCAAAGAAAAAACGTTTTCATACGAACAACCGATCGAGGCAGTGGCCGAGCATATCAAGCTCGGCGACCGTATATCCTTGATTGAATTCTGCAAATGGTTTGGCCGCATTTGAAACGGCTCGTCGCGATTGCAATTGCTTGCGCACCTTTTCGATAATTCGGCGCGCTTTCATCAATTCCTTCAATTCTGCATCGGTGAGCGGCATCATGATTCCCTCGTTTCATTCCGCTTGGTTCGCGGGGTCTGTGTCGTAATACGCCTCGTACAGATCGTGAATGTCTACGTCAAACTCTTCGGCGACTTCGTCCGCCCATTCCCAGGGCGGAATCAGGTTTGCTCTTGCGAAGTCGACCGCGGCCTTTGGACTGCCGAACACGGTCGCTACATTGACCACTACGAACGCTTTCGGCGGCCCGTGCTCGGCCTTGTACTTCCGAAGTCGCCAGCCCCGCTTGGCCGCGGCTGAGCGTCGGGAACGGCGCTTCTCTTCGGCGTCCAGCGAGTGGTAGGCGGAGCTTGCAAGCGCGGCCGTCCACGCACTGATAGTAGGAATGGCGCGACGTGGTCGGACCTTACGCGCGCGCGACCGGCTCGGTTTTTTCCTCAGACGTCGCGCCATTCATGCGGCCCCGAAACGTTCGAGCTTCGGGGCCGGAGAATGGCGGGGCGTTACTTCTTTCCGCGTTTCTGTTTCTTGGCGTAGGCCGCGAGCGCCTTGCGGCGCCCGACTGCGGTCATGATGAGCGCATCGGCCGCTTCAGCCAACGTGCATTCGACTTCCTTGGCGTAAGCGGCCACAGACCGCTTCGTTCCCTTCGAGACGTGCAGGACCTCTTGTGCTTCCGACATCGTTAGAACGCCTTGTCGAGCGCTTCAGCGTCGGCTTGGTCACGGTCCGCGTTCGAGGGTACGCGGCGCGGGGATTCGGTCGGAAGATTCTTCGCGTAGACCTCGGTGCGCCACCACGTCCTGTCTTCGACCTCTTCCTTCCGCACGAACACGATCTTCACTGGGCCCCGATAGTTCTCCAAGCGTTCGAGCGCCTGGCGCATGTCGATGCCTACGCATTCTCCCGCGTGCATTGTGTCTTCGTACCCTTCGCCGTCGCGATTGTCTTCGGGGAACCGAAGGCCGGGAACGTCGTTCCCGAGTCGCACTACGAAGAAAAGTGCGGTTTGATTCTTCGTCGGACGCTTGCGGCGTACGCACTGAAGAATCTGCCCTTTGACCGTGGTCGGCGCCTTGTCTTCACGAGGCGAAAACCAGCCGGCCAAGTCGAGCGTCGTGTCTTGCCGTTCGAGCTCGTCATACTCGTCGCGCTCCGTATCGGGCGGAGCCGTTGGCGTATAGCGACTCTTTTCTGCTTCGTCCAATCGCTTGTTGGATTCGGCGAGCGTGGTCGTGCGATGTTTCCCGTTACTTACTTTTTTCATGTCCGTTTTCTCCTCGGCGCCACCAAACACCGTTCGTGCACGCGATTGCGCCGTCGTCGCGTAAACGAATCAAGGCGACTTCGACCATGATGGGCGCGAGTCGCTTGTACTTTGCTATCAGTTGAGCCGTCGTCGAAGGCCGACGTTGAATCGACGTCAAGAGTCGAATCTCATCCGCGATCGTTGGCATTCTCCCACCGCCGTTGGTCGTTCAAAAGAACCGCAAGCTCTTTGGTCCACGCGACCACGTACTTGGCGCGCACTTGCGCTTCGGCCATTCCACCGCGATGGCTGGACCGTTCGCGTTCCTTGTCGGCCGTTTCGATTAGAAACTTCAACCGATGAATCCGGTCGAGACGCATCCGCTCTTGATTCAACATTCCCAGGGCTCCTTTCCCCTCAGTAAAGGAGCCCCGGGGCCCAACAGGGCCCCGGGGGCGGACGGGTGACGAGGGGGAATCCTCCGCACGCAACAACGACAATGCGCCGGCTCTAGAAAAAAGTCCCGTTCTTTTTTCGACGGCCCAAAAGTCGCGGCGAATCGCTCAGAGCCGGCGAATCGCACAATAGACGACCATGCTTGCGGTCGCGACCAATGAAGCAGTTCCGAGCCAAAGGATTAGAGCTGGCGCCAAAAGAAACGCAAGGTGTCCAATCGCACCGATCCACCAACCGGCGCAAAGCGGACAGTCGGCTAGAAGAATCCACGGCTTTGGACCATGCGTGCGAATCCACTTGAAGATGGTACCGCGCGACCAAACGTGTGCGATGCACACGAGCCAGACGAGCTCGATTGCGCTCGGCATTAACCGGTATATCCCTTCAAGTGCGCGGCGATTAGTTCGAGCGCGTGGACTTCGCGCTCGCGAAGGTCGTCCAAGTACGCTTGGCGTTTTTCTTCGTCGGCGCGTTCTCTCTCCCTCTGCCTTTTAAACCGATCTCTCGCTTCCGCGTGGAGCGCTTTACGTTCGTCGGCACTCTGTGCATCACGCGCTCGCATCTCGGCTCGGCCTGCCACATATCGCTCGACTGTGATGCGGTCGTATCGGAGTCGCCCTTCAGGGTCTTTTTCGACAATCAAGAGGCCCTGCTTCACGAGCTGCGAAACGCGGGGCTGGCTCACACCCCCGAGCATCGTGCGCACCTCGTTCGTGTCCAGCCAACTACGCATAACTTCGGATTATGCGTTAGCAGGCTTGTCAATGCAATAGAGTCGCACGCTACCCTAAAGGCACGTCGCAACGCCAATAGGAGGCAACGCGCATGGCAATCGTGGGCTGGAAAGATAAAGCGGAGCGAGCGCGAGCCGCGCTTGCAAAGTTCCGCAAGGCAACCGAAAGCGCGGCGGCTCACGCGCGACATGACCTCGAGACGGTCGCGGCCGGCGGTCTCATGGGCGCGGTGCGCGGGTCGTTCGAAGCGAGTGGCAAAGAATTTTCAATTCCCGGACCGAACGGGTCGAAGATTCCGCCGGAGCTTCTCATCGGCGGACTCTTGCTTGCGGTCGGTTATTCCGGACAGACCGAAGTCTCCGACGACTTCCACGCGGCCGGAGCGGGCGTGCTCGCTTATTCCGCGGGGCGTGAAGCGGAATTGTACATGCGAACGAAGGCAATGAAAGCGCCGGCAGGACCGGCCCAACCGGCGGTGAAGTGAAGATGAATGGTCTTTTGGACAACGCACTGGCAGACCGAGGCAACGCGAATTGCAATCTGCCGCGCATTCCGACCGGACGATATCCGGCGTACTCAACCACGATCGGTGGGTCGTTCGATGCCGCGGGCGTTGGGCGCGTTTCGTTCGATGCGGAACGGGACACGCTTTTCACGGAGCTCGATGTCGATTCGTCGGCGCCGCTCACGTCGCTTTTCGTGAACATGACCTACTGCAATACGAAGTACATGATTCACTCGAGCGCACGCGCTTGGCGTAAGTGCTGCCCGCGTAAGCCGATCTTTTTGGTTGGCGTGCGCGATAACAAGAAACTCGAATTCGTGATTACGGGCGGTACGCCTGATGATGAATTCGCGGTCACGCTCTCGGGCTTCCAAGGTAACGGCTGCTGTGGCTGAGCCCAGCATTCAACGGAGATACGAACGTGGTTGATATCGCTGACATGGCTCTCAAAGACCGAGTGTGCGACGCGACGGACCGAATTCCGACTTCGCGTTGGCCGTTCTTTTCGCAGACGCTCACGGGCATCATTCCGAACCTCGGTACAAGCGTGGACCTCACGCTTGAAGCTGAACGCGACTTGTTGCTCACGGACCTTTCGATCTCCGTCGTCGAGACGGACACGCCAGACGTCGAAGTGCCGGCGCACGTGGACATCGAATATTGCAACGTAACGTATGCCGAGCATACGGACGTCGGCGTGTTCGGGTATTGCTGTCAACGAAAGCCGATCTTTCTGGTCGGCGTCCGGGAGAACAAGAAACTGAAGTTCACGGTCACACTCGAAGCGGCGGCCGATGAGGAAAACACGGTTCAGTTGACCGTGTCGGGCTATCAAGGCGACGGCTGCTGTTCGTGAGGTAATCCCCATGATATGGCCAGCCCTTGCCCTCGCCGCTGTCGCCGGTGTTGCACTATACGAATGGTGGAAGTCGCCGCCCGCGCAGATGCGTGTGCCGAATCTCGTGAACCAAGTCCGCGCGAGTACCGTGCCGAACATGGCGCTCTATTCGACGGCGGCGCAACAGCGCGCCGCCGCTTGCGGCTATACGTCGCAGGATTGGCTCGATGCCGAGAAGTGGAGCGGCGCGGTTCTCAGTCCCGCGATTCCGCTCCTAGCGCGATTGAAATTGATGCGTAGCGCGCAGCCGCCGGCGACCTGGCCGGCAAGTGCGCTCCGTGTTTGGTGCACGTTCGTCGATACGAGTCCACCGAATAACCCCGCGGGTCCGACGGTCCGCTGGTCGCACTGGGGGAACTAACCCATGCGAGAGCGCGCGGACCATATCCGCGTCGCGACGTTCGCGATCGATAACCGGCGCGGATTCGTGGACCTCTCTGAGAAGTTCGAGCTCGGCGAGGAATCGCGAATCTATTCGTACACGTTCGCAGCGTACTCGGTTGCGGACCCGCTCCCGGACTTTCCCGACCCGGTCGCGACGCTTCAGCTCCAGGATTCGCACTTGGACCTTTTTGCGGCGGACTGCCCGCGCGTTTCGATTCGTGCGGACGTACCCGGGCTCGCGGCGCCCGCGTTCATTAAGATTATCGCGTCGCCGGGAACGATCGCAATTCTGTATATCACTTACGGGAATTGTGACGCGACATGAAAAAACGCGATGAAGAATTGCCTCTTTCCGACCTTCCGGTCAGCCCGAGCACCGGGCTCGATCCCGAAGTGCGGCAATTCTTCTCGCGTGTCATGGCCGGGTACGAAGCGGCGCATCGCACGATCGCGGACATGGCAGAGCTCATGGCCAAGAGCGCGAGCGAGGCGCAATCCGCCACGACGCGGGCGATTCAATTCCAGGTCAAGCTGGCCGAAGAACGCGAAGAGCTCATCTCGAAGCGGCATCGGCGGGACCTCGAAGCGATGGCTGCTAAGCAGCGTCAGGAAGCGATCGGCGAGCTTTCAACAGACGTCCGTTCGGTCCTGAAACTTGCCGCAAAAAAGTTTATGGGTATCCCGCTCACCGGGAACGACTCGCATGGGTTGACGGACCTCCTCTCGACCATGACCGGCGAGCAGATTGAAGCGCTCATGACCTCGGGCACGCTTCAGCTCTCACCCGGGCAACGCCAACTGCTCGCGTCCACGCTTACTTCACTCGCCGAAAGCGAAGCGAAGAAAACTCCGCCCGCGGAATTGCCGGAGGCTGCCGAATGAGCGCGCCACGTCGGAAAGGCCCGGTTGAGGCCACGATCGATTCGGTCGGAGGCGCCGCATCGATGTTGTGGGACTGGCTCTCGGCCGAGCCGAAAAAGAACGAAGACGGCGAGACGGAAGGGCCGTCCCTTCTCGACTTCCTGCCCGACTCCACACCACCGCAAGTCGATGGGCGCATCCCGGCCAAGGTCGTCGACAAGCCGCCCCCGGACGTCATCGAAACCGAAGGTGAGGAGGTTTGATTGAAAAAGCATCCTCTCAAGTTCATTATCGAGCTCGGCGTCGGTGCGGCTGCGGTCATCGCGGCCGGAGCGTGGCTCTTGAAGGGCGATAGTACGAGCTCGTGCTCGGAAGACGCCTACCGAAAAAAGGTCGTCGACGCGGCACGTTCGCAAGTCGGCAAACGTGACTTGGACACTTACTTCGCCGATGCGGCGCCGCAATTCGTCGGACAGCATCCGGAATGGTGCGGCATCTTCGCGCTTTGGGCGTTGCATCAGGCTGGGCTCGCGAAAAGCAAGCAGTGGAAAACTGGTCTCGGATTCGTTGAGGTTCCGCCTGCGCTTCCGAAGACGCATAATCCGAAACCGGGCGATATCGTCTATTACATCAAGTACTCCCACCATGCCGTCGTCGGCGCGGTAAACGACGACGGGACGATCGAGGCAATCAACGGGAACGGACAGGGCGGAGTCGTCTCGCTCTCGAGGCCGAAGATTGCCGATGCGACAAGCATCTACACGATCTCCAAACTCATCGAAGAAGCGCAAGCACAGGCAGGGTGCAAGTCATGAAAAAGCCGCAATGCTGTCCGTGCGGAGCGCCCGCAACGATATTCGTCGAACTAGTTCTACACGACCTTCCGAATAAACGGCGTACACTTGCATATATGCCGTGCTGCAAAAGTTGCAGGGGGGACATGTTAGAATATCTCGATCGTTTAAAAGAGAAAAGTTATGCAAATGACCGGTCGTTATGACTGATAAGGGATGGCTTTACGCGGCCGGAGCGGCGTTTGCTGCGACGCTTTATTGGCTTTTCAAGCCGAGCTCGGCCAGCGCAGCAACCAAGTGCGGCGATTGGAAAGGTGACGCGAAAGCGCTCCAGGCCGGCATGAACGTCGCTCTCCAGGCCGCGGGACGCCCAACTATCACCGTCGATGGCAAGCCCGGCGCGCAGACGTGCAAAGCCGCGCAATGGCTCGTCGAGAACAAGGGCGTCGATGCGAACGGGATGAAGATTCTCCAGGCCTTCCTGAATTCGAAAACGTGCGGTTGTGGCTTGCCACGTGCGCCATGCGGCATCGCTGGGCCAACTGCGCCGCAATCGGTGCGCGAGCAGATTATCGCGGCGGGCGTCAAGAAAGGCTATCCCGCTGCCGATGTGAACAAGGCCATCTCGCGTGAATCGGGCTGGCATGCGAGCGCGCTCAATTGCCAAGGCGCGGACAAGCATCCCGTGGCCGGCGGACTCATGGGTTTTTTGGACAGCGTTGCGAAGCATCTCGGGTTCGATGGCACGATCGACCAATTCGCCGCGCTCACGGCTGAGCAGCAATTGCCCTACTGCCTGAAGTTTATCGCCGGCATGCCGTCGAGCACGTTGCACCTTCCGGGCGACTTCGGACTTGCGCTTTTCACGCCCGCCTATGTCGGCAAACCAAACGATTACGTCATCTATGACGTTGGAACGCAAGGGTGGGAGCAGAACCCCGGCCTCCGAACGCCTGGCAACGGGCCTATCACCGCCGGGTCGGTGCGAAAGACGGGGGCGTGATGACCGACGAAGAATTCACCGAGCTTGTGATCGAAAGCGTTTCAGAAGCGGACGTTCACGAGCTCGAACCCGGTAGCGACGAACGCATTGGGTATTCGTTGGCGTACATCCTGAAAGGCGTGGTCGGTGAGCGCGCTGCCGTACGACTCTGGGAGCTCGTGACCGGCATCGGATTCGATGAGATGCCGGCGCGATTGAATGACATTCAAAAAGCGAAGTTCAAGCGGCAATTCGGAATCACGGTCGAAGACGCGCTTTCCGCGGTGAAACAGATGAATGCACCGAAACTGACAGTGGTACGCTGATGTATCGTATTACACGCACAGTACTTCGTGGGCAATTCGCAAACGATTCATGTTTCGTCACATGGCTCGCGGCCCAAGGCGGGAACGTGTTTTTCGTCAAGAGTGCCGAAGACCCTCTGAATAACGGCGGGCCAAACGATCGGCGATATTACCTTTGGAACCAGCTCGCACAGGTCACGACGCCGAAGTGTTCGGGCAGCGACCCAGACTTGATTACCAACGCAGGCGCAAACGGCTGGGTTACGCAAGCCCTCGCCGAATCAGTACTCGCGTACGAGCTCGGTCAGTCCAAACAGATTGCTGACCAGGTCGCGGCGGCTAACGCGGCCGCTGTGAGCCCCGCAAACATCGCCGCGGGCGTTGCGGCGGACATCGGCAAAGACGTCAAGTCGGTCGTCAAGAGCCCATACTCATGGCTCGGGCTCGCGGCGGTCGGAGTCGGGGTCGTAGTCGCCGTGAAGGTACTGAAGTAATGGTCTGGGAAACGTGCACTCCAGCAACTCCGCCCGTGGTTCGGGCGCTTGTCGGAATTCCGACAGTGACTGCGCTTCGCGCGACGCCTGGCGTCGCTGAAGATGTTGTTGCGTTACTCGATTACAACGGTTCGACGCCAGGGTCGCAGGGCGTTTTTCAATGGGACCCTGTAGCAGCGCCTGACGATGGTGTTACACGCTTCAATGCTGGCGCTGCGAACGTCGCCGGATGGCGTCGCGTGTATGACGGGCCGATCGATGTAAAGTGGGCCGGCGCTGTCGGCAATGGCATCGTTGATGATACGGTCGCAATCCAACGCGCGATTGCAGCCGCTGATACTCTAGGCGGCGGACTTTTCTTTTCGAAAACGGCGGCGAGCTATCTCATCACAGATGCGCTCGTACTAGCGAACCCGATTCATATCACGAGCGATCGTGCGAAGATTACGCAAAGCGGCGTCGCGAAAAACGGATTCCACGTTACCGCGGCCAATGTCATTATCGAAGACCTGTATCTTTACAATTCACGCGGCGGACTCGATTGGATTGACGGCGTCGCGACCAACGCGGTTGGAATCAATCTCATCGGCGCAGACAATGCGATCGTCCAGAATTGCAAGATTGAAAACTGGGGATGCGTCGGCATTCGCGTTGGGTTCACGAGCAAGGGCGGACTCCTCACTGGTAACGAGATTATCGGTATTGGAGTCGCTGGCGGATTGTTCGTTGGAGCGAATACCAACAGCGGCATCTATGCAAACCTGACCGGCGATGTTGCAGCCGACTCGGGCATTCGCATCGAAAACAATCGCATTCGCCAGCTCGCGCAAGGTATCGTCACAGGGACCGATCAGGCAAACATCATCATCTCGGGGAATCAGATTACCGAGATTATCGGCCAACATGGCATCTACGCCGGTAACGCCGTTACGATGACCATCCAAGGGAATTCGATTCGGAATACTGGCTTGACCGGTATCAAGGTCGCATTTTCACCTGACAACATCGTTCAAGCGAAAGCTATTGCGATCGTTGGAAACGTGACTGACACGACCGGTTCGGCCGGCATCGATATTGGCGACAATCCGCTAAACGGCCAACGTATGAAAGGGATTGCCGTTACCGGCAATTCCGTAAGTAACACATCGGCTGATGGCATCTACGTCAATGCCTGCGACGACTTCGTGGTCGCTGATAACATCGTGCATACGACCGCTGAATTCGGAATCCGCCTTGCCGTCCTGGCGCAGAACGGAATCGTAAGCGGGAACATGGTGATCGAATCTGTAAAAAGCGGCCTCTATGCCGTTCTCAATGCAGCCGGTCAGCGTGTCATTGTCGAGAATAATTACTTCCGTTCATGTGCTGGCGCAGTCGGAACCGTCGTCGAACGTTCGAGTGTCGTGCTCGGCGGTGCGGGATTCACGTTCCGACATAATCGCGTCGATTACGCCGGAGCGATTCCCGGCACCTATGCGAATACGCTTGTGGTCGATGCAGCCGCCACGGTTGATGAATATGAGAACTATCTCGTGGTCGGGGCGAAGGTGCCATCGATCGATCCGGGCGCGACGTTCAATACGGCCGGCGAAAACTTTCAGAAGTCGTTCAACGGCCGAACTAACGTTGGAATTACCACACTACTACCGCGCACCGATGCGATAACGCAAGTTTGGACGGCCGGTGCAACCGCGGTAACCGTACAATTCGATACGGCGTCGGCGGTCAAAGGTGATCGGTTTCGCATCATCAAGGACTACACGACCGGCGGAACATTAACAATCAATTTAGTTTCCGGCTCACGTACTTTTACATCCGACACGCGCGGTGCGGCCGAAGTCACGTACAACGGAACGGCGTGGATTATGACGTCGTTTAGTTCGCCAATGAACGCGCCCGCGCTTTTCAATTCGCGCTCCGACGTCGGAGTTATCACGCTCGACTTGCGTGCGGGCGATGCGATCGAACAAGTTTGGACGGCAGCTGCAAGCGCGGTAACCGTTCAATTCGCAACATCGAGCGCCGTCGCGGGCGACAAGTTTCGCATCGTGAAGGACTACACGTCCGGCGGTGCGTTGACCATCAATCTCGTTTCGGGCGCGCGGACTTTTCTTGCAGGCGAACGCGGTGCAATGTCCGTCGTTTTCAATGGCACCGTTTGGATTGCAGACGATTATACGAATCTCAATCAACCAAACTCGATCGGAAACGGTCCACTCGAATTCATCGCAGCAGCGACCGGCCCCGGTATAAAGCAAGATACGGCCGCATCTGACGTCGCGCCGCTCGATCTCGTTATCACCCCACAAGCGCCGTTTGCGACGGCGACAGGGACGAATCGCAATCCAACGAACGTCATCGCCGCACTTGCGGTTCCGACCAATGGTGGTGCAACGGAAGGGCAGTTACGAGCAACGCGCGGCGGAAACTTCGTAGGGGCGATCGGACCTTATCCCGCCGCTGCGACCGTCTACGGCTGCCTCTGGCTCGGTTATAACATCGCTGCGAATTCAGGCGCTGGAAGCGCAGTCTTCAGCGATGGCACGGCGAATACTTATCTCAACGTTCCAGCGGGTAGCGGTAGTCGAGTCGGATTCACCGTCTCAGGCGCAGACCTTTTCGTCTGCGATGCTTCCGTTGCAGCATGTACTCCCAGTACATTCAATTGGATACAAGCCGCATCGCCGACCATTCAGCAAGCGCAACGCACAGGTGATAATCCCGCTGCGAACATGACACTCACCGCGCAAGCCGCAAGCGCAGCTGCGACTGGTGCAAACGAAAACGGAGGAAACGTCATCCTGACAGGCGGAACGCGCGATGGCGTCGGCAATCAAGGCGGGATTCAATTACGCGTCGGGGGCGGGACCGTTGTCGTTGATATCGGCGCTTCGGGAACCACAAGTCAGCTCGCCTTTTTCGCCGGTACGCGGCGCGCGAAGCAAACAATCACAGGCGCGCTTAGTACCGTAATCGATCCGGCCGCAAAGGCCGTCCTGACATCGATTATTGCTGCCCTGTCCGATGCCGCCGGTTATTCACTCGTCACGGATTCCACGACATGAAACTCTGGAGTAAACTCGCCTTGACCGCCGGTGGCGTCGGAGCCATCGCAATCCTCTGGCCCCGCAAACCGGCCTGGGAGCGCATCTCAGGACCTCCCGTCACCCGAGACGTGTCCTACGCCCCACCGGACCGAACCGGCCAATACATCCACATGGGGCCCGCCATGGCCCTGTTTCAAGGCAAGCCTCTCCCCCGGAGCATCAATCCAGGGACCCCGGTCGGCTCCTACCAAGTCCTGAGCCTCGAGTTACAGCAGGCCTGGAAGGCCCGCCAGGCGGCCCTGCCGGCCGGTACACAGCTTTTGGAGACGGACCGGTACTCCAAAGAACTTTACTTCGTCCCGAGCTGGATTCTCAACGTGGCGCCATCAAAGCTCACAACCGACGACGTCCGGAGCGCCGCGAGCGGCGCGCCCGTCGACGAATTCGGACGGCGCTATCCCGGGCATTACGGCGAAAGCGACCAGAGCCTTTGGGGGCAAACCCTTGGCGGGCTTCTCTCTAATCCGCTCGGACAGAAGATATTCTTGGCCGCGATGGTCGCGGCAGGCCCCGAAGCCTGGGCCGCGTATGGCGCCTATCGCATGTGGCAGCTTCGCGGCTCGAACCTCACTATCAAAAACGTCGCGCTCGCCGCTGGACGCACCGCAGCTGAAACGCAATGCGGCCCCGCATGTGGTGCAGCATTCGACTTCGGCGCGGGTGTCGCGAGCGGACAATCGGCGAATAAGGCCAGCGAGCAAGCGCTCTTGAATTCGATGACGCCCGAGCAGCGTATAGCGTTCGAGCAAGGAAAAACGCAAGTGCACAAGATGGGCCTATGACACGCGCGTTTTTCATCGCCGGGATTCTCGCTTCGTGCGGCGCGACATCGCAAGAGCCATGTACCGAGGCGGACCTCGCGGCGATTATCCGCGCGCATGAAGCGCGGCTCGCAATCGAATGCATCGGACAAGGTCTCGACTGCGATGCGTATCCGGTCGAAAACGCGCGATTCGAATCGGAGCTCCGGACTTGGGTTCGATGCGATAAGGAACCGCCCCGGTGACGCCGATTCCGATTCCCACGGCACTGCTTCCGATCGTGAATCATCTTCTCACGCTCGCGGAGACCGAGCCGCTCGTGGCCGACACGGTGATTCCAATCATTCAAAAAGCAGTCGACTTCGCGCTCACGTCCGGCGAGGCATCGAACCCCGATGTCTGGATACGCGCATTTCGTGCAGCGAGCGCTGAAGTCGCAACGCACAAGTTTGATGAGACTTGGCTGTCACGCCTACCTGTGGAGCGTGGCGAATGAGCCAAGAACACGACCTAGCCAAAGAAGCGCGGCGAGAGCTCATGCTTGCTCTCGAAGCATGGGCGCTCTCGGTGCGTGAAAAGACGCTTTCGCCCGAAGAGACGCTACTTTTCAACCGTTACACGGCTTGGCGCAAGCTCAAGCGAATCACCGGGTCGGTGAAAGTCCCGCCCCGATGATTGACGGCATCTCCAGCATTCCACAATTCGTTGGCGGAGCGAAAAACGCTCCGCGACGCGCGCATCATATCGCATGGGGGCACACGCGACTCTTCGGCGGCAGCTCATCTGAAGATGTATTGAAGTTCCAATCGCCGGCGATCGTTATCGCGTCCTATGCCGAACTTATCGGACCGAGCGAAACACTTGTCGCCTGGTATGACGGCAATGCAATTCAGCTTCGCGGAGCCGAGCTCGACTTCAATACATCGCTCGTGAATTGGATATTGATCGAGCTATGACGCTCGACCCGATTACAATGGCATTACTGAGCGCGATTGGAGCGCTCGCGACTGCCTGCGTTTCCCTCTGGCGTCGAACCGAATGGCTTCATGCCGCTCGGCGAGACGATCAGATGCGCGCTTCGAAGCTCATCTTCGCATTACTTCAAACACGCCGCGAAGCGCGTGGCGAACCGCCGCCGCCGACACTTGCCGAATGGGATGACGAGCCGACGACCGCTATCACGCAACGCACGTTCGATGAAGCGCAAGTTCATGCGAAGGTCGAATTGAACGGCGATACAGAAAAGTTGGTCAAACGATATCTTTCGAACACGCCGAGCGAACCTGCGCCGATTCAAGGCGTGCCGGCGATCGAAACTTCGAAGCGCAAAGAATAAGTCTTCGATCGAATCCTCGAAACCCGCCCCGCGCAAGCCGGGCGGGTTTTTTATTGGGCAGACGATC
>Ga0075425_100003388_pt1 | contig 16208 bp, 11 predicted proteins | sample SoiMethybrSBSTD4_FD_75300 | JGI IMG/M metagenome (GOLD analysis project Ga0075425, IMG submission 75300) | Bulk soil microbial communities from a Populus tree surrounding site in Tennessee, USA - Soil MetaG P. TD hybrid SBSTD4 | ecosystem: Environmental > Terrestrial > Soil > Tree plantation... | reverse complement strand
TTCGATCGGGTGGCTCGCACTTCAGCCCCGGCAATGGCGTCGCCGTTCGTCGTGACGACGACACCGGCGATCCGGCCTCTCGGCATCTGCTCTCGCCTGCGCTCGAGTAACGCCTTCAACTCGGGCGGGTCTCGATTGCTCCATGCCGACACGGTGAGATCGATCGCGGCGGCATCGTCGCCCGGCTGCAGATCGACGACGACGCGCGCGGCCGCATCTGTGGTAAAGCGAGTGCCCATCACCACCGCCGCGCCTGCTGGCCGCGCCGGCGCCGACGATTCGTACGCGGACTCGTCTGGGACGAACAGCCGCGCCGCGCCCAGTGAGAGTCCATATTTTCCCGCGCTCAAGCCACCGATTCGATACTCCCCGCGATCGTCGGTGTCGCCCTGTAATGTCCACGAGCGATCGGCATCAGCACCATCCAGGCGACGAGCCACGACCTGCACGCCGAGCACAGGTACGCCGTTGTGATCGCTCACGCGGCCGGAGATCGCCGCACTCTTCGACAATCGCACCTCGATCCGCCGATCGGACACTGGCTTGTTGCGTCGAAGGTCGACCACGGTGGACGCGTAGCCCGCTTTCGTCACGAGCAGCGGTTGCGACGTGTCTCGAATGACGAAGTCGAAGCGGCCCTCGTCATCGGTGAGAACAGAGCGGTCGAAGTCGCCCGTCGATGTGCTGATGCGCGCGCGTCGAAGCGGTTGGTCGTTGTCCGCGGCGATCACGCGGCCGCTGATCGTCACTGGCTGCTGCGCAGTCACACTGGTGGCTGCAATCGCAAGCACGACGATGATGGCGGCACCTCGACTCATCGGCGCTTCTCTCAGCGGCGATCAACGTTAGCGCAAAATGGACGACGGATTCAGCTCGGAAACGACGTCGGATCTCACGCAGAGCACGCAGAGGGGCAGAGAGCGCGGAGGGCGACGGGTGACCGGCGGCCTCGGCCGCCGGTTGGATCGAGAGGAAGTCGAGAAAACGAGCGCCCCGTGAAGCAAATGGCGTTCGTTTTCTCGGCTTCCTCTCGATCCAGCCCGCGCGTCGCGCGGGCCACCCGTCGCCTCAGCTCTGCGAGACTCTGCTTCTCTGCGATCTCTGCGTGAGCGGAATCGAGCCGACCGCCATGACGAGTGCGACTCCCAGTGCCGCATACGCCGCGAGGAATGCGTAGATGAACCAGCCCTCCGGAAAAAGCCCTTCGCGTTGCGGTCTTATGTGGGCTACGCCCCACGCGGTGGCAAATGTGCTCTTCCCCGGCTTTTGATCTCGTGAAGTCCACGTCGGACACTTCGTCCCACGAGGAGTACTGCAACTCCGGGGGCTATTCCGAAAAACAGCAGAATGAACAGAGTTCCGGGATGCGGCATGTGTGAGAACTTTCCGTTTCCCCCGTTTCCCCCGTGTGAGAAACTCCGCTCCCTCCGTAACCTCCGCTAGCTTCCATCCCGAATCACCCGGCACGACTCGATATCGAACGTCGCCTCGCCGATGGTGAGCCGCGTCTGATCGCGCAGTGTGGAGGCGAACTCATAGAAGCGCTGCGCGTCGGCGAAGTTGCTGGCGATGCCGAATGACACCCGCATGGCGCCGGCGCTCTTGCCGCCGCGATGCGTGATCATCTGCAGAAAGAGCGGCAGCGTGAGCCCGGGGTTGGCCTCGAGGCCGGCAACGATGTCCTCTTCGGTGATGTCCTCCGCGGTCTCGCCCGGTCCCGGATTGCAGAAGCAGCCGGTGCGCAGCGAGATGCCTTGCTGACCGGCCAGTTCTTCGACGCGCCGGTAATCCACCAGGTGGCCGGCGGGATCGTAGAAATTCATCGTGATGATGGCGCCGCGTCCTGCCGGCGTGATCGGACCGTAAATGCGCACCATCGGGCGGCCGTTGGAGTGGCACAGCGCCACGAGCTTCGACAGCAGCCAACCGGTGAGGCACATCACTCTCGTGTGAATCGCATCGATGCCGGCAGCGGCAAGATGACGCAGACCGATCTCGACGCCTGCGATCGACAGATAGTTCAGCGTGCCGTCTTCGAAGCCTGCCTCACCGGGCGAGAGCACATGGCGGTGTCCGCCGACCGTTGCGAAGTTCACCGTGCCGCCGGCAAACCACGGGCGCTTCAACTTCGGCAGGGTCTCGTTTCGCGCGAGCAGGCAGCCGACGCCCGTGGGATAGCCGAACATCTTGTAGAACGACACGCTGACGAAGTCGGGCTTCGCGGCCCTCAGATCGAGACGATTGCTGGGCACGAACGCGGCGGCATCGAGCAGCACATCCCATCCGTGATCGTGCGCGCGAGCGACGAGCTCGAGCGGATGCTGCACGCCGGTGAAGTTCGACTGCGCGGGAAACGCGAACAGGTTGGACGCGCCACGATCGCACTCGCCGAGCCGCGCATCGAGCCGCGCGGCGTCGAGCCGCAGCTCGGGCACCGTGAGCGGAGCATAGGCGACCGCCGCGCCATGGGCGCGCGCGAACTCGCGGATGCCGTTCACCGAATTGTGATTGTCGACCGAGAGCAGCAGCCGGCCACCCGGCGCGAATGGATACGACTCGCCGACGTGCTTCAGCGCGCCGGTCGCATTCGCTGTGAAGATCGCTGTATAGTCGCCGGCTGCATTGAACCATTCGAGCACCGCGCGACGAGCACCTTCCACCAGCGCGGTGCTGTTGAGCGACGCGGGACTTGCCGAGTGCGGGTTGCCAAGCACTCGCGACGCCAACAACGCGGCGTGTCTCAGGACCTGCGAGTCGGCGTGCAAGCAGGCGCCGGTGTAATCCAGATAGACGACACCGTGCGCATCGAGACGCAGGTAGTCGTTCGCCCGCAGCGCGTCGAGATGCGTCGTCGTTCGATACGCCGGATACTCCGCGAGAAACTCTTCGTACAACGCTAGCTCTTGACCCGAACGTGATAGTACTCGCCTGTCCGCTCGACGAGCATCGGCGCGCCAAACAACGCGCCGAGGTGCGCGGCGGTCAGCGCCTCTTCGGGTGTTCCATCGAACGCGACCTTGCCTTCGCGCAACAGCACGACGCGCCGCGTCTCGGGGATGATCTCGTCGACGTGATGCGTGACAAGGATGATCGTCGTCCCCTCGTGCGCCAGACGCCGCACGGTCTCCATGAACCGGTGGCACGCCACGAGATCGAGTCCGGTGGTCGGCTCGTCGAGCACCAGCGCCTCGGGGCGCGACACCAAGGCCCGGGCGATGAGGACGCGGCGGCGCTCGCCGGCCGACATCTCATTCAGCGGCTTGATCGCCAGATACGGTGCGTCCACTCGTTCGAGCGCGATGCGTCCCTGCTCGCGCATTGCCGGCGTGACCTCGTGATGCGAGAAGACCCCGTGGCTGCCGAGGAGACCCGAGAGCGCGGCATCGAGACCCGACACCCGGCCGCGCGACGTGCTCTTGCCAAAGCTCGCGTCGAGCTCGCCAGTGACCACACCCAGTCGCGTGCGCAGCTCGACGACATCCCAGCGATCGCGGCCGAAAAGACGCAACGGCGCGGTGCCGTTACTTAATGCGCGCGGTCGATCCTCGAGCGTGAGCAATCGAATCAGCGACGTCTTGCCGGCGCCGTTCGGTCCGAGGATGACCGTATGTTCTCCGGCGCCGATGCTCAACGACACATCATCGAGCGCGCGCGTGCGTCCACGCACGAATGTGGCGTTCGTCAGCTGCAGGACAGGGGGCATGCGAAATGCTGAAGGATGATTGCAGGAAGTAGATTCATTGAATGAGTGCGGATTGCTGAATGCTGAATAGTGATGAGTCCTTCATTCGACAGTATTCATCACTCCGCACTCTGACTTCAGCACTGAATCTGCACTGTGCAGTCAACGATCAGCATTACACCGCCAGCGAGGCTGCTATTTCCTGTATTTGTTCGGTGTGGCGTCCCTCATGCGCAGCCATGAGCTCGATCCACTGATAGATCGTGAGCGTGCCGAAGAACGGATGATCGACGGTCACCTCGCCCAGGGCGAGGCCATCGGCGGCGCCGACGGCGGCCGATACGCGCTCGTGACCCTTCGCGAAAGCGGCCCACGCCGCTTCACAGGTGAGCGTGCCGGTGGGAAGCGCGGCCTCGACCGCGTTGCGTTTGTTGACGCGATCGGCCATCCGCGCCTCGATCGGATCGGGCAACTTCGCACGATCGGCACCCTCGCGATCGAGGCCCGCGGCCCGGTCCTGAATCGCCTTCTCGATCCGCTCACCAAAGATCCGCTCGACGATCGACAGATGCTCGACGACCTCGGCCGCCGACCAGCGATCGGGGGCAGGCCTGACTTCACGGGCATCGCTCGGCACGCGGTCGACCGCCGCCCGCAGCGCCGCGCGCGCGCGATCGAGGCGGGAGAACACATTTTCGAGGTGCGGATGCATGTATGTATCGTACAAGGAATCAGGAAGCAGGATTCAGGACGCAGGCATGGGCCAGGCTGCAGGTTTCGGCCCTGAAGCCTCAGGCCTAGCCCAGAGCTGGTTCCTGCTTCCTGATTCCTGATTCGTTCAGAAGCCCCGCACGTCGCTGCTGGTCCCGCCGGCGGCGGGGATGTACGCCTTCAGCACGTAGTCCATCACCATGCGATGGGCGCTGAAGCGCCAGCCGAGCGTGCGGATGGCGCGCTTCATCCGTGCGATCCACTCGCGCGGCAGGCCATCGCGATCGCGGTCGTAGTAGAGCGGCACCACCTCGTCCAACAGCACGCCGGCGAGCGACTGCGCATCGCGACCGTCGTGCAGTGAGGTATTGGTGTGCGTCTCGCCCCGGCCGATCGCGAAGCCGTTGAGACCGTCGTAGGCTTCGGCCCACCACCCGTCGAGCACCGACAGGTTGAGCGCGCCGTTCAGCACCACCTTCTGCCCGCTCGTGCCGCACGCCTCGAGCGGCCGGCGCGGCGTGTTCAGCCACACGTCGACGCCCTGCACGAGCGAGCGGCCGACGTCGATGTCGTAGTCCTCGATGAAGACGACTTTGCCGAGGAAGCGCGGATCGCGGGTGAGCCGGGCCACGTCCTGCAGCACCGTCTTGCCCGGGCCGTCCAGCGGATGCGCCTTGCCGGCGAAAATCAGCTGCACCGGCATCTGCGGGTGGTTGAGCAGCGAGGCCAGCGATTCGAGATCCTGCAGCAGCAGATTCGCGCGTTTGTAGGTGGCGAACCGCCGCGCGAAGCCGATGGTGAGCGCATCGCGGCTCAACACTCGCCGGAGCTGCGCCACCAGCGACGCCGGCTCGCCGCGCCGCTCGGCGTGCATCACCAGCCGCCGCCGCGTCAGGTCGATGAGGCTCGCCTTCAGCGCCTGGTGCGCCTCCCAGAGCTCGCCGTCATCGATCTCTTCGATCGCATCCCAGAGCACCGGGTCGCCGCTGCGCTCCAGCCAGTTGGCACCCAGATGACGGTCGTAGACCACGCGCATCTGCGGCGCCAACCACGTGCTGACGTGCACGCCATTGGTAACGTGGCCGATCGGAATCTGCTCGGCGCGCACGCCGGGAAACAGCGGCATCCACATCGTGCGCGACACCTGTCCATGGAGCGACGACACCGCGTTGGCGCGGTGCGAGCACTTCAACGCCAGCACCGTCATGCAGAAGCCTTCGTGCCGATCGGACGGGTTGACGCGCCCGAACCCCAGAAACGCATCGGTCGACAGGCCGAGGGCGTCGCGTATCGGACCGAGATGCTCCTCGACGAGATCGGCATCGAAGGTGTCGTGGCCGGCCGGCACTGGCGTGTGCGTGGTGAACACGATCTGCGCCGAGACGCGGCGCGCGGCTTCCTCCACGCCGATGCCCTCGGTCTGCATGCGGCGGTGTACGAGCTCGAGGGCCGCAAAGGCGCTGTGCCCTTCGTTCAGATGAATCACACCCGGCGAGATCCCCAACGCGTCGAGCGCCCGAACGCCGCCGATCCCAAGCAGCAGCTCCTGCCGGATGCGGATGCGCTGATCGCCTCCGTACAAGCGCGCGGTGAGCTCGCGATCTTCAGGGCTGTTGCCGTCGACGTTGGAATCGAGCAGCAGCAGCGTCGTGCGCCCCACCGTGGTCTGCCACACTCGGGCCCCGATGCGGCCGGTGCGGGTGTCGATGTCGATGGTGACCGGCTCGCCATCCTGCATCGCCGGCTGCATCGGCAGCACCCGATGATCGACGTCGATGTACTCCTCTTGCTGCCAGGCATCGTGATCGAGATGCTGCCGGAAGTAGCCCTGGTCGTAGTAGAGGCCGACGCCGACGAGCGGGATGCCGAGATCCGACGCGCTCTTCAAGTGATCGCCGGCAAGAATGCCGAGACCGCCGGAGTAGATCGGCATCGACTCGTGCAGGCCGAATTCGGCCGAGAAATACGCCACCGGCCGCGCGCCCAGCACGCTCGCATGCCGTGCGCCCCAGGTGTGCGTCGATCGCAGATACTCCTGCATCCGGCGATACGCATGGTTGATGCGCCCATGCAGGGCCATCTGCGCGACGCGCTGCTCGAGCGCTTCGGCGTCGATCTGCTTCAGCAGCGCAATCGGGTTGTGCCCGCACGCCTGCCACTGCACCGGATCGAGATCGCGAAACAGACTGACGCTTTCGGCGTCCCAGCTCCACCAGAGATTGCGCGCGAGCGCACCCAGTCGCTGATGCACGGGCGCGACGAACTGCCCGACGGTGCGCGCTTCGCTCACCAGGGGCGCGAGCTGCGCGCCTGCCGTCGACAGCAGCCGCACATCGTCGTCGCCGAACGGACGCGGCTCGCGCGTCTGCACGACGAGGACGCCTTGCAGCACGCCGTGCTCCATCACCGGCACGCCCAGAAACGTGCGATAGGGTTCCTCGCCCGCGTTGCTGAAGTACTTGAAGCGCGGATGCGAGGTCGCGTCCGAGACCACCACCGGCCGCACTTTTTCCGCCACGAGGCCAGCGAGTCCTTCGGTGAGGTGCATGCGGACGTGGCCCACGCTCTCGGGCCGCAAGCCCACCGTGGCAGCGAGCACGAGGTTGGCGCGATCGGGCTCGAGCAGGTAGACCGAGCACACGTCCGTCGAGAAGCGCTGGCAGATCAAGTTGGCAATGTTGGTCAGCGTCTCGCCGGGGTTGCCGCTGCGCGAGACGAGCAGGCTGATTTCTTCAATCGTCCACAGGAGCGATGCCGACTCCGTGGTCGCAACGAACGAGGGCTCGATATTCACCTGGACTCCGCGTGCTTGGAAACCGTGCTGAGAGTAGCAAGAACGCTGCCCCGCCCGCACGTGGTTTCTCTTCGGCCGTGCACGAATCAATCGGACCGATTCAGACAAGAACGTCGGTGAATCAAATGAGTCCTACATGAACGTGCGAACCGTGCGTTGGTCCACACGCACGGTGTCCGCGGAATCGGCCCACAAACGATGCACTCGACGCCGATCGAGCGTTGGCTCGGACGTTGCTGTCTTCCTCGCTATGAGCTTTACTACCGTTGTAGACCGTGCGCGGGCCGACTTCATGGAGATGCCAGGTCTGGAGCTGACACTCCCTCAAGCGGTTCGACTGTGGGCGATCGGCTTGGACGATTGCCGATTCGTGATCGACACGCTCGTGGACACCGGTTTTCTGAAATGGACGACACGCCGGACCATCGTTCGCACGGGCGCCAACCCTCGAGGATGGAGCCTATGCGAGACGGCGGACATTCCTGTCAGGACGACGACAGCGGCGCACAATTCCGTGCGACAGCAGTCGTGACCGCCGCATCCTCGCCGCATGGCGTCATCACGGTGGGCGTGTGCGCACAGCCCGCCGAGCCCGCGACCTCACCTCAGACGCAGCAGCAGCAACAGCAACAGCAACAGCAGTAGGTTCGAAGACGTTCGCCCCTGAACGAGCGAGGAATCGCGACCGGACCTCTATGACTTGGAGGGCGCCAAACATGACGCGCCGGACACCCGTTGTCATTAGCGCACTTCTGCTGCTTGCAACTGGCTGGTCAGTTGGCCGCGCTCAGACTGCTGTCGCAGATTTCGAGATCAGCATTGATGCTCCGCGCGGAGAACACACGGGCAAATTACGCTGGGTCTTCCACGCTAGAGCGGTTTGCACTTGTACGTAGATGAACCGTAGAGGAGCACACAGGTTTCCACACAGAGCCCACAGAGAGCACAGAGGCGCGTCGCGGATGGCCCGCGCTTCGCGCGGGATGGATCGAGAGGAGAGCGCGAACACGAACGCCGCCACATATCAGGGCGGTCGCGTTCGTGCTCTCCTCTCGATCCATTCGCCGGCCGAAGGCCGGCCCCAACCGCGACGCGCTCTGTGTTCTCTGTGGGCTCTGTGTGAAAACTCCGTGTCCTCCGGTGCGGCAGCAGTCGTGACCGAGCTCTACTTTCGTTTTTCCAGCTCGACCGAGGCGCTGTCGATCAAAGCGGCTTCGCGCTCCAATGCCTTCGACACTCGAGCGACCTCGCGCTCGGCTTCCGCGTAGGCCTTCTGTTCGATCCCCTCGCGTACGCCGGGCATCGTCTTGACGGCGTATCCGGTGTAGTAGCCCGGCGCGTAGAGCAGATGTCGATACCACGGGCGCCGCGGCAGACCGTCCGCATCGATCAGCTGGCGCTCGCTCTGAATGAGGCGGGCGTTCACGGCCGCGATCGTCTCGGCTGACAGCTTGCCCTTCGACGCGTCGAGCGCTTTCTTGTAGCGATCGGCTGCACGGGTCAGTCCGTTCGCCGCGTTCTCGAGCGGCGCGAAGTTGATCGCCGGCGGCACCTCCTCCGCGATCGGCGCTTTCTGTGGGCGACGCGGATCGACGAGCGCCTGGAACACGCCCTCCTCGATCTGACGGTTGCGCTCGCGTGTGGAATCCTGCTGCTCTTTCAACAGCGTCTCCAGCTCGCGCACGTAGGTCTGCGCCGTGTCAGCGAGATTGGTGAACTGAAACGGCAGCACGTCGGCATCGGCGGTTCTGATCACGATCGTGCCGACCGTCTGCGCCAGCGCGCGGCCATAGCTGAAGTCGCTGTCGAGGAATCTGGTGAAGTGGTAGTAGTCGTCGTAGATCGAGTGGTAGATGCCGTCGCTCGCGTCGAGCCCCCCGAAACCGAGGTTCAGCGTCGGCACGCCGGCATGCTGCAGGAACGCTGAGTAGTCCGATCCCGACCCGAGCGCATCGATGCGCAGGTCGGCGCGCGAGCGCGCCTCGGTCCGCACCGGCGGGGGGCCGGTCTGAATCTGACGCGCCTGCATCCGCTTCCACACCGACTGCTTGGTTTGCGGATCTTCGACATCGCGCGCCACGGCGTTCACCAGTGCCTCGAGCGAGTGCGAACCGGCGACGCCGAGAAACCCGCGGCCGTTGCCGTCGGTGTTGATGTAGAGCGCAGCCTTGTCGCGAAGCTCCTGTTCGTGATCCTCCACCCACTCAGTGGATCCAAGCAGGCCTTGTTCCTCACCATCCCAGGCGGCATACACGATCGTTCGCTTCGGCCGCCATCCCGTCTTCACCAACTCGCCGAGCGCGCGTGCCTCTTCGAGCTCGGCCGACACGCCGCTCACCGGATCCTGGGCGCCGTTCACCCACGCATCGTGATGGTTGCCACGGACGATCCACTCGTTCGGATACGTCGACCCCTGCAGCCGCGCGATCACGTCGTAGGCCGTCTTCAAGCTCCAGTCGAACGTGAGCTTGAGATGCACACGCGCCGAACCAGGGCCGACGTGATAGGTGATCGGCAGCCCGCCGCGCCACGCGAACGGGGCCAGCGGTCCGGTGATCGCCGCGAGCAGCGGCTGCGCATCTCCGTAGGAGATCGGAAGCACGGGGATCTTCGTGAGTGTCGTGACCGCTTTCACATCGAGACGCTTGGCCGACGCCGTCGCCCCGACGCCGGGTGTGAGCGGGTCGCCCGGATAGGTCGGCATGTCCATCACGCTGCCGCGCTGCACGCCGTCCTTGTTGCGCATCGGGCCGTCGGGAAACACACCGTCGACGAAGTACCCATCGTCGCGCGGATCGGAGTAGATCAGACAGCCGATCGCGCCGTGCTCGGCGGCAACCTTCGGTTTGATGCCGCGCCACGACGCGCCGTATCTCGCGATGACGATGGCGCCCTTCACGGAGATGCCAAGTCGCTCGAGGTCGTCGTAGTCGGAGGGACGGCCGTAATTGACGTAGACGAGCGGACCGGTGACATCACCGTCGACTGAATAGGCGTTGAACGGCGGGAGCTGCTCGCCCTTCTGCGAAGACGTCGGGTCGACGGCAACAGCGGGCTCCTCGAGAGAGGCCTTGAATTTCGTCGGCGCCACGAGCTCGAGGACGCGCTCTTTCGGCGTCGGGAACAGGACGTCGTAGGTCTCGATGCGCGCGTCCCATCCCCACTCCTTGAATCGGGCGAGGATCCATTCGGCGTTCTGCTTGCCGTATGGCGACCCGAGGTGATGGGGACGCGCCGACAGCACGCGCATGTACTCGCCGATGTTCTTGGCGCCGGTGAGCCCGCGGAAGGTGATGTCCCATGCGGGCGTCTGCGCCGCGAGGGGCAGCACGCCGAGCACGAGGAGGATGAGGACTGGAAGTCGTTTCATCGGCATCCTGTCGCCGGGTGCATAGGACCCGGCTTACGCTACGAAGGACCCGGCCTACACTACAATCTGTCGCGGATGCGCGACCAGACAGCTGTCATCTTACTCTTCGCCTTCATCCTCACCATCACGGGCGTTCGCGCGCAGCAGTCGGGGGTTTTCAGGGGCCGATTGTCGCCGGTGCCCATCAGCGCCGACATGGTGACCCGCATCACCGGGTCGGGCTCGATGACCGCGCAACTGAGTGGAACGACCCTGACGATCGCCGGCCTGTTCACCGGTCTGCAATCGCCGGCGACGCTCGCACACGTGCACATCGGCGAGCGCACCGGCGTGCGTGGTCCTTCGGTCTTCGAGGTCAGGGTCGATAAAGCCACTACTGGATCGATGTCGGCCACGATCGAATTGAGCGAGCCGCAGATCGCCTCGCTGCGCCGCGGTTTCTTCTACGTGCAGGTGCACAGCGAGAAAGCGGCCGATGGCAATCTTTGGGGCTGGCTGCTGCCGGCCGAGGAGAAGAAATGAAGGCGGCGCTGCTTCTCGCCGCCATCGGGGCGCTTGCCGCTACGCTCGTCGCGCAGCAACCGTCCAGCACGCCGTTCACCGCTCTGCAAGCCGGCTCCGGTCGCGTGGTCTACGACGCGCGATGTGCCAGCTGCCATCAACCCGATCTGCGCGGCTCGGGCGAGGCCCCGCCCCTCTCGGGAAGCGGCTTTCGATCTCGCTGGCTCGATCGCAGGCCCGAGGAGTTCACCGCCTACATTCAAGCCTCGATGCCGCCGACCGGCACTCGGCTCAGCGGCGTGGATGCGATCAACGTCGCGGCGTTCGTCGCGCTGACGAACCGGCCCCTCGGCACGAACGGTGCTGCGGCGACGGCAACGACTGCTCCCCCGCCCGCCGCGACCAAGCCGGCGTCAAAGCGTGGACTCAGCGTGTTCGGTCACGTCGAGAATTACGTGCCGGTCACCGAGGAGATGCTCAAGAACCCGCCCGCGGGCGACTGGCTCATGGCGCGGCGCACCTATCAAGGGTGGAGCTACAGTCCGCTCGAGCAGATCACGCGCGCCAACGTCGGACGTCTGCACCTGGCATGGTCGTGGTCGATGAGCGATCAGGACGGTGCCAATCAAACGATGCCGCTCGTGCACAACGGCATCATCTATCTGGTCGGCACCGCCGGAACGGTGCAGGCGCTGAACGGCAAGACTGGCGATCTCCTCTGGCAGCAGGATGTCGGGCCGGGCGAAGCCATCAGCATCGGCGCGATGCGTAATCTCGCGATCTACGAAGATCGCCTGATCGTGGCCACCACCGATGCACGCCTCGTGGCCCTCGACGCCGTGACCGGCCGTCTCCTGTGGGAAACGACGATCGAGAGTCACGCCAAAGGCTTCGCCAACTCCGGCGGGCCGATCGTCGTGCACGGGCGCGCGATCAACGGCCTCGGCGGATGCGATCGCTACGGCCCCGAACGCTGCTTCATCAGCGCCTACGACGTGGTCACGGGCAAGCTGGCGTGGAAGTTCAACACCGTGGCGCACGATGGCGAGCGCGGCGGCGACACGTGGGGCGAGCTGCCCGACCATTTCCGCAAGGGCGGAGAAACGTGGATCGCGGGCAGCTACGATCCCGACCTCAATCTCACCTACTGGGGCGTGGCGCAGGCCAAGCCGTGGATGCACGCGAGTCGCGGCACGAGCGCGCGCGACGCCGGTCTCTACACGAGCTCGACGCTGGCGCTCAATCCTGACGATGGCACGCTCGCTTGGTACTATCAGCACGCGCCGGGTGAAACGCTGGATCTCGACGAGGTGTTCGAGCGCGTGCTCGTCGATGCCCCCTCGACTGCCCCCGGGACAGGCCCGCAGCAGGCCCTGTTCACGATCGGCAAGGCCGGCATTCTCTGGAAGCTCGATCGCAAGACTGGCGCGTATCTCGGTCACCGCGAGACGGTGTTCCAGAACGTGTTCGACTCGTTCGATCCCAAAACCGGCGTGCCCACGTATCGGGCGGATATCATCGAGCAGCATGTCGACCAGTGGGTGCAGTCGTGCCCGAGCACGGAGGGCGGTCACAACTGGCAGGCGATGAGTTATCACCAGCCCACCGGCGTGCTCGTGATTCCGCTCAGCCAGTCGTGCATGGAGATGTCGGGGCGCAAGATGGAGCGTCAGGATGGCGGCGGCGGCGCCGGTGCCGATCGGCGGTTCTTCGAGATGCCGGGATCGAACGGGAACATCGGGAAACTCGCGGCCTACGACGTCACGACGCTGAAGGAAGTATGGAGTTACCAGCAGCGGGCACCGTTCCTCACCTCGGTGCTGTCGACTGCCGGAGGCCTGGCGTTCGTCGGCGATCTCGATCGGCGCTTCCGCGCATTCGACGTGAAGACCGGAGAGATCGTGTGGGAGACGCGGCTCGGCACCTCCGTGCAGGGATTCCCGATTTCGTTTTCCGTTGGCGACAAGCAGTACATCGCGGTGACAACGGGACTCGGCGGCGGCAGTCCGCGTAATGTGCCGCGGACGATCGCACCCGAAATCAGACCGCCAAACTCCGGAGCGTCGCTGTACGTGTTCGAGCTGACGAATTGATTCCTCAAAGCGACACGTTCGACTACACCGCCGTTGTTCCGGCAAACGGAACGCAGAAACCGTCGTCGTGGCCCGTTCAGCGCAGCAGCGCCCTTGAATGTCTTCTCGGTCCGGCGCCGACGATCAAGATCGTCGATGCCGGCCTGCCCAAGGGCTCCACGAAGTCGACCGCATCGGGCTTCGTCCTGCCACGCGTGCTGCGCAGTCAGATCGTCCTCACCGCGACGGATTCGTCATCGGACGCCACCGCGGCCGCGTTTCACGTCGATCGCGAGTTCACGGCGCCACTGCAACCGGGCGACACGATCCGGATGGTGCGCAACCATCTCGGAGCGCTGGCGATCGCGATCCTGCGCGAGGATCTTCTGGTCGCGGCGGCGGGCGCCGTGACCTCGATCGCGTTGGGGAACGTTGTCGCCCGTATCCCGCGACAGCTGATCGAAGCGGCGTTGGATGTGTTTCGCCCGCGCGATCCCGACTTCGCGTTTCGTGAGTGGCCCATCGAAGTGGAGGTCGGCGCGTCGCGGGCGGTGTTGTTTTCAGGGCGACGCGATCTCGGCGAGTACTGCGTGTTCGTCGAGCACGGCCTGTTCGCCGGCGATTCCGCAGCGTCTGAATGCCTGTCGATTTCGCGTGCCGATCTCGCGTCCGACATCGCGGCTATCGCCTCGGCGCAGTTGATAGACGCGCCCCAGGCGCTTCACATCGCACGAAATCAACGGTGATGTCGCATCGGACAGCGGTCGCGTTCGTCATCCTCATCATCGCGACCAGCGCGTCGTACGCCGAGGCGCAGGACTATCACGGCAAGCTCACGGTCGGCGTGTATCGCACGGATGGTCGGTCCACTACCGATCTCAACGTTCGCTACTCGGCTGGCGACTGGACGGGCTGGGTTGGCTGGTACGGCCCACAGAGCGAGATACGGCAAAGCCGCGCGGGGATCGAGTACGACGTGAAGCGGCCGGGGCTCGTGCTGGTGCCGTCGATGCAGGTGGCGTCGCAGTCGTTCGTCGGCGGTTCCGTCTACTCAGAGGTTGGCCGATCGCTGTATCTGATAGCCGGCGCATCGCGAACGAACCTGAAGCCCTATGCGAACCTCACGTTCGATCCCAATGAATCGTGGCAGCTCGGAGGCGGTGCGCATCTCGGCAAGTCCGATAGCGTGGCCGCCTTTGCCATCTGGGACAACCGCCTCCATACCGGGCAGCAGAACTCGCATCTCGCCATCCGGCATTACCTGTCAGGCTCACGCCGCCTGACGATCGATCTCTCATACAAGTCGGGGCACGGTGACGAAGGTGTGTACGTGCGCGGAGCGGCAGAAGCCGTTGAATACGACTGGCATCGCTGGTTCATGAAGCTGGCGCGCGATCAACACGTCAACTACAGCGCCGCAACGATGTGGCGTGTCGGCGGCGGCGTCCGGTTCTGAACTCGATCCGCGAGGGGCAGGCCTAGCCCTGCCCTGCGCCTGCCCCGGGTCCGGCCCCAGTCAGCGGTCTTTCGGATTGATCGTCGTGAATGCGTAGGCGGCGGCCGCGGCACCGACGAAATCGGCGACCAGGAAGATCCAGATGTTGGCGGCCGACGACAGGCCCATCATCGTGACGCCGACGGCAACCGCGGGATTGAAGACGCCGCCGGATACGGATCCCACTGCGAACGCACCGGTCATCACCGTGAAGCCGATTGCCAGTCCGTAGTTCGAATTGCCGGTGGTCGCCTTGGCGGTGGCGACATTGAGCACGGTCCACGCGAGCGCGAAGGTGAAGACGAATTCCGCCAGCAGCGCCGGACCGACGAGCGGCGCACCAGCAGTCACCTGACTCATGGCCGCCGGTCCCTTCAGCACGCCGACGACGAGCGCGGCGACGATCGCGCCAACGACCTGCGCCAGCATGTAGCCAGGAACGTCGGCGAGTGCGCATCGTCCACGCAGGTACACGGCCACGGTGACCGCAGGGTTGTAGTGCGCACCCGAGACGTGGCCGCCCGCATAGACCATCACCATCAGCGCCGAGCCGATTGCCAGCGGCGCGAGGGCCCCGGCACCGGGGTTGATCACGGTCATCCCAATGGTAAGAACCAAAAAGAACGTGCCGATGAACTCGACGCCGTATTTGCCCATAGGGCCTCCGAGTGGAAGTCGACTGGGTAAATGGGGGACTCATTCTTCACGAAAGTCATGAGTCCCAGTTTCCGGCGCAGGCTACCACACTGGTCGTCGGATCAGCCCTTCACGTACGAGAGCTTTTCAGCAACCTTGCCATCACGGATGCGAAACAGATCGACGCCGCGCACGTGGCCGGCCGTCCCTTCTCTCACCCAGTGATAGACCCAGCGGACGACGCAGCGATCGCCGGACTCGATCGTCTCTTCGGTCTCGAAGCGGGCCTGCGGCGATCGATCGAAGAACTGCGTCCAGAAGGATCGCACCGCCTCCTGACCCGTCACCCGTGTCCCATCGGGTGCGGGCCTCGTGTTCTCGAACACGCAGTCGTCGGTCATGAGCGCCATCATGGCCTCGACGTCGTGGCGGTTGAACGCCTCGTTGAAGGCATCGACGACTGCCTGAGTCCCTCGAGCCGGCATAGTCCCTCCTGCTACCCCGCCCAGTCTAAGACCAGGCCTGGGGCCTCCCGGAGCTCATGTTAATTTGTGCAAGCTCAAGCGATATCGTGCGGTTAGACTAAAGATCCCCCCCGATCTTGTCGACACAAGGGGAGGAGTCCACCTATCCACAGCTGAGTCCAAGGGAAGAACTATGCACTTTCGCGGCTTTGGCCGACTGATCACCGCTCTCGCCATTGCAAGTCAGGCTTCGCTCTCCCTTTTGGCGCAGGATGCGCCCGTGGCGACCTTCAAGTCGGGGATCGAGCTCGTGTCGGTCAGCGCCGTCGTTCGCGACAAGAAGGGTCGCGTCGTCCGCTCGCTCACGCCCAAAGATTTCGTCGTCATGGATGGCGGCGCTCAGCGCAAGATCATCGAACTGCACGCCGACGAGACCGCGCCGGCCAGCGTGGCACTGCTCGTCGACGGCAGTGGCAGCATGGC
>Ga0075425_100003387_pt1 | contig 16208 bp, 16 predicted proteins | sample SoiMethybrSBSTD4_FD_75300 | JGI IMG/M metagenome (GOLD analysis project Ga0075425, IMG submission 75300) | Bulk soil microbial communities from a Populus tree surrounding site in Tennessee, USA - Soil MetaG P. TD hybrid SBSTD4 | ecosystem: Environmental > Terrestrial > Soil > Tree plantation... | reverse complement strand
GTGACCTGGCGCTCCTGCATCGCCTCCAGCAGTGCGGACTGGGTCTTGGGCGGAGTGCGGTTGATCTCGTCCGCCATCAGGAGCTGCGTGAAGACCGGTCCCCGCGTGAGGTGGAAGGTGCGGGCCTGGGCGTCGAACACGTTCATGCCGACGAGATCGGTCGGCATCACGTCCGGCGTGAACTGCACGCGTGCGAAGCGCAGGCCGAGACAGGAGGCGAAGGTCCGCGCGAGCAGGGTCTTGCCGATTCCGGGCACCCCTTCGAGCAACACATGGCCGCCGGCCATGTAGGCGGCCACCAGCGATTCGATGGCCGCCCCCTGCCCGAGCACCGCCCCCTCCAATGTCTTCCGGATCCGGGCGGCGCTCTCCGCGAAGTTCCCGTCGCCGGCGACGACGTCGCTCATTCCACCTTGCCTCTTCCCTTCTGGAGCCCGCCCACGCGGCGCGCGAGGGCGAGAAGCTCCTTGCCGTCGCGGACCTCCGTGCCGGGCAACCGCACGCGTGGATCCAGCTCCTGCGCGCGGGCAGCCACGAGGCGGCCCGCTTCCCGGTGATGGCCCAGGCGATCGTGCAGCGCGCCCAGGCCGACCAGGAACGTCGCCGCCGACCCGCCGCTCGCGGCCTCCTCGCGCCAGGCCGGGCCGAAGCGGCGGACGACGGCGAACGCGCAGAGCACGTAGACGAGCGCGACCTGCAGGACGTAGAGGAGCAGCGCGCGCTGGGGGCCCGTCTGCGCGGGGCCGGGCGCGGCCCGCAGCCCGTGATGATATTCGTCGAACCACCAGGTCCCGCCCAGGTCCCGACGCAGCGATTCGAGGAAGTCGGCGTTCCCCGGATTGGCGACGCGCGCGTTCGTGAACGCGTCCGCCGGCACCACCGCCACCCGGCCGCGGTAGCTGGAGAAGACGAAGGCGTTCGCGCGCTGCTGCGCGTCCTGGAGGAGGACGGTGGCCCGGGGCGGCGGCCGCGGCACCGCGCGCAGGGCGCTCACGCGGACCGTGCGCATCGTGGCCGGGGGCGGCGCGGTGAGGCCCCACTCCTCCGCGGCGTAGGCGCGCCAGGCCCGAGGGCGCAGCGGCGGGCGTGGGCGGCGCTCGTCGAAGTCCAGGCCGAGCCTCGCCATCAGCGCCGACTGCATGAGCTCGGGCCGCTCGGTATAGGCGATGAGGACGGAGCCGCCGCCGCGGAGATGGCTCTCGACACCATCCCACAGCGCGTCCACGTCGGGAGAGCCACGCTGCCAGGGGAAAGCGAGAACGAGGACCCCCGCGCCCACGGGCTCGTCGAGGTCGTGATCGACGAGGACGACCCGCGTCCCCATTTCCTCCAGGTAGCGCCGCGCCGCCAGCCAGCCGCCCGGCGTCCGGGAAAGGCTGCTCGAGTGCGCCTCGCCCTGGGTGCCGAGCATCAGCGCTCCGGCCACAGCCATGACCAGGGTGAGGACGGCCCCGGCCGCGAGCAGACCCCGCTCGCTCACGCCAGCACGTCCTCGGCGCGGCTCAGGAAGGCATGGATGTCGGCGGGCCGCGGCCGCGCCGCGCCGTACAGGAGCCGGTCGAGGGCGAGGGCGAGCGACCCGAGCTCCCGCCGCTGCGCGTGCGCGAGCAGCTCCTGGCTCGTCCAGGCCGGATCGACGCGCGCCGTGGTGAGGGCGCGCGCGAACCACCACCACAGGGCCTCCAGCGCGGCCGCGACGTCCGCCGCGGCCAGGCACCGCTCGATCTCGCGCCGCCAGCCGTCGCGGTCGCGATCGGGAAGGGGCGCGGCCGCGGGAATCGTCCGCGCGGAGGCGGGGACGGGAAGGGGCCGCCGCTGGTCACGGCGCGCCCGCCAGATCCCGCGGGCCACGGCCAGGAGGATCACGATCACCGACACGATGGCCACCAGGCCCAGCGCGGGGCCCACTCGGGTGGGCAGGTCACGAAGGCCGTGCAGGCTCGGCAGCCGCCGCTCCAGCCAGGCCGCGAAGGCTTCGAGCAGGGCGTAGAGATACGCGGACCAGGAGGGATCGGGCGCGGTCCGATCCACGCCCGTCTCCTGGAGGACACGCTGGAGGACGGCGAGGTCCGCGGGCGCGTTCACGGCTGCCGCCGTGCGCGGTGGCGCTCGACGAGGTTCGCGACCGCCGCCTCCAGATCCAGGCCTTCCTTGCGGCTCTTGAGGTCGAAGAAGAGGAGCGCGAGCCCGAAGCACACGTAGAGGTGGACGGCGGTGTTGGTGAGCATCCCCAGCATCTGCGCCGGCACCTGTACCCAGGTCAGCCGCGCCATCATCTCGCCGGGATCCGTCTTCTGGGCCCCCGCCATGTCGTGGAAGACGACCCACTGCTGGTACAGGATGAAGGGGAGCTGGACCAGGAGGTTGATCATGTAGCCCAGCATCGTGCCCACCATCACGGTGACGAACACGTGCAGGCGTGGATCCGAGTCGAACTTGCGCTGCGGGTTGTAGCGCGCCAGCTCCGAGCTGCGGGTCATGGCGGCCGTCCCGAAACGCGACTCCGCCACCAGCACGGGCACGGTGAAGGCGTAGATGAGGCCGAGGTAGATGCCGGGCAGCACGCACAGGACGAACCCGACCGTCACCGTCAGGCCGAGCAGGACCAGGGTCCCGAAGACACGGGGCCGCACCATGAGTCCCCAGGAGCGGCGCATGGAGATCTCGCGGCCGGCCAGGGCATCCGTCGCCGCCGCAAACATGGCGCCGTAGCTCAGGCCGTAGACGACCATGAAGGCGAACATGGCCAGACCGAACAGTCCAAAGCCCAGCATCACGCGCGCGAATGCGGGATCGCTGCGGCCGGCCGCTCCGGTCAACGTGTTGCGGTAGAGGAATCCCTGGGCCAGGGGTACGGTGCCCGCTACCAGGACCAGGGGGATGGCGACGTAGGGATAGATGCGCCGGAAGTGACGGCGCGCCTGTCGTACCGCTTCGTCCAGGATCTGCCGGAACGGCAAGGACGGAGCGAGCGGAGTCGGCACGGCCTCCGGGCTCATCACCGGGCTGGTCACCGGAGCCTCGGGTTCCACGCGAGGAGCAGGAACGTCGTCTCCAGGCCGAGCCCGAGGGCGAGCTTCAGGCCGGCGGGCACGCCGGGAGCGGGGGACACGATCGCCTCCACCAGGCCGAGCACGACGAACCAGGGGAGGCATCCCGCCAGCACGATGAGGGCTTCGCGGCCGGCGCGGGCGAGGATGACGCGCCGGGGCTCGTCCTCCGCGGCGACCAGCGCGTGCCCCATTCCCAGACCGGCGGCGGCGGTCGTCAGGATGAGCGTGATCTCGAGCGGCCCATGTGCGGAGACGAACTCGAGGAGAGCTCCCGCCATTCCGTAGTGGAGCGTGGTGGCCAGGATCAGGCCGAGCAGGAACCCGTTCAGGAGGATGACGTAGAGAGCGCCGAGACCGAGGGCGGCTCCGCCCGCCCAGCCCGTCATGGCCACGGACATGTTGTTGGTGGCGATGCCCGACGAGGAGACGGCGGGCGGCACCGTGCTCACGAGGGACTCCGTCCAGAGATGGCCGCGCCGCATGTCCTCGACGGCCCCGCGTCCGAGGAGGACGGTCCCCGCCCCGGGTTGCACGATGGCGAGGGCGGCCCCGAAGACGAGCGCGGTCGAGAACAGCGCGACCGCGGCCACGAGATGGAGCGCATGGGCGCGGAAGGCCAGGGGGAACCTCGTCCCGAAGAACTCCCGGAGGCCGGGCATGTGGTCCTTGGTGTCGCGGTGCAGCCAGTGCGTGCCCTGAAGGGCCAGCCGCCGCAAGCGGACGGCGGCGCCCGTGCCCGGGAACCGCGACGCCACCAGCGCATGATCGTGGAGGACCTGGCGGTAGGCGAACGCCATCGTCTCCAGGTCGTCGTGACGCACCTGGCGCGGCCGCCGCTGGGCCGCGCGCAGCTTCTCCTCGAAGCCGTCCCATACCGCCGCGCGCAGGCGGACGAAGCGCGGGTAGTCCACGCTAGGCCGCCCCTCCTTCGACCAGCTGCCGCAGGTTCTCGATGGGGTCGCGCGCGCGATCGATCCCGGCCGCGAACTCCGGATCGTCGGCCTGGATGGTCTCGAGGAGCTGCTCGGCCAGCCGGTGCGCGCGCCAGACGTCCATGTCCGGCGCGCGCCGCAGGAACATCTCGAGGAGGGCCGCGTCCTGGGCGTCCCATCCGCGGGGCGTGCGGCGGGCCACCGTCTCGCGCGCCGGGGCGTGGGTGTGGATGACGAGCGTCCCCGCCAGGCGGTCGCCCAGCCGACGGGCCAGCGCGTCCGTCGCCATGAGCGGTACGCCGACGATCAGGTCCACGCTGCGCACGGCGTTGCGGAGGAGCAGGGCCGCCGTGCCCGGCCGCGCGCCGTCGCGCGTCACGACGCGGAGCCCCAGCGCCCACTTGCCGAAGGTCTGTCCTTCGCGCGCGATCTCGACGCCCGCGAAGTAGCCGTATTCGATGACGAAGAAGCCCACCAGGAAGAGACCGAGCGCCCACCACCCGACGCCGGCCGCGATGCCGAGGGCCAGGCACCCCGCGCCCCAGAGGATGGTCAGGATCCCGACGATCAGGTAGTCCAGCGCCGCGGACAGCGCACGGCTGCCCGCGCCCGCGACCGGGAGCTCGAGGGGGATGTTGTCGAGTCCGAGCACGGTTGCGGCGGACGAGACGTCGTCATCCATCGCCTGGCCTCGTCGGAAAGCGTTGGGGAGGAAGTGTACGTTTTATGATAGGTCGTGACCAACGAGAACGAGTCGATTCTTCGCGATGCCCGCCTCATCTGGGACTACCACCACGTCCACCACACGCTCGCGCCCGCGGACGCCATCATCGTGCTCGGCAGCCACGACACGCGGGTCGCGGAGCGCGGGGCCGACGTCTTCCTCGCCGGCTGGGCCCCGCTCATCGTCTTCTCCGGGAACCTGGGCGCGCTGACCACGGAGATCTGGACCCGTCCCGAGGCCGAGATCTTCGCGGAGGTGGCCGAGAAGAGGGGCGTCCCACGCGAGCGCATGCTGCTCGAGCCGCGCGCGACCCACACCGGCGAGAACGTCTCGTTCTCGCGCGAGCTGCTGGCCGCGCGCGGGATCCATCCGCGCAAGGTCATCGCCGTCCAGAAGCCGTACATGGAGCGGCGGACCCTGGCCACGTTCGGCCCGCGGTGGCCGGAGGTGGAGGTGATCGTCACCTCGCCCCAGATCGCGTTCGACGACTATCCCCGTCCGGACATCACCCGCGACGACGTCATCCACATCATGCTCGGGGACCTGCAGCGGCTGACCGTGTACGGGGAGAGGGGATGGTCCGCGCGCCAGGAGATACCGGCCGACGTCCAGGGCGCATTCGAACGGCTGGTCAAGGCCGGCTACACGCGGAGGCTGCTGCCGGCGGGCTGACGGCCGAAGGGGAGAGTCCCGGAGGCCGGGTGTATTCTGCTCGACGGGGGTTGTGATGAGCTCGACCGACGTCGTCATCCTGTCCGGCTGCCGCACCGCCATCGGCACGTTCGGCGGGGCGTTCAAGGACGTCTCCGCGGTGGAGCTCGGGACGGTCGCCGTGCGCGAGGCGGTGCGGCGCAGCGGCGTGCGTCCCGACCAGGTGGACGAGGTCCTCTTCGGGTGCATCCTGCAGGCGGGCCTCGGCATGAACCCGGCGCGGCAGGCCGCGATCAAGGCCGGCCTGCCCGATTCGGTTCCCGCCACCACCGTGAACAAGGTCTGCGGCTCGGGCCTGCAGTCGGCGATGATGGCCGCGCAGGCGATCAAGGCCGGCGACGCCGAGATCGTCGTGGCCGGCGGCACCGAGAACATGAGCCGCGCCCCGTACCTGCTGCCCGGCGCGCGCTGGGGCGAGCGTCTGGGCAACGGCCGCGTCGTCGATCACATGATCCACGAGGGGCTGACCGACGCCTTCCACGACATCCACATGGGCGTCACCGCGGAGAACCTCGTCGAGCGCTACGGGATCTCGCGCGCGGACCAGGACGCCTTCGCGGCGGAGAGCCAGCGCCGGGCGGAGTCCGCGATCAAAAGCGGCGCGTTCAAGGACGAGATCGTGCCCGTGGTCGTCCCCGGCAAGAAGGGCGAGACACGCGTCGACACCGACGAGCATCCGCGGCCGGGCACGACGGCGGAGTCCCTGGCCAAGCTCAAGCCCGCCTTCAAGAAGGACGGCACCGTGACGGCCGGCAATGCGAGCGGCCTCAACGACGGCGCCGCCGCCCTGGTGGTGTCGAGTGCCGAGCGCGCCCAGAGGCTGGGGCTGGCCCCGATCGCCCGCGTCGTCTCGTATGCGTCCGCGGCCGTGGATCCGAAGGTGATGGGGATCGGCCCCGTGCCCGCGGTGCGCAAGGCGCTCGAGAAAGCCTCACTGGGTCCGGGCGCCATCGACCTGTTCGAGCTCAACGAGGCCTTCGCCGCGCAGAGCCTCGCCGTGCTGCGCGAGCTGAAGCTGGACGCGGAGAAGGTCAACGTGCTCGGGGGCGCCATCGCCCTCGGACACCCGATCGGGGCCAGCGGCGCCCGCATCCTGGTGACGCTCGTCCACGCCCTCCGGGCGCGCGGCCTCCGTTACGGCGTGGCGGCCCTCTGCATCGGCGGCGGCCAGGGCGTGGCCATGGTCGTCGAGCGCGTCTAGGGCGGCGCGCCAAAACCGTACGCCCCTCCCACAAAAATGGCTCAATTCTTGCTTTGATGAAAGTGGAGGGGTGTCCGGTCCCCCTCAGGCCGACCACGAGCCGACCCTCGGGACCGACCACCCGCGACCCCGAAAATGGACGACGACAACTCCAAATCGCTGAGGGACCGTCTCGATGCCCTCCTCCGCCGCGCGCGCGAGATCAGCGCGGAGATCGAAAAACGCGTGGAAGAGGTGACCGCAGAGCCTTCCACAACTGGGTCGGAGAAGGGGCCACAAAAGGCCGAGGCCGCGTCTCGTCCCCCTGCGGCGCATCAGCTGACGCCCGAGAAACTCGAGGCGGCGCAGGAAGCGATGGAGGTCGCCGCGGAAGCCGTCGCTGTCAGCGCGGAAGCGGCCGCCGTGACGGCGGAGGCGCTCTCGACCATTGCCGAGGAGACCGGCACCGCGCCGGCGGCCCCGCCCGGCCCGGCCGACGCCCCCACGACGGTCGTCCCCGAGGCCGCGGCGGCGGTGGCCCAGGACGCCGCCGGGGCCTTGCGCGAGGATGCCGCGAAGAAGAAGGATGCGCCGGTGGCGGCGCCCGTCTCTCCCGCTCCGCCCGCCCCCGACACGAACGCGGATACGAAGGCCGCCCCCGACACGAAGCCCGGCGGCAAGAGCTGAGCGTCAGCCACCCACCGCGATGGTGGCCGCAGCGCCGCCACCGTGCGGGGATTGACAGTCGGCGGTCGTTCCGCTAGGTTCTTCTCTCCCGTCCAAGACTCCGGTTCGGGCCTCGCACGTTCCCCGCCGTCCTTCTCCTCGGAAAGAGCCATGGACAACGAAGACTCGACCTCCAAGCCCTCGGGTCCACCGAGGCGCGGACGTCCGCCCAAGGGCGACCGCGCGCGCGCGACTCCGTCGTCCGCCGGCGAATCACCCTCGCCGGACGCCATCGCCCTGGAGGAAGCGGAGCCAGGCGCCCCGGAGCCCGCGGCGCCGCTCGCCGAAGCCGCACCCGCACCCGCACCCGCACCCGCACCCGAATCCACACCCGAATCCACACCCGCATCCGCGCCCGATCCCGCACCGGCGTCCGCGCCCGCACCGCCGCCCGTGACGCCGTCGCCCGTGCCGACGGTGGCGGAGGCGAGCGGCGGTCCCGATCGCCTGGACCTCGCCGCCCTGAAGGAGATGGGAATCCGCGAGCTGGCCCAGGTCGCGAAGTCGCTGGAGATCCCGGGCGCCGTCACCATGAAGAAGCAGGAGCTGGTGTTCCAGATCCTGCGCGCCCAGGCGGAGAAGGAAGGGCTCATCTTCTCCGAAGGCGTGCTGGAGATCCTGCCCGACGGCTTCGGGTTCCTGCGCGCGCCCGAATACTGCTACCTGCCCGGGCCGGACGACATCTACGTCTCGCCGTCCCAGATTCGCAAGTTCGATCTGCGCACGGGCGACACCATCTCGGGACAGATCCGCCCGCCCAAGGACGACGAGCGCTACTTCGCGCTCATCAAGGTCGACGCCGTCAACTTCGAGCCGCCCGATCGCTCGAAGGAGAAGATCTTCTTCGACAACCTCACTCCGCTCTATCCCGCCGACCGCATCCGGCTGGAGACGGTGTCGGAGAACCTCTCCACGCGCGTGCTCGACCTCATGGACCCGCTCGGCAAGGGCCAGCGCGCCCTCATCGTGGCCGCTCCCCGCACGGGCAAGACCATGCTCCTGCAGGCCATCGCCAACGCGATCACGACCAACCATCCGGAGATCGTGCTGATCGTCCTCCTCATCGACGAGCGCCCGGAGGAGGTCACGGACATGCAGCGGTCCGTGCACGGCGAGGTGATCTCCTCGACCTTCGACGAGCCCGCGGACCGGCACGTCCAGGTGGCGGAGATGGTGCTGGAGAAGGCGAAGCGGCTGGTCGAGCACAAGAAGGACGTCGTGATCCTCCTGGACTCGATCACGCGCCTGGCCCGCGCCTACAACACGATCGTGCCCGCCTCCGGCAAGGTCCTCTCCGGCGGCGTGGACTCGAACGCGCTGCAGCGGCCCAAGCGGTTCTTCGGGGCCGCCCGCAACGTCGAGGAGGGCGGGTCGCTCACCATCATCGCGAGCGCGCTGGTGGAGACGGGCTCGCGCATGGACGACGTCATCTTCGAGGAGTTCAAGGGCACGGGAAACGCGGAGATCGTGCTCGACCGGAAGCTCACGGACAAGCGCGTCTTCCCGTCCATCGACATCAACCGCAGCGGCACGCGCAAGGAGGAGCTGCTCATCCCCAAGGAGGAGCTCAACCGGGCCTGGATCCTGCGCAAGGTGCTGACCGCGCTCTCGCCCGTGGAAGCGATGGAGCTGCTGCTGGAGAGGCTCTCCAAGACGAAAACGAACAAGGAATTCCTCGAAAGCATGAGTAGTGGCTAGCCCGCGGTCGAGGCGAGATGCAGCGGACGAGCCGGGAGCGCGGATGGAGGCTCGCCGCTGATCTCGCGAGCCCTTTGAGGGCTTAGGGCTGCGGGCTCTCCAGCGTGCGGTCGCCGAGGCCCGGGCGGACCGTGATCTTGATGGTCGTCTGGGCCAGCGTGCGGTTGGCGCGCCGCATCGTGAGCTTGACGTTGTAGAGGCCCGCCTTGCCGTATTCGTGCTCCGCGGTGAAGCGCCGCTCGATCTTGCTCACGCCCGCCTCGTATTCGGGGCAGTCGGCCTCGTGCACGCTCTTGCCGCCGTCGTCCCACTCCCACTCCAGCTCGGGGCAGTAGTACTCCTCGACGTCGTCGCCGCCCGTGAGCTCGGCGACGAGCAGGACGTTGACGGGGGAGAAGGCCATGCGCGGGGTCGCGCGCAGGTCGAGCTTGGGCTTCTTGGGCTTGGCCGCGTCCGCCGGCTTGGGGGAGTCCGCGGGATGGCCGGGAACGGCCAGGGCGGCGGCGAGGATCACGAACGGCAGGGCGAATCTCATGACGGCTCCCATCGCGAGGTTCTGAGCAACTGCCTGGCATTGTACGCTAGACACCGGAGAGGACCATGGCCGAGATCACGGGGCTGAAGCTCGCGCCGAGCGCGGCCATGAAGGAGAAGCGCCTGGCCGCCCTCCTGGCCGGCCGCAGCGCCGCGGAGCCCGCGCTGGAGGAAGCGCTGGTCTCCGCGCAGGTGCGCGGGAGCCTCGAGCTGGCGGGCCGGTCGGGCACTCCGGAGGAAGCGGAGACGGCGGCCGCGCTCCGCCGCGCGATCTCCGCCGTCGACCCGCGTGTGCCCCTGACCGTCGAAGCGACCTTGAACTGGCAGGAAGCGCTGACCGGTGGCCGCGCCCTGCGCCGGCAGGAGCGTGACCGGCCCGGAGGCCCGCCCCCCGCGCCCGCGATGTTCGTGGCCTCGCGCCTCGCCATCATGCAGGAATGGCTGGGCGGCGACAGCGCGCGCGAGCTGACGGCCGCACAGCAGGGCGCCCTGGCCTACGCGCGCATCATGGAGATCCTGCCTTTCGACGCCGGGAACGGGATCGTGGCGCGCCTGGCCGCATCGCATCTGATGGTGAGAGCGGGCGCGCGGCGGCCCATCCTCGTGGGCGACGACGCGGAACGCTTGCAAGCGGCGCTGCACGCGGCCTTCCAGCTCGAGACGGAGCCTCTGGCCCGGCTATTGGAGGCCGCGGCGGAGCGCGCGCTCGACGTCCTGATCGCCGCGCTGGTCTGAAGCCGGAGCCGACGCGCTCAGTTGGGGTCGGAGAAGTCGCCGGCGCCCGCGCGCACGGTCACGGTGGCGGTGGCCACGGCCACGGGACGGTTGGCTTTCCGCATGGTGACCTTGACGTTGTACGTGCCCGCCTGCCGGAACGCGTGCTGCGCTGTGAAGCGACGCTCGAACGTGCCGCCCGCTTCGAGGGGCGCGCAGTCCGATTCGTGCACGCTCTTGCCGCCGTCGTCCCAGTTCCATTCGATCTCGGGGCAGTAGAGCTGGTCGACGTCTTCGCCGCCCTGGAGCTCGGCGGTGAGGAGCACGTTGACGGGGGAGAAGGCCATGCGCGGCGCCGCACGCAGGTCGAGCCGCGGCTTGCGGGCTTTCTCCGCGGAGAAACCGGCCGTGGCCAGGCAGGAAATCATGATGGCGGTCAGCGTCGAGGTGCGCATGAGACTCTCCTCGCTGGCCGCCGTTTCCTGCGAGGGATCGTCGCCAGCGGCGGCCGGCTTCACGCTCCCACGTCTTTGCAAAAGGCGCGCCCAGTGTGCGCCATCACTCCGGTGCGCGCGGCGGAGGCGCGCGGATGCGCGCTAATTCACGGCATCAGAAAGAAGAACGGCCGGCGGGGGGCCGGCCGTCTGTTCCGAGGTCGCGTTGCGAAATCGCTGTGCAAGAATCCGCGACGCGCTACAAATAGTGGCGAACCACTCAGCGGCGGTGGATGTCCGGGTTGGGATCGGGCGCCTCGTCGAGGTATCCGCGGGCCTGGTCGCGGCGAGCCATGATCTCGGACGACGTGCGCAAGGCTCCGCTGTCTTCCTCCTGCACGCCCATGGAGCGCCCGATGTCGTCCACCTGGTTGTGGTCCGGCGACGGCATGTCGCCCACGGCCGTCTCGTCGCCGACGAACGCGTTGTCGATCGCGCTGTTGTCGGGGTCGCCCGCGCGCAGGACCTGGTCGTCGCCGGGGATCTGGCTGTCCGTCGCATGCCGGTGCGGCGACTCGAGGGGCACGACGCCCGTGGCCAGGGCCTCCGCGGCCACCGCGGTCGGGGAGGGGACGATCGCCGCCTCTTCCACGTATTCGCCCGGGATGTCGATGTGGTTTTCGCGGCCCGCCTGCGGATTGCGGATTGGTTTCGCCATGAGTGCCTCCCTCCCACCACCATAGCCCGCGCCGGAGGCCGTCCGTGGGCGCATGCTACGATTCCCGGCGTGGGCCCCGAGGTCCCTTCCGGAGTGCGTCGTCTCCTGGAGGCGCTCCGGGACGCCGGGGGACGGCCCTACCTCGTGGGCGGCGCCGTGCGCGACGCCCTCCTCGGCCTGCCCCACAAGGATCTCGACATCGAGGTCTTCGGCCTTCCCCTTCCGCGTCTCAAGGAGACGCTCGCCCACGCCGGTCGCGTGGACGCGGTGGGCGAGGCCTTCACCGTCCTCAAGGTCAGCGGTCTCGAGGGGGCGGAAGGGGCGGTGGACGTGTCGCTCCCGCGGCGCGACTCCAAGGCGGGCCCTGGACACCGCGGCATCGCGGTGTCCGGCGATCCGGACCTGAGCCTCGAGGAGGCCGCCCGCCGCCGTGATTTCACGATCAATGCGTTGATGTTCGACCCTTTCGCGGGCGCGCTCGTCGATCCCTTCGGAGGCCAGCGCGACCTCGAAAGGCGGATCCTGCGCGCGGTCGACCCGGAGACGCTCGGCGAAGACCCGCTGCGCGCGCTGCGCGCGGTCCAGCTCGCCGCGCGCTTCGAGCTGGCCGTCGATCCGGAGACGGCGCGCCGGTGCGCGGCGATGCCCCTGGGCGAGCTGCCGGCGGAGCGGATCTTCGGCGAGGTCCAGAAGCTGCTGCTGAAGGCGCGGCGCCCTTCGATCGGGCTGCGGCTCCTCCGCGAGTGGGGCCTGCTGCCCGCCATCGCCCCCGAGCTGATCCCGCTCATCGACACGCCCCAGGACCCGGAGTGGCATCCCGAAGGCGACGTCTGGATCCACACGCTCCTGGCCGTGGACCAGGCGGTGCCGCTGCTCGAGGGGCTCGACGCCCCGCGCGCGCACGCGGTGATGCTGGGCACCCTGTGTCACGATCTCGGCAAGCCGGCGACGACGCGCATGCTGGACGGACGGCTGCGCTCGTACGGTCACGAGGAGGCGGGATTGCCACCCACAAGCGCGCTGCTCGACCGCTGGAACGTCCATCGCCTGCACGGTTACGACGTCCGGGCCCAGGTGCTCGGCCTCGTCGGCAATCACCTCAAGCCCGGCCAGTTCTACGACGATCGGGAGCGCGTCTCGGACGGCGCCATCCGCCGCCTGGCCCGGAAGTGCGAGCCCGCGCTCCTCTATCGCGTCGCCCGCGCCGATTGCCTGGGACGAACGGGCGACTTTCCGCCCGTGGCCATGGAGTGGTTCCTGGAGCGGGTCCGCGCGCTCGAAGTGGCGGAGCGCGCGCCCGACCCGCTCCTCCTCGGGCGCCACGTGCTGGAGCTGGGGGTGAGCCCCGGGCCCGAGGTCGGCCGCATCGTCCGCGCCGTCTACGAGCGCCAGCTCGACGGAGCCGTGCGCACGCTGGAGGAGGCGCGGGAGGAGGCGCGGCGGATGCTGACGGAGAGTGCGGAGGCCGGCGTCGCGGGGCCGGCGGGGAGCGACGCGCGATGAGCACGAACCGTCCCCTCTCCGACGACGATCTCAAGTCCGTCCTCGAGCGTGTGGCGCGCCTGGGCGATCGGGGCTGGCGCCAGCAGCCCGCGGCCGGGCTCGGCCTGTTCACGCTGCGGATGGCGGACGCGGACGAAGCCGTCCATCTCTACGCGGCGGCGGACAAGGGCCGCGCGATCGTTGAGAGCCTCGAATCCGCCCGCCAGGACCTGCCGCGGCTGGTCGAGGAGGTGCGCCGCTTGCGCGCAGAGGCGGACAGCGCGCGGGCGAGCGCCCGCGAAGCAGCACGGGCCCGGCCGGCGGACAAGGACGCGCGCCCGGCGGCGCCGCCGCCGCGGGCGTCGGAGGCTTTCGCGATGGACGACGACGCGGCCCTCAGCCTGGCCGCGCCCTTCCGCGTGGGCCCCAAGGAGATGAAGGCGGCCCAGACCGAGCCCCTGGCCGCGCTCTCCGTCCAGGTGGCCAAGGCGCTGCAGCCCGACGCGAAGGAGATCGAGCGCGCGCGGCTGATCGCCATGGCCTTCGCCGCCTCCAAGGGCGACCTCGACGCCTTCTGGGCCGCGCGCAAGATGAGGACCCAGCCCGGGGCGGGCAAGCCGGCCCGCAAGAAATAGCCTGGTCGCGTCCGCCGACGCCTAGATGGGGCCGCGTGTCCCCGCGTCGGGCGTCCGATAACGCCCGATGCTCGCCTCGCGGTCGAGCACGGTGAGCGTGCGCTGGTAGAGGTCGTCGACCTCGACGCGGCTGCTCGCGATCGCGGTCAGCCCCACCTTCCCGAACTGCGAGAGCGCGCCGATCAGGTGGAAGAGCACGCCGCGCTCGGTGGCGTGGCTGTAGTGGAGCTTGTTGATGGTCAGGATCTCGATGAGGTCCTCCGGAAGGAGGCCGCGGTACAGCTCCCCGTGCAGGTTGTCCGTCGCGCGGTAGTACTTCGTCTGGCCGGAGGACGACTTGAACAAGCCCGTGGCCGGATCGAGATGGCCGCCGGTGAGGAACTGCAGCGCGAGGTAGGGATGCGTGGTGCCGCCCATGCGCAGGTTGATCTCCAGCGCGGAGATCTTCCACTCCTCGCCGGGCGCGGAGCGCCATACCAGGAAGTCCACGCCGAAGCGGCTGACGACCCCGTGGCTGGCCAGGACCTTGCCGACCTTGATCGCCTCCTCCTGCATGCGCATGCGGTAGCTCTCGTCGGCGGGGAACACGCAGCCCAGGAAGACCTGCCCGCTGGTGCCGCCAAGGATCTGGTCGTGGGTCGAGATGGGCAGGACCTCGCCCGCGGGGCTGATGCGGAGCTGCGCGCTGGGCGAGGCCTTCTCCGGGGCCTCGATGAACTCCTCGACGATCCCGCCCATGCGGCCGAGCTTCTCGAAGTAGAGGACCGGCGTCTCCGCCGACACCGCGAACTCGAGCGCGCGCAGCTCGTCGTGGAGAGCGTCCCCGGTCACCTCCGACGGGTAGCGGAAGATCGCGTTCCCCTCGCCCGAGAAGCTGTCGTTGAGCTTGACCACCGCCCGGCGCAAGCCGGGCCGCCGGGCGCGCAGGTCCTGCAGCGCGTTCACGACGTCGTGCTCCGTGCGGACGTCCTCCGTGCCCAGGGGAAGGTCCACGCCCGCTTCCCGGAAGACCTTGCGGCTCCCGGACTTCGTCCCCAGGTGGATGAGGTTCGGGTCCACCCCGTTGAGCGGGATGTCGAGCAGCACGGCCAGCCGGCGCTCCAGCGGCGTCGAGTTGAAGACGGTGAGGTAGGCGCGCTTGGTGTCGTCGATGCCGTCGCGGATGCGCTGCAGGAGGCGCGGCCGCTCCAGGATCTTCTCCGTGAGCGAGCGCGGGGAGGCGTCGTACGCGCAGAGCAGGGTGAGCCGTGCGCGGGCGTGGCTCCCCGGGATGCCGGCCAGGAACTGGAAGTAGTACTCGAGCACGAACGGATGCACGGGCTGCGAGGTGACGAATACCATCCGCGCGCGCGGGTTGCGCAGGCGGATGAGGAGGAAGAGCAGCCGCTCCTCGTAGAAGCTCGCCCCCGGCAGCTTGCGCAGCTCGGACTGGTCCAGGGTGAGCGAGGGGACCACCACGGAGGTGTAGGGCTCCTCGTCACGGTCGACCAGGGCCTGCCACACCTCGTCCAGCCTGGGCTTCAGCCGCTCGAAGCGCGCGATCTCGTCCTCGGGGGTGAGGTCGGCGGGAAACGGCGGGCGGAGGTCCATCGACGGGCTAAGCCTATCGCGGCCACGGCGCGAGGGGAACGGACCCTGGGGCGTCCGCGTTCCGGGAACCCAGGTCCAGCATCCCGGACGCACGGAGGGACGGGCGTCTCCGTGGGCGGCCACGAATCGGAGCCGGCTCCATGACTTCCGTGCCCGGCCCCGGTCCCGGCTCCCCTGGCCGTGTTCTTGCCTTACACGTCGGCACCTGGCGCGCGGCGGGAACGGCCACCCGTGATCTCACGGTCCCTCTTGCAGCGGCTGTCCCGCCGGCGCCGGGGATGAGAAAGGAGCGCCTAGACCCCGGCCGGCCGCGCCTGTGGCGTGAGCAGCAGCTCGTCTTCGTGAAGGGGAAGGGTCACGCCCAGGGCGGCCGCGCGCAGCCGCACCTGTCGATAGATCTGGTAGCGCAAGGGCCCCATCAGCGTGAAGTCGGACGTGAGGTGCAGGCGCAGGTCGGCCGCGTCGTCCGGGTAGGTCTCGGTGAGGACGCGGGCGCGGTCCTCGAACCACTCGCGCGTCACTTCGCCCCGGTCGAGCTTCTGGCGGAGGACGAGCATCTGCCGCGAGCGGTCCACGATCTCGGGATGGTGGTTCACTCCGAAGATGCGCGGCATGATGCCTCCGGAGTCGCGGGCCCATTCGACCATGGTCAGGGCCTCGCCCTCCGGGCCGCCGACCCCGCGCGTCTCGTGGCCGATGGCCACCGCGCCCGCGGCCAGCGGCCCCGGAGGCGCGACGAGGTCGTAGAGCCGGTGGTCGACGATGCGCAGCCGCCGATGGTCCGGCAGCTCGTCCGCGAGCTGTCGGAACCAGGGATGCTCCAGGGCCTCGTCCGTGAGCACGTTCTCGAGGATGCCCGCGCTCTTGCCCCCCTTGGCCGCGGGGCGGAGCATCGGCATGGCGACGTCCGACCACCGGCACATCACGCCGAAGCTGTGGCAGACCGCGATCAACGCGGTGTCGGGGGAGTCGCGGATGCGGTCGAAGAGCGCGAAGAGCCGGGGCTCCCAGGCCGGGTCCTCGCGGAGCCCTTGCGCGCCCTCGGCGCGGCCGTCGTTCTGATGCGGGTCGATGTGG
>Ga0075425_100003385_pt1 | contig 16211 bp, 15 predicted proteins | sample SoiMethybrSBSTD4_FD_75300 | JGI IMG/M metagenome (GOLD analysis project Ga0075425, IMG submission 75300) | Bulk soil microbial communities from a Populus tree surrounding site in Tennessee, USA - Soil MetaG P. TD hybrid SBSTD4 | ecosystem: Environmental > Terrestrial > Soil > Tree plantation... | reverse complement strand
GCTGATGCAGCCGTGGAAAGAGCTCGTGCGCGAATTCCGCGCCGAGGGGTTCTACGAGCGCTTCCCCGCCAAGGGGCAGGTCGAACGCGTGCGCCGCATCCACGTCAAGCTGAGCCAGAGCATCGGCTACGCGTGAGCGAGAAATGAGCAAGACGCAGGCGATCGTTCAGGGCGGCTGCACGGACCCTGACCATTCTTCTTAAAAGCGACTTAGCGCTGGAATAAGCCCAAGCGCCGCTCTTAGCCTGGATGCAGGCGCGCCTCGGGCGGCGCTCCCGCCTTTTCCAAATCTTCCGCCGATTCACCCGCGGGTGCTAACTCGCGCCCTTTTGTCGTCAGGTGTATTCGTAACGCGAATCGGGCGAATACCCAATACATTTTCAGCCCCGTCATCGTTAAATAGCGCACAACCGCGACGATATGGATTTTATTTGGTTATCCAAGCGTCAAACTTTAACAGGAATTTAGTGAGCGCGAGTATCTAGTTATTTTTGTTGAGAAAAACCAGTCATGGGTCACAGCGTGGTGGGGAAAACATGACCCCGTCAAACTTTATGGGCATCCGAAGATAGGGTAAAAACGTAGTCATTCAATCAAGCTTTTATATCGAGTGATCCTCCCCCCAAAAACCAAGGAGGTCAGAATGAAGCTATCGACAGCTTACGTGTGCTATTCGTGTGAGGAAGTTCTGGATACGGCGCGCTACGGCCGGTGCGACACCTGCGGTTGTTCGGACGTCTACCCGCTGAGCTGGCTGGGGCAACCCGAAGAGAAACGAAGCCGCTGGGTCGACCGTGTCAACGGGCAAAAGGACAAGAATTACGCTGCAAGCACGCGGCCGATTTAGCGATGAAGCTGTTCCCTGGCTCTAATTATTTCAATATCTGCTCGGCGAAGGCGCCGGAGGGCGCCCTTACTTTGGTGTATTTGTCCTCCAGGTGGTTCCTGACCCTGTGGTATTCTTCCACCGTCAGGACGTCTTTAGCCGCCTGCACGCCCTCGGCCTGGAGCCACTTGGTCTCCACGTCGAGGCGGCGCGTACTCTGATGCATGACCTTGGTGTAAAGCTCCTGTCCCTCTTTCGATAACAGCCAGTTGACGAAGACCTTGGCGGCGCTTGGGTGCGGCGGCCCTTTGACGATGCCGATCACACCGGAGCCGTTGCTCGCGGGCGCTCCCTCCTTGAGCTTCGGCAGCTCCTTGATCGGCAGGTTGGCGACGAGGAAGCCCTCCAGCGTGTAGAAGCTCACGCCGAAGGTGATCGCAAGCTTGCCCTTCGCGAGCGCATCGGCGAGCTGCCGCTGATCGCGGCTGATGAAAAGATCCTGCTGGACGAGCTTGCGCAAATAGCCCTCGCCTTTCAAGTCCCAGAAAAAGGACCAGATCGACTGCCCTGCGCCCGGCGTTCTCGGGTCTAGGAATCCGATCTTGCCCTTCCACTTCGGGTTCAAAAAGTCGTCGAGCGAGCGGATCTCGTCGGGCTTGACGAGCGTCGTATTGTGCCAGAAGCCGCCGGTCCCGGCGTCGGCGATGAACGAATAGAGAAAGCGCTTGGTCTTGAGGTTGTCTTCCCAGATGTGACCGCCCCACCAGTATTTCTCGTCTTGGACCTCGGGGAGAATCCAATTGGCGGCCATCGGATCGACCATGCCGTCTTCGGCCATCGATTCGTAGGTGCCCGAGCCGCCGATGAAGACGTCGAAGTACTTGACGCCTGCCTTGTATTCTGACGCGATGCGGCTCGCGTTCTGCGGCCCGCGCGCGGGAAAAAGCTCCATGTCGACGCCGAATTTGGGCTTGAAGACGAGTTCCAATTCTTTTCTGAGCTCCGCGCGCGCCGGAATGCCGACGACGACCCTGCCCTCCTTTTTCGCTTCCGAGAGCGTTCGCTCCCAGTCCTTTTTCCAGCCGCCGCTCTGCGCGAACACCGACGGAATGATACCAAGAGAAAAGAGCGCGGCAAAAACAAGCGCGCGGTTCGTCATTCGTTTTCCTCCTATTTGAGGATCTGCTCGGCGAATTCCGCGGCCGGCAGCCTGACCGTCGTGTATTTGTCCTCGAGGTGATTGCGCAGGCGGTTGTAGTCGTCGAGCGTCAAGGTATCCTTCGCCGCCTGCGTGCCGTATGCGATAAGCCATTTGGTGTCGACATCGAGGCGGCGCGTCGATGATTTCATGACCTTGCCGTAAAACTCCTGTCCCTCCCGGCTGAGGAGCCAGTTGAGAAAGAGCTTCGCTCCGTTCGGGTGCGGCGGGTTCTTGACGATGCCGACCACGCCGTAGCCGTTGCTCGCCGGCAAGCCCTCCTTCGGTGCCGGTAATTGCTTTACCGGAAGTCCTGAGTTGATGAACGGCTCGTACTGCGAGTGGCCCGCGCCCATCGTGATGGCGAGCTTCGATTTTGCGAGCGCGTCGGCGATCTGCCTCAAATCGCGGCTGACGAAAAGATTCTGCTGCACGAGCTTTCTCAAGTAATCCTCGCCTTTAAGCTCCCAGCACAAAGACCAGAGCGATTGGCCGGAGCCTGGCACGCGCGGGTCGCTGAGACCCATTTTTCCTTTCCATTTAGGGTTTAGAAAATCGTCCAAGGAGCGCAGTTCTTCGGGCTTCGCGAGTGTCGAGTTATACCACAGACCGCCGGTACCGACCTCGGCGATAAAGGAGTACAGAAAGCGCTTCGTCTTTAAATTGTCCTCCCAGATGTGGCCGCCCCACCAGTGCTTGGGATCTTTTACTTCGGCGAGCGTCATGTTGGGCTCGATCGGCTCGAGCATGCCGCCATGCGCAAGCGGCAGCGCCGTTCCCGTGCCCACGATGATAGCGTCGAAATACCTGACGCCCGCCTTCTGCTCGGAGGCGATGCGGTTGGCGTTTTGCGGCCCGGGCGCCGGGACGAGCTCGATATCGACGCCGAATTTGCCCTTGAACGCCGCGTCGAGCTGCTTTCTCAAATCGGCGCTCGGCGGAATGCCGACGACGACTTTATTTTCTTGCTTCGCGGCGGCGGCAATCTTGGCAAAATCCGCAGGCTCGGCGGCGTGAAGAACGGGGACGAAAAGCAGAATTGCTATGACGAGTGTAACAACTTGCCGCACGTAGCGTCCGTATGGAATTCAGCGGTTGGACTTGAAACCCGAAACTAGAAACTCGAAACCATTTTTACGTCCAGCCGCGGGTCCACTTTTCGTTCTTCTTGATCTTATCCGAGTAGTATTTCCACTCGGCAGAGTGCGTCATCTTGATCCGGTTGGGATTGGCGAAAAGCTTATCCTTGCTGGCGCTCAGCTCCTCGGTGAATTCTTCCGTCGGACCTTGAAAGCCCAGGAGATGCGCCATCGCCTGGATCTTGGCGGTCCGCTCCATGTAAAGCGCGGTCATTGACGCCTCGTCGATCGTCCGGCCGACAGTGACGATGCCGTGCCCCTTGATCATGACCGCGGAGGCGCCGTCGAGCGCGCGCGCGAGCTCGGCGCCTTCGGCTTCGTCGAGAATATAAATCGGCCTGGGATAGACCGGCACGCCGCCGCCGAAGCGGAACGATTGCATGTGCACGCAGGCGAGCTGTTTGTCGGCGAGGCTGAGGGCGATGCACATGGGCGCATGCGAGTGCACCACGGCATTGACGTCCGGCCGCGCCTTGAAAATTTCCGTGTAGATCGTCGATTCGCGCGGGATCGTGCCGATGCCCGACAGTTTGTTCAGCGAATAATCGAAGCGGACCAGCCAATCTTTCTCGCCTTCCTCCTCGGGCCGGCGGAACATCTGCACCGCGATGCCGTTGTCTTCCGGCAGGCGCACGCCGACGTGGCCCCAGATGTCGCCGATCTCCCATTCGAGAATCTTGGCCGCGATCTTGAGCTCCGCTTCATCCAGCCGGCCGGCGGATTTTTTCTTGGCCGTTACCCGTTGCAGCTTTTTCTTCATTTCTCCCCCGCTCGTGAAACCGCATTCCCCGCCGGCACGTACGCCGCCGGATTTTCCTTCTCCGCTGTCGGCGTCAAGAAGTCGAACCGCTCGCGCCAGCGCACCTCGGCCGGCAAGAGATGCGCGAAGCAGTCAATGTGTGGAAAATGATTTGCCGCCGTGTCGCGGACGATGTGCGGCGGCTCCTTGCCTTCTTGAAGCGTCTTGACCGCGTTCAAAAGATATTTTCTGACCGCGATCACCGCCTTGTCGCTGACCCCGAGATGCTCCTTGGTGCGGTCGTAGATCGCCCCCATGCTCTCCGTCGCACACGCGTCGTGGTTGAGAAAATCCTCGATGCCGGTGAAGTTGACCTTTTTCTGCATCTCGCGGTCCTGGAGATAATTGTTGCCGGCGTTGCGAATGCGGCGGTAGTCGGGGCCGATCTGCTTGCGCCGGTGGACTTCTTGTTCTTCGACCGGACGGGTGCGGCGAAAGCCGAAGTCGTAACGCCACGAATGCGTGTCGTCGTACGGCACGTACATGTGGATCTCGAAGCCGTCGAGCTCGTCGGGCGGCCGCCCCGCGGGCACGCCGCCGAAGACCGGCATGACGAAGCTCGAAAACCTTACGTATTGGCGTCCCGGCCCCGCCTTTCGCGTAGCGATCAGCCGAACGCCGAAGTCGGTCTCTTCGGTTTCATAGACCGGCGACGGATCGAGGCGCCACAAAGCGCGCGCGGGTCCCGGAGCGAACGTCTGGTGCAGCAGCGACAGATGCGATGAATCGCACTCGCCTTCGAGCCCTTGGAGGTAGCTGCATTCCATCAGGCACTTCGTAACGTACGTCTGATTGAGCGGCACCTGATTCCATTCGTAATTGGGAAAGAGCGGCATCTTCTCGCGCGGGCCCAAGTAAGCATAGATCACGCCCGCGGCCTCGCGCGTGGAATAGGCGAGATGCTTCACTTTGGTTTTGAAGTCGCTGTCCGGCGGCTCGGCCGGCGTGTCGAGCACGTTCCCCTCGATGTCGAACTTCCAGCCATGGTAGATGCACCGCAGGCCGCACTCTTCGTTGCGGCCGTAGAAGAGCGACGTGCCGCGGTGCGCGCAGTGTTCGCCCACGAGACCGATGCGGCCGTTCGTATCACGGAACGCGACAAGCTCCTCGCCGAGCAGCCGCACGCGCGCCGGCGGCGAGTCGGGCGCGGGAATCTCCTCGGAGAGCAGCGCCGGAATCCAATAGCGGCGCATCAGCTCGCCCATCGGCGTGCCGGGGCCGGTGCGGGTTAAAAGCTCGTTCTGCTCTTTGGGCAGCATCGACGGTCTCCTTCAGAATACAATGGGGAGCGAACTCAAGTCTCGAGCGTCGCGGCCGCGAAAATCTCTTTGTCGGAAAGCCGCGCGCGCGTCATGCCCTGCTCGTAATTGTAGTCGGCGAGGGCGTCGATCGTGCTGCGGTTGGCGCGGATGCCGTATTTCCACGGATCGCCCCAGCGCGCGAACTGCTCCTGCGCGCGCTCGCGCAGATAAACGACGGAAAAGCCGCCGCGGTCGCTTAAGATATCGTCGTAGGCGATCTTCTTCGCCTGTTCGAAGGCCGCGTAGAGTTTCCCCGCCAGTTCCGGAAGCGCACGGTCGAGCTTTTTGCTGAGCACCATAATGTGGACCGGCGTGTAGATGCCCGTGTCGCGGTAGAGCCTCTCGTCCTCTTCCATATAATTGGGAAAGAGGCGCTTCACCTTCGGGCTGTTCTCCAGCGTTTCGAGCAATTTCGCGTCCGAGATGTCGGTGACGATCGCGTCGACCTCGCCGTCGAGCAACCGGTCGACGGCGCCCTTCTGCGCGTCGACGTACTCGATCTTGGTTTCTTTATCGTGGTTGGGAAAGACTTCTTTCACCTGCGCCGACCAGAGCATCTTCGCGATGTCGACGCCGTGCCGGTGCTTCAGCAGCCCGCGCACCCACACGCTGATCGCGGTGCGGTACTGGCGCGTACCGATCTTTTTCCCTTCGAGATCTTTCGGCCGATCGATGCCGGCATCGGCGCGGCAGAAGATGAACGGATAAACCGGCTTACGCTTCGAGAAGACCGGCAGGCCGATGAGCTGCCAACCGGCGTCGATCGCCGGAAGAAAATAGCCGAGGTTCAAGTCGCACACGCCGAAGTCGCCTTCCCGGAGCTGCGGATAATCGGCGAACACCATCGAGGACGTCTTGGCCGGTTTCAATTTGACGCCCTCGATCTTCACCCGGCCTTCCAGCAACGGCATGGTGATGTCGTAGCGCATTTCCGACAATGGGATTTCCAATTCTTCCGGCATGTTATCCCTGCGTCGGCTAATAACCTCGGGCCCTCCGGTTGTCAAGTTAGAGGAGGAAACGCGGCGCTGGACGGCGCCCGGCCTTTCGGATTATCTTCGGCGGACTTCGTCAAAGGGAGAAAAGATGCTTGCGATCGAACCCGCGCGGGTGACGCGGAAAGTGGTGCGGCGACTCATTCCGTATCTCTTCATCTGTTACATCGTCAACTACATCGACCGGATCAACGTCGGCTACGCCGCGCTGGAGATGAAAGCCGATCTCGGCTTCAGCGATGCGGTCTACGGTCTCGGCGCAAGCATGTTTTTCGTCGGCTACGTGCTGTTCGAGATTCCGAGCAATCTCATTATGCAGCGCGTCGGCGCGCGGCTGTGGATTGCGCGCATCATGATCTCCTGGGGAGCGATCTCCTCCTGCATGATGTTCGTCGCAACGTCGCAGAGTTTCTATATTTTGCGTTTTCTCCTAGGCGCGTCCGAAGCGGGATTTTTTCCGGGCACGATCCTCTATCTCACGCACTGGATTCCCGCCAAGGAGCGGGCCCGCGCCGTCGCGCTATTCCTCACCTCGACGGCGCTCTCAGGCGTCATCGGCGGCCCCCTATCCGGGCTGCTGCTGAGGTTGGGCGGAACGCACGGCCTCGCCGGATGGCAGTGGCTGTTCTTAATCGAGGGTGTTCCGGCGATCGCGCTGGGAATTGTCACCTTATTTTATCTCGACGACCGGCCCGAGCAGGCGCGCTGGCTCGCGCCCGGGGAGCGCGAGTGGCTCGGAGGTGTGATGCGCGCGGAGCAGGAAGAAAAACTTCAGCGCCACAGCCACACGCTTTTAACCGCGCTCGTGCATCCCAAGGTGTTGGAGCTCTGCGTCCTCTATTTTTCCATCATCATCAGCTTTTACGGCGTCGTTTTCTGGCTGCCGCAGATTCTCAAGAATTTTTCCGGCATGAGCAACTTCATGGTGGGGCTCGTCTCGGCGGTGCCCTACTTCATCGCCGCCGTCGCCATGGTGTTGATTGGAAACCATTCGGACAAGACCGGCGAGCGGGGCCGCCATGTGGCATTTTCGGCGCTCGCCGGCAGCATCGGACTCGCGCTCAGCGCCGCGCTACAGCACAACAACCCAATGCTCGCCTTTCTCGCGCTGTGCCTGGCGGCACTTGGAATCTGGAGCACGCTCGGGCCCTTCTGGAGCGTGCCGACGGAATTCCTGAGCGGCGCCGCGGCCGCGGGCGGCATCGCGCTGGTGAACTCGATCGGCAACGTCGGCGGTTTCGTCGGGCCCTACGTCGTCGGCTATTTCAAGCAGCGCACCGGTGACTTCACCGCCGGTCTATTTGTCCTCGCCGCCACTCTCCTCGTCGGGAGCTGTCTCGCGCTATACGTCGCGCGGCGTCACGAGTCCTAACCCGCGCGAACGGCGCGAGGTACCTTACAATGCCTGCTTTCCTACACCAATTTGTGACGAAGATGATCAACTGGCGACAAAAATTGTCGACCATTGAAGCGCGGCCCCGGCGACCTGGGGCATAGATAATTCCCGACATCCGATAAAATACAGCTACTTAGCCCGCCAACCCTGTTTGAAAACCGGTGGCACGATCTGTGCTCATCCGCGAAATCCCGAGTACAACGAAGCATCAGGGAGGACGAGGGAAACAATTATGGATGAGATATTGACCGCCACCGAGGCCGCCGAACTTCTTAAGGTACACAAGCGAACCGTCTACCGCCTGGCCGAGGAAGGGGTCATCCCCGGAACCCGCATCGGCCACCGCTGGCGCTTCAGTAAAAATAATATTCTGGCGCTGGTGTCGAAGCCCGAAGGCGAAGAGGCGGCGCCGACGCGCGATCCCGCCGTCAGCGAATAGCCCGGGAGAAACCAATGGAAGCGGTTTACGAATCTCCGGGGGCAGTCGATGCAACAGGCTGGCAGGCGCTCTGCCGCCGAAAGCTGCGGCGAATCTTTCGCCCCCGCCGCTCCTCGCTCGTCGTGAGCGCCTATGTTTTGCTCAACGGCTTCCTCCTCCTGGGGAACCAAGTAGACAATTCGTTGGCGTACGCATCGATCGTCGCCACGTTGGCCGTCTGCGTCTTGTACACCTATTTTGTGCGTAGCGAGGAAAGGCAGGAAAGGGTCGGCGAGTTACAAATCCTCGCCGCGCGCGCGGAAGAGCTCGGGGAAGAGTTGCGGCAGTGCACGGCCGAAAAATTGATCTTCCTTGAGCAGCTCGAAAGGCAAAGAGAGTTCGTCGAAAAAGCCCGCCGGGTTAAGGATCAGTTTCTCGGCGTCCTGTCTCACGAGCTTCGCACGCCGCTCAACGTCGTCATGGGCTACGCCCGCCTGCTGAAAGACCGCATGCTGGGGGATCTGGATACGATCCAGGCCGAGGCGATTGCGAAGATCGTCGCTCATACGCGCGAACAGCTCGCCATGGTGACGGACATTCTCGAGGTCACGAGCCTCAACGCGGGGGAAGCCGCGCTGCGCAGCCAGGAAATCGCGCTCTCTGGTTTGCTCGATGATCTGCAATCCGATCATGACGTTCCGCAACGACAAAATTTCGACATTGTCTGGGACTATGCCGACGATCTACCGGTCGTCAAAACCGACGGTGAAAAGCTCAAGCATCTCTTAAGCAACCTCGTCGACAACGCGATCAAGTTCACGCACCGGGGCGCGGTGAGGGTCTCCGCGCGCCTGCTCCCGCCGCCCGACGGGGCTGTGCCGACGAAGAAATACATCGAGTTCTGTGTTGCCGATACGGGCATCGGCATCGCGCCGGAGCACCTGCCGCGCATCTTCGATCTCTTCCATCAGGTCGACGGCTCGACCACGCGCGCGTACGGGGGCGTCGGCATGGGCCTTTACGTCGTCAAACGACTCGCCGAGCTCCTCGGCGCCGAAGTCGCCGTCGAGAGCGAGCAAGGCCGTGGCTCGATTTTCACCGTTACGCTCGCCTGCGACGAAGCGGCCAAGGGAAGAGTAAAAAACAATCCGCTTTCGGCGCGCTCAGCGGCTGAAAGGGAAGCTCAGGTCAATCCGTCGTAAATCGTAAATCGCCTCTTGGCGAGTTGGCGTGTCGTTCATGGACCAGGCGTAGAGAAGCTTCCGCTGCGTTAGCCCGGTCGTCTAAATCATCGGTCGGAAAATTGGGAAAAGGCGTGACTCGGACGGCATCAATGGCCGGCCGGGATATTCATCTTGGTCTTGAGCCAATGCTCAAGCAGGCTCCGCTTGAAGCGCCACTGATTGCCGATTTTAAAGGCGGGGATCTTTTTCTGCGAGACGAGCCTGTAGATCGTATACTCGTCGACCCTCAGGTACTGGGCCACTTCTTTGGTGGTCATGAATTCTTCCTGGTCCATTGGACCCCCCGTCCGCTCCACCGGTAAAATAGCCTCTCCTACACTGGTCGAGCCGCGGCGTCAAGGCGCGCCATGTGCGCCTTTGGGTGAGAAAATCGGCCGCGCGCTGCAGAACTATAGCGCTCGGCGCTAAAGACGCGCTATGAAACGGCCGGGGTTGAGGATCGATTCAGGATCGAATTGGCGCTTGATCTCGCGCATCAGCGGCAAACTCGGGGGCGGGTCGCCCCAAACGTCGATTTTCTCCTTAAGCGCCGGGGGCGCCGCGGCGATGATCGCATGGCCGCCGTAGCCGCGCGCCGCGGCGGCGAGCCTGCCGTACGTCTGTAGCGCGCCGGTTTCAGCTCCGAACAGTACCCAAATCGTGCCGCTGCCGGTGTGCGCGACGTAAGCACCGCGCGGACCCGAGGCGTTTGTCGCCCCGACGTCCCCGAGCGCCTTTTCGAGCATCCCCGTGGGAACGACGATGCGGCAGAGCAGGCCTTCCTCGCTCCAGCCGAAGCCGCAAAGCTCGTCCCACAGCCGCTCATGCGGCTCGTCGCGGAGCGAATGGGCCGCGAGTCCGGCGCGCTCGGCCATCGCCGAGAGATCGCGCAGGTGGCGCGCGATCGCCTCGTCGAAACCTTCGATCCAGGCGACGGCGCGGCACTCGCGGGAATTGTCCGAAGCGCCTGCGATGACGAGCGCCGAAGGCAGCAGCGGCGAACCGGATACTTCCTTCGCAAAGCCGACGCACCGATCCAGCGCTCCCGCCGCGACGAACGAGGCTGCAAACTCCGGACGCGGCGAGACTCGAAAGGTCAATTCAGTGACGACGCCGAGCGTCCCCAGCGAGCCGATGAAGAGCTTAGCGAGGTCGTAGCCGGCGACATTCTTCACGACCTTGCCGCCGGTCTTGACTGCCGCGCCGCCCGCGAGAACCATTTTCATGCCGATCACGAGGTCGCGCACGCCGCCGTAAAGCGCGCGGCGCGGGCCGTTGACGTTCGCCGCGGCGAGGCCGCCGAGCGTCGCGCGCTCCGGCCGCGGCGGATCGACCGGCAAAAATTGCCGCCGCTCCGCCAGCGCGCGCTGGAAAGCGCCCGCCGTCATGCCCGCCTGGACCGTCGCGGTCAGATTCGCGTCGTCGTGCTCGACGAGCCGTGACAGCTTATCGAGCGCGAGAACGACGTCGGCAGCGCGCGGAATATTTCCCAGGCTCATCAAAGTGCCGCCGCCCCATGGAATCACCGCCGCGCCGGCTTCGGCGCAGAGGCGAAGCATCGCGCTCACCTCCTCCGCCGATGCCGCGCGGCAGACGAGCGCCGGGGTCATTCCATCGATCGAGTAAGGCGCGCGGACGGCGGGATCGGCGCTGACCGCTTCCGCGGGCAGTTCGCGCGCGAGCGCGGCCGCGAGCGCAGCGGTGGAGATCTTCACGACGCGCCATAGGCGCGGTCGAGCAGGTCCATCAGATGGAAGACCTCGACCGCCGGGCCGTAGCGTCTCGCGCCGTAGCGGAGCTGCAGCATGCAGCCGGGATTCGGCGCGACCACCGCCGCAGCGCCGGTGGCGGCGATCGAGCGCATCTTCTCCTCGAGCAGCTCCTGCGACATCTCCGAATGCGTGATGTTGTAAATCCCGGCGCTGCCGCAGCAGCGGTCGGGTGTATTCATCTCGATCAGCTCGATTCCCGGGATCGCCTGCAAAAGAGCGCGCGGTTGGCTCCGCACTTTCTGGCCGTGCGCGAGATGACACGGGTCCTGATACGTCACGGCGATATGGACGCCGGCGGAGGGCGCGACGATGCCGAGCTCGAAGAGAAACTCGCCCGCGTCTTTCACGCGCGCAGCGAAGCGCTCGGCCTTTTCGGCGTAAGCGGCGTCATCCCGCAGCAGATGACCGTACTCCTTCATCGCCGCGCCGCAGCCCGCGGCGTTGACGATGATGGCGTCGAGCTCGAAGGCGAGAAAGGCGTCGATATTCCGCCGCGCCATTTCTTTGGCGGCGATCGTCTCGCCGTTGTGCACGTTGAGCGCGCCGCAGCAGCCCTGATTTCTCGGCAGCACCACTTCGCAGCCGTTTTTTCTGAGCACCCTCAGCGTCGCCTCGTCGATCTCAGCGAAGAGCACGCTCATGACGCAGCCGCCGAGCATGCCGACGCGCGCGCGACGCGCGCCGAGGGGCGGGAAAACTTCGGCCTCCGGCGCGAAGAACCGATCCGGCACGGCCGGCAGCATCGCGCTCATCTCGCGAAGGCGCCGCGGGAGAATTTTTCCGGCCACGCGCTCGGCGCCGCTCCGCTGGTAAAATCGCAGCAGCCGGGCGGCGAGTCTCAGGCGCGAAGGAAACGGCAGGAGCCGGGTAAAGGCGAGACTGGCGACGCCGCGCGCGAGCTTCGAGCCCGGCGGGCCGATCGCGGCGCGCGCCGCCTCGGCGATGCGCCCGTATTTCACGCCCGACGGGCACGCGGTTTCGCACGCGCGGCACATGAGGCAGAGGTTCAGATGATCTGCGAAGCCCTGATTCAATTCAATGCGTCCCTCGGCGGCCGCGCGCACGAGATGAATCCGCCCGCGCGGCGATTCCGACTCGATGCGGAGCGCGCGGTACGTGGGACAGGCGTTGAGGCACAGACCGCAGTGGACGCACTGGTAGAGCTCGGGAAGGTCCAATTCCGCTCTTGTGTGCTTATCTGCGATATTTTCCGTCGGTTCCACGCGTCACTGCTCAGTTTCAAGTTGCAGGTTTCACGTTTCAGGTCCGGACTAGAAACTTGGAACTTGAAACCTGAAACTATTTTTTAAATCCACAACCCCGCCGGAATTTTTCCGGGGCTGAAACGCACTTCGCCGCAGCCGGCGGGCGTGGGAAAGAGCTTCGCCGGATTCAACCGCGCCGCGGGATCGAAGGCGCGGCGCACGCGCGCCATCGCCTCCAGGTCCTGCTCGTTGAAGAGGAGGCCGATGTACGCCTTCTTTTCCAATCCGATGCCGTGCTCGCCGGTGATGCTGCCGCCGACGGCGACGCAGGCTTTCAGGATTTCCGCACCGGCATCGATGACCTTGTCGAGCTCGCCGGGCTTGCGCATATCGAAAAGGATGTTGGGATGAAGATTGCCGTCGCCGGCGTGAAATACGTTGGCGATGATGAGCCCGTAGCGCTCGGCGATCTCCGCGATGCGCGTCATGATCTCAGGCAGCTTGCCGCGCGGCACGACGCCGTCCTGGACATAATAATTCGGCGCGATGAGACCGAGCGCGCCGAAGGCGCCCTTGCGCCCTTTCCAGAGGAGCTGGCGCTCGGCGTCGTCCTTCGCGAGCTTCACCTCGCGGGCGCCGTTCTGCCGGCAGATCGATTGGACGAGCGCCATCGCGCGCTCGCCGTGCTCGCGCACGCCTTCGAACTCCGCCAGCAACACCGCCGCCGCGTCGGTCGGGTAGCCACATGGCGCGCCTTTCTCCACCGCCTGGATCGTCGTCCGGTCCATCATCTCGAGCGCGGCGGGAATGATGCCCGCGGCGGTGATGTCGACGACGGTACGTGTCGCCGCCTCGGCACGATCGAAGACAGCGAGCAGCGTCCGCACGCTCTCGCGCGCGCGCATGAGGCGCACGATCGCCTTGGTGACGATGCCCATCGTCCCCTCGGAGCCGACGAAGACCCCAGTGAGGTCGTATCCCGGCGTGTCGGCGACACGGCCGCCGAGCCAGACGACTTCGCCGTCGGCGAGCACGACCTCGACGCCGAGGACGTGATTGACCGTCACGCCGTATGCGAGCGTGTGCGGACCGCCGGAATTATTCGCGATGTTGCCGCCGATCGAGCAGGCCGCCTGGCTGCTCGGGTCGGGCGCGTAGAAAAATCCATCCTTGGAGATCGCCTTCGTGATTTCGAGATTGATCACGCCGGGCTCGACGACGGCGAGGCGATTTTCGAGATCGATTTCGAGGATGCGGTCGAGGCGTGCGAGCGAGAGCACGACGCCGCCTTCGGCGGGCACCGCGCCGCCGGCAAGACCGGTGCCGGAACCGCGCGGCACGATCGGCACGCCCGCCTTCTTCGCGGCGCGCACGATGGCCGAAACTTCTTTGGTATTCGCCGGGACGGCGACGATCTCCGGCATTGCCTGGAGAATAGAGCCGTCCTGTTCGTAGACGATGACGTCTTCTTTGTTGATCAGGAGGTACTGTTCGCCGACGATCGCGCGCAACTCGTCGACGAGGGCGCTCGGTCTCATGGTACAAGCACCCTATCCGAGGCGAAAACAGGCGTCAAATACCAATTTGACTATTCGATTGACGCGCATCAGGAAGTTATATATAAGCGTTGGTCACATTCCTGTATATTCCTGTTTGCCCGTAAACAAAAAGGAGGGTTTATGGCCAATCGGACTCACGTTTCGGGACCTCAGAGTGAGAAAGTTTCCCGCCGTAGCGTCCTTAAAGCAGGCCTCGCCGCGGGCGGCGCCGCCGCGCTCGGCTTCCCGTCCATCGTCAAGGCGCAGGGGCCGATCACGATGCGCTGGCAGAGCACCTGGCCGCAGAAAGACATCTTCCACGAGTTCGCCCTCGACTTCGCCAAGAAGGTGAACGAGATGACCGGCGGCGATTTAAAGATCGACGTATTGCCGGCCGGCGCCGTCGTCCCCGCCTTCGGCCTTCTGGACGCCGTATCCAAGGGCACGCTCGACGGGGGCCACGGCGTGCTCGCCTACCACTACGGCAAGCAGACGGCGCTCGCGCTCTGGGGATCGGGCCCCGTCTACGGCCTGGACGCCAACATGGTGCTCTCGTGGCACAGGTACGGCGGCGGCAAGGAGCTGCTCGAAAAGATCTACAAGTCGATCGGCGCCAACGTCGTCTCTTTTCCCTACGGTCCGATGCCGACGCAACCGCTCGGCTGGTTCAAGAAGCCGATCACCAAGGCCGACGATTTCAAGGGCATGAAATACCGCACGGTCGGCCTCTCAATCGACGTGTTCACCGGCCTGGGAGCGGCAGTCAACGCCCTGCCGGGCGCGGAGATCGTGCCCGCCATCGACCGCGGGCTGCTCGACGGCGCCGAGTTCAACAATGCGTCTTCCGACCGCGCCCTCGGCTTCCCGGACGTCTCCAAGGTCTGCATGCTTCAGAGCTTTCACCAGAATACCGAGCAGTTCGAGATCCTTTTCAACAAGACGAAGTACGACGGGCTGCCGGCGAAGCTGAAGGCGATCATCGAGTACGCCGTCGACGCCGCCTCGGCGGACATGTCCTGGAAGGCGGTCGATCGCTATTCCAAGGACTACGTGGAGATGCAGACGAAGGACAAGGTGCGGTTCTACAAGACGCCGGACTCCGTGCTCCAGAAGCAGCTCGACACGTTCGACGCCGCCGCGGCGAAGAAGGCGTCGGAAAACCCGTTGTTCAAGGAGGTCATGGAATCGCAGCGCCATTTCGCCGAGCGGGCGGTGAAATGGGATCTCGACACGAACGTGCAGAGGCGCATGGCCTATAACCATTACTTCGCCAAAGCGGGCGCCAAGCCCGCGGCCGCGCCGGCGGCTAAACCCGAAGCGCCTCCGGCGAAGGCGGAGAAAAAGGGATAGGTTCATGCCGGTCGCGCTCCACTTAGGCCGGTCATCCGCTTCTCAGCGGGTGCCCGGCCTTTTTTTTGGGTGCTAACGATGCAGCGCTTCTATCACACGATCGACGAGATCAGTTACTGGTCGGGCAAAGCGTCCGCGTGGCTGATCGTGGTGCTCACCTTCGTTGTCTCCGTCGAGGTCTTCAAGCGCTATATCCTGAACGCGCCGACCGCGTGGATCTTCGACGCCAACAACATGCTCTACGGCACGCTTTTTATGATGTGCGGCGCCTACACGCTCGCGCTGGCCGGTCATGTGCGCGCGGATTTCGTTTATATCTATCTTAAGCCGCGCTGGCAGGCCGTGCTCGACCTCGCGCTGTATTTTCTCTTTTTCATGCCGGGCATCATCGGCCTGATCTACGCCGGCTACGGCTACGCCGCCGACTCGTGGCGGATTGCCGAGCACTCGACGGTGACGGCCGAGGGTCCGCCGATCTATCACTTCAAGACCGTGATCCCGATCGCCGGCGCGCTCGTCATGCTCCAGGGGCTGGCCGAGATCGCGCGCTGCATCGAGTGCATCCGCACCGGGCAGTGGCCGGTGCGGCTGGAAGACGTCGAGGAGATCGACGTCATCGACACGCAGCTTGCGCACAGCGAGTACGTCGACGAGGAGTCGCGCCGCGTCGCCATGGAGGGCGCCAAGGCGATCGACGAGGCCGCGCGCCACCGCAGCGTCATGGAGGAAGGCGTGGTCCACGAAATGGCGATCAAAGAAGACAAGGACCAAGAGAAGAAGCCATGAGCGATCCGGCACTCGGTCTCACCATGCTCGGGCTCATCGTGATCGCGATCATGATGGGCTTCCCGACGGCGTTCACCCTCATGGGCCTGGGCATGATCTTCGGCTACATCGCCTTCTGGGCGCCGGACCAGCACTGGTGGCAGAACCACATCTTCGATCTCGTCGTCCAGCGCACTTACGGGGTGATGACGAACGACACTCTGTTGTCGATTCCGCTGTTCGTCTTCATGGGCTACATCATGGAGCGCGCGGCGCTCGTCGACCG
>Ga0075425_100003384_pt1 | contig 16213 bp, 17 predicted proteins | sample SoiMethybrSBSTD4_FD_75300 | JGI IMG/M metagenome (GOLD analysis project Ga0075425, IMG submission 75300) | Bulk soil microbial communities from a Populus tree surrounding site in Tennessee, USA - Soil MetaG P. TD hybrid SBSTD4 | ecosystem: Environmental > Terrestrial > Soil > Tree plantation... | reverse complement strand
CCCGGTCTTCACCTCGTCGGCGCTCTCGACGCCGACGAACACGACCGTGCTCACGCCAAGATTGAGCTGCTGGCTGATGTTCTGGACGGCCCTGGCCGGATCCGCCGCGATCTTCTCCGTCTTGACCGACAGCGGATGACGCCAGCGCGCGTCGGCCGTCGGCGCCGCGGTCATCAGCGCGTTCACGAACTCGGTGAACGCCGGCAGCCCGCGCTCGACGCTCCGCTCCATCGTGCCGCTGAAGACGAAATCGCTCTTGTCATAGGACGCCGCTTCCTTCGCCAGTTCCGCCACCGACCTCGGCGTGCCGACCTGGGGCGCCCCCTGGTTGCTGCGCGGATTGCTCGGCGCGTAGAGACCGAAGACCGGCTTCTTCTGCTGGTGCAGCTCGATCAGCGGGTTGAGGTGCTTTCCGCCGCCACCCTGGGCGATCACCAGACCACCGTAAACAGTGGCCGCACACGCCGCGAGTACAAACCGAGCACGCATCAGGAGTCCTCCATCCGGTTGGCGGGTTGAGCCGCTATTGTAGCGCGAGCCCCGGGCCACCGGCCTGGCACTCAGGTGCCGGCCACAGATGGAGGCCACAAATGAGGGCCACAGACGAGGGCCACAGATGAACACAGAAAAACACAGATCTGTATACCGACTGTTCTGGATGCCGCGGATTACCCAAATCCAATCTGTGTTTATCCGTGTTTATCTGTGGCCTTTATCCGTGTTCATCCGTGGCCTTCATCCGCGGCGCCCCAATCAGGATCCGGACGCCCCTTCCAGTGCCAGACGATCAAATCCGTGGTCGGCGGCTCGCCGCCCAGTTCGCGCAGGATCATCGCGTTCTGGCCGCGGTGGTAGTGGCTGTGCATCGCCATCTGCGCGAGCGCGCTTTCCACCGTCAGCTCGCAGCGGCTGGGAAACCAGGGCATGACGATCGTCTCGGACAGCCGTTCCGGCGGCAGCTGCGCCAGCATCTGACGGATTTGCTCGTGCGCGCCGCGGGCGTACCCCTTGAGGTCGTCGAACGTCTTGAAGTCCTTCGGCGACGTCGGCGTCGGCATGGCGGCGCGATCGCCGACGGCCCACACGAACATGCGCTGGACCTGGTGGATGTGGTGCAGACGGCGCAGCAGCGGCTGCGACTCGCGCGCGGCCGGCACGATGCCCATCGCGCGCCAGTGCTCGGCGTCGGCCCACTCCTGGTGAACGTACATCTCGCGCAGCAGCGCCGTCATCGGTCCCCCCCTCCAGGCCGCGATCGCACGCGCGCGTCTTCGACGTCCACGCGGATGGGCTCCCACACCGTGCCCTTCTTGATGGCGGTGATCCGCACGGGAAGCGGCTGCGCCTCGGAATGGGACAGCTCGGTCGGGAGCGGGTTCGCGGCGTCGTAGGGCAAGCCGACCGGCAACGGCCGGGCGGTCGTGTACGGCAGCGACACCGCGAGGGTCGGGTTGGTCCGGCGGGGCCCGCCGCCCGGCGCCAGGTTGAGCGCGATATTGCCGGCGTCGTCCATCGAGCCGGTGCCGACGATGACGACCGGCTGGGCGCCGGACTTGAAGGTCGAGAGATCGGCGGTCGGCTGCTGTGCGGATACCGCACGCCCTGTGCCCATGGCGCACATCCACAACAGGCATCCGGCGATCACGGTCAGCACAGCCTTGGTATAACGGTCGATTGTCATGACTGACATGATTGGCATGGGCCACCTCGGTTGAAACAATGGACGCCGGCGGCGGGACCGCGGCCTGTCCGCTGGTATCCTAGGAAGGATTGCCTGGGCCCAGCCTAGCTGATCCGCAGCCTCTGTCGGGCTGCCGCGAAGTCGCCGGTATCGCCTGCTTATGAGCTCCCGTCCCGATCTACGCTACGAAAAACGCCGCGCCGAAGCCGTCGTGACACTGCTCGGCGGCGAGACCGTCCGAGGCTGGTTCTTCGTTGCCGCCGGCAGCCTGCTTCACGCCGGCGCCGAGCGGGTCGGCGACCTGCTCAACGCCGAGATGGGGTTTTTCCCGTTCGAGCTGCACGACTCCGGCGGCCGCACCGTGCTCTACAACCGTCCGCACGTGATCAGCGTCCGCGTGTTCGAGGAAGAGGCGCGGGACGAGAGCGGCTATTCCGTCGCGCCGCGCGAACAGGTCACGGTGCACCTGACCGACGGCCGCCGCGTCACCGGCGGCGTGCGCATCTACCGTCCCGAGGGGCGCGACCGGCTGAGCGACTGGGCGCGGCAGCCGGAAAGTTTCCGCTACATAGAATCCGACGAAGCCACGATCATCGTGAACGCGGCTCATATCGTCGCCGTCCATGAGGTACCTGGATCGTGAGTCAGCCGACGCCTCCTCCGATTGATCAACTGTTCCACCAGATGGTGAAGAACGGCGCCTCCGACCTGCACCTGTGCGTCGGCTCGGTGCCGATGGTGCGCAAGGACGGGCACATGCAGGCGCTCGATGCCGCGGCGGCGGAGCTGACCGGCGAAGCCCTGGTGCAGCTGCTCGCGCCGATCATGCCGGAGAAGAACCGGAAGGAGTACACCGACCGGCACGACACCGACTTCGCCTACGAGATCGCGGGGCTGGCGCGCTTCCGCGCCAACATCTTCGCCGACCGGCGCGGGCCGGGCGCGGTGTTCCGCGTCATCCCGTCGAAGATCCTCACCGCCGACCAGCTCGGGCTGTCGCAGCACATCCTCAACCTGTGCGCGCTCAACAAGGGGCTCGTGCTGGTCACCGGCCCCACCGGCTCCGGCAAGTCGACGACGCTGAGCGCGATGATCGACTACGTCAACAAGACGCGGCACGATCACATCATCACCATCGAGGACCCGATCGAGTTCGTGCACCAGAACCAGAAGTGCCTGGTCAACCAGCGCGAAGTGCGCACGCACACCGATTCGTTCAAAGATGCGCTGCGCGCCGCGCTGCGCGAGGATCCGGACATCATCCTGGTCGGTGAGCTGCGCGACCTCGAGACCGTCGCCATCGCCATCGAGACGGCGGAGACCGGCCACCTGGTCTTCGGCACCCTGCACACGACCACCGCGGCGTCCACGGTCGATCGCGTGATCGACCAGTTCCCGTCGGACCGCCAGGCGCAGATCCGCGTCATGCTGTCGGAGTCGCTCAAAGGGGTCATCGCGCAGACGCTGTGCCGCAAGATCGGCGGCGGGCGCATCGCGGCGCTCGAAGTGCTGCTCGTGACCGGCGCGGTCAGCAACCTGATTCGCGAGAGCAAGACGTTCCAGATCCCGTCGATCATCCAGGTGAACAAGGCCAACGGCATGATCAGCCTGAACGACGCGCTGATGGACCTGGTGATGAAGAAGCTCGTGGAGCCGGCCGAGGCCTACGCCAAGGCCGTGGACAAGCCGGCGTTCGACGCGCTGCTCAAGCGCAACGGGTTCAACCTCACCGTGCCCACGGATCCCAAGGCCAGGCCCGCGGGCGTGACCGCCTGACCTCAGTCGTGCCGTAGCGCCTGGATGGGATCCAGACGCGCGGCGCGGGCCGCCGGGTAGCTTCCCGCCAGCAGGCTGACCGCGATCGAGAAGCCGATCGCGCCGCCGATCAGCCAGAACGGCAGCGAGAAGAGATTCCCCGCCGCGCCGCCCTGCTGCTCGACATAGATGTTCGCGCCGAAGTTGATGGCGCGGCCGACCCCCCATCCCAGGATCACGCCCGCCACGCCGCCCAGAAAGCCGATCGCCGACGCCTCGATCAGGAAGATGCGGCGGATGTCGCCGTCGCTGCCGCCGATCGCCTTCATGATCCCGATCTCGCGCGTCCGCTCGAGGATCGACATCACCATCGTGTTCATGATCCCCAGCGACGACACCGCCAGCGCGATCGATCCGATCAGGCTGAGGATGATGTCGAGGAGGATGAAGGCACGCTTGATCCCCTGGATCGAGTCGCCGACCGAATACGCGTTGAAGCCCATCCTCTTGATCCGCTCCTGGACGTCGGGGACGAACTGCGCCGCGGTCACGCGCACCACCGCGGAGCCGTAGGGGCGCGGGCCGGAGGTGCCGCGCGACACGCCCGGCGCGGCAATCGCCGACGCGGCGTACATCTCGCGCGCCTTGCCCATCGGCAGCATCAGCGGCGACACGCCGGCGGCCGCCGCGAACGGCCCGGTCTCGCGCTCGACGACGCCGACGATCGGGCAGGCAAACTCGGTGCGCTGCGGCACCCCGGTCGGGGTGACCGCCGCATAGTTCAGCGTCAGCGACCTGCCGACCAGCGCGCCCGGCGCCTTCTCGTCGATCCGTTTCGCCAGGTCGAGGCTCACCATGCACGCGATCTCGGCATCGCTGGCGAAGAAGCGTCCGTAGGTCATCGACTGAAAGGCCCCTTCGCCGCGCACGCTGACGGGCACGGCGGCCGCCAGGGCGAACTCGGACTCGCCGCCGTACTTCATCTCGACGGGAATCCGCAGCGCGGGATAGACGTCGCGGACGTGCTCGAGCGCGGCCAGGTCCGCGAGCGCCTGGTCGTTGATGTCGCGCTCGACGCGATCGGGCGCCGCCGCCGGCGCTCCGGGATCGCCGCGGCGGCCGAAGCCGCGGGGGCCGAGACGGCCGCCCATCATCACGCCGGGGCGATCGCCTCCGGGCAGCACGGTGACGGCGTCGAACAGCCCCGAGCGCTGCAGGCGTCCCACGGTCTGATCCTGCAGGCCGACGCCGAGCGACACCATGCCGGCGAGCGAGGCGATGCCGATCGACACGCCCAGCGTGGTCAGGAACGTGCGCAGCTTCGCCTGCCTGAGGTTCCTGAACGCGAGATCGATGGCGTCGCGGAGCGTCACGCGGAATCCCCCTCGTCACCGGGGGCACTCCGGGCGATCGCGCGCTCCGACACGATCGCGCCGTCGAGCAGGGTCACGAGGCGATGCGCGTACCGCTCGGCGAGCGCGGCGTCGTGCGTGACGAGAATGATGGTCTTGCCCTCGCGGGCGTTGAGGTCCCTCAGTAGATCCATGATCTCGCGCGTCGTCCGGCTGTCGAGATTGCCGGTCGGTTCGTCGGCCAGCAGCAGGTGCGGCTTGTTGGCGAGCGCGCGCGCGATGGCGACGCGCTGCTGCTCGCCGCCCGAGAGCTCGCGCGGGCGGTGCTGCTGCCGATCGCCGAGGCCCATCGCGCCGAGGAGGTGCGCCGCCTGGCGCTGCCGCTCGTCGCGGGCCACGCCGGCGAACATCATCGCCAGCGCGACGTTCTCCGCCGCGCTCATCGTCGGGACCAGGTTGAACGACTGGAAGATGACGCCGACGTTGCGGCGGCGGTGCAGGCTCAGCTCGAGGCTGGACATCGCGGCCAGGTCCTGCCCGAACATGTGCAGCGAGCCTTCCGTGGCGCGATCGAGGCCGGCGATCAGGTTGAGCAGCGTCGACTTGCCGGAGCCGGACGTGCCGAGCAGCGCGAGGAACTCCCCTTCGCGCACCTCCAGCGAGACGCCGTCGAGCGCGCGGACCGTCGAGGCGCCCATCCGGTAGTGCTTTTTGAGATCCCGCGTCTCGAGCAGGACGGCCATGGGACGCTACAATATACGGTCATGGCTGCGTTGATTGAAGCGATCGAGATCAAGCGGAAGATGTTCTTCGAGTACGAAGGGGCGCCGTACCACACCATCGACGTCGAGGTGTCGCGGCCGACGGCGCGCGGCGGGCAGACGCTCGTCCGCATCAAGATGCGAAACCTGATCACCCGCGCGGTCTTCGACAAGACCTTCAAGGCGGGCGAGAAGTTCGGCGAGCCCGACCTGGAGCTGGTCGACGCGATGTTCCAGTACGCCGACAGCGCCGGCTACCACTTCATGGACCAGGAGAGCTACGACACGATGACGCTGTCACCGGACGTGATCGGCGACGATCGCCTGCTGCTCGTCGACAACGTGGTGGTGCAGGTCCAGAAGTTCAACGGCGCGCCGATCGGCCTGCAGTTTCCGCCGCACATCGAGCTGACCGTCACCTCGACCGAGCCCGGCGTGCGCGGCGACACCGCGAGCGGCGGCGTGACCAAGAACGCGACGCTCGAGACCGGCCTCGAGATCCGCGTCCCTCTCTTCATCAAGGAGGGGGAGAAGGTGAAGGTCCACACCGAGACGCGCGAGTTCGCCGGCCGCGCCTAGCCAGCCGCATCACACGACCGGCTTCGCGACCAGCTTGAGGCCGAAGGAGCGCAGCACCTCCTGCAGGTCCTGGACGTGCTCGGTCTCGATGGCGATCTGCTGCCGGATGAACGGCTCGAGCGTCGGGTGGCCGGCGACGCGCGGCAGGAACTCCTGGTAGGCCTCGAGCGCCGCCTGCTCGACGTCGAGCGCTTCGCCGAGCGCGTCTTCCGGCGGCATCGGTCCGCCCTCCACCGACAGGTTGATCTGCAGCGACGGCACGTGGCCGAGCGCGTGGATCTGCTTCGCGATCAGCTCGGCGTGCTCCAGCGTTTCCTTGATCGCCTCGGCGAAAAACTTCTCCGCCGTCTCGCGGCCGCGGCCGCGCAGGCGGAAGCGCATCTGGAAATAGCGCATCGAGGCCTCGGCCTCTTCGGCCATCAGGCGGTTGAGATCGTCAATCAGCTCGGCTTCGCTCGCGCCCATATCAACTCCGCTAGATGGCGTGCGGCAGTCCGTCGAGGGGACAGTGCCCCTTGCACACGTCGCACGATCGTTCCTGCGGGCACTCGGCGTGGAAGCGCTGGAACCGCGCCAGCAGCTGCTGCAGCGCGTCCGGATCGGACGTGAGGAAGCGCTGGAAGAGCGCGAGCCGCTCCGCGGTTGCGTGGCTGATCAAGTGCTCGATCTTGCAGCTGTCGATGTCGGCCTGGATGTCGGGCACGCCGAGCACGTCGGCGAAGAACGTCTTGAGCACGGCGCGCGTCGCCATGACGGCCTTCGCCGCCTGCAGGCCCTCGGGGGTCAGCTTCACGAGGCGGTGCGCGTCGGTCTCGACGAGCCCGCGCTTCTTCAGCGCCCGCAGGTTGATCGACACGCTGCCCCGCGTGATCTGCAGCTCGCGCGCGATGTCGGAGACGCGCGCCCACCCGCCGTACTGCAGCCCGACTTCGTGAATCGCCAGGAGGTGATGGGCGGCGCTGTGCGTCAGCTCGTTGGCCTCGAACTGCTTCCAGGTGTCCATGACTGGTTTATATACACTACTTTTGTTTGACATGTCAAACAACTGCTTGGTATGGTAGTCAGCATCTCGGAGGCACTCATGCGTATGTGGTCTCGCGCCGTGCTTTTCACGGCGTTTCTTCTCTCCTCTCTCCCGGTTGCCGCGCAGTCAGTCCAGGGCGGGTTCATTCGAGGCACCGTGACCGATCAGTCCGGGGCCCCGGTCGCAGGAGCCGAGGTTGCAGTCCTTCCCGAGGCAGGCGGCCTCGTCCGCCAGGCCCGGACCGACGCGCAAGGTGTCTTCGCGCTGTGGGTCGGCGACGGCCGTTACGTGGTGAGCGTCTCCTCGCCGGGCTTCGAAGCCAGTGAACAGACGCTGGCCGCAGGCGAGAGGCCGCACGCGTTCGTACTGCAGGTCGCCGGCTTCACGGACTCCGTCACGGTCACCGCGAAGTCCGATTATGTCGTGGACGAGACCAGCACGGCCACGAAGACGGCCACGCCGCTGCGCGACGTGCCGCAGTCGGTCACGCTCGTCACCGGGAAGCAGATCGAGGACCAGATGATGCTGAGCCTCGGCGACGTCGTCCGCTACGTGCCGGGCGCGATGCAGCACCAGGGCGAGAACAATCGCGACGAGGTGGTCCTGCGGGGCACCAGCTCTTCGTCGAGCTTCTTCGTCGACGGCGTGCGCGACGACGTGCAGTACTACCGCGACCTGTACAACCTCGAGCGCGTCGAAGTCATCAAGGGGCCGAACGCGCTGATCTTCGGCCGCGGCGGCGGCGGCGGGGTGGTGAACCGCGTCACCAAGCAGGCGTTCTTCGGCAACACGCGCAGCGCGACTTTCGAAACGGGATCGTTCGGGAACAAGCGGGCGAGCGGTGACTGGAACGCGACGCTCGGATCGAAGGTGGCCGTGCGTTTCAACGGCGTCTACGAGAACTCCGACAGCTTCCGCGACAGCGTCGGGCTCGAACGGTACGGCGTCAGTCCGACGGTGTCCTGGACGGCCGGGCGGCAGACCACGATCAGCGTCGGCTACGAGCGCTTCCACGATCGGCGCACCGCCGATCGCGGCATCTCATCGTTCCAGGGCCGCCCCGTGGACGTACCGGTGGAGACCTATTTCGGCGATCCCGGCAACACCGCCGTCCGCGCCGACGTCAACCTGGCCAGCGCCGTCGTCGAGCGCCGCGCCGGCGCGTTCACCATCCGCAACCACACGCTCTTCGGCGACTACGACCGCGCCTACCAGAACTACGTGCCGGGCGCCGTCAGCAACGACGCGCAGCAGGTCACGATCACCGCCTACAACAACGCGACCGGGCGCCAGAACCTGTTCAACCAGACCGACGTGACCTACCGCGGAGACACGGGCCGCGTCCGCCACACCGTCCTGGTCGGCGGCGAAGGCGGGCGCCAGCTGACCGACAACTTCCGCAACACGGGATTCTTCAACAACACGGCGACGTCAATCCTCGCGCCGCTCTCGGATCCGACGATCTCGGTGCCCGTGACGTTTCGCCAGAGCGCGACCGACGCCGACAACCACATCGAGACTACCGTCGGCGCGATCTACGCGCAGGACCAGGTGACGCTGACCGATCACCTGCAGGTCGTCGGCGGACTGCGCTTCGATCGCTTCGATCTCACCTTTCACAACCATCGCAACGGCACGGCGCTCGAGCGGATCGACAACCTCGTCTCGCCGCGCGCGGCGGTCGTGGTCAAGCCGATGGCGCCGGTCTCGCTCTACGGCAGCTACAGCGTCTCGTACCTGCCGAGCTCCGGCGACCAGTTCTCGTCGTTGACCAACGTGACGCAGCAGGTCGAGCCCGAGCGGTTCACGAATTACGAGATCGGCGCGAAGTGGGAGACGTCCTCCGGGTTGTCGGTGACCACGGCGGCCTACCGCCTCGACCGCACCAACACGCGCGCGACGGATCCGAACGATCCGACGCGGATCGTGCAGACCGGCAGCCAGCGGACGAACGGATTCGAGCTCGGGGTGAACGGCCGCGTGACCGCGGCGTGGACGATCGCCGGCGGATATGCCCTGCAGGACGCGTTCGTGACCAGCGCGACGACCGCCGCACCGGCCGGCGCAAAGGCCGGACAGGTCCCGCGCCACACCTTCTCGCTGTGGAACCGCTACCAGGTGCAACGGCGGCTCGGCGTCGGGCTCGGGCTGGTGCACCGCACCGAGATGTTCGCGACGATCAGCGACACGGTCACGCTTCCCGGTTACACGCGCGGGGACGCGGCGGTCTTCTGGACGCTCGCGGCCAAGACGCGCCTCCAGCTGAACGTCGAGAACATCCTGGACGCCAGGTACTTTCTCAACGCCGACAGCAACACCAACATCTCGCCCGGATCACCCCGAGCCTTGCGGCTCGCACTCCTCACGGGGTTCTGAAGAACCTCGAGCGTCAGAATTTCAGCTTCAGCTTGAGAGAGGCGGTGGCGCCGGCAGGCGCCGCTGCCGGCCGGCTGTAGAGGGTCGAGCGCCCGCCGTTCAGCGCATCGAGGCCCGCGCCGATCAGCGCGCCCATCCCGGCGTCGAGGGCCACGGCGGTGACACACTGGCCGGCGGTGCCGGCGCTTCCACCGCACGCCAGCGCCACGATTCCGCCGAGAACCACCGCGCCGATCGCGGCGCCGTTCTTCAGCGAGTCACCGTGTGCCTCGATCCGCAGTACGCGATCGAGCGGCATGTCGACGCGCCGGTTGTCGGCCGTGAGAATGGTCAGCGACTCGGGGCTCAGGTCCACGATCCGGCCGTGCACCACCTCACCCGATGACGACTGCGTCACCCACACCTGTTTGAAGGTATCCTGTGCCGCGGCGGGCGCGGCCAGCGCCAGCACGATCATGATCGAAGCCAGTGCGCGCATGCTGCCTCCGGATCGTAAGGCGCAGAACGGCCGCCGGCAGGCTCACCGGGCCTTCGCGCTCGCCCTGTTGGTCGCGGCCCAGCCCTGGACGCAGACGTTTCCCGTCGACACGAAGGAGCTCGTCACCGAAGGGGAAAGCACGTACTTCATTCTGAAGCCGGGCTACCAGTCGACGTTCGAAGGAAAGGAAGACGGCGAGGCGGCGAAGCTGGTCATCACCGTGCTGCCCGAGACCGTCACCGTCGGCAGCATCGCGACGCGCGTGGTCGAAGAGCGTGAATGGCAGGGGGGCCAGCTCGTCGAAGTGTCGCGGAACTTCTTCGCCATGCACCCGAAGACCGGCGACGCCTACTACTTCGGCGAAGACGTGGACATGTACAGGAACGGCCGCGTGGTCAGCCACGAGGGCGCGTGGCGCCACGGATCGAACCACGCGCACTTCGGCCTGATGATGCCCGGCGCGCCGACGGTGGGCATGCGCTTCTACCAGGAGCTGGCGCCGCGCGTGGCGATGGACCGCGCCGAGATCGTCGGCATGAACGAGACGCTGACGACCCCCGCGGGAACGTTCACGAAGTGCCTGAAGACCAGGGAGTCGACGCCGCTCGAGCCGGGCAGCGAATACAAGATCTACGCGCCCGGCGTCGGCCTCGTCCAGGACAGCACGCTGAAGCTGGTGTCCCGAACGACGACGGCGCGGTGAGCGATGATCGAGGGGGGTCTCTTCGGCGCGGACGTGCCGCCGGGCTTCCGGTACCGGCCGGACTTCATCACGGCCGACGAAGAACGAACGCTGGCCGCAGAGATCGCCGCCGTCGAGTTCTCGACGTTCGAGATGCGCGGCGTGATCGCGAAGCGCCGCGTCGCCTTCTTCGGCCGGTCGTACGACAACAGCGGCCGGTCCACGCCGCCGATTCCGGCCTTCCTGTTCTCCTGCCGCGACCGGCTGGCCGGGTGGATCGGCATCGCACCCGACGATTTTGCGATGGCGCTCATCAACGAATACCGCGACGGGGCGCCGATCGGCTGGCACCGCGACGCGCCGCAGTACGACCTCGTCGCCGGCCTGTCGCTGCTCTCCGAGTGCCGCATGAAGCTGCGTCCGTACGTCTCGCCGAAGGCGCTCGCGGCAGCGCACGGCGCGCGTCGCGTCGCGACGCATGAGATCACGCTGGAGCCGCGATCCGCGTACCTGCTGTCGGGAGACGCGCGGACGAGCTACGAACATCACATCCCGCCGGCGGCCTCGCTGCGCTATTCGATCACGTTTCGCACGCTGCGCCCCTGACCTCTGACCTGTTCAACGCGAGCGCGGCGAATCGCGTCCAGGCCGGCAATACTCCGCGGCAGCGTTGACAGCCGCCTCGTGAACCGATACCGTCCGCCCTTCACCGGTTCACTGGGGAGGGGGAGGGATGAGTATGCAAACTCTACGGAAGCGGATGCGCGTCCTGCTGGGCGCGGCCGCCGCGGTTTCGATCGCCATCATTGCGCTCGCCGGCAGCATCGGGGCTGCCGCGCCGGACGACGTCGCCGATCAGGCGAAGGCCAGACACTACAAGGGGACACGCGCGTTCGTCGTCGACAAGGCGAGCGGTGCCGTGCGCATGCCGACACAGCAGGAAGTGGACGAAGTCGTCGCCAACCTGTCGGCGCTCGGGCAGCGCCCCGCGGAAACCCTGCAGCAGACGCCGCAGTCGAACGGCGCCGTGGCGGTCGATCTGGACGGCGGATTCGGCGGCATCCTCCTCGCCCGGCCGAACGAAGACGGCACGTGGGAGACGAAGTGCGTTTTCACGCTCGAAGAGGGAGCCGAATTCCTCGGCCTCGTCGAAGACACGACCATCAGGTAATGGAGGCATCGCCCATGACCACAAATCGCCTCCACCGCTCGACGCGCGCCCTGATCCTGGCCCTCGCGGTCCTTCTCGTCTCTGCCGCCGCCGCCAGCGCCGGACCGGCACAGTTCGTGATCGTCAACGTCAACGCACCGAACGTCGGGTTCAACGATCCGACGCCGGCGGCGCCGGTCGGCGGCAATACCGGTACGACGCTCGGCCAGCAGCGGCTGATTGCGTTCCAGCACGCAGCCTCGCTCTGGAGCGCGCGGCTCGACAGCGCCGTCCCGATTCGCATCCGCGCGCAGTTCACGCCGCTCGGCGCCGGTGTGCTCGGCAGCGCCGGCCCGGTCAGCGTCGTCCGCGACTTTCCCAACGCGCCCCTGGCGGGCACCTGGTACCACATCGCGCTCGCGAACAAGCTCGCGGGTTCCGATCTGCTGCCTGCCAACGACGACATCAACGCCAACTTCAGCACGAACTTCAACTTCTATCTCGGTCTCGACAACAACCACGGCCCGCTGCCGGACCTCGTGACCGTGCTGCTGCACGAGTTCGCGCACGGCCTCGGCTTCAGTCAGACCGCCAGCCTGACGACCGGCGCGCTGCTGTCCGGCTTCCCCGACCACTACAACACCAGGCTGCTCGACACGACCCTCGGACTGCACTGGTCGCAGATGACCAACGCGCAGCGGCTCGCGTCGGGAACGAACTTCGGTCGCGTCGTCCTCGACAGCGCGCGCGTGACCGCGCACGTGCCGAGCGTGCTGCTGTTGGGCAGCCCGACGGTGCAGGCGGACGCACCCGCGGCACTCGCGGGACCGTTCCAGTTCGGCACTGCTGCCTTTGGGCCGCTCCTCGGCAACCCGACGGTCGCGGCGAGCGTCGTTCCGGCGGTCGATGCCGTCGACGCCGGCGGTACGAGCACGGACGGCTGCACGGCGTTTACCAACGCCGCCGCCGTCGCCGGGAAGATCGCCCTGGTCGAGCGCGGCCTCTGCGGCTTCGCCGTCAAGGCGCGCAATGCGACCGACGCCGGCGCCGCGGCGGTCATCATCTACAACCAGGCGGCCAACGTGAACGCGGCCCCGCCGGGCATGGCGGACGACGGCGTCAACGGAGCGTTCGTGACGATCCCGGCCGTCAGCATCCGCCGCGCCGACGGGCTGTCGATTCTCGCGAACGTCGGCTCCGGCGCGGTGTCGATGACGATCGGCGTGGATCCGACCGTCCGCGCGGGCGCCGACGCACTGAATCGCGCCCGCGTCTACGCGCCGTTCCCCGTCGTCGGCGGATCGTCCATCTCGCACTACGACACGGCAGCGTTCCACAACCTGCTGATGGAGCCGGCGATCAACGGCGACCTGACGCACAAGCTCAAGGCGCCCGACGATCTGACGTTCGAGGCGCTGCAGGAATTCGGCTGGACCTTCCCCGACGCCGACGGCGACGGATTCGCCGACGACGAGGATTGCAATCCCAACTCGGACGTCCGCCCGACCATCATCATCGGCGACAACAACAGCGGCGTGCCGAACACGCTGTTCAGCACCGGCTGCACCAGCTCGGACCTGATCGCGCAGATCGCGGCCGGCGCCGCCAATCATGGCGGGTTCGTGTCCGGCGTCGCGCACTTGACCGATCAGTGGGTCGCAGCGGGGATCATGAGCGGCCGGCAGAAGGGCGCGGTCCAGAACGCCGCTGCAAGGTCGGGCTTCTAATCGCACACGGACGCGGGAGACCGGCCACCGCCGGTCTCCCATGTCACGTCCCTCCGAGCGTCGATCATCGGAGAATAATGGACGCCGACCCATGACCTGGCTGCGCTGGACGGGACTGGCCCTCGCGCTCGGCGCCCTGGCGCTGGCGCCCGAAACGACGCCGCCGCGGGCGCTCTGGCTGTGGGACCCGGCCCCGCTGCTCGACGATGCGCGCGCGAACGTCGCCTTCTTCGACTTCTGCGAGCGCCAGCGCATCGGCGTCGTCTGGGCGCAGATCCGGACCTCGACGCCGGGCGGCAGCCGCCGCCTCGATCGGCCGTCGGACTGGCAGCGGTTCGTGGCGGCCGCGCACCGGCGCGGCATGAAGGTGCACGCGCTCGACGGCGATCCGCACTTCGCGCTCCGCGAGCAGCACCTGGTCCCGCTGTCGATCGTCGAGGCCGTCGTCGCCTACAACACGGCAGCGGCCCCCGCGGAACGCTTCGACGGCATCCACTTCGACAACGAACCGCACATCCTGCTGCAGTGGCGGGTGCCGCGCGTGCGCGAGCAGATCCTGGACGCCTACCTCGATCTGAACGCCCAGGCGTCAGCGATCGCACGACGCCACGGTCTCGCCTACGGCGTCGACATCCCGTTCTGGTGGCAGGCGATCGACGAGGAGACCAAAGAAGCTGTTGGCATCGTCACCTTCCACGGCGTCCGGCAGCCCGCCACCTGGCACCTGCTGGAGCTGGTGGACAACCTCGGGATCATGGACTACCGCACCATGGCGTCCGGACCGGACGGCATCGTGGCCCACGCGACGCCGATCCTGGAGCGCGCCGAACGCGTCGGCAAGGCGCGCGTCTACGTCGGCGTGGAGACGTCGGTCGACCAGGGGACGTTCTGGTTCCTGCTGGGCGCTTCTCGCGACGCGGTGCAGGCGGCCATCGCCTCGCATTCACAGGCCAGGACGCTGCTCGAACGCCACCGCGCCCGGCTCGTGGACGATGGCGCCGTCACGCACGTCGGCGTCAAGGACGCTCCTGACGCGGCAGCGGCGCTCGCGGCGATCGCGCGCGAGCTGAGCGCTCCGTTGTTCGATTCGTCGGACACGATCCTCGCGTCCGCTCGCCCTGCGTTCCGGAGCGCAGGTGAATGGCAGGACCTGCGGCCGCGTTCGATCGCCGCCGACGATCCAGCCGCCTCGACGCGGGCGGAGGGGACGTATGCCGGCGCCATGGCGACACTGCAGACGCCCCCGAAGGTGACGTTCGCCGGGCAATCGCTCGCCGGGATGAACGCGCAGCTCGCGCAGTCGGAGACGGCGTTCGCCGCGTACCGGACGTACTCAGGGATCGCCATCCATGACTACGCCGGGTTCCGCGCGCTGATCGATCGATCTCGGTAGCCGCTGTAGACCTTCCGCCTAAAGGCGGAAGCCACGCGACCGACCCGCGGAAGCCACGCGACCGACCCGCGGAAGCCACGTGGCTTCCGGCTTCAGCCGGAAGTCAGGGCTTGCTGAAGGCCATGCGGGCGCGCTCGGCGTGCAGCTCGTGCAGCAGGCGCATGATGTTGTAGGCCGACAGCTCCACCAGCACGCTGGTCACCTTGGCGTGCAGGTCGTCGCTCAACGCCGGCTCCAGCGTCTTCATCGCGGCGAGCAGCCGCTTCTCCTGGCCGTCGATCTCCTGCTTCGTCACCACGCCGTCGGCCAGCGCGCTGGTGAACGACTCGAGCTTCTGCGCCTTCTCCTGGATCCCCTCGTGCTCGGCCTTCTCATCGAACCAGCTGGTACGTGCCACGTTGCCTCCGCTTCACAACTCCCTGACCAATTGCTTCAACGCCGTCAGCCGCTCCTGCAGCGACGCGCGGCCGCCCGCGACGTCGGTCTTCTGCAGGATCGCCGGCGGCAGGAACTGGCGATCGGTGCATTCGAGGATCGCCGCCGTCTCCTGCAGCTCGCGCTCGAGCCCCTGGGTGGACGGCATGAACTCCGAGACCACGCCGGCCAGCGCCTCGCGCGTGATGTGCGGCGCTCCGGCGAGGATCGACACGCGCAGCGCGCGGCCGACCATGCCTTCGATGTCGGCGCCCGACAGATGGCCGCGCTGAGGAATCGTCGGGACGTCCTCCGCGGCGATGCTCGAGCCGAGCTTCTTCGCCAGGATCACGAACATCTGGCGGATCTCCGCTTCGTCGGTCGGGTAGAAGAGCGGGATGTGCACCTCGGCGCGTCCCTGGCGCTTGAGGTCGATCGGCAGCAGGTCGGGACGCGCGGTGAGCAGCATCCACAGGATGCGGCCGCGATAGCTCGTGTCCCCCATCTGCGCCGCGATCATCCCGAAGACGCGGCTCGACGTGCCCGAGTCTCCCTCCGACTCGCGGCTGCCCAGCGCCGCGTCCGCTTCGTCGACGACCACCACCACCGGCCCCATCGCGCGCAGCACCGACAGCACGCGCTCGAGGTTGCCTTCGGTCTCGCCGACGTACTTCGACCGGAAGTTCTTGAGGATCACGCAGGGCACGCCGATCTCGCCGCTGACGCACTGTGCGAGAAACGACTTGCCGGTGCCGACGGGGCCGCAGAGCAGGTAGCCCATCGGCAGCGTGTCGAGCGCCCCTCGCTTCAGCAGCGCCGCGTCGTCGCGCAGCCGCTGCTT
>Ga0075425_100003383_pt1 | contig 16218 bp, 15 predicted proteins | sample SoiMethybrSBSTD4_FD_75300 | JGI IMG/M metagenome (GOLD analysis project Ga0075425, IMG submission 75300) | Bulk soil microbial communities from a Populus tree surrounding site in Tennessee, USA - Soil MetaG P. TD hybrid SBSTD4 | ecosystem: Environmental > Terrestrial > Soil > Tree plantation... | reverse complement strand
TCCCATGAGCATCAGGATGTCGCGTGCGCGCTTGGCGGGAAACGTATTCACCAGAAACAGCGTCGTGAGTGAACCCGCGGCGACCGGCAGAACCGCGAAGGGAGTCGTCGTCATCAGCGCGGTGACGTAGAAGGCCGCGCCGGCGCAGCGCGCGCGGCCGACGCCCGCGAGCACCGGCACGATGAAGATGACGACCATCCAGGACGCGTGAGCGAGCGTTCGAAAGAACCGCGCGTGGAACAGCCGCCGTATTGGCATCGGCGCCGTGAGCAACAGACGCAAATCCTCGGACAGAAAGAACGTCGACAACGACGTCACGACGCCGCTGAACGCGAGGAACGACAGGAAAGTGAGGAACAGCCACGAGAGGCCGAGCCGCAGCAGGTAGTCGCCGAGTTCCTCGTAGCTCGAGAGCTGCTCCGTCAGCCAGAACGATCCATGGAACAGCGCCCAGCAGACAACTACCCCGATCGCGCCGAACATGATCCCGCGGGAGAGGTCGCCTCGTTCTCGACGGCGCGCGCGGTTGCGCGACGCCCACACGCTGGGGAGCAGCAGATAGGAAAACGGCTTGGCCTGAGCGGAGTCGAAGGCCATCAGACGATCTCGTCGATCTCCTGGAGGCCGCTGCCGCCGGTCAGCTTCAGGAACACGGACGTCAACTGATCGTCGCCGCCGTCGCCCATCGCGCGGATGTCGGCGACCGTGCCGCGCGCGATGATCTTGCCTTTGAGGATGATGCTGATGCGGTCGCACATCTCCTCGGCGACTTCGAGCGTGTGCGTGCTCATGAGAATGCCGACGCCGCGGCGGCTCATCGTCCTGAACACGTCTTTGATGAGGCGGGCGCCTCGTGGATCGAGACCGACCATGGGTTCGTCGACGACGACCGCCTGCGGGCGATGAAGGAACGCCGCGCTCATCACGAGACGCTGTTTCATCCCGTGCGAGAAGCTTTCGACCAGCTCGTTCTCCCATCTCGCCAGCTCGAACAGCTCGAGCATCTCCTTCACGCGCGGGTCGATGTGGTGTCCATTCACGCCGAACAACCCGCCGTGAAAACGGAGGAACTCTCCGGCCGTGAGCTTCTCGTAGATGTAAGGACGATCCGGAATGAACCCGAGCGACGCTTTTGCGGCCTCGGGCTCTCTCGCCATGTCGTGGCCGTTGACTTCGATGCGGCCTGCTGTCGGCTTCAGCAGGCCCGCGATCATGCGAAGCGTCGTCGTCTTGCCCGCGCCGTTAGGGCCGAGGAAACCATGGATCTCGCCCGACTTCACGTCGAGGCTGACGCCGTCGACCGCAGTGAACGCGCCGTACGTCTTGACGAGGTCGTGAATCGCGATCATCTGGAGCACGCGCAGCAGGGTTTGTTCTTGGGCAGCGGGATCGCGAGCGGTCCGAGATCCACCGGCCGAGCGGCGACCGACGCGCCGGCCAGCACGCGGCGGGTGTTCGGCGCGACGTCGACGTCGAGGACGTCCATCTTCAACCGGCCGATCAGGGGAAGGATGACCGTCTGCTTGTCGAGGCCGCCGCGCGCCAGACGAATGTGCGTCGCGTCAGCTGGAAATTCGTTCAACGTCGGATCGACCGGCAACCAGAGACCGCGATGGTTCCCGCTTTCGATGTACACCTCGGGCCATGCGTGGTAGTAGAACGCGCCGCGGACGAAGACCAGACCCACCGCAATCCGCGCCGGGATGCCGACAGCTCGTGCCATTGCGACGAAGAGCGCGGTGTGTTCGTTGCAGTCGCCGACGCGCGTTCGCAGCACCTCGCGCGCGGACGGGATGCTCACCGTCGGCTTTTTCTCGAGGAGGCCGTTGACGACGCGCGTCAGCCGTTCGGCTTGTGCGCGTCGATCCCTGACGCCCCGAACCGCCTGCTGGGCTTCACGGACGATGTCCGGATCGTCGCTTTCGATCAGCGGCTCAGGACCGAGGAAGCTCGAGGCCGAAGTGTCTGCGTCGACGGCCGTCAGCGACTGCGGGTCCTGAATGTCGATGGTTGTGGACCCCGCTGAGCGCGTCGACGTCTGTGCGATGCCGTCGAGATCCGACTGCGACAGGTCGACGCCGGTGAGCCGCACACGCAGCCGCCGGACGTCACGCGGCTCGTCGATGCGTTCGCGTCCATTCGGTACGATCGCGGCCGCGTCGTACATGTCCGTCTGGACTTTGAGCGGCACTGCCATCGCACGCGCGCGTTCGGCGGACTCTCGCACGGTCAGCAAACCGAGCGGGCTCTCCTCGCGGACGACTTCGCCGGTGTCGGTGAGCCACGACGCGGTCCGCAGACCGGAGAACTCCATCTCGACGCGAAACGCCGGCACCGGGCGTCCATCGGCAATCACCACCTCGCGCCTGCCGACGTCGACAACGACCGGCGCATTGCGCAGTGTCGCGGGATCGAACACGGTCCAGCGATGCCGCGCGCCCGTGACGAGACCTCCGTTCGCCAACCGTCGCGACAAGTTCAATGACAGCGCCGGCGGTTCGTCGAGCAGCCGTTCTTCGGTCCGCGTGCCGCTAGCAGTTTTCACCGTCAATCGTAGCGCGGCCCGTGGTAGGGCGACGCTTTCAGGGTCGCCGGTTGTGACGGTACCCGCTATCTCGATTGGCCCAGTCCCCGGATCGAGCGAGAACTCGAATGACCGCAGCGCGAAGTTCTTGTCGACGTGCGCCGTCGTTCGGATGGTCGCAGGCGTCGTGGCGCCGAGCAGCGCCATCTGCAGTCGCCCGTCTTCTTCGAGATCGAAGCCGTCGCCGCGCGCCACCGTCTGACTGACGGTGAAACCGATCTTCTCTCCGCGGTAGTACACGCCGCGCCACGCGGCGGTCGATCCATAACGCGCCAGATCGGTGGCGAGGTTCGATGGGGCCTGGAGGTATGAGCGGTTGACGAGCAGCGCCATTACAGCCGCCCACACGACGAGTACGACGACCGAAATCGGCTGAGTGATGCTGCGTGGAAGCGGCCGAAAGACGGACATTACTAATGTCCTATCGGTGCTTCAACTTGTCGTACGTAGTATCCGCGTCGTACGTAGTGTCGGGCTTTAGCCGGACGGTCCGCCTAAGGCGGACACTACCTGTTCATCTGAATCTTCGCCGTCTCACCGGTGATGGCGATGGTGGTGCCGAAGGGCTTCGACGCGTTTGCGAGCCGCTCGAGGATGTAGTGCGCCTGCTCGCCCGTCGCGGGCTTGGGCAGACCGCGAGTCTGCAGAAACAGATTGTTTGCGTATTGGTCGTGCGCGTCCGGCTGGCCCTCGCCGATCTTGTTCATGGCAATCGGCCGGAACGTCACCGATTGGAGCTTCTTCCCCGCGAATTCGACGGACGCTACCACGCTCTCCCAGATGATCGGTTCGTCGAGCATGATGATGGTCGGGGGCACCTGAAAGAAGAAGTTGCCCAGGTCGTAGAAGATCGGCCGGCCTCGATAGATTTCGACGCCGTGGAGTAGCGGCGCGCCGTGCATCACGACGATGTCCGCGCCGGCGTCGATCTCGTCGTGCACCCATTTCTTGAGCCACTCCGGCGGCACCAGACGCTCCGGTAGTTCCTCCCGCATGATCGTCCCGAACGGTTTGTCGAAGACGTGATTGTGCTGATACGCGATGACCAGATCGGCGCTCGTGGACGCCTTGCGAATACTTTGGAGGATGCGCTGCGCGTCCTCTTTATTCGGCGTGTTCCCGTTGTCGATGCGCAGTTCGTTGACGCCGGGCCGCGTCGCCGTGGCGGATCCTCCCTCGGGCACGAAGCCCGACGCCATCGAGACGAGCGCCACAGTTCCTTTCGGCGTACGTAGGTATCCGGGGCCTGCGGCCTCGTCGATCGTGTTGCCGGTACCTGCGTGCGCAAGTTTCAGGCGATCCACGGCGCGCAGCGTGTTCTGAATGCCCGGCACTTTGAGATCGAACGAATGGTTGTTCGACAACGACAACAGGTTGAATCCGAGTGCCTCCAACGCGTCGATGGCTTCCGGTGGCGACAGGAACTGGCCGTCGCGAATCGATTGGTCGTTCTCCACGACTGCGGCTTCGAAATTCGTGAACACGACATCGCCGTTCAGAAGTGCGGCGACGGTCGACATGATGGATGGCGTGTGCACCCGGACGTCGGTCCGAATGGTCGACTGGCCTGTCAGCGTGACGTTGAGAGCGGGGGACTGCGACTGCAGCGCGGGGCCAGTCGCGATGAGCAGTCCGAGAAGAACAATCGGAGCCGCGAGCCGACGTGTCGTCGTGGTTGCCATCGCGGGAAATCTACCTCAGAATGTGCCCCGGATGACGACCATCGGCTGGGCCGGAGCGCTACTTTCCGCCGCGGTTCTTCTCGCCGCGCCGGCACCAACGGGCGTGTTGGCGCAAGTCGATCATCTCGTCTACGCGACTCCCGATTTGCAGCTCGGCATCGACACCGCAGAGAAGCTGTTCGGCGTCCGCGCGACACCCGGAGGACAGCATCCCGGCCAGGGCACACGCAACGCGCTGATCGCGCTCGGTCCGGCATCGTATCTGGAAATCATCGGCCCGGATCCCGATCAGCCGAGGCCCGCCGGAGGACGTCGTTTCGGCATCGACGATCTCGAGGCGCCACATCTGCTGACATGGGTCTCGAAGGGAATGTCCCTCGAACAGTTCGCTGCGGAGGCGAAGTCGCACGGCGTCGATCTCGGCGCGGTGATTCCGGGCAGCCGTCAACGTCCGGACGGCGTCGTTCTCAAATGGACTTACACCGATCCCCGCGTGGTGCTGGCCGATCGCCTTGTGCCGTACTTCATCGACTGGGGATCGTCGCCGCATCCGTCGGCGACCGCGGCGAAGGGTGTTACGCTCGTCAGCCTCCGCGCCGAACATCCAGACGCGGAACGCGTGCAGAAGATGTTGAGGCAGATGCGCCTCGAGCTCGTGGTCACACTTGGTCCGAAGCCGTCGCTCATCGCGACGTTCAATTCTCCGAAAGGTCAGGTGGTGCTCAAGTCATGAAGCGATATCTGTTTCTTGCCGCGCTGGTGCTGCTCCTCGCGACGCCGCTGTCCGCGCATCATTCGACGGCGATGTACGAGATGGCGAATCCGACGACGATCAGCGGCACGGTGAAGCGGTTCGAATGGACGAACCCGCATGCGTTCATCTACCTGGACGTGAAGGACGACAAGGGCAACTCCGTCGAGTGGGAAATCGAGCTGATGAGCCTCAACCATCTGCGTTCGTACGGGTGGGTGCGGACGACGGTGAAGCCCGGCGATCAAATCACGTGCACCGGAGGTCGCGCGAAGAGCGGGGCGCCGTCCATGATCAGCGCGCTATTGAAGCTGCCGGACGGGAGGGAGCTGAAGTCATGAAGTTCGCCTTTCTCCTCGCCGTCCTGATTGCGGCGGGACAACAGGCCGCTCCACCAGCGCCACCCCCGCAAGGTGAGTCTCCGTACCGAATTGCGGGCCGGCTCCCCGTCCGCATCATGGACCTGAAGGTGGAACCGGCCTCGATTGAGCCAGGCCAAAGCGTGACGTTGTCCTGGGCTACGGAGAATCCGACGTCGGTCACGATCGATCCGATCGGACGCGTCGCTCCGCGCGGACAGGAAAAGCTCACGCCCCAGGTGACGACCACCTACACGCTATCGGTGACCGGAGCGAGCAACAGCAGCGACAAACGCAGTGTGACGGTCGTCGTCAAAGGTACGAAGCCGGCCACATCGTCCGCCGACGCGGCCAGCAAGGTGGCGAAGTCCGTTCCGCGCTTGAGCGACGGCCATCCAGATTTCTCGGGCGTGTACGGATACGGCGCGGGCGGACGCGGCGGTCCGCCGCCGGCACCAGGCTCGCTGCCGACGACGCCGGTGCTCAAGCCTGGGGCGGAAAAGTTCAAGATCGCGCGGGCAGCCGACGACACCGGTCAGTACTCGACATGCATGCCGCCTGGAATCCCGCAGTCGTTCTTCGTGCCTTACTACATTCAGGTTGTGCAAGCATCGAAGCAGATCGTCATCGCGCACGAGTATCTGAATCTCCATCGCATCATCCCGACGGACGGCCGTCCGCATCCGCCGGATCCGGATCCGAGCTGGATGGGCAACGCGGTCGGCCGCTGGGAAGGCGACACGCTGGTCGTCGACTCAATCGGCTACAACGACAAGACGGAGATCAACGGGTACCGTCACACAGAATCGCTGCATGTGGTCGAGCGAATCAGCCGTCCGAACTTCGACACGCTGCAGTACGAGGCGACGATCGAGGATCCGAACGTCTTCGCTGGACCATGGGTCATCCGTCGCACGTTCCCGCTTCTGCCGGAGTACGACTCGATCAACGAGTTCGTGTGCGAGAACAACCGCGATTACAAGCCGTTGTTTGGGAAATGAGGCTTACGTATCACGGCACTCCGACGAGGTACTTCGAATCACTTGACCGTTCTCTACCGTATGTGCCGGAACCGTTTGCGATGGAAGGATTCATTCACACGACGGAGGGTCGTGAGGCCGTCGCCATTACGCTCACGAAGTACTACAAATCGAGTGGGGAGCCGTGGCTCGTGCTCTACATCGATCAGGACCGCGTGACGTCGCCGATCAAGTACGACGATCCGGCGGAGGTGTTTCCTCATATCTACGGTCCGCTCAATCGTGACGCGATCGTTGCTGTGAAGGACATCCGACGGGCCGCGGATGGGACGTTTTTGAAGCCGGATTGCCTATGAGCATGTATCGTCGTGAACTGCTGTCACTCGGTGTGCTGGCGCTGCTGCCGCAGATTCGATTGAACGCGCAGGCATCGCAGGATGTCATCGGCGACCTCGTTGCCGGCAACCACATCCTCGCGAACGAGAACGTCCTCGACGGTTATGGCCATATCAGCGTGCGGCAGCCGGGGAACAAGAATCGCTTCCTGCTGTCGCGGTCCCTTGCGCCCGAGTCGGTGACCGCGGCCGACATCATGGAGCACGATCTCGACGGTGTTCCCATCGACGCGAAAGGCAGGACACCGTACAAGGAGCGCTTCATTCACAGCGCGATTTATCGAGCGCGGCCTGATGTCAACGCTGTAGTGCACTGCCATACGCCATCGCTGATTCCCTTTGGCGTGACAGACGTTCGGCTGCGGCCGATGTATCACCAGGCGGCGTTCCTTGCCCTCGGCGTGCCGGTGTTCGAGATCCGTCAGGCCGCTGGGATGACGAACATGCTCATCGAGACCGCCCCCCTCGGCGCCGCGCTCGCCAAGGTACTTGCCGACAAGCCCGCGGTTCTCATGCGCGGCCACGGCGCGGTTGTCGTCGCGGACACGATTCCTAACGTCGTCGGCCGAAGCATCTACATGGATCTGAACGCGCGCATTCAGCTGCAGGCCGTGCAGCTCGTCGGGGCCCGCAGCGGACCGATCACCGCGCTCACGCCGGAAGAGGCGCAGAAGTACGCGGCGTCGGACAATTACGCGCGCGCGTGGGAGCTGTGGAAAAAGAAAGCGCGGTAGAACTGGCTCGACTCATTCGCCGCCGGGAGATTTCGGCGCGCGAGGTCATGATCGAGCACCTCGATCGCATCAACACGCTGAATCCCACCCTCAACGCCATCGTCGCGAAACTGGACGACGATCGCTCTGTCGCGCTCGCGGACGATGCGGATCGGAAGCTTGCACGCGGCGAAGACGTGGGCCCGCTTCACGGGCTGCCGTGGGCGTTCAAGGATCTCGAGGATGCCGTCGGCTTTCCGAACACGATGGGATCGCCGATCTTCAAAGATCGCATGCCGGTGCAGGACGCACCGATCGTCGCGGTGCTGCGGCGCGCGGGCGTGATTCCCATCGGCAAGACGAACGTGCCCGAGTTTGGCATGGGCTCGCACACCTATAACAACGTGTACGGCACGACGCGCAATCCACACGATCCGACCAAGAGCGCCGGTGGATCGAGTGGTGGGGCAGGCGCGGCGCTCGCGACGGGGATGTTGCCGCTCGCTGACGGCAGCGATCTCGGCGGCTCATTGCGGAATCCGGCGAACTTCAACGGCATCGTGGCACTTCGGCCGAGCGGTGGCATTTCGCCCGTGCTCGGCGACGACCAGTTTTTGGGTCTGAACGTAAAAGGCCCGATGGCGCGGACCGTGCCCGACCTTGCGTTCCTTTTCGACGTGATGCTCGAACGTCACGAGCCATGGACGCTCGAACGCAACCTCAAAAGTGTTCGGGTCGCTTGGTGTCTCGATCTCGGATGCTTGCCGCTCGATCGACGCGTGCGAGCCGTTCTCGACAGCCGGCGCCGCATGTTCGAGGATCTGGGCTGCATCGTCGAAGACGCCGCGCCCGATCTCACTGGCGCCGATGAGATCTTTCTCAGGATCCGGCGTCGACGGTCGTTCGTGAACCTCGGCCCGCTGTTAGCTCGCAACCGGCACCAGATGAAACCCGAAGCCGTCCAGGAGATCGAACTGGGTGGCGGTGTCACTGAGGCGCAGGTCGCGTCTGCCGTCGACGAACATCAGCGTCTGCTCGCACGCACCTCGAAGTTCTTCGAGAAGTACGACTTCCTGGTCTGCGCGGTGAACCAGGTGCCGCCTTTTGACGCGGAAATTGACTGGCCTCATGAGATCGAGGGCGTCAAGATGGAGCACTATTGCGCGTGGATGAAATCGGCGTACTGGATCAGCACGACAAGGTGTCCTGCGGTATCGGTGCCCGCTGGCGCGACGCCCGAAGGATTGCCGGTCGGCATGCAGATCGTCGGCAGGCACGGCGACGATCGCGGCGTCCTCCAGATCGCATACGCTGTGCAGCAATTGGTTGGCGGCCTTGAAAGGGCCGCCCCACGTACGTAGGTCGGACTTTTTAGGCCCGGTAACATCGGCGGAGTCACTGATGAAAAAGATCTCTGTTTTGCTCATGGTATTTGGACTGGTCAGTCTTTCCGCCCAGCAACCGCCGCCGCCTCAACGCACGGTCTCGGACTTTTTCAACGAGTTCACCGCCGAATGGATTCGCGCGAATCCGAATCAGGCGGCGTCAACCCGCTACTTCACAGGTGCGGAGCAGGACGCCTTCGAGCAGCAGCTCTCGCCTGAAACGTTGGAATTCCGGCGTGCGCGCGCGGCGCTGGCGCAAAAAGGACTGGATGAGCTCGCGAAATTCGACCGCGCGCGGATGTCCGAAGGCGACCGCGTGTCTGCCGACCTGCTGCAGTGGCAGCTGTCGACGCAGGTCGAAGGAGCGAAGTACGACGACTACGCGTTCCCACTCGAGCAGTTTGGCGGCGCGAACGTCTCGCTGCCGAACATCCTCATCGTCAACCATCCGCTCAACACTGAGAAGGACGCCGTCCACTACATCACGCGGCTCGGCCTGGTGAGCGCACGCATGGACGAAGCGATTGCGGACGCGCGCGCGCACGTCGCCAAAAACATGATTCCGCCGCGATTCATTGTCAAAGCAACCATCACGCAGATGCAGACGTTCATCGCGACGCCGCCGGCGAAGAATCCATTCGTCGCGACGTTCGACCAGCGGCTCGCGGCCTCGAAAGCCGTGTCCGACGCGCGGCGCGAAGAGTTGCGCGCGCAGGCCGAGAAGATCGTCGCCTCACAGGTGTACCCGGCCTGGAAACGCGGTCTCGCGCTGCTGCAGCCTCTCGTCTCGAAAGCGACCGACGATGCGGGGTTGTGGCGATTCAAGGGAGGGGCCGAGGCCTACGCCTTTGCGTTGCGCCGCTTCACGACGACGAACCTCACGGCCGATCAGATTCACGAGATCGGATTGAAGCGCGTTGCGGAGCTCGAAGCGAAGATGGACGAGGTCTTCCGTCAAATCGGCCGCACGCAGGGATCGGTCAAGCAGCGGATGGAGCAATTGAAGAACGAGCAGGCGTATCCGCTCACCGACGAGGGACGCGCGCAGATCATTGCCGACGCGAACGCCACGCTGCGCGATGCTGAGAAGCGCGCGGCCGCGCAATTCGACCGCACGCCGAAAGCGCCCGTCGAGGCGCGGCCGTTCCCGCGTTTCCGCGAAGCCAACGCGGCCGCCAACTACACGCAGCCAGCGGCGGACGGCTCGCGTCCGGGCATCGTCCAGATTCCACTCCGGCGTGAGTACATGACGAAGGTCCGGGTGAGGACGCTGCTCTATCACGAGGGCATCCCCGGTCACCATTTCCAGATCGCCCTCGAACAGGAGAACCGGGCGCAGCCGCGGTTCCGCCGGCTTCGCGCGTTCGGCGGCATTTCGGCGCTCAGCGAAGGGTGGGGACTGTACGCGGAACACCTGGCTGCCGAATCCGATTGGTACAGGGACGATCCAACAGGACTGCTCGGCCAGCTCGATGACGAACTGTTTCGCGCGCGCCGCCTGGTCGTCGACACCGGAATCCATGCGAAGCGCTGGACGCGACAGCAGGCCATCGACTACGGAATCGAGGCGAGCGAAGTCGAGCGCTACGTCGTGAATCCTGGACAGGCGTGCTCGTACATGATTGGCGAGCTGAAGCTGCTCGAATTGCGCGACAAGGCGAAGAAGGAACTCGGGGACAAGTTCAACATCCGCGAGTTCCACACGGCCGTACTCAGTTCAGGAACCTTGCCGCTCGAGCTTCTCGAAAAGCAGGTCGATGCCTACTTGAGGGCCGCGAAAGTGGTCGCGTCGCTGCCGAAAGGTGAGCAGGTGGTGCCGGTGTATCACGAGCCGCATCACCGCATGCTGTTTCAGTACGGCACGACGCGGATTCTCGAAGGACAGGTCCCGCCTGGCGATACGTCCTGGTACCACGTCCACGCCGAGCCGATTCTCTACATCACGCTGAGCACGTCGGCGCAGCGTACGCAGGTGCTGGGCGAGGACTGGGGACGCGGTCGCGGCGAGGGAGGAGCGCCAGCCGCCGCACCCGGGCGAGGCGGCGCACCTGCCGGCCGAGGCGGAGCCGCGAATGCTGGCGGTCCACCGTTGCTCCGAGCGACGAGCACCACGAGCTACTACGATTCGCCGGTCACTCACCGCATCACCAACGCGGGCGATCGCCTGTTCCGATTCATGGTCGTCGCCAACTCGTCGGCCGGCGATGAGAGCACCGCGACGCCCGCCGACGCTGGTTTTGCGGGCGCACCAGAACTCTCGAACCGGTGGTTCCGCGCCTATCGGATCAAGCTCGCGCCGGGACAGTCGACGGAACTGCATCGCCACTCGACCGAGGCGGTGATTGTGCAGATCTCGGACGGACAGGCGTTCGCGACAGGATCGACTGCGTGGGATCTTGGGGAGCCGGGCCGATGGGCGTGGTTTGACGGCGGCAAGGAGCATCAAATCAAGAACGTCGGTGCCGTTCCGTTTGAAGCCATCGAGGTCGAAGTGCGTCGCCCGGCGACTCACAACTGATGACGTTTACGCTGCGGGACGCGACCGAAGACGATCTGCCGCAGATCCTGACGCTCATCAAGGATCTCGCTGAGTACGAGAAGCTGCTGCCCGCGGTGACGGCGACTGAAGAGATCCTTCGCGAATCGCTGTTCAGAAAACGCGTCGCCGAAGTCGTGCTGGCGTACTGCGGCGACGAGCTGGCGGGATTCGCCGTGTACTTTCAGACGTTCTCCACGTTTCTCGGACTTCCCGGTATGTACCTCGAGGACTTGTTCGTCATCCCGCGGTTCCGCTGTCACGGGCTCGGCCGGATGCTCCTGACGCACCTCGCACGAATCGCGCGCGATCGCGGATACGGGCGCCTCGAGTGGTCCGTGCTCGACTGGAACGAGCTCGCAATCCGGTTCTACAGGGCGCTCGGCGCCGTGCCGATGGACGACTGGACAGTGTTCCGACTGACAGGCGACTCGCTACTCAAGCTCGCCGACGGCCGCTAGCAGGTCAGCTTTCTCTTCTTGAATTTCGGCCGGTTGTCGCGGAAGTCGCAAGATTTTTCCGTGCGAGTGCGTTTTGCCGTTCCGATCCTTGAGGGTCAATGCGGCAGCCATCTTGCCTCCGTCGATAAGCGGCATGAAGATCACTATCGCTGCACTCGCGCTTTTGAGCGTGACGCTCGTCGCGGATGAACCGACATTTCGCGGCGACGTCCGAACGGTCGCCGTGTACGCCACCGTCATGGGGGCAGACGGCCGGCTCGTGCCCGACCTTCCCCGCGACGCGTTTTCGATCCTCGACAACGGCCGCCGTCAGGACCTGACGCTGTTTGCCAACGACGTCCAGCCCATCACCGTCGTCATGCTGCTCGACCGCAGCGGCAGCATGAAGCCCAACTTCTCGATCGTGCAGGAGGCGGCAGAACGGTTCGTCGATGTGATGCTGCCGTCCGACAAGGCACGCATCGGGAGCTTCTCGAATCGCATTCAAGTGGATCCGCGCGATTTCACGTCCGATCACGAGGAACTCCACAGGATTCTGCGGAACGAGCTGCAGGACGAAGGACCGACGCCGCTGTGGAACGCCGTGAATGTCGGCATCACGGCGCTGCTGCATCAGAAGGGACGCCGCGTGATTCTCGTGTTCACTGACGGCATGGACGCGCCACCGTATCCCAACCACAACAACTCGCTCAAGGATGTGATGAAACGGGCGGAAGAGGAAGACGTGATGGTGTACGCGATCGGTTTCAATCCCTCCGAGCCGTCTGCCGGCGGTGGCGGCTGGTATCCTCGCGCTGGCGGGTTCGGCGGTGGTGGATTCGGCGGCGGGTTCGGTGGGTTCAACGGCGGCGGTGGACGTCCGTCCGGCTCGGATCATCCGGACGAGGGACTTTTGAAAATCGCCGCGGCGACCGGCGGTGGCTATTTCGAACTGGCGTCGACGAACGATTTGGCGGCGACGTTTGCTCGAGTCGCCGAAGAACTGCACCGTCAATACGCGCTCGGATTTGCGCCCGATCGACTCGACGGGAAAATGCACTCGCTCGACGTGCGCGTCACGGGAAACGGCCGCACCGTCAGAGCGAGACGGAGCTATCTGGCCAGAGTCGAGGGGAATTCGGAGCCGCGTGGGCGGCGTTTCTTCGGTCTTCCCTTCTGAGAACTGCTGAAATCGTTACGCAAGCTCGCCGACGGCGGCTAGCACGTCGTCGGCGTGGCCGTCGATCTTCACGTTGTCCCAACGCCTTGCCACTCTGCCGTCTGGACCAATCAGGTACGTCGTTCGCACGATGCCCATGAATTTGCGGCCGTAAAGCGATTTCTGCTGCCACACTCCGTACTTCTCGGCCACGTCATGGCTGACGTCTGCGAGTAACGGGAAGTTGAGCTCGTGCTTGTCGGCGAACTTCTTCTTGCTTGCTTCATCGAGAATGCTCACGCCCAGTACCGCGGCCTTGCTCTTCTTGAACCTCGGCAGGTTGTCACGAAAGTCGCACGATTCTTTCGTGCAGCCCGGCGTGTCGTCTTTGGGGTAAAAGTAGAGAATCACCGGCCGTCCGGCGTAATCAGAGAGACGGTGCGTTTTTCCGCTCTGGTCGTTCAAGTTGAATGCCGGGGCCTTTTTTCCCTCGTCGATGAGCGCCATGCGAATCATTATCGCCGTTCTCGGTCTCGCGATCGCCGCACAGCAGTCGACATTCCGTGGAGACGTGCGCACCGTCGCGGTGTACGCCACCGTCATGGGCCCGGACGGCCGAATGGTGCCGGATCTCACGCGCGACATGTTCTCCATTCTCGACAACGGGCACCGGCAGGAACTGACGTTGTTTGCCAGCGACACCCAGCCGATCACGATCGTCATGCTGCTTGACCGCAGCGGCAGCATGAAAGCGAACTTCTCGCTCGTGCAGCGGGCGGCCGAGCAGTTCGTCGACGTCATGCAGCCGGCAGACAAGGCGCGCATCGGCAGCTTCTCGAACCGCATTCAGGTCGATCCGCGCGACTTCACTTCCGATCACGAAGAGCTGCACAGGATTCTGCAGACGGAGCTGCAGGAAGAGGGCCCGACGCCCTTGTGGAACGCGGTGAACGTAGGCATTACGGCGCTCCTCCACCAACAGGGCAGACGCGTGGTGCTCGTGTTCACCGACGGCATGGACGAGCCCTTTCCGGGACAGTCGAACAACTCGCTGAAAGACGTGATGAAGCGCGCCGAGGAAGAAGACGTGATGGTCTACGCGATCGGTCTGAACCCATCGGATCCCTATGCGAGCGCCGGCGGCGGTCCGCGGGGGCGGTACGGGCGCGGCGGATTCGGCGGTCGCCCGGGCTTGGGCGGGAGGTTCGGAGGCGGGCCAGGCGGCAGCCGTCGGCCGGTTGTCGATCATCCCGACGAGGGGCTGCCGAAGATTGCCGCGGCTACTGGGGGCGGTTACTTCGAACTGACGTCGACCAACGACCTTGCGGCCACGTTCGCGAGGGTCGCGGACGAATTGCACCGGCAGTACGCGCTCGGATTTACCCCCGAAAAACTCGATGGCAAGTTGCACGCGCTCGACGTCCGCGCAGCGGGAGCCGGACTGACTGTCAGAGCGCGGCGGAGCTACCTCGCGAAGTCCGCCGGCTGATTTCTCCTATGAGAAATGCTGAAATCGCGTGAAGTAGTGTGGTACGCTCCGCCGACGTCTTTGGGTGCGTCCCTCAAACAAGGAGTTGTCTGTGGCGAAGAAAAAGAAGTCGTCAGGTCGGAAACCGAATGCCGCTTTCATGAAGCCGGTCCAGCCGGACGCCACGCTGGCGGCCGTGGTCGGTTCGAAGGCGATGCCTCGGACCGAGGTGACGAAGAAGCTCTGGGCCTACATCAAGAAGAACGGGCTGCAGGACAAGAAGAACAAGCGCAACATCAACTCGGACGCGACGCTCAAGGCTGTGTTCGGCGGCAAGGGCACCGTCAACATGTTCGAGATGACCAAGCTCGTGAGCAAACACCTGAAATAGTCCCCCTCGTTTTTCCCCTGGGTAGCGGTCATGACATCGCGACGTATTCTGCCGGCGCTCCTGCTGCTGTTCATCGGCAGCGGGTGCGCGGCGCTCATCTACGAAATCGTCTGGTTCCAGCTGTTGCAGCTGGTCGTCGGCTCGTCGGCGATTTCGCTGGGAGTGTTGCTCGGCACGTTCATGGGTGGAATGTGCCTCGGCAGTCTCGCGCTGTCGTTCTTCGTGCCGGCGCGCCAGCATCCGCTGCGCGTGTATGCGTGCCTCGAGCTGGGCATCGGGCTCATCGGGCTGCTCGCGCTGGTCGGCATGCCGCTCATTTCGAACGTGTACATCTCGTGGGCCGGGTCGGGCATGGCGGGTTTTCTCCTGCGAGGCCTGATCGCCGCGATTTGTCTGCTTCCGCCCACCCTGCTCATGGGCGCGACGCTCCCTGCGATTTCGCGATGGGTCGAGGCGACGCCTGAAGGCGTCTCGTGGCTCGGATTCTTTTACGGCGGCAACATCGCGGGTGCGGTGGTCGGCAGTGTGCTCGCCGGCTTCTATCTGCTTCGCGTGTTCGACGTCTCGATCGCGACGTATGTCGCCGTCGCGATTAACGTCGCCGTCGCGCTTGGCGGTCTCCTGATCGCGCGGTTTGCGTCGTATAAGCCAGTCGACGCGATGGAGATGGACGAGCCCGCGGTTCGGCGCGCGTCCGGTGCAGTGTCGGTGTATGTCGTCATCGCCTTGTCGGGATTTACCGCGCTCGCGGCCGAAGTCATCTGGACCCGTCTGCTCTCGCTTCTTTTTGGCGCGACGACGTACACGTTCTCGTTGATCCTTGCGGTGTTCCTGTTCGGCCTCGGCATTGGCAGCACCGTCGGTTCGGCGATGGCCTCACGTATCAAGAGTCCGCGCGCTGCGCTCGGCTGGTGTCAGGTGGGGTTGTGCGTCTGCATGGCATGGACCGCCTACGTCATCAGTCAGTCGCTGCCGTACTGGCCGATCAACCCGTCGGCCGTACAAAACCCGTGGATCAATCTGCAGGTCGACAGCGTGCGCGCGTTGTTTGCAGTACTGCCCGCCGCCATTTTGTGGGGCGCAAGCTTTCCGCTCGCGTTGGCGGCCGTCGCTGCGCGCGGTCAGGATCCGGCGCGGCTGGTTGGCGGCGTCTATGCCGCGAATACCGTCGGCGCCATTGTCGGCTCGCTCGGCGCGAGCCTCTTGCTGGTGGCGTGGATTGGCACACAGCACACGCAGCAGGTGCTGATGGTCGTTGCAGCGATCTCTGGCGGCATCATGCTGCTCGCGCCGGCGACGGACGAAGCGTCGAGGTCGTGGTGGCCAACCGTCGCGGCCTGCGCCGCCATCATCGTCGTCGCGCTGCTCGTACGGA
>Ga0075425_100003382_pt1 | contig 16219 bp, 13 predicted proteins | sample SoiMethybrSBSTD4_FD_75300 | JGI IMG/M metagenome (GOLD analysis project Ga0075425, IMG submission 75300) | Bulk soil microbial communities from a Populus tree surrounding site in Tennessee, USA - Soil MetaG P. TD hybrid SBSTD4 | ecosystem: Environmental > Terrestrial > Soil > Tree plantation... | reverse complement strand
AACCCTGGAACCCCAGAACCCCAGAACCTTCTTCTGCGCGTCAGCGGAGCTTGAACTCCATCGCGACTTCGACGATGACGTCCACCGGCGTCCCGTACCGCCGCGCCGGCGAGAACTTCCACTCCCGCACCGCCTCCATCGCGCGCTGATCGAGACCGGCGCCGAGCCCCTGCAGCAGCTTCACGTTGCCGACGCTGCCGTCGGCGCGGACCACGATCTCGAGCACGACGTCCCCTTCGATCGCGCGTCGCCGTCCTTCTTCGGTGTAATCGGGCTTCACCTCGCGGATGATCGCCGGCGCGCTGATGCCGCTGCCCGGACGATACGGTCCGCCGCCGGTGCCGCCGCCCGATCCCTTGCCAAGACCGCTGCCGTCCCCTTCGCCGATCCCCGTGCCCTGGCCCGTTCCACTGCCTCCGCCGGTCCCGGCGCCATGGCTGTCGGGCACCGGATCCTTCGGAGCCTGCCACGGAACGCCGGCGCGATCCTTCGGATCGTGCGACACCTCGGCGACCGGGGCGACCACCGGCGGGGCCGGATCCGGCTTCGGCGGTTCGACCACCTTCTCGACCGGCGGCGGATCGACCGGCGCCGGCTTGCGCACGTGCACCGGGCTGCGCAGCGCGCTGGTTCCCTTGCGCTCGGCGGGAGGAGGAGGCGCGGGCTCCTTCAGTCCGCCGCCGCCGCCGCCGCCGCCCGGCCCGGGGGAGACGAGGAACACCAGCCGCAGATCGTTGCGATCCTGCGGCGTCACGCGGGCTTCCGGCCTCGCCATCCCCAGCGTCGCGAGCAGCGCGATCCCGGCGGCAATCGCCACGTGCAGCGTGCCCGACAAGGCGAGCGGCATCGCCGGCTCGCGGCGGACGCCGTACGCGGGACGGAACAGCGGCCGGTCGGTGACCGGCGCCTGGCCGCGCAGCGAACGGACCGCGAAAACCGCCTGGTCGGCCGTGAAGAAGCGTCCGTCGGGAACGGCCGGCTGGATTGCGCCGGCCGCCACCAGGTCGAGCACGTCGCGGACGCCGGCACCGGCGACGCGGGCGATCTCGGCCGCGGAGAAAACGTCCGGGGGTTCCAGGGGGGTCTGCTGCATTCCGCGTACTCCGCGGATACCGCGGCCGGCCTGTGCGGCCGCAAATGGCGTTCCATCGATGTTTCGGCCGATCTGGGCCAGATCTGCGCCGTCGGCCTACGGCATCCTGTCGCTAACCACGGACAACTGTTCAACTTGTGCTACAACCGCCGCATGCAAACGGTCGTGGTGACGGGGGCCTCGAGCGGCATCGGCCGGGCCGCGGCGATCCGCTTCGGCCGGGACGGCGGCTCGGTCCTTGCCGTCGGTCGTAAGGCGGCGGCGCTGCGGGAAGTGGCTCGCGAAGTCCAGGAGGCCGGCGGGCGCTGCGAGCCCTTCGAGGCCGACGTGACGGCAGCCGCCGCGCCCGGCGACATCGTGGCGGCCGCGATCGCCGCGTTCGGCGGCCTCACGACCGTCGTCAACGCCGCGGGGATCATCGCGTCGGGGACGATCGAGAGCACGTCGGACGCGGCGTGGGACGACATGATCGACGTCAACCTGCGCGCGCCGTTCCGGCTGATGCGCGCGGCCGCGCCGCACCTCGTCGCGTCCGCACGCGCCGCGACACCGACGCCGACGGCGTCGGTGGTGAATGTGTCGAGCGTCACGGGCCTGCGCGCCTTTCCTGGCGTCCTCGCCTACTGCGTGAGCAAGGCCGGTGTCGATCAGCTGACCCGCTGCGCTGCGCTCGAGCTCGCGCCGCAGGGCGTCCGCGTGAATGCCGTGAACCCCGGGGTCGTCGTGACCAACCTGCATCGCCGCAGCGGGATGGACGAACCGTCCTACGCCACCTTTCTCGAGCGCTCGAAACAGACGCACCCGCTCGGCCGTCCGGGCGACGCCGACGAAATCGCGGACCTGATCGCGTTCCTCGCCTCCGACCGGGCCGGCTGGATCACCGGAGAGACGATCTCGATCGACGGCGGCCGTCACCTCACCTGCGCCCGCTAGCGGCGCCGGACTGGGGGTCAGGTCTGCAAAACGTCCGATCCGGGGGTCAGGTCTGCAAAAAGGCGCTTCGGCGCTTCGGGGTCAGGTCTGCAAAAAGGCCGATCCAGGGTCAGACCCCGCCGACGACGTGGCACCGCGAAGCGACAATTTGCAGACCTGCCCCCCGGTCGATCGCGATCACTCGCCCTTCTTGATGGCCTCGACGTAAAGGGTGCCGCCGGCTTCGGCCAGTTCGCGCACGGCGACGAAGCCTTCGTTTTTCAACGCCTGCGCGGGACCGGGATAGGTCGCGTCGAACGACTCGCGGTGCAGCAGCGCGCCGAAGCCGCCGCGGCGCGCCGGCTCGATGACGATGACGCGGCCGCCGCGGCGCAGCACGCGCAGCGTTTCGCCGATGCACCGCGAACGGGCCTCGGCCGGCAGCGACGGCAGCAGGTTGCTGACGACGGCGACGTCGACGCTCTCGGCGTCGAACGGCCACAGCCCCCACGGCGCGCGCGTGACCTCCACGAGCGCCCCTTCGCGCTCGATCGCCACGCGGGCCTTCTCGACGCGCGCCGCATCCGGATCGATCGCGCGCGCCTGGCCGGTGAGCCCGGACTTCACCGCGAGCGCGGCAATCAGCGGCGCGTCGCTCACGCCGATCGCGAGAAACCGATCGCCAAGCTTGACCCCCGCCATCGTCACGGCGAGCGGCTCGGTCGGCGCCGATCTCCTGAACCAGCCCACGCTACAACTCCCGACCGCGCGACGCCCGATTGCAGAGAAACATCGGATGTCACCAAATCACGAAATCGGGAAATCACCAAATGCCGGGTGATATAGTCCGTAGGTTGTGAAGAACCCGCAGAAGATACAGAAGGCCGAGGGCAAGCTCGGGATCATGCTGGTCGGGCTCGGTGCGGTCAGCACCACCACGATCGCCGGCGTGATCGCCATCCGCCGCGGACTGGCCAAGCCGATCGGCTCGCTCACGCAGATGGGCACGATCCGGCTCGGCAAGCGCACCGAGAAGAACTCGCCGCGCATCAAGGATTTCGTGTCGCTCGCCGCGCTCGAGGACGTCGTGTTCGGCGGCTGGGACATCTTCGAGGACAACTGTTACGAGGCGGCGAAGACCGCCGGCGTGCTCGAGAAGGATCTGCTCGACCAGATCCGCCCCGAGCTGGAACAGATCCGGCCGTGGCCCGCGGTGTTCGACCGCCGCTACGTCAAGCGGCTCGACGGGCCGAACGTGAAGAAGGGGAAGAACAAGAAGGATCTCGCCGAGCAGCTGCGCGCCGACATCCAGAAGTTCAAGGCCGACCACGGCCTGAACCGGATGGTGATGGTGTGGTGCGGCAGCACCGAGGTGTACCTGACCGAGTCCCCCGCGCACGCCACCATCGAGACGTTCGAGAAAGCGCTCGAGGCGAGCGACGACACCATCCCCTCGAGCATGATCTACGCCTACGCGGCGATCAAGGAAGGCATCCCCTACGCCAACGCGGCGCCGAACCTGAGCGCCGACATCCCCGCGCTGATCCAGCTCGCGCAGCAGACGGGATCGCCGCTGGCCGGCAAGGACCTGAAGACCGGCCAGACGCTGATCAAGACGATCATCGCGCCCGGGCTGAAGTCGCGCCTCATCGGCGTCGAGGGCTGGTACTCGACCAACATCCTCGGCAACCGCGACGGGGAAGTGCTCGACGATCCCGAGTCGTTCAAGACGAAGGAAGAGAGCAAGAAGTCGGTCCTCGATTACATCTTCCAGCCGAACCTGTATCCCGAGCTCTACGAGAAGCTCTGTCACGTCGTGCGCATCAACTATTACCCGCCGCGCGGCGACAACAAGGAAGGCTGGGACAACATCGACATCTTCGGCTGGCTCGGCTACCCGATGCAGCTGAAGATCAACTTCCTCTGCCGCGACAGCATCCTCGCCGCGCCGATCGTGCTCGACTCGGCGCTGTTCCTCGACCTGGCGAAGCGCGCGGGCATGAGCGGCATCCAGGAATGGCTGTCGTTCTATTACAAGAGCCCGATGCACGCGGCGGGGCTGTATCCTGAGCACGACCTGTTCATCCAGCTGATGAAGCTGAAGAACACGCTGCGCTACATGCAGGGCGAGGAGCTGATCACGCACCTCGGCCGCGAGTACTACGACTGACATGACGCCACAGCCTCCCCGTCTTCAACCGGCGCTCCTCGGCGGCGCACTGATCGGCGTCCTCTCGGCGCTCCCGATCGTCGGCTGGTTGAACACGTGCTGCTGCCTCTGGGTGGTGCTGGGCGGGGCGATCGCGCTGTGGATTGCGCAGAGCAATCATCCCTACCCGGTGACGGCCGCCGACGGCGCGCTGACGGGACTGCTGGCGGGACTCTTCGGCGGCGTCGTCGCGATCCCGCTGAACATCCTCTTCGAGCCGATTCAGCGCAACCTCATTCTCCGGATACTCGACTCGACGCAGGCGGACATTCCCCCGCAGTTCCGCACGATGCTGGAAAACTCCGGCGGCCGCGGACTGATCGGGCACATCTTCAACGGCCTCTTCATGATGGCGATCTACGCCGTCATCGCCATGCTCGGCGGCCTGCTCGGTGTCGCGCTCTTCAAGAAGAAGGATGTGCCGCCGCCTCCGGGCACCGTCGAAGTGCTGCCGCCTGACGGCGGCACGTCGTTCTAAGGTTTTTCCCCCGCCGTCCCGACATCTCTAACAGCAAAAGTGTGCAGCCGTGCGCGCTTCCGCGAACGCGTCCGCGTGCTGCCGGCAACCTATTGATATCGAAGTGTTTATGCTTCGCCAAGTGGCGCTCGTCGCGGCGGTCGTGGCCCTGGGCGGGCCGCAGGGGATGCTCCCGGCGCGTCCGGCCGACGGCCAGCAGCTGCGCCCGATGCCGGTCACCGAGATCGACCAGCGCGAGACGACGCTCGACTCGCCGCGGCGGCTGACGCTGACGTTTGCCGAGCCGCAGCCGATCGAAGAGGCGCTGCAGCTGCTCGTGATGGGCACGCCGTTCAGCCTGGCGATCGACGCCGACGTCAAGGGGTCGTTCCGCGGCGAGCTGAAGCAGTTGACGCTGCGCGAGGCGCTCACGGCGCTGCTGGCGCCGCTCGGCCTCGACTTCGAGGTGCACGGCACGGTGATCCGCGTGGCGAAGCACCAGGCGCAGACGCGCCTGTTCGATCTGAACCTGCTCGCGGTGCAGCGGACGCTGCAGCGCACGAGCGGTCCCTCGACCACGCTCGGGACAGGCCCCTCGGCGTCGATCGCCACGACGTCCGGCCGCGACCAGACGATCGACGGCGTCGTCGAGGGCGTCCAGGCGCTCCTGTCGGACACGGGGCGCGTGCACGTCGACGGACATGCCGGCCTCGTGCAGGTCACCGATTTTCCGGAGCGCCTCGAACGGGTCGCGCTTTACCTGGAGACGCTGCAGCAGCGCAGCGGACGCCAGGTCCGGCTGCAGTCGCAGGTCTTCGAGGTGACGCTCACCGGCGCCGCGCCGATCGACTGGCGCGCCGTGCGCGGCCGGCTCGGGCTGCCCGCCGACGCCGCGTCGGCGGGGCTGGCCGCGGATCCGCGCGCGCTGCGAGCTGCGCTCGCCGCCGAAGGGGAGATTCGCGATCTGTGGGCGCCGGACGTGACCGCGCTCAACAACGAGCCGGCCCTGGTGCGCATCGCCACCGCGGGCGGCCCGTCGCTGACGATGACGGTGGTGCCGCAAGTGTCGGCGGACGGCATCGTCCAGTTGAGCGTGTCGCACGCGTGGGAGGAAATGGCGCGCGTCACCGAGTCCGACACCGTGATGCGCGTGCTCGACGGGCAGACGGCGGTGATCGCCGGCCTGCTGCGCCCGCAGCAGGTGGCCGCGGCGGGCGAGCGGACCATCTTTGGATCGACGCCGAAGCGGCCGGGACACGCCGAGCTGGTCGTGCTGATCCGGCCGACGGTCGTCACGCTGGGGACGAAATAACGGAGACGATATGTACGAGGAGTACTACGGGTTTACCGAGAAGCCGTTCAGCCTGACGCCGGATCCGAAGTACCTGTACAAGAGCGCGTCGCACGCCAACGCGTTCGAGCTGCTGCAGTATGCGATCCGGCGGCGGGAAGGCTTCGTCGTGATCACCGGCGACATCGGTACCGGGAAGACGACGTTGTGCCGCGCCCTGCTCGACCAGGTCGATCGCAAGACGTTCACCGCATTGGTCCTCAACCCGTTCCTCGCCGAAGAAGATCTGCTGCGGCTCATCCTGCAGGAGTTCGGCGTCGTCTCGCGCGACGAGATCAAGCGCGGGCGGCTCGCCGGCGTGACCAAGCAGGAGCTGATCGAGACGCTGAACGAGTTCCTGCTGTCGCTGCGCGCGCTCGGCGCGCAGGCGCTGCTGATCGTCGACGAGGCGCAGAACCTGCCGCTGCACGTGCTCGAGCAGGTGCGGATCCTCTCGAACCTGGAGACCGAGAAGGAGAAGCTGCTGCAGATCGTGCTGGTCGGCCAGTCGAACCTGAAGGATCTGCTGCGCAAGCCGGAGCTGCGGCAGCTCGATCAGCGCGTGTCGATCCGCTACGACCTGAAGCCGCTGTCGGCGGAAGAGACCGCGGCGTACGTGCAGCACCGCCTGTCGGTCGCCGGAGGCGGCGCGGCGGTGGCTTTCGCGCCCAAGGCGCTGGCGCGGCTGCACCGCTTCACGGCCGGGATTCCGCGCCTGATCAACCTGCTCTGCGATCGCGCGCTGCTCGCCGGCTACTCCGCGCACACCAACCGCATCACCCCGGCGCACGTCGACGCCGCCGCGAGCGCGCTGGAGCTGGAGCGGCCGAGAGTCGCCGTCCGCACCTGGCTGCGGCAGCGCTTCGCGGCGTTCGCCGCCGGCATGACCGTCGCCGGATTGCTCACCGCCGGCGGCGCGACGCTGTGGCACTATCGCGAGTTCGCGGCGGTGATGGTGCAGCTTGTCGCCAGCCGCCCCTGAGCCGGACCCGTGAGCCTGATCAACGACGCGCTCCGCCGGTCCGCGCGCCCCGCGGCGGCCAGAAATCGTGAGGGCGATCGCGCCGAAGGCGTGATCGCCGCGCTCGGTTACCGGTCCGAGCCGCGCCGCGGCACGCGCGACTGGCTGCCCGTCGCCGTCGCGGCGCTGATCGTCGCGGCCGTCGGCGTGTGGCTGTGGTGGGGAGGCGCGAGGAGCGAGGTGCGAGGCGCCCGGAGCGAGGCGCGAAGCGCGAAGAGCGGCGCGAAGAGCGAGTTGGGAGGCGCCAGGAGCGAGGCGCGAACTGCGTCCACGATCGACGGTCGAGGATCGATCGCGAAGACCGAGGCTCCGTCGGTCGTGCCGGCTCCGAACGTCGCACCACGAACGACGAGTCCCGAACCCCGCACTCCCGATTCCGCACCTCGCACTCCGCACCTCGCACCTCCCGCCTCGCCCCCCGCACCGCGCACCTCGCGCCCCGCACCTCCCGCGTCGGCCCCCGCACTGCCCACCTCGCACCTCGCGCTCCCCGCTCCCCGCGACGACTTCCAGCTCGGGCTCTACTACCAGCGCGCCGGCGACTTCGAGCAGGCGCTGATGCACTACCGCGCGGCGCTGCAGCGCGACGAGATGAACGTCGAGGCGCACAACAACCTCGGGCACCTCTATCTCGGCAGGGGGCTCGCCGACGAGGCGGCGCGCGAGTTCCAGCGCGTCATCGCCATCGAGCCGAGGTACGTCACCGCGCGCGTCAACCTGTCGGCGGCGCTCTACGCGCTCGGGCGCTTCGACGCGGCGGCGGCGCAGGCGCACGAAGCGCTGCAACTCGATCCGAAGAGCGGCGCCGCCTACGTGAACCTGGCGCTGGCGCAGAAGGCCGCCGGCCAGGCGGGCGACGCGCAACTCAGCCTGCGCCGCGCCCTCGAGCTGGACCCTCGCAACCCCGCCGCGCACTACAATCTCGCCCGGCAGTTCGAGGAAAGCGGCGAGGCGGCGCCGGCGCTGGATCACTACCGCCAGTTCCTGCAGTACGCCGGCCCCGAGCAGTCCGGTTATGCGCAGGACGTCCGCACCCGCATCGCCACGCTGCAGGGACGGATGAAGTAGATCTTCCGCCTGAAGGCGGAAGCCACGAGAATAGCCGCATGTCGGAAATCGACGCCTTACTGAAGGAAGACCGGAGCTTTGCGCCGCCGGAGGCGTTCCGCCGCGACGCGGTCGTCAACGATCCCGGCGTGTACGCGCGTGCCGCCGCCGACCCCGAAGCGTTCTGGGAGGCGTTCGCGCGCGAGCTCGAATGGATCGCGCCGTGGTCGCGGGTGCTCGAGTGGACGCCGCCGTACGCGAAGTGGTTCGTCGGCGGAAAGCTCAACGTCAGCGCCAACTGCATCGACCGCCACGTCCGCGGCCCGCGCCGCAACAAGGCGGCGTTCATCTGGGAAGGGGAGCCCGGCGACCGCCGCACCCTGACCTACTGGGATCTCTATCGCCAGGTCGGCGCCTTCGCCAACGTCCTGAAGCGCCTTGGCGTGAAGCGGGGCGATCGCGTCGCGCTCTACCTGCCGCTGATCCCCGAGCTGGCCATCGCGATGCTCGCCTGCGCCCGCATCGGCGCCGTCCACAGCGTCGTCTTCGGCGGCTTCAGCGCCGAGTCGTTGCGCGATCGCATCAACGACGCGAAGGCGGTCCTGCTGGTCACCGCCGACGGCGGCTATCGCCGCGGCCAGATCGTGCCGCTCAAGCAGACCGCCGACGAAGCGCTGCGCGAGACGCCGTCGATCCAGCACGTCGTCGTCGTCCAGCGCCAGGCCGGCGCGCCGTTCCCGGTCGAGATAAAGGAAGGGCGCGATCACTGGTATCACCGCCTGATGCAGGACGCGCCCTTCGAATGCGAGCCCGAGGCGATGGACGCCGAGGACATGCTCTACATCCTCTACACGTCCGGGACCACGGGAAAGCCGAAGGGCATCGTGCACACCACCGGCGGCTATCTCACCGGGACCTATGCGACGACCAAGTGGGTGTTCGACCTGCGTGAAGAGGACGTCTACTGGTGCACCGCCGACATCGGCTGGGTCACCGGCCACAGCTACGTCGTCTACGGCCCGCTCGCCAACGGCGCCACGGTGGTGATGTACGAAGGGGCGCCGGACTGGCCGCACAAGGATCGCTTCTGGCAGATCATCGAGCGCCACGGCGTCACCGTCTTCTACACCGCGCCGACCGCGATCCGCGCCTTCATGCGATGGGGCACCGAGTGGCCGGCCAAGCGGAACCTCGGCTCGCTGCGGCTGCTCGGATCGGTCGGCGAGCCGATCAACCCCGAAGCGTGGATCTGGTACTACCTGAACATCGGCCACGAGCGCTGCCCGATCGTCGACACCTGGTGGCAGACCGAGACCGGCATGATCATGATCACGCCGCTGCCGGGCATCACGCACACGCGCCCCGGCTCCGCGACCCAGGCGTTTCCCGGCGTCAGCGCCGAGATCCGCGATCAGAAAGGCGGCCGTGTCGAGCGCGGCGGCGGTCTGCTCACGCTGACCAGACCGTGGCCGGCCATGCTGCGCGGCATCTACGGCGACCCCGAGCGCTTCGTGAAGCAGTACTGGAGCCAGTGGACCGACGGCTCGTATTTCACCGGCGACGGCGCGCGCCTCGACGAGGAAGGGTTCTACTGGCTGCTCGGGCGCGTGGACGACGTGCTGAACGTCGCGGGCCATCGCCTCGGCACGATGGAAGTCGAAAGCGCGCTCGTCGATCATCCCAAGGTCGCCGAAGCGGCCGTGGTCGGCAAGCCGCACGAGATCAAGGGGCAGGCGGTGGCCGCGTTCGTGACGTTGAAGGAGGGGAACCAGCCGTCCGACGCGCTGGCGGCGGAGCTGAAGGATCACGTGGTGAAGAAGATCGGCGCGATCGCGCGCCCCGATCAGATCCTCTTTGCCGCCGACCTGCCGAAGACGCGGTCGGGCAAGATCATGCGCCGGCTGCTGCGCGACATCGCCGCCGGCAAGACGCTCGGCGACACCACGACGCTGGCCGATCCCACCGTCGTCGCCAGGCTGAAGCACGAGTACGAGGAGAAGGAGGGTTAGATTGCCGATTGGCGATTGCAGATTGCCGATCAGCCCTGGCGCGCCTGCTTGCGATACGCGTCGATCTGGTCGCGCTCGATGTGATAGTGGCGGCCGCGGCGCGTCGCCTTCAGACGGCCGCTGCGCACCAGCCGCGACACGTCGTGCGGCGTCTGCTCGAGCATGGTCGCCGCGCCGAAGATGGTGACGGAGGTCGGCAGCAGCGCGACCCGCTCGATGCGGTTGCGGCCGTAGAACTTGGCGCGCAGCACCGCGGCTTCCGCTTCCTGCATGACGACGGCGGCGTCGATCTCCGACTGCACGAGATCGGTGCCGACCGCGGCGGCGCTCACGGTGATCAGCTTGGTGGTGTTGGTCTTGTGATCCTGCTGCACCAGGCGGTCCTGCACCATCTCGCGGAAGCGGCCGGCCAGCACCGCCGCCTGGTCCACCGTCGTCTCGGGCAGCAGCACGGCGATGGCGTCGTCGGCGTGGCGCGCCACCCAGTCGTGCATCCGGAAGAAGCGGCGCGCGAGGATGCCCATGCGCTCGAGGATGCGATCGCCGACGCCCCAGCCCTGGTCGCGATTGATGTGCGCGAGGTCGTCGATGTCGAAGAGGAGGAGCGCCAGCGAATGCTGATGCCGCAGCGCCCGTTCGATCTCCTGTTCGAGCGCGAGCATGAACACCGGCGACGTGATCAGCGTCGTCAGCGGATCGCGGACGGTGGCGGCGGCGCTGCGCCCGACGATCTGCTCGGCGTGGGCGCCGAGAATCTCCAGCGTCGCGCGCCGGATCATGTGCGCCACGACCGCCCACGGCTCCGAGGTGGCGCCGAGGCGCGCGTCGAGCGCGAGCTCGTCGAGGATGACCCGCTCGGCCTGGTGCACGCAGTTGACGAGCTGACGCGTGTTGAGCGGCGGCGAGTAGCGCGCAAGATCGCGCATCGCCGCCGAGTGCGCGTCGAGCGACCCGGTGTCGACGCTCGCGGCGAAGAGGCGCAGCAGCAGTTCCGCGCAGCCGCGCCACCCGTGCGTGTCGAGCACGTCGCCGACCCGCGAGATCGCGGCCGTCACGTCGCCCGAGAGCGCCTCCTGGCGCTCGCGGATCAACGCGCTGGTGCGACTGCGCACGTCGCCCGAGGTCGAGACGAAGTCCTCCATGGGCCGTTCACTACTATAACGGCGGACGGTTACGGCTCAGGTCTACAGTCGCGTAAACTGATGCGCTAATGAGACTTTCCGAGTGAACCCGTGGCTGTCCTGACCGCCGTCGAGCTCGGTGCCGACATCTGCGCGCTGGCGCGTGCCGCGGTGCACGCCGACGGCGTGCACGTGTACGCCGCCGAGACGCTCGATCCGGCCGCGTTCCCCGGCGGCGGCACCTTCACGGTGGCGCTGCGGTCGTCGAGGAAAAAATTCAAGCTGCCGCGGCGCTGCCGCGTCGTGCTCTGGGGGATTCCCGAAGGGGCGAGCCGCCGGGATCCGTCCGTCAAGCCGCGGCTGGCGCCGATCGAAGGCGCCGGCTTCCATGTCGAGCGCGTCGTCTCGCCGTGCAACGCGCTCGCGGCGCTGGCGCGGCTGAAGACCTCGCGCGGCGAGAACGCGACGTGCTGGCTTGCCGTGAACCGCGGCGGCGTCGCCATCGTCGTCGTGCGCCCCGGCAAGCAGCTCTACTCGCACTCGTTCACGTGGGACTCGACGCTCGGGAACACCGGCAGCCAGGCGCGCCTGCTGCAGCGCTACTCGCTCGTCGCGTCGCTCGCGCCGGAAGTGAAGCGCGCCATGGCCGTCGCGCGCCAGCACGGCACGCCGGTCGACGCCATCGTCACCTGCGGCAACCTGCCCGATCTGCGCTCGCTGACGATGCCGCTCATCGAGGAGCTGGACGTCGAAGTCGAGACGCTCGACTCGCTCGACGGGCTGGTGGTGAAGAAGGACGCCGCGGACCGCCTCACCGATCTCGCGCCCGCGATCCGGCTGGCGTGCGCGGGGGCCGCGACGCGCAGCTCACGTCCGTGGGACAGCTCGCGGAAATGGAAGTCGCGCGCGGAGCGTGCGCTGCTCTACGCCGCGACCATCGTCGGTGTGGCCGTGGCGGGGTACGCCTGGTATGCGTGGACGCATCGGCCGGCGGCGCCGCCGTTCGAGAATCGCGCCCCGGCGCCGGCCCAATCCCCCCCACAGACGCCGCGCACGCAACCGCCGGCGCAGCCGCCGCCGCGTACGCAGTCGACGCCCAAGCCGCCGCCCGCCGAGGCGCCGACATCCGGGAGGACGCAGCCCTCCCCCGAAGACGCGAGGCCGCAGCCCCCGAAACCGCAGTCATCGTCGCCTGCGGCAAAGCCTCCGGCGTCGAGCCCTCCTGCGAACCCGCCGCAGAAGGCGGCCCCGCAAACGCCCGCGCCGCGGATCGTGACGACCCCGACCCCGACTCCGCCGCCGCCAGCGTCGCCGACAGCCAGGCCCTCGCCGGTGGACGCGCCGCGGCCGCCGCCGGCCGTGAACACCTCGGCGATTCCTGCCGATAAGCCTCCTGCGAGGCCGGCTCAGCCGGCGGTTCGGACCACCGCTGAGCAACCCGGAAGGGCTGAGCCTGCCGCGCCTCCGCCGCCACTCCCGCCCCGGCTGAGCGACCCGGTGCCCCGGATCGCGACCATACTGGTGTCGGGAGATCGGCGGTATGCGACCGTAGATGGCGGACAGATCGTGGGGATCGGCGACATACTGGGCCGGCGTACCGTCGTAACGATCGACGAGCGGTCCGTCGTCTTCCGGGAGCCGTCCGGCCTCCAGATCCGGGTCGGCCTCGGCGGCCGCGTGCTGAGCGTGGGCCCGGGCGGCCAATAAGGGTCGTCCCTAATTCCCGGGATCCTGTTGCGGCAAGAGGGGAAAGCACCTAAACTAGAAGACCCCGGCAACAACTTGGACGGCGTTTGTACGTACCTCAGAGGGACGAGTGCGTAAGAAGATCGGCGAGTGTCTGATTCAGGCCGGGCTCATCACCGACGCCGACCTCCAGGTCGCGCTGGCGGAGCACAAGAAGACCGGGGAACGCGTCGGCGCCGTTCTCGTCCGGCTGAACCTCGCCACTGAAAAGCAGATCACCAAGGCGCTCGCCTACCAGCTCGGGTTCCCCTACGTCAGTCTTGCCGACGATCCGCCGGATCCGACAGCCATCGTCCTGATCGGGAAAGACCTCGCGCTCAAGCGCATCTGCGTGGCGGTGAAGCTCGAGAAGAACCTGCTGACCGTCGCGATGTCGGATCCGCTGCTGTTCAGCCTGGTCCAGGATCTCGAGTTCCAGACCGGCTATCGCATCCGCCAGGTGGTCGCGACCAAGAGCGACATTCTCGAAGCGATCGAGACGGGGTATCCCGACAAGGCATTGACCAGGTATGCGGGCGGCGGCGCCGGGCTCGCCGTGACGGCCACGCCGCCGAAGACGGGCGGGCGCGGCGCGGACACGACCACCGGCGGCGCACTGGTGCCCCGCGTCGACGTCGAGGTGTTCGAGCAGGCGCCGGCGGCGCCCGGCAGCGCGCGCGAAGGCAGCGACTCGGCGCCGATCATCGACCTCGTCGATCTCGTCGTCAACAGCGCCATCACCAGCCGCGCCAGCGACGTGCACATCGAGCCGGCAGAAAAAGGCGTGCTCGTCCGCCATCGTCTCGACGGGATCCTGAAGGAAGTGATGGACCTGCCGAAGTGGGTCCACGAGGGGCTGGTCGCCCGCCTGAAGATCATGGCGGGGATGGACATCGCCGAGAAGCGGCTGCCGCAGGACGGCCGCATCCGCGTGAAGACGGAGGAAGGCAAGGACGTCGACTTCCGCGTCTCCTCGCTGCGCACGCTCTACGGCGAGAAGATGGTGCTGCGCGTCCTCGATCACCGCAAGGGGGCGCCGCCGCTCGAAGAGCTCGGCCTCTCCGCCGCGGCGATGGAGGAGCTGCGCTACTTCCTCAAGCACCAGCACGGCATGATCCTCGTCGTCGGCCCCACGGGCTCGGGCAAGTCGACGACGCTGAGCTCGGCGATCACCTCGGTGAAGTCGGGGCGCACCAACATCATCACCATCGAAGACCCGATCGAGTACCAGATCCCCGGCGTCAACCAGACGCAGGTGAACGAGAAAGCGAAGCTGACGTTCTCCAGCGCGCTGCGCGCCATCCTGCGGCAGGACCCCGACATCATCCTGGTCGGCGAAATCCGCGACAACGAGACGGCGAAGATCGCGACGCAGGCGGCGCAGACCGGCCACCTCGTGCTCTCGACGCTGCACACCGACGACGCGCCGTCGACGGTGACGCGGCTGGCCGACATGGATCTCGAGCCGTACGTGATCGCGTCGGCGCTCGTCGGCGTCGTCGCGCAGCGGCTGGTGCGGCGGCTCTGCCTGCACTGCCGGCGGCAGTACACGCCGGAGCCCGAGACGCTGCGCGCGCTCAACATGAGCGAGGCGTCGGCGGCGCAGTTCGCCTTCTACAAGGCGGTCGGCTGCGAGGAGTGCAACCACACCGGCTACCGCGGCCGCACGGGCATCTACGAGGTCATGCGGGTCAACGACAAGGTCCGCCGCCTGATCGCGCAGAAGGCGAGCGAAGACATCGTCCGCGACGCGGCGATCGCCAACGGGATGATCACGCTCGGCGAAGACGCGCTGTCGAAGGTGAAGTCGGGGCTGACCAGCGCCGAAGAGCTCTTCCGCGTGGTCACCGAAGTGAAGGAAGTGCGCACGCTCTGCCCGTCGTGCTCGGCCGCGGTCGGCGTCGAGTTCATGGCCTGCCCGCACTGCGGCACGCGCCTGAATGCCGGCTGCCAGAAGTGCGGCCGCGCGCTGCAGTCCGGCTGGCAGTTCTGCCCCTACTGCACGACGAGCACGAGCGGGAAACCGAGCAAGAAGCAGCTCCGCGATGCGCGCAAGAAGCCGGAGCTGCCGGCCAGCAACGTCGCTGAGTTCAAGAACACGGGTCGTTGAAGAACTACTACGACATGCTGTCGGTGGCGCGCGACGCGCCGGCCGACGAAATCAAGAAGGCGTTCCGGCGGGAGATTGCCCGCTATCACCCCGACAAGGTCCAGCACCTGGGACAGGAGTTCCAGGAAATGGCGTCGGGCATCGCGGCGGATCTGACGGAGGCCTACCGGATCCTGATGGATCCGGAACTGCGCGGCAGGTACGACGAGGAGCTGTCGGGCGGCGGTGGTGCGCCTCGGCCGGCCGCCGCGCCGCCACCGGCCGCGCCGCAGCCAGACGCGGCCGCTCCGCCGCCCCCTTCGCCGCCTCCTCCTGCCGAACCGGCAGGGCAGGCCCGGCGTCCGGCGGCTGCAGGGATCGACTTCGTGCGCAAGGCGAGCCTGTCGCGCCTGCGCGACGCCATCGGAGACGTGCTGAGCGGCGCCGAGCCGTTCGCCGCCCCCGGCTTCGACATCGCGGTCGCGTCGAACCCGAAGCGCGGCCTGTTCAAGAAAGCCGAAGACAAGGTCCGTCTGCTCGCCAAGTTCGTCACCCAGGTGGACGCCGAGGCCGTGGCCAGCGTCTGGCCGGGGGCGGCCAAGGCGCAGGCCGCGGACGCGACCCTCTGCGTCTTACTGGTGGGCCCGGGCATGGCGTCGGCGCGCGACCTGGCGAGCGCCGTCAGCGAGCAGCGCCGCAAGGGGCGGACGACCGGCGGCCCGGTCCTGGTGCCGGTCGATGTGAGAGACTGGGAAGCCCTGTTTCCGCCGGAGACCCCGGCGCCCGTCCGCAGCGTCATTCAGCGGTTGAAGGACGAACGGCAGTAGGGAACGCGCCGGCGCCCGGCGCCGTAAGAGAAGCACGCATGGGACTGATCACGACGCAGGATCTCTGGAAGACATACGTCATGGGCACCGAGGAGATTCACGCGCTCCGCGGCGTGTCCATCAACATCGAGAAGGGCGAGTACGTCGCCATCATGGGCCCGTCGGGCTCCGGCAAGTCGACGCTCATGAACCTGGTCGGCTGCCTCGACACGCCGAGCAAGGGCAGCTACATGCTGAACGGCAAGGAAGTCGCGGCGATGAACGACGACGACCTGGCGCGGATCCGCAACGAAGAGATCGGCTTCGTCTTCCAGACCTTCAACCTGCTGCCGCGCGCGACGGCGCTGCACAACGTCGAGCTTCCGCTGGTCTATGCCGG
>Ga0075425_100003381_pt1 | contig 16224 bp, 16 predicted proteins | sample SoiMethybrSBSTD4_FD_75300 | JGI IMG/M metagenome (GOLD analysis project Ga0075425, IMG submission 75300) | Bulk soil microbial communities from a Populus tree surrounding site in Tennessee, USA - Soil MetaG P. TD hybrid SBSTD4 | ecosystem: Environmental > Terrestrial > Soil > Tree plantation... | reverse complement strand
CATCCTCCTTGCCCTGTCTTTTGACGTAGATCAGCCCCTCAGCTGATGGTTACGCCCCAACGGAGCTTGCGATGACTGGATTTGCGAAACGAATTGAGATCGCCTCATACGCAGGAAGCGAACAAGAGCGACGGCGAGAGTTTGCGCCTTATCGCGACGTTCTGCAAAAAGAGGAAGTTGCCGATCATAGCAACCGTTTGAGTGGGATAGGCATGCTTGCGGCGATCCTTGTGTTTAGTGTGGTCACGGTCGCAATTTCCCGAGGGCAAGCTGGCATCGTCGCGAACTATAAGATAACGCCCGAGTCGCTCCTGGTCGTGGCGTGGTCGCTTCAAGGCGCCGCCGCGTTGTTGTTCTTCGTTCTCGCGGTTCGATGTTTGAGAGCTGATTGAGTTAATACCGAGGCGCCCGGTGCGCCGTTTGTAATCTTTTTCATACTGGCATCATGGCAACCCTTTACTCTGGCCCGTCTTTTTGACGGGCCTCTTTTTTTATCAAGCGTCCAGCCGGTCGACTGAATACCCGATCTAAGTATTCTCCGTTGTGTAGGGCCTGGATTTGAGCGAGAATCAACAGTTCAGCAGAATTGTTATTTTCTCGACAAAGGAGTGTGCCTGCGATGCGAAAAATAGGAATCCTCTGCGTTCTTATTTGTTCTCTAGTCGTTGGACCTCTGCGCGAGCGTCGGTCTTCTGCGTTTGTCGATCCCACTAACAGTTCAGTCGATCCCACTAACAGTTCAGCTCAAGGCGCCGATTATGACAATATCGAGGCGGTACTCGATACATCCGCCGGCCAGATTGTCATCGAATTCTTTCCCAAAGAAGCTCCGCGTCACGTCGAGTTCTTCGTCAAAAATGCAAAAGAAGGCGCTTATGACGGGACTACGTTTCATCGAGTGGTGAAGTACGGATTGATCCAGGGCGGTGATCCGCTTTCGAAGAATCCGCGAGAACGCGCGCGCTACGGGACTGGCGGGTTGAACGCTGGTCTGCCGGACGAAGTCAACAAAAACAAACACCTTCCGGGCGCGGTGTCTTCAGTACTTGCCGCGGTTCGAGCAGGGGCTACGGATGTAAAACCCGGCACATCGGGCGCCCAATTCTTCATTATTCTTAATGCCGGACCGGCTCAGGCGAGTCTGGACGGGACCTTCTCGGTCTTCGGCAAGGTCGTGGAAGGAATGGACGTCGCGTCGACCATTTCAAATTCGCCGGCCAGTGCTTCGGGAGTCGCTTCTGAGCGAATCGAGATTAAGAAGGTAACGATTCGAGAAAGGACTCCGAGCCTCGAGCAAATGAAAGCGATGAAGATCACAGTTGAAACATCCCTTGGCAGTATAAAGATGCAGCTACTTCCTGATCGAGTTCCAAACACCGCTCGTGCCTTTGTGCGTTACGCGAAGGCCGGGCTGTACGACGGCACGACATTCTTCCGAGTGTCTCAGAAATACTTTCTCGAAGTCGGGTATTTGGGAGATTGGCTGCAGGACAGCCCGAATCGGAAGCGACAGTTCAGCTTGTGGCCGATTCAGGCCGAAAAGAGCGACGTCAAGCAGGAACGTGGAACTGTATCAATGCGACTGGCCGCAGACGGAACCACCAGCTGGTACTTTTTTTTCATCACAAAAGAGAATCCCGCGTTGGACGATAAACACGTGCCCTTCGCAAAGGTGACCGAGGGCCTGGATGTGTTGGACAAGATAGCCGAGGCTGAGGTGGAGGGCGACAAACCGAAACAACGAATCGAGATCAAAAAAATCAGCTTGCAGTAGGAAATCATGATCCTGGTAATCGATAATTACGACTCGTTTACTTACAACCTGGTGCAGTATCTTGGTGAGCTCGGTTGCGAGCCGCGAGTCTATCGAAATGATGCGATTTCGATTGAAAAGATTCGACGTCTGAAGCCCGAGAGGATCTTGATCTCACCCGGCCCAGGCGTCCCGAAAGATGCGGGAATCACTATCGAGACGATCCGAGCGTTTGCCGGTGAGCTCCCGATTCTTGGCGTGTGTCTCGGAAATCAGGCAATTGGTGAGGCGTTTGGCGGGAAAGTAATTCGGGCTCCGTATCTGATGCACGGCAAGACATCCGAGATATGTCACGACTCAGCGACCATCTTTCGTGGGATTCCTTACAGATTCAAGGCAACACGATATCATTCGCTGATTGTCGAGAAGAACGATTTGCCTGATTCACTCGACGTGTCTGCCACCACTCCGGACGGGTTGATAATGGGACTGAGGCATCGACAGTTTCCGGTAGAGGGAGTTCAGTTTCACCCTGAATCAGTGATGACTGAACACGGAAAGAAACTTCTGGAAAATTTCCTGAAGCTCTGATTGAGCTTCGCTTTTTGCGGCTCCACTGAAATACCGTGCAAACACGATTGGAACAACCGGGAGTCATCAGAACTGGCGGCATTCTCGACCGCATTGTCGATGCAAAGACCGAACGGCTCGTTAGGTCGAAGACTGCCCGCCCGATTGATGAACTTATTTCACGAGTTGCTGATTCTGCTCGTCGAGCTACGCGAGCGGCGTTCGCCAAAGCTTTACAGTTTGCTGGTCGCACAAACGTTATTGCCGAGATAAAACACAGGTCTCCTTCAAAGGGAGTCATCCGCGAAAACTTCGATCCGGTTGAGCTCGCGAAGGATTACGTCGCGGGAAATGCGGCTGCGCTCTCGGTCCTATGCGAGGAAGACTTCTTCGGTGGATCGCTGTCGCATCTCGAAGCCGTTCGAAGTTGCGTTTCGATTCCGTTGCTCCGAAAGGATTTTATCTTCGATTCGTATCAGCTGTACGAAGCGGCGGCGACCGGCGCGGATGCGATACTGCTTATTGTGGCATTGCTTGATGACAGCATTCTTCCGGATCTGATTTGTCTGGCAGGAGAGTTAGGGCTTGATTCGCTGGTCGAGGTACACACAGCCGCTGAGATTGAACGCGCCGAGTCGGCAGGTGCAACGATCATTGGAGTCAACAATCGAGATCTGCGAACATTCGAGACCGATCTCGCGACGTCGTTGCGGCTTAGACCTCTCGCGCCGGAAGGAACGATTTTGGTGAGCGAGAGCGGCATCAATACCGCCGCCGATATTCAATCGCTCAAGTCAGCCGGCTTTGATGCATTTCTAATCGGTGAGCATCTGATGCGGTCGCCGTCTCCGGGTGGCTCATTGAAAGCGCTTCTCGACCAGGTTGACGCCGAAGGTTTAGGCGAATGCCTAGAGTAAAGGTCAAAATCTGCGGTATTCGCACTATCGAGGAGGCGACCGCGGCTGTGGAAGCCGGCGCTGATGCACTCGGCTTCAATTTCTGGACACGGAGCGCACGGTTTGTAGAGCCACGGATCGCACGATCGATAATTCAGCAGGTTGGGCCGCTCACGTCGACTGTGGGTGTCTTTGTCGACGAAGATGTGAATCGAGTAGCTGACATCGCAGCTGAGTTAGGTCTAAGCGCGGTTCAGCTGCACGGCGACGAGTCACCCGAATTCTGTGATCAGCTGAAGACGGTTCGAAGGATCAAGGCGCTTCGCGTCGGGTCTGACTTCGATGTGAAACGGATCGCTGAGTATCGTGTGGAGATGATCCTACTCGATGCAGGGGTCAAAGGCAGCTACGGCGGTACAGGTCACAAATTCGATTGGGAAATCGCTGTCGAAGCGAAGAAACATGCGTCGATCATACTCGCGGGAGGGTTGACCACCGACAACGTTGTCGAAGCGATAACCCGGGTCAGTCCCACGGCGATCGACGTTTGCAGTGGTGTCGAAGCCGAACCGGGCCGCAAAGATCTCGATGAAGTGCGGCGATTCATGAGAACCGTTGCCCGAGCGAACGCAATGATTGCGAGCGGCTCAGATGAAATAGTTCCGACCGGATTAATAAGATGAGTAAAGTCGAAGAGCGAACGTCTTATCAGCAGCCAGATTCGAGCGGGCACTTCGGACAGTACGGAGGCAGGTTTGTTCCTGAGACGTTGATGTATCCGATCCAGGAGCTCATCGCCGCTTATCAGGAAGCTCAACAGGATGCTGGTTTTCAAAGAGAGCTGGAAGATCTGCTGACCAATTATGTTGGGAGACCGACGCCGCTGATGTTCGCCGGCCGTCTTACCGAGCATCTCGGAGGCGCACGAATATATCTTAAGCGCGAGGATCTGTGTCACACCGGTGCTCATAAGATAAACAACGCGGTCGGCCAGGCGCTCCTTGCGAAGCGAATGGGCAAAGCGCGAATCATTGCCGAGACGGGCGCCGGCCAACACGGAGTTGCTACAGCGACCGTTTGCGCGTTGATGAGCCTGAAATGCCTGGTCTACATGGGCACCGAAGACATCCGCCGACAGGAGCTTAATGTTTTTCGGATGCGGTTGCTCGGAGCCGAGGTCGTTGGTGTTGAATCGGGAAGCCGAACGCTTAAAGATGCCATCAATGAAGCGCTGCGCGACTGGGTAACGAATGTTGCCGATACTTATTATCTGCTGGGGTCGGTGATGGGGCCGCATCCGTACCCGATGATGGTGCGAGACTTTCAATCGGTGATTGGACGCGAAGCCCGAAAACAAATTCTGGAGGTCGAAGGTAGATTGCCCGATTTGCTGATCGCGTGTGTCGGCGGGGGAAGCAACTCAATCGGATTGTTCTATGAATTCATTGCGGATTCCGATGTGAAAATGCTCGGGGTTGAAGCAGGTGGACGTGGCGATGGGCTTGGCGAGCACGCCGCGCGGTTCAGCGGCGGTAGTCCTGGCGTCTTACAAGGGACACGCAGTTACGTGCTTCAGGACGAAGGCGGGCAAATTTCGACGACCCATTCGATTTCCGCGGGGCTCGATTATTCTGCCATCGGGCCCGAGCACGCCTATCTGCACGACACTGGTAGGATAAGTTACTCGAGAGCGAGTGATGCGGAAGCGATGCAGGCTTTTCAATTGCTGGCTCGGTTGGAGGGTATTATTCCTGCCCTCGAAAGCGCCCACGCGATAGCCGAAGTGATCAAAGTTGCGCCGACCATGTCTCGAGACCAGGTTATGATTGTGAATCTGTCGGGACGCGGCGATAAGGATGTCAATACCGCCGCCGACTACTTGAAGATCATATGACTCGGATCAAAACAGCCTTTGATAAGCTGAGGCGCGCTCGGCGCAAGGGCTTTATTCCGTACGTGACGGCCGGGGATCCATCACTCGAAACGACAGAACAGGTGATCCTCGAGATGGAACGCAACGGCGCGGACATCATCGAACTTGGCGTTCCGTTTTCTGATCCGATGGCCGATGGACCCGTCATCCAGCGTGCTTCTGAACGTGCTCTGGCCAAAAAGGTGACCATACGCGATTGTCTGGATCTTGTGCGACGAGTGCGGACAAGAAGTGAGATTCCTATTGTGTTGTTTACCTACTTGAACCCGCTTCTGTCGCTTGGGCTGGAAGATTTAGGGAAGGAGCTTGCGGCGGCGGGGGTCGATGCGGTGCTGGGGACCGATCTTGTTCCTGAGGAGGCGGGCAGTCTGCAGCAAACGATCAATCATGCGGGGATGGATCTGATATTTCTGGCGGCCCCGACCAGCAGCGACGAACGATTGAAGTTAGTTGCAGAAGCGAGCAGCGGTTTCATTTACGCAGTGTCGAGGACCGGCGTGACCGGGGTTCGCCAGAGTCTTTCGGACGCAGCCGCTGATCTGGTGCAGCGCGTCAGACGTTTTTCCGACCTGCCGATAGCAGTCGGCTTTGGGATTTCAACACCGGAGCACGTCGCCGAAGTTTGGCAGCACGCCGATGCCGCCGTTGTCGGTAGCAGGATCGTTTCCGAGATAGAAAGCAACATAGGTAACCCGTCACTCGTGCAGGAGGTCGGCACGCTTACACGGTGGCTCGTGTCAACGCGATCCGAGTGAGTTGCTTGTTGACTCTGTGCCGGTTAGTTATCATTGCCGCTTTTGGGTGTCCCGAATAAACTGGGATTTGTAATCGAGCAATAAATCACATTCGGCGGGTCGTGTGCTGACTGTTTCAACGAGATAAGGTAAGGCCTGAAGCTTTGGGTAGGTAACCGCGTGAAGATCGAGGACTGGCGAGACGAAATCGATCGATTGGATGAGCAGCTGGTTCAGTTGCTCAATGCGCGTTCGCAGTGTGCCATCGAACTAGGGAGAATCAAGCGCGAACTGGGTTTGGCGATTTATTCTCCGGATCGCGAGCGTGAAGTCATCGCGCACGTCACTGGCATCAACCCCGGACCTTTGGATCGCACTGCAGTCCGCCGATTGTTCGAGCGCATAATCGACGAGTCACGACGGATTGAACGCGTCACCGTTGAAAAGGAGAGCAAGGGTGACAACAACGGGAAGCGAAAGAAAAAAGCGAAAACTTAATCGCCGAGAGCGCGTAATGTTTGCGCGCCGGCTCCGCACTCTGACTTGTGGAGTGGCAGAGAGATGATCCTGGAGCTTAAGGAGAAACTTTTGTAATGGTTATTGTAATGGACGAGACTGCAACTGAAGAGCAGATCTCTGGAGTCATCGACAAACTCGTACGATTGGGGTTCGACATCCATCGTTCGACCGGTGTGCGGCATACCGTTTTGGGAGCGGTTGGAGATCGCGAAATTGACTGGCGCGATATCGAGTTGCTTGAAGGCGTAAAAGAGGTCCTTCGAATAACCGCGCCCTATAAACTCGCCAGCCGCGGCTTTCGGCCAGAAGGTACCCAGATCACTATCAAAGATGTGACAATCGGCGGCCGCGAAGTGGTTGTGATGGCCGGCCCCTGCACCGTGGAGAGCCGCGATCAGGTGATGAATATCGCTGAAATCGTCGCGAGAAACGGAGCGAAGGTTTTACGCGGTGGCGCCTTCAAACCTCGCACGTCGCCGTATTCGTTTCAGGGTTTAGGCGAGGAAGGCCTCAAATATCTCAGACAGGCCGCCGATCGAAACGATCTGCTGGTCGTCTCTGAAGTGATGGAGCCGTCGCAGATTCCACTGTTCATTCGCTACGTCGACATACTTCAGATCGGCGCGCGAAACATGCAGAATTTCAATCTGCTTCGAGAGGTCGGACGAATAAACAAGCCGGTACTCCTAAAGCGAGGCCCGGCGGCGACCATCGAAGAGACGCTGCTTGCCGCCGAATACATAATGTCGGGCGGTAACCACGAGGTGATTATTTGCGAGCGGGGAATTCGCACCTTCGAACCTTATCTCAGAAACACGTTCGACATCGCCGCGATTCCGGTATTCAAGAAGCTTTCCCACCTGCCGGTCGTTGCGGATCCGAGTCACGCAACGGGGCGTCGTGATAAGGTTCCACCGGTCGCTCAGGCAGCAGTAGCCGCCGGCGCTGATGCGCTCCTGATCGAAGTTCATCACGATCCCGAAAATGCGCTTTGCGACGGCGCGCAGTCGCTGCTTCCCGATCAGTTTGAACAGCTCATGCATCGAATGCGCCTGATTGCAATGGCAGTCGATCGGGAAGTCGCGCCTGGTGTTGAAGCGGTAGTGAAGTAGCGAAATTCGCGCACGGACCGCGAAGAGTGGCTGTAGCGTTTAACGCTTGATTCGATCGGCTAATGCGGTTTAAGCAGATTACAGTTGTGGGGATTGGGCTTATCGGTGGTTCGTTTGCGCTCGCAGCGCGGCGCGCGGGTCTCGCCGAGGCAATCACTGGTTGGGATTCACCAGATGTCGTAGACCAGGCTTGTGCGCTAGGTTTGATTGACTCAGCTGAAGAGTCATTTGAGTCGGGCGGGTGTCAGTCTGATCTCGTCTATCTCGCTCCTCCCGTCGGAACGATTGTGAGCATTCTCGAGCGAGGCGCCGAACTTTTCAAAAATGGAAGTATTGTTACCGACGCGGGCAGCACCAAACGCACGATTTGTAACGCGGCTGGATCGCTTCCAAGCTCGGTTCATTTTGTTGGCGGACATCCGATGGCCGGCAGCCACAACACAGGACTCACCCACGCCGATGCCGCTCTGTTCGAGGGTGCGCCTTATGCTTTGGTTCAGGACGAATCGAGACCAGACTCGGCTGATGCGGCGAGGGTGATGGAAGAGGTAGTTGTATCGCTCGGTGCCAGACCAGTCAGAATGTCAGCCGACGAACACGATCGCATAGTTGCGAGAGTCAGCCACACTCCGCAACTGCTGGCTACTTCGCTCGCGCGTTGCGTCTCGAAATCTATGAGCGAGGAAGATTTTCGGCTTGCTGGCAGCGGGTTTGCTGAAATGGTTCGACTTGCGGGCAGCAGATGGAGCGTGTGGGAAGACATCTGCCGGAGCAACGTCGACGAAATAACACTTGCGCTCGACGAGCTAATAAGCGAAATAGAAGAGATGAGGACCAATATCAGCAGCAGGGACTTTGACCGAGTAGGCGAGTCGTTCAAAGATGCGAACCGGTTATCGTCGTCGCTGTCGGGATCAAGCGCCGCAATCAGGCGCTAACTTGCGGTGATAACAGGAGTCCCCGATAATGCTCCTCCTTGAGTCGTTGAAAGTGGGAAGGTAATCGCAGTTATGGCAACCTACGTTATCGGCGATGTACACGGACGTTCAAAACTTCTCGATCAGCTCATCGAGAACGTCCCGTGGGATGTCGCGCAAGATAAGATAGTGTTTCTGGGGGATCTCATCGATCGAGGTTATGACACGCCGGGTGTGGTCGAGCGGGTAATGGATCTTGCCAGTTCGAATCCGAATGTCGTTGTGTTGAGTGGAAATCACGAGCAGATGATGCTCGATTGTCTTGATTACGGCGATCTGCAATGGCTGATCCCTGAGAACGGAGGACTCGCAACACTCTCAGCTTATGGTTTTGAGCTCGATAAGCTGAAGGATGTGTCGGACATCAAGATCCCCGCCGAGCACGTCGAATTCATCAGAAACCTCCCTTTTTTCCACGAAGACGACCAGGCGATCTATGTGCACGCCGGGCTGGTACCTGGCGAACATCCCTCGAACACCGACAGCGATGTGCTGGTGTGGACTCGCGATCTCGATTTCTTCAAAGGCTACAGCGGCAAGCTCTGTTTTTTCGGTCACACACCTACGGCATTTCTTCCTCGCGAGGGCCGTAATCGACGCTGGGGTATCTACATTCACAACGGGTGCGTAGGTATAGACACTAGCGGCGAGGATGGAAGCCCGTTGTCTTGTATTCAAGTCGAGACCTTCACGCTTTATCAGTCATATCCTTCAGGTAACACCGAAGTCGAGCGACTCAAGCATCGCAAGCCTTCCACCACCAGTGCTGTTGTAACTCCCTGACAAACCGAATGAATCGTTCGACCTGTACGCAGAAGCTCTCGCATTGCATTGGTCGAATCTCAAAGTACGCAGCCGCTCTTGCCGCGTTGATAGCTCTTGCCGGTTGTCAGAACAGGCTTTTGCTGGACGAACGTTTCTTCGACACGCGGCTGATAAACTGGACTGTCGTTGACGATCCGGACACTCTGGAAGGCCCGTCGGAATGGCGAGTTGAGACCGACGGCTGGCTTCATCAGCGAAGCAACATTTGGGGTCTTCGAGGCGATTTTATTGGGCGATGGTATGGCACTTATCTAATTGCCGGCGATGCCTTGTGGAAAGACTATACGATGACGGTGACCGCCCGTCCGACCGACGATGACGGCTTTGGCGTCGTATTTCGCTATCAGGATTCGGAACACTTTTATCGGTTGTTATTTATTGAAGATGGTCTCAGCGGCGGCCCATTGACCAGATTGGACAAGCGAGAAGGCCCTGACTACACTGAGCTTTGGTCCGTCGAAAAAGGCTATCGTCCGGGCAGTACCGTCACGGTTTCTGTGTCGGTTGAGGGCGATGTGATAAAAGCGTGGTTGGACTCGCGACAGTTGTTTGAAGTCAGAGATAAAGACTTCAGGCGAGGCAAAGTTGGTTTGTTTTGCTATGCGCAGAGCGGCCAGGCATTCGATGATATTAGGGTTACGGAGAACTAGAGACTCCTAAGGACGGCGAGCGAAAAACAAATCTTTGTTCAGCTGCGAGATTAGGATTACGAACAGGTGAATATGAGCAAAGCGGTGATTGTTAGCGGTGCGAGGACAGCGATCGGGTCGTTTGGCGGAGCTCTGGCAGACGTCAAAGCGACGGAACTGGGCAGAGTTGTAATAGAAAATACACTCAAGCGAGCAGGCATCGACGGTTCGGACGTCGACGAAGTGATAATGGGCAACGTCCTTCAAGCGGGCGTGGGGATGAACCCCGCGCGCCAATCGGCAATCGCCGCCGGAATCCCGGACAGCGTGCCGTCTTTTACCGTCAACAAAGTTTGCGGCTCGGGGTTGAAGGCTGTCGCGTTGGCGGCGCAGGCAATTGTGGCAAGCGACGCCGATGTAATTGTCGCAGGCGGAATGGAATCAATGAGCGGGGCGCCCTATCTGCTGAGAAAGGCGCGCTGGGGCTATCGAATGGGTAATGATGAAATCGCCGATTCGATGCTGAGTGAGGGGCTGTCCTGTGCGCTTGCGCTGTGTCACATGGGAATTACTGCTGAGAATATCGCTTCGGAATTCGTTGTCAGTCGTGAACAGCAGGACGAGTTTGCGGCCGAGAGTCAGCGTCGCGCCGTCGCCGCTATTTCAGCCGGGCGCTTCGAACAAGAGATCGTTCCGGTGATGATTCCGCAGAAGAAAGGTGAACCTGTAGCTTTCAAAGTCGATGAATACCCTCGCGCCGGGACGACGGCTGAAAGCTTGCAGCGCCTGAGAGCGGCCTTCAACAAAGACGGATCGGTAACTGCGGGTAATGCTTCGGGAATCAATGACGGCGCCGCCGCTGTTTTAGTGGTCAGTGAAGAGCGCGCAAAGCTGATGGAACTCGCCCCGATATGCAAGATCGTCTCGTATGCGTCGGCCGGCGTCGCTCCTCGAATCATGGGCATGGGTCCTGTCCCGGCAATAGAACGCGCACTGGAGAAAGCCGATCTTGAGCTAAAAGATATCGATCTGTTCGAGCTGAACGAAGCATTCGCCGCTCAGAGCGTGGCCGTTGTGAACAAACTTGGTCTGGATGGTTCACGGGTCAACGTCAACGGCGGTGCGATCGCGCTTGGACATCCGATTGGCGCCAGCGGCGCGCGCGTCCTGGTGACGCTGATACACGAGATGGCAAAGCGCGACGTCAGACGCGGAATCGCGTCGCTTTGTATCGGAGGTGGCCAGGGAATTGCGATGATCGTCGAAAGATAAGTTGAGAGACTGCTGAGTCGCGAAAGTTAACCGGAGACGAGATGCCACGAAACGATGATTCAAGCACCGGAATTCAGAGCGGCGCGCCGGTGGTTGTCAACTTGCACAGCCCGCGCGAAAAAGTCTGGGGAGTCCTGCGCGAACTGAATACGGCGGGCGTGTTTATTCGCGGAATCGACCTGAACACTTTTGACGACTGGGTGCAAATGATCGTGCGGGGCGAGCGGAATATGGGGTTGACGCACGTGTTTCTCCCGATGTGGCGAGTCGAGCGAGTTGCATTGGATGAAACCGTCGACGAGATACCTTCACTCGCGGCGCAGTTCTATTCGAGGGTCGGGTTGACGGTCAGCGAATACCTCGACATGGATTGATGGTAAGAGCTCTGATTAGACTCAAAGCCGCGGATCGTCACTGTTCCTGAAGATGCTGAAAGATTTCGGGATCCAACTTCGCTGAGCACTGAATATTTGTAAGCTTTATCTCCTGTACGAACTTCCCATCCTGCTTCATCTCTCTGCGCACCGGGAACAACGTGTTTTGGACTACTGCGATGCTGAAGGGCGTGTAGTAATAGTCGATTCGATACTTGGTCGCTGGCTGGCCCTCCACCAATTTTAGCTCGTACTCGCAATGCAGCACACGATATGTTTTTGTGCTCAACCAGTAGCGTGTTTTCTCACCTTCGGCAGTGGTAAGGTCGATCACAAATGTGTCGACGCCAACGACGGTCTCGAGTCCGCCGTATTCCAGCTTTGAACCGTCTTCCTTGTAGCGAAGAAGCGTCATGTATTCGTGAGTCAATTGACCGCGAAAGGCAACATCTGCTCCAGACCGCGGGTTCACGTACTGTCCGTTTTGTGCGGACCAGACGCTGGCGCCGTTGTATCCGATCACATACTTAATCCCGGGGGCGTTTTGATTCTGGCTTTGGCCCGAGTCGGAAGGAGACAAGTTCAGATCGACTCGCAGCAAGTCCAGGGACGATTTGTCTTTTCTTATTGATCGCAAAAGATAATCGCCGTTTAGATCACCCTGATCGGTGGCAAGTCGAATTGTGCCGGTTTCTTGAAATGCCGCACGAGTTATGCCGAGTTGCTTGCGCCCTCCGTAGGCAATGATGGTCAGTTCGATGGCTGCTTCAGCTGGAGAGAGTTTCTTGGCTTCCTCTTGCTTTTTGGCTTTTTCGAGCTCTTTTTCGTTCGGTACTTTACCGTCGTCTTTTTTTTCAGGCTCCTGGCCTACGGGAGGCCTTCTGGTTTGCGGGCGCTGCGCGCGTGTGAGGCATGGGGTCAACAGCAATGCCACAAGACCGATCGCAAGTACGGCGCCGAGCGTCGATGAGTGCAGACCGGTGCTGGGGTAAGATGATCTCAACTTGAGTAACAAGCGTTGCAATCCTCCGTTGATGTTTCGCGTTGATGAGTGGCTCACCAGAGACAGACCAACCAGACCAGCAGTTTAACACAGCGATTGATCGAATCGCACGCTGAGGGGTACGCGCAAATCACACCAATTACAAATACCACCAACTTCAGTTGGTGGTCGTTTAATTTCAACCTACGGACAGCTCCGCGGCATTGTTGCGGGAAATCCCACCAACTGCAGCTCGTGGTATTTCTGACAAGCTAGCCGCAGCGCAGCGCAATCATCGGATCGACTCGCGAGGCTCGGCGGGCCGGCAGGTAGCTCGCAAGTAACGCAACACTGCTCAACAGGAATGGCGTTGTAACGAACGTCGCCAAATCGGTAGTGCTGATTCCGAAAAGAAGGCTTGTCAGCACACGTGTCAGCACAAATGAGCTAATAAGACCGATGGCTATTCCAATGGCAGTCAAACCGAACGCCTGGCGAATAACCAAACGCACAACATCCTTCGGCGGCGCACCCAGCGCAATGCGTATGCCAATCTCGTGAGTTCGTTCGTTCACCGAGTACGCCATCACTCCGTAGATTCCGATTGCCGCGAGCACCGACGCGATTATCGCGAACACTCCGAGCAGAAACATCGAAAATCGTTGACGAGCAAACGAGTCCAGCATCCGTTGATCCATCGTGCTGACATCGAAGACCGGCATCTCGGGATCGATCGTCTGGATCTCGCGGGTTATTGCTGGGATCAGCGGCTCGGGATCCCGGCTGGTTCGCACCAGCACAAACATGCTTCTCCCGACCCGCTGTTCGAATGGAAAGTAGACGGCGATCGGTGGTTCCTTTTCCGTGCTGTACTGCCTGGTGTTCTTGATGACGCCGACTACGGTCCTCCACGTGCTTGAGCCAGCGGTCTGTAAACGCTTGCCGAGCGGATCCTGATTGGGCCAGAACCGCTCCGCCAGCGCTTCATCGACCAGGGCCGTCTCTAGCGAGCCCTTGGTGTCGTGCTCATCGAAGTATCGCCCGGTCAGAAGCGGCAGCCGCATCGTCTTGAAATAGTCGGGGCTGACGATTCGAACATTCGAAATAATCAATTCCTGACCGTTCTTTGGGACATAACCCTCGACGTTGATCGGCTCCCAGGCCAGAGCTACTGTGCTCATCGGTAACGAGTAAGATGTCGAGACCGATTCGACTCCCGGCGCCGCATTCAGTTTTTCAACCATCCGCCGGAAAAAGAGAGTGATGTTTTCGGCCTTCGGGTATTTGATGTTGGGCAATGACAGACGAAGCGACAGGACGTTGTGCGGATCGAATCCTGGATGAGACATCGATATCTTTTGATAACTTCGAATCAACAGACCGGCGCCGATGAGCAACAGCAGCGACAGGGCAACTTCGGATATGACAAGTGCCTTTCGAGTCCGGTGAGTCTCTCGACCCGTCGTGCCGCCGCGGCCTCCGTCCTTTAGCACTTCGTTCAAGTCGACGCGAGATGTGCGGAAGGCCGGCACCAATCCGAACAAGACACCCGTCATAAGAGCGACAACCGTTGTAAAGATCATCACTCGCACGTCGATAGCAACTTCGTTGAGACGCGGGATGTTGTCCGGCGCAAAAGTCTTGAGTGCCTGGATAGTAAGATAAGCGACCACGACTCCTGCGATGCCGCCGATCAATGCGAGCACCATGCTCTCGGTAAGCAGTTGCTTGATCAGACGACCTCGAGTGGCGCCGACAGCCGCTCGAATCGCAATCTCTTTCTGCCGGAACGCCGCGCGGGACAGCAGGAGATTTGCGACATTCGCGCAGGCGATCAGAAGGACAAATCCAACCGCGCCGAACAGTACCTTGAGAGCGAGCGAAATATCACCAACCACCTGTTGCAGCAAGGGCACTACGCTGATTGTCAGACCACCTTCCGCCGGATAGTTCGACGGATATTGCTGCTTCATTCGATCGGCGATGACATCCATCTCAGCTTGTGCCTGCGCGATCGACACGCCCGGTTTGAGTTTGCCAAAGATGTTGAAGTCCTCGTTGCCCCGATTGGAGCGCGCGCTATCGGGCAGCGGCAGCGGAATGATCAGATCGGCGGTTTGAATTCCATTGACCGCCGGCATCACCTCCCTATTCAAAGAGAACTCGCGTGACATAACTCCGACGATCTGAAAATCATTGCCGTTCAGAGCCAGCGTCTTCCCGAGAACTTCCTGGTCACCTCCGAAGTACCTCTGCCAGAACCTGTAGCTGAGCAGAACAACGGTAGCCTTTCCCGGCTGATCTTCTTCAGGCGAGAATAGTCGACCGATGGCAGCGGTGCCGCCGAGAAGAGAGAACATCGAGGATGAAACGCGTGCGCCGTCTACGTGTTCGGGTGTGCCTTGCCCAGTGAGATTAAAGCTGGCGCCGATCGTGATACAGGTTTCGTCGAAGACGGTGTTCTCGGCCTTGATGTCGAGATACTGGCCAGGTGAAAACCAGTCCTGAGGAACGTTGAGGCCGGGAGAGCGACTCCATAGGATGACCAGGCGCTCGGCGTCTTTGAAGCGTAGCGGCTTCAGAAGCAGGGCATTGGTAACGGTAAAGATAGCGCTATTAGCTCCGATGCCTATGGCTAGAGAAAGAACGGCAACCGCAGTGAAGCCAGAATTCCTCAGAAGGGACCTGAGGCCAAGCAAAAGATCTGAACGTAGCGTTTCCATCGAGCTACCTCATCTGGTGCTGCATTGGATTGGCACGGTCTGATAATAGAGGATTGAGGATAGATGATCGAGGATAGAGGATCGGGATGGAAGATAGAAGATGGTGGATGGAAAATGGATGATCGAGTAACGAGGATTACACTTCCTCCATTTATTCAGTCGTCGGTTCTCAATCTTCCATTCTCCATCCTCCATCCTCTAATTCCCTCGTTGTTTAATCGCGAACTTCTGACCAGCGATGGTGAGTTTAGCCTTTCGCGCGGAGAGAGTCGGGTTGCTCGCGACCGTGTAGGTAACCGTTCCGTTTCCGCTGCCGCTTCCGGAGTTGATAGTAATCCAGGTTACGTTAGTGGTCGCGGTCCAGCCACAGCCGGAAGGGCTTGAGACCTGCACCGTCGAGGACCCGCCCGTTGATTGAATGACCGCAGAGCTCGGTGAAATCGCGTACACACACGAGGCCGTAGAACTAACCTCAGTCACCATGATCGTTCTGTCTGCTACCGTCAGAGTCCCGCTCCTCGGGCTTGCGGTCGAATTCGCGGCGACAGCGTAGCTTACATCTCTGGTCCCGGTTCCGGTTGCGCGAGACTGAATTGTGATCCAGCTCGCATTGCTCACAGCGCTCCAGCCGCAGGTGTCACCGGTCGTTATGCTTACCGTACCGAAGCCTCCACTCGGTGGAAACTGAAACGTGAGCGGCGCTACGTCGTAGGTGCACTGCGCGGATGACCCGGAATCGCAGAAGCGTCCTCCGGGCGAGTCGGTGCCTCCGCCAAAGATAACCATTTCGTTTCCGGTCCAAACCGCGGTGTGAAAGTATCTCGCCGCTGGCGCAGCCGCGGTCGGCAACGCTTCCCAAGTGTTGGTCGATGGACTGTATTTCGCGCCTGTGTTGAGGGTGCCGGTTAGATACGCGCCGCCCCAC
>Ga0075425_100003380_pt1 | contig 16225 bp, 11 predicted proteins | sample SoiMethybrSBSTD4_FD_75300 | JGI IMG/M metagenome (GOLD analysis project Ga0075425, IMG submission 75300) | Bulk soil microbial communities from a Populus tree surrounding site in Tennessee, USA - Soil MetaG P. TD hybrid SBSTD4 | ecosystem: Environmental > Terrestrial > Soil > Tree plantation... | reverse complement strand
GGACCTCACCAACCTGCAGAACGAGCCGTTCCTCTTCTACTGCAACTCTCAGGGTCAGCCGGTCACGCAGAACACCGCCGGCAGCTACATCCCGATCGGCTCCTTCAACTACTCGTACACGAAGGGCTCCGGCGCGACGACCAGCTCGCGCGAAGCCGCGCCGCAGACGGTTCGCAAAGTCACCGGCACGCTCACCGCGACCGACCTCGCGTTCTCGAAAGCCGCGGTCGCGAAGGTCGCGCTGCCGGCCGGCACCGCGTCGCGCGCGAGCGGCGCGCCGTCGCACGTGCGCGCGCACATCACCATCCAGCCTCCGTCCGATACGAAGAACATCCGCTTCCATGTCTTCGTCAATCCGCCGGACAACGAGCTGGCGCTCGACGCGAATCATCCGAGCTACGCCGGCACGTTCGAGTTCTTCGGACGGATGCACCACGCCCATCCGATGACCTTCACCGTGCCGCTCGACGACGCGCTGAACGATCAGCGCGCCGCGGGCACGCTGAGGTCGGATCAGCTCAACATCGTCATCGTGCCGCAGTCGCGCGGCGTGGCGCTGCGAGCGATGCCGAAAGCGTCCGTGACGAAGGTCGAGGTCAGCACGTCTTAAAGGTATGCACCGCGTCACGACCACCGCCCTGATTCTCGTTCTCCTGGGATGCACTCACGCCGACGCGGTGGGTGCATCCCGGACAGCTCCCCGCAAAATCGTCACGCTGAGCCTGCCGCGTGCAGCGACCGAAAACGATCTCATCCGCGCCATCGTCACGACCGGATCGCTTCCCGCCGGCATGCGCCTCATCGCGCGCCTTCCGAACGGCGAAGTCATCGGCACGATCGCGCCGTACGGCCCGAATCGCGCCGGTTCGTACACGATCGCCGTCCCCCCGCACGCCGTTCACGACGACAACAAAGTCACGATGCACTTCGAGCTGCGCGACCGCAGCGGCACCGTCCGCGCGCCGGACGACACGGAGCTCGTCAAAGTCGAGCTGCACGTGGTGCCGAAGAAGTAACTGAAGGTTACTTTCTCAGCGCAGCTCTCATCTTCCGCACCGCCTCGGTCTGCGTCTCGCAGTCGAGAAACTCGCGAATGAACGACGGGGCAAGGCCCGGGATCACGACGCTCTCGCCGATCTCGACGTATGAGCTCGCGCGGAGCTCGTACGCCCTGAGCTCCTCTTTCTTCCAGATCCAGACCTCGCGCACGCCGAGGCCGCGATAGACATCCAGCTTGTCGATTCCACCGTGAGTCCAGATCACTTCCACGGCCAGATCCGGCGAGTCCTTCGCTGCGCCGACCGCGTAGCACTCGTCCGGCTCGATCCCGCGCAGCTTCGGAGCGTTGCGCATGGTCATCGACTTGTAGCCCTCGAAGACGAGTCCCTTCTCGTCGGCCCAGGCCTCGAGAAGACGAGCGATCAGTTTTGCGAGCATTTCATGACTTCGCGATGGACTCATGATCTCGAGCTGTCCCTCCAGGTAGGTCACGCGCACTCCGGGGCGGTCGCCGCGGATCGCCAGGAAGGTTTCGAACTGCCACCAGTCGACGCCGTCGAGAATCACCCGCTGGTCGGAATCTTCGACCCGATTCGCAGGGGCGAGGATGGGCGCGGTTGACATGATTCGACTATAGCACCGCGCTTCAGCCGCCCAGGATCGCCCTCATCGCACGACTGGGAAGTGAAACGACTGATAGATCCGCCCGTCCTCGAGCCCCGACCCGAAGTGCCGTGACGCCGAGTGCAGGAACCCGCCGGGGAACATCACCGCGCGGTTGAACACGTTGCCGACGCGGTCGATCTCGATCCAGCGGCTGCGCGTTTTCGAATCGCGATCGAGGATCGCGAGCAACTTCGCGACGGTCGTGCCGAGGCGTTTCGCGTCGGTGGGCGTGGGCGGCTTGACGAGGCCCGTCGCGCGGTGCTGCCAGAGCGAGGTCCCCGCGTCGTACGGCGCGTCGGGCGTGAGGTAGATGAGGAACATCACCCATCGCAGCGGATCGTCGAAGTGAATCCCGACGCGCTCCGCACGATCGCCCTTCGCGTAGCTCGTGAAGAAGACGCCGTTGCACAGCTCGATCTTCGACGCGTCCTCTTCCCACTTCGGAATGCGCACGTGGAACTTGCGCTCGATCCGCTGCCTGATGCCGCGCGGCTGATACGCGAGCGTTCTCCACCCGACCACGCTCTCCGGCTCCGTATACGTCATCGCCAGCGCGCGCTTCCGCACCGCATGCGGGTCAGCATAGAAGTCGTCGACGACCATGATGAATCGCTTCATGACGGAACTATTGTGAGGCCACTCTCGCGGATGACGCGTTTCTCACAATCGCGCGCAACACGGTCGAATGCGCGCGAGACCAGGACCCAGTGTGCACGAGACCAAAACCTGCCTGCGCGAGACCAAAACCAATGGGCGCGAGATAACAAGTGGCATCTCTCGATAGCCGCAACCAACCCGCGCGGGACCAGAAGCAACCTGCGCGAGACCCGAATCAATGGGCGCGAGACCAGCACCAGTGGGCGCGAGGCCCGAACGAATGCGCGAGAGACCAGACCCCGATGTGTGCGAGACCGCCTCGAACCCTTGCCAATCCAGCTCGAACCTGCGCGAATCCAACCTGCACCCGTGCGAGAGCAGCCTCGAACCCTCGCGAATCCAGCTCGTACCCTCGCGAATCCAGCTGGAACCCTTGCGAATCCGGATCGAATGGGTGCGAATCCAACCTGAACGTGCGCGCGACCAGCCTCGAACCCTCGCGAATCCAGCTCGAATGTGTGCAAGACGAGACTGAATGCTCGTGAGACCAGCACCAATGGCGCATCATTAATCAATGCTCCCGCTTCTGGCTCTCCTCGCGGCGATGCCGGCCGGCTATGTCGACGACGTCCGCTGCGGCGAATGCCATCGCAAACAGGCCGACTCCTACGCCTCGGTCGCGATGTCCCACGCGTTCTACCGTCCGCGCGCGGACAACGTCATCGAGGCCCTCGACACGCCGTTCTTCCACGGGAAATCGAATCAGTACTTCGCGATGTCGCGCCGCAACGGCAAGCTGATTTTCAGCCGCTGGCAGCAGACTCCCGACGGCAAGCGCATCAACGTCATCGAGCAGCCGGTCGACTGGATCATCGGCTCCGGCAATCACGCCCGCACGTACATCTACCGCACGCCGTCCGGCGAGTTCTTTCAGCTGCCGATCAACTGGTACACGCAAACCAGGAAGTGGGGCATGGCCCCCGGATACGACCGCCCCGATCACGACGGCCTCGCCCGCCGCGTGCGGCACGAGTGCCTGTTCTGCCACAACGCGTATCCACAGACCGTGGAAGACACGCACGGTTACTGGCGCAATCAGACCTACCCCGCCGCGCTGCCCGAAGGCCTCGGATGCCAGCGCTGCCACGGGCCTGGGGCGAAGCACGCGCAGGATGGAAAGCGCGACTCGATCCTCAATCCCGGCCGCCTCGACGTCGCGCGCCGCAACGACGTCTGCTACGAGTGCCACATGCAGGCATCGGTCGCGCTCCCGAGCATCCGCAGATTCGGACGGGACATCTATTCGTATCGTCCCGGCACGCCGCTCCTCGATTACATGCTCCATCTCGACGTGACGGAAAACGATCGCCCGCGCGGCGAGCGCTTCGAGATCAATCACCATCCCTATCGCCTCGAGCAAAGCCGCTGCTTCATCGAGAGCAGGGGACGTTTGTCGTGCCTCAGTTGTCATGACCCGCACGTGAAGGTCGCGAAGGAGAAACACGCGGCGCACTACCGCGCGGTCTGCATCGGCTGTCACTCCGATCTCGTGCACGAGCCCGCGATCGCCGCGACGGACGACTGCACGACCTGCCACATGCCGCAGCGCCGCACCCAGGACGTCGTGCAGGTGACGATGACCGATCACCGCATCGCAAAACCGACAACGGCGAATCTCACCGCGCCGCTCGAGGAGCGCGAGACGAATCTCGACGGCGTCGACTTCCGCTATCCGAAGCAAAGCTCGGAGCTCTATCGCACCGTCGCCATTCTTCGCGCGGGCGGCGGCACGAGCCGCTCCGCACTGGCGAAGCTCGAATCGCTGAAGCCAGCGGAGATCGAGCCGCTCCTCGATCTCGCGATGGCGCAGCTCACGCAAAAGAAATACGCCGATCTCGAGAAAACGGCATCGACGATCGTCGCCCGCGAGCCGAAAAACGCGCAGGCCCTCGAGTGGCTCGGCATCGCCCGCATCGCCCTCGGCCAAGGTGACGAAGGCATCGCCCTCATCGAGCAGGCCCTCGCCATCGATCCGACCCGCGCCCAAACGCACTACAACCTCGCCCTGCTCCTCGCGCAACGCAAACGCAATGACGAAGCGATCGCGCACCTGAAGGAAGCCACCCGCCTCCGCCCCAACCTCGCCGCCGCCTGGTTCCACCTCGGCGAACTGCAAACCGGCGAGGAAGCGATCGCGTCGTACCGCCGCGCGCTCGCGATCGAGCCGCGATTTACGCGCGCGGCGGAGGCGATCGCGGGGCAATCGCGATAGAGCGCATTTCGGAGCGCCGGCTTCCAGCCGGCCGTTCCGCCAGCGTCTCGCTGGCGCCGGCCGGAGGCCGGCGGACGAGACGGCGGCGCCCGGACTATCGCGACGCTTCCAAGCCCGATTCGGCTGTGGGGACAAGGGTTTTCAGTTAAGCGATCATTGATCCGAGCAGGGGCCGTGATGGAAGCGTCGGCGGCTGACAGTCGAGATCGCACCCACCGCGGCACTGGTTCGTTGCCGATTAGTTCTACTTTGTCATATTGAAGCGTGGCCGTAAGTGACTTAGAATGAGTGGCGAAGATGTCGCACAGCCCACCACAAGAAGACTGAGAGGGTTCGATTCAATGAGCGCAGATCGCCGCACGATGCGGTCAGGCGCTTTCGACGCCGTTCGAACGAGTACGATCCGTTTTTCGTGACGCGAACTCGAGCAAGTGGCCCCCAGGCCCGCGCATACCTGCAGGGACTGATGCAAGCGCGACGGCGGAACATCCTGCAGATCCGAGATGTGGTTCCCGAATCGGACGAGCAGGCGCTGCACCATTTCATTTCGAACTCGAGATGGGATGAACGTGCGGTGCTGAACAAGATCGCGCGAGACGCGAACGAGTTGCTGGGCGGAACGGACGACTCATTTCTGCTGATTGACGAAAGCGGTATTCCGAAGAAAGGGCGGGAGTCGGTCGGCGTTTCGCGGCAATGGTGCGGGAACCTGGGGAAAGTGGATAACTGTCAGACGGCGGTGTTTGCGGCGCTCGGTCGAGGCTCGATGGGGACACTGATCGATACCGCATTGTTTCTGCCCCAGGAGTGGACTCGCGACAAAGCACGAATGAAGAAAGCCGGAGTGCCACGAGACGCTCGAGGCTTCCGGACCAAGCAGGAGCTCGCCGTTGATCTGATCGAGCGAGCGCTGAGCAACGGAGTCCGGTTCTCCTGGGTGGGATTCGATGGCTTTTACGGGAGCAATGGTCAACTGCTGCGAATGCTCGATGGCACGGGTCTGACGTTCATGGCTGACGTGCACTGCAATCAGTACATCTACGCCGTCGATCCGGCGACCGATGAAACGGCGAAGCCGATGCGCGTGGATGAGTGGGTCAAAGAGCAGGGACCGACGCGCTGGAAACGCGTCCTGATGCGAGAAGGAACCAGGGGCCCGATGCATGTCGAGGCTCTACACGGGCGAGTGTGGTGCTATCAGCGTGGAGATGACCGTCTGCACCTGTGGCACCTGATCGTGACGCGTCAACCGAATCGCCTGAAGTTCAGTCTCTCGAATGCCGCTCCGGAAGCGACGATCGAGCGCCTCGCCTACATGCAAGGCCAGAGGTACTTTGTTGAACGCGCACTCCAGGATGCCAAGCAACAGGCCGGGCTTGGAGAATACCAGGTTCGCGGCTGGCGAGGCTGGTATCACCACACGACGCTGGTGATGCTGGCCATGCTCTTCATTACTCAGGAGCGACTGATCGAAGGGGATACGGTCTTCACAGCCGCCGACGTTCAGATGATGCTCGTACATCTGCTACCGAAGCGAAATCGCACAGAAGCCGACATCAGGGACCTCCTCGAACGTCGGTTTAAACGACGCCGTCAGACTCTCGTCTTCGACCCACCTGGAAAGTGACAAAGTAGAATTAGTCATACTGCGGGTAGTCCGTTCACCGGACGATTGATTGCAGAAAAGCAAGAATGTGCGGATCAACAGGCGATGACTGCGCTGGCGAACTCCGGAACGAGGAACATTGTTGTTGAGCGTGAGCCCTGCGGGCCATCGCGTCGGCGTGGCAGACGCTCGGCAGAGTTCCCTGGATCAGAATGCGGTCGAAGCACGAGAGCACGCCCACGATGTCGCTGCGATGCCTTCGATCAGGCTCGACATCGCCCGACGATAGCGCCGACCCGTCAAAACCCGCTGACTTCTTTGGTTTCGGCTGCGCCGGGGCAGGAAACGTCCGGTTTCGCGGCGCTCAATGTCATCGGAGGGAGATTGTCATGCGGAAGCTCGCGTTGCTCGTTGTGCTAGGTGTGTTCGCCGCTTCGGGTCAGGAATTCAAGATGAACTGTAAGCCATCATTTCGCGCGGAATTGGAGTTGTCCGCCGATGCAAACGAGTCGTCCACATTTTCGGCGATACCGAAGATGCAGCCGAGTCAGCGCACGCCGTTCAAAACGGCATCAAAGACAACCCGTGCATTACTGGCGAGACGGTTTGGAGCGGTCTGAGAGCCGGCGATTGTCGCAGCACACCTGCGGTGTGCGAGCCCGAGTAGTGCCGCTCGAAGCTGGTGCGCGAGGTCCAATCTGCGGGCGTGAGCGCGCTTGGGTGTGGCGGCGGCTCACGCCGCCGTCGCACCCTTATGCCGCGGTCTTCCCGCCATGTGCTGCGGCCCGCGCATTTTCAGACAGTTACTTTGCCAAGCTTGCTGAACTGAACGCCAACCGGCGCAGGTTGCAGAATGTACCACCAAAGCCGTTGATGACATCTGTCAGTTTCTTGGACGAGTTGTTAGACGAATGATAGGAAACGTAGATCAGGTCCCAATATGATTGACCCGGGAGTGGCGGTCCCTGCATTACCAGGCTCACGTACACGGAGTGCTGGTACGGGTTGGTGCTTATGCTCGAGTTACGGAACTGAAGGACATCGCCGACTTTGATGCTCGTCGGCGACAGGGTCGCCACCTTCGCGTTGTTGTTGTAGCCTGTGGCGTTGGGGCCCGTTGTCTTAGAACTAGTCGCGTAGTTCCAAAACTTGTCAACCTGCTCCCAGTTCGGCGTCCCCCCTCCGGTTCCGGCCTGCCAGATGGTCGGTACCATCCGGACTTTGTTGGCGATGTTCTGTTTGGAGAGCGTGTCATTGCCGGAAACGTAGCCGCCATACGCTGCCCAGACGCTCTGCGAAACGAAGTTGGTGCAGTCGTTGTTCGTCGCCGTGTAGAACCAAGTTCCTGGCGTACCACTTGAACCAAACCGGCGAGCATATTCGGCGCCGTTACCGCCGTTGTACGAAAAAGTTCCGTTGACGAGCGCGTGAACAGGCGCATTCATCTCCTCAACGGGAACCGGCGTCGACTGCATCTGCTCGCGCAGCACTGCCGCGTCTATAGCGCGCTCATCGACCAGCTGTTGCGCAGCATCACGGCCGCTCAACCCGAGTTTCGTCAGTTCGGCCACATCGGCTTTGAAACGCTGGTAGTCGTCCTCGTCGGCGTCGATGGCCACGATGGACCAGGCACGATTTCTGTTCGTCAGTTCGAATTGGTACACGACGCCATAGACGCTCGAGTCCACGTCGGGTGCCATGGCGTAGTGATAGTCGACGTCGAGCGTTACGGTCGCGCGAGCATCGTTGTCCGTAACGGCGACGTCCGAGAAGCGTGAACGAAGCTGATAGTCTGCCCAACCGCCACTCATCTCCGCGATGTTTGCCTGCCAGCGATCGAAGGCAATGGCGAGCGCGGTGCCCTCCACTTGCGCAACGGTTGCCGGCTGGGTCGACAGGGAGTATGGCCTGGCCATCAGGCGGGAATCGAAACGGTCGTGGAGATACTGAAGGACAGCGGCTCGGATTGCGCGTTCGTCGTTCAGACGGGCACGATCGCGGTTTGGTGGATTCAGGGAGCGTTCGGGGGGCGCCGCAGCGAGCGTATGACTCAGGACGACGCTCATCAGGACGGCGCTGAGGATGGTAGCGAGACGCGATTTAGTCATTTTCATCTGCGGGCCTCCTTCGGGCGCACGTCGTGAAACAGGTTGTGGTGTCAGGAGCATGGACGTGAGAGCCGATATGATTCCGGATCTCTGATTCGCTGCGTGTGGCTGCAATCTACAGCCGGATTCATCGCTTGTCCGTCTCCGCAGGAATCGATATTCCGCAACGTTCGTGATATGTTTCGTGATAAGCAGAGAGATGGAATCCTGGCAGGCGGACTTGATCGATGCGGTGGTGTCCAGTGAGGCCTTTCCCTCCGATAATCCGGAGTTGCACAAGCGCCTCCTCAAACACTTGGCACAGCATTCCGGCGCGGCGGAGCGGGAGTTGCGCAGCACCGAATATCTGCGCCGGCAGTTCTTCCATCGAGACTACAGGGGCTCAATTGGGATGTTTCTGATGCGCCTCGAGTCATCGCTTGACAAGTACTTTCAGAGCGCAGAAGGCAAGCGGCATTTCCGGCGGATCGAGGTGGTGCGCGGGTACGGCGCTTCGACGGAGGACCGCTATTCGATTCGTTTCCCTGTCAACAAATCCGCGCTGGCCCGCCTCTTCTGGCAGCCGTACCTCAACGAACGCTTCAAAACGTACCTAGCCTACGGGCTTCCTTTGTTCATCCGCAGTGTGGATCAAAGGAAATTCACGCGTTTCGCCGAGGTCAATGTCCGCGCCGACGTGCAGGCGGAACATCTGGGAGACCCGCAGGGCGAGGTCTGCTGGCCTTTCGTCGCAGATGGCGACCTGCGAGCTGTCTTCAAGCTTTATCGTTGGCTCCATGAAGAAGGGGTGCGCGTCGATTTCGGGGCCTTTACGGCAGGCGATATTCTGGGATCACTATCCCGGGCCACAGACGACGACGCCGGAGTGATCGCCGTTGGCAGCACCCGCGCCAACGGGATCCTAACCGGTTATCAGAAATTGCCGCTGCGGCTGCGGAGCACGTCGCGAGCGCATCTTCCGTTCCGCCTCAGCCTCTACGAGGTCTTGGAGTACGACGAGCAGGACCAGGTGGTGGGCCGGCACGGAGAGACGCACGGTGAGATCGAGTCGAGCATCCCGGTGGCGATTACGCGACGGCGCGGCGTGAAGCGCAATACCGCGACGCTCATCGCCTCCATTCACGGGCGTGCAGTGCAGCGCGCCGCCGAGATCCTCACGAACGAAGACGAGATCCAGGAACTGTTCAGCGACGAGCGGCTGCAATCGTGGCTGCCGAAGATGCCGACGCATTTTCAGATTCTGCTGCGTGTCATCGTTTCGACGCAGGAAGACATCGCCGGTCCCTTTACCGTGGAGCGGGTGTGGTCGGCCGAGTGATGACCGATTCGGCAGCGAAGAATTGAACGGAACCTTTGCGTCGGGGTATTTTTTGCTGGGCAAACGATGATCTGTAGTCCAAACGAGCACGCCGCGTAGCGGGCTGGAGAGCGCCGCCGGGTTTCGGGCGTGGAGCAACTCGGCGAGGTGCGCGACCATCTGTCCGCGGAACCGACCGGTCAAAGCCGAGGATGCGAGAACGTTCCCTGGACGTGCTCCCGACCGGATCGGAGATCACCAGGCCGGCGGCGATTTCTCCATTCGGCGTCACAGGAGTAGCATTCTGCGGTTTGCAGTTCGGCCGTGCCGGAAGCCCCGCAGCGAGCGCCCCGAACTGCGTCCGCCGCCCCCACCGAGTACCCAATACTCGGGGTCGGGATTTCAGCTTATTGCGTTAGATTCAGCGTAAGTGTGGCGCCCGGAACCAGGCTCCCTTCAGCGCACTTGACGCGTTCAGACGGGCTCGCTGGTGGCGCACAAGCGCGGTACGCGGCCGGAGCGAGATTGGGGATGTTCAGCCATCCGCTCTGTGGCGTTTCACCGTGAGCGCGCGCCCATCCGAGGACGTCGGGCATCATCAGGACGGCGCCGGCCTGAAACAACGTGGGGAACATTCCGGAGCTTTCCGGCAGGTGAAGTCGAATGGTTCCGCCATGTGGCTGCACGTCGAGCAGGAGCGGCTTTCCGTCGAGATCGACGACATAGCTCTGCAGTGTCTTTGCAGGCGCTGCGACGACGATCGTCGCTTTGGACGATGCGACGGGAAACTTCAGTTCAAATCGTCCCTGCTCATCGGACGCCGCGTTGACGCGTACGGCACGTCCGTCGAGAAAGGAATAGCCCGAAATCCGCGCACCAATGACTGGCGCGCCGCGAGATACCGCCTGACCTGTCACAGTGAGAATCTGTTGAAGCGTCAGAACCACGTCGCTGGCCGAGTCGCCCTCTTTCAAATTGATGGTCTTTTCGACGCTCTGCTGGCCGGTGCGGAGATCGCGCGCGTGCAGATGAACGTCTCCCGGCGAAATACCCTGGAATCGAAAACTGCCGTCCGCCCCGGTCGTCGTGCTGACCGGGACCGCACCCGATAGCGCGGAAACTTCCACATTTGCCGCTGAAGAACCGTCTTCACGTAAGACCGTACCTCCGATGTTCGTGAACGGAATGTTCACCAGGAGCTCAGCCGAAGCGACGTGCACCTTCATGACGCCGTGCGATTTCGGTTCCGAGCTGTCGAATTCCAACAACCATTCACCGGCTCGCGGCAGGCTCGTTTCGAAGTGCCCTTCGGCGTCGGTCCTGACAGAAACCGACTCGGAACCGTGCTGTGTGCCAAACCACAACGTCGCAGGAAGAGGCTTTTCTCCGAGGATCACGCGACCGCGCACCGTCGTCATCGAAATCGAAACATTGATGTCGGTAGTCGCAGCTGTGAGTTTTGCTTCGGTGCGGTGGAAGACATTTCCTGCCGAGTCGCTGATTGCGATTCGGTAGAGTCCCGGGCTCTGCCCGTCCGCCTTCGCCCGACCCGTCCTGTCGGTGTACAGAACGAGCGCAGCATCGAACGCAGCGCTGACGTCGCTTTCTCGTCTCAGTTCCACTCGCCAGGGTTTGCCCCGGTCATCCTGCCGCGGCTGGACCAGAACGCGCGCTGTGAGGGGCAGGTCCAGAGAAATCGGTTTTCGTAGAACGGATTCGCGCCCGTCGTGGATCTCGAGCGGAAACGCGCGTGCCGGTGCAAACGGCTTCGCGCTGACTTCGAGCACATACGTTCCGGCGGGCAGTGGCGCGAGTTGCACGCGACCATTCCCGGCAACGCCGGCTTCAGCCACCACTGTCCGGAGGCGATCACCGACGGCGGGGCCTGACTCCACCATGCGATAGAGCCGCGCATGCAGTGCCTCGGACGCCGTGCGCATCGTTTTGGGGTCGATCCAGGCGACCAGCGACGCCCCCTGCTGGCAGGGCAATTCACCGAGATCGTTCATTCCCGTCGATACGTGAATCGTCCGATACACCGGCACACATCCCCCGGAGCGAAAGACCACGTCGATGGCCGTTGCTGGTGCCGCACAAACGGTTCGCCGCGCATCATCCACTGAACAGGCGAGTCGAAGGCCGCCGGGCACCGCTGGCTGCGGCAGCCCCGCTGGAGGCGCGTCTGTCGTGACGGTGACAGCAGCTCCCTCCTGTTTCGACGTTGCCGTGATGGTCCCGACCGCCCAAACGTCCCAGTTCTCGTCTTGAAGCGTCCCCGCGGCCGGGAGGGTCACGACTCGTGGCGCGGCCCAGGAGCTCTCTGATACGAGTTCCAGTGTCCACATGCTCGAGGCGGGCCGTTTCAGCGTCACGTTGTCAGCTGATAGCGGAACCTCTTCCTGCTCTTTTGTCGTAACCGAGATCAGCTTCAACGTGCCTCGGACGAGATGCGGCTCGCTGTTCGTGACGAACCGCACGTGAAGTTCTGCGGGCTCGGCGGCATTTGCTGCTGCCGCGATGCCGATTGCCACACCACATACGAGATATTGAAGGAATCGCATCATCTGGTTTAAGGGGTCACATCTGGAAAACGAACTAAATTCTCCACCACGTAGCCGTTAAGTTCATTTTCCAGATGTGACCCCGTCAAAGGCTCGCGCGCGGCGGACGCGATTGCGGCGAATGCGATAGTCCGGAGCGGCCGGCCGGAGGCCGGCGGAACGGCCGGCTGGAAGCCGGCGCTCCGGGCTATCGCGCTCGCGATCGAGCTGCGATTCGAAGTTTCGGCTGGTGGGGTCACATCTGGAAAACGAACCTGAATCTCCACCCTGTAGCCGTTAAGTTCGTTTTCCAGATGTGACCCCGTCCCTCCGATCCGCGGAGCTGATTACCCGGCCGCCGCGCGTAACCGCTCCGCCAGCTCCTCCGCCGCGGGGCGCATCGCCGGCGACGACGACAGCGCGCGCATCACCACCTCTTCCATCGACTCGCGGATCGAGGGGTTCACGTCGTGCAGCGGCTTTGGTTTGCGGGTGAGGTGCATCTTCACCATCTCGGCCATGTCGGGGCGCTCGGCGTCGGGGAAGGGCATCGCGCCGGTGAGCATCATGTAGAGCATTACACCGATGCTGTAGATGTCCGATCGCGCGTCGTAGGGGCGGCCGAGGAGACGCTCGGGGGCCATGTAGAGCGGGGTGCCGACCAGACCGCCGCGCTTTGTGAGCGGCACCGCGTCCTGCTCGTCGTCCATCAGCTTCGCGATCCCGAAGTCGACGACCTTCACGACCTCGCCGTGCGGCGTGCGGTGCAGAAAGATGTTGTCCGGCTTGATGTCGCGATGAACGATGCCCGCCGAATGCGCGGCCGCGAGCGCGTCGCAAACCGGGGCGATGATCTCGATCGTGCGCGCCGCGGAGAGCACCGGCGTCTCGCGCAGAATCGTTCCGACCGTCGCTCCCTGCAGCAGTTCCATCACCAGATAGGCGATGCCGTTCGACGACACGCTGAAGTCGAGCACGTCGACGGCGTTCGGATGCGCGATGCGGCAGGCCGCGATCCCCTCGCGACGGAATCGCGCCAGCTCACCCGGCGCGTTCGCGGTCGACGGGCGCAGAACCTTCACCGCGACGGCGCGCTGCAGGCCAAGGTGCATGCCGCGGAAGACCGCGCCGAATCCGCCCTCGCCGATCTTCACGTCGAGGCGGTACGTATCGTCGAGCACCGTGCCCGGCAGCGCGTCGGACAGCGCGAGAAACACGCGCTCCGTTTTCTCGTTCGCGCGCATCAGCTCCGCGTTGCGCCGCTGCAGCTCGATGTTGCGCTCGCGCAATTCGCGCTGCAGCCGGAACATCTTCACCTGCGTGCCGACGCGCGCGAGCACTTCCGCCGACTCGAACGGCTTCGTCACGTAGTCGCTGCCGCCGGCCTCGAAGCCCTTCACCTTTTCGCTGACCTCGTCGAGCGCGGAGATGAAGATCACCGGAATCGACGCGAGCCGCGGCAGCGCTTTCAGGCGCCGGCAGACTTCGTAGCCGTTGAGCTCCGGCATCTGGATGTCGAGCAGCACGACTTCCGGCGGATCGGCGGTGATCTCCGTGATCGCGTCGAGGCCGTTCGACGCGACGCGCACGTGATATCCCGCATCCTCCAGGATTCCGCTGAGGAGGATGCGGTTGATCGACGTGTCGTCGACGACGACGACCTGGCCCGCGCTCATCGTCTCCAGGAGAGCTGCAGCCACCACGTCCGGCCGGTGAACTGCACCGTCTGCGGCCCGGTCGGCGTGATGAAGAAATAGCTCACGTCGTCATCGAGTGCGTTCTTGACGCCGCCGCGCAGGTCGAGTCCGCGAAGCACGAGATCCTGCCGCGAGATCGTCAGGTCGAGGGTCTGATAGTTCGGACCCGCGGGGCGATCGGAGATCGTGTTGAGTCGCGCGCCGAGGACGGCGTTCGATGCGGGGCGGAAGAAGAGCGCGACGTTGGCGATCCATCCCGGCGCCGCCGCATCGCGACGGAAGTTCGCCCGCGCATCCTCCGAATTCACGTGCGACACGTTCGCGTCGACTTTCACTTTGTCGGTGAGCTGCTGCGTCCATTCGAGCTCGACGCCGTCGGCCTTCGAGCGTCCCGCCGTGACGAAACCGCCGGGGCGGATCATGTCGCGGATCGTGGAGTGATAGACCGTCGCGCGCCCGACCCGTCCCGTGCCGCGGTACACGTAATTCACCTCGGTCGTCGCGTTGACCTCGAACGGATAGCGCGCGTTCGGGAGCCGCGGCGTGTAGAGCTCGAAGAACGTCGGCGGACGGTAGCCTTCCGCGTATTGCGCCTTCACGATGTGCGTGTCGGTCGCGCGCCAGACGAGAGCCACGCGCGGCGTCACGCGGTCGTCGAGATCGCTGTACGTGTCGTAGCGCGCGCCGAGGGTGAGGCTGACCTTCGGGTGGATGTCGAAGGTGTCCTGCAGCGTGAGACCGGTGATGTTGCGCTCCTTGTCGCGCGCGAGGAGCGTGCGCACGAGCGGGCGTCCCGGCTGCGGCGCCGGCGCGAAGAACGCTTCGTCGATCGTCGACCGCGAACGCTCCACGCTGGCGAGCCACGACTGCCGCGCAAAGCCTTCCCACACGACATCCACGCCGCCTTTCACGAGATCGCCGACGATCGACGCGCTGAACGTGTCGATGTCGTTGTTCAGATACGTCAAGCGCGCCGTCGCGTGCAGCTTCGGAAGAAGATCGCGGCGATAGCGGCCTTCCATCGCCCACGAGCTCTCATCGAAAAACCCGTTCGCCGGTCCGCGCTCCGTCGGATCGAACTCACGCGCCACGAGCTGCGCCGTGAATGACAGTCCGCCCCGCGCGAGACCGAGCACGCCGAAGAAGCGGTCTTCATCCGCTTCCGGAAACGGCGACGGCGCATCCTCGCTCTTGTAGTGCGAGAGGTTGACCGAACCCTTCCATCGATTCTCCGGAGCACCGTCTGCCGACTTCCATCCGATCCGCGCGCCGTAGTTCCACGAGACGTCGGACTCGTAGCGCGCAAACGCGCGCGAGCCTTCGTCGCGCGTGACCACGTTGACGAGACCCATGAACGCGAAGTTGCCGTACACGACGGAGCCGGGGCCGCGGATCACTTCGATGCGGTCGATCTGCTCGACCGGAATCAGCAGCGCCGAAGCATTGATCCCTGCGTCCTCGCGCGAGAGCGGGATGCCGTTGATGAGGACCTGAATGTTGCCGGAGTTGAAGAGGAAGTCGATGCCGCGCACGATCGTCGACGGCGATGAGCGTCCGTCGCGCACCGCCTGAATGCCGGGCACGAGGCCGAGCGCTTCCCACGCCGTGGCGATGCCGAGGGCTTCGAGCTCGTCGCCGTGCAGCACGGTGACGATGCCCGGCACGTAGTCGCTGTTCATGCGCGTCTTCGTCGCCACCTCGGTCTCCTGCTGCAGGATGGACATCAGCTCGGCGAGATCCTTCTCCTCGCCTGGTTGCTGCTGTTGTGCAAGAGCAGGGAGAGAGGTGAGAAGAATGAGCAGCGTCAACTTCCGCATGCGATTCGCTCCTTCACGCCGGTTGTGAGATCGAGATGGACCGCCCGGTCGCGGCCCTGTTCCTTGGCTTCGTACAGCATCCGGTCGGCCGCCTGGAGGGCCGCGGCCGCGGCATCGTCGGATGATGGGACGACCGACACCGATCCGATGCTTACCGACACGTTGCGCCCGCACGCCGAGGCGGCGTGCTCGATGGCGAGCGTGCGGACGGATTCCAGGAGCTTCTCCGCGAGCTCCTGCATCGCGCGACTGTCGGTGTCCGGAAGAATCACGCCGAATTCTTCGCCACCATATCGCGCCGCGAGGTCGCCCGGACGCCGCGTCACGGACGTTAGCGCATTCGCAACAGCGCGCAGACATTCGTCGCCGCGCGCGTGCCCGTACGTGTCGTTGAAAGGTTTGAAGTAGTCGACGTCGAGGATGGCCAGCGACAGCGGCTGCGCCGATCGCGTCGCGCGCTTCCACTCCTGATCGAGCGACTCGTCGAAGCGGCGGCGATTGGGAATGCCGGTCAGCGGATCGATCGAGGCGAGCTTCTCGAGCAGGTCGCGCGAGTGCTTCAGCTCGAGATGGGTCTGCACGCGGGCCTGCACGACCGGCGGACGAATCGGCTTGGTGATGTAGTC
>Ga0075425_100003379_pt1 | contig 16226 bp, 7 predicted proteins | sample SoiMethybrSBSTD4_FD_75300 | JGI IMG/M metagenome (GOLD analysis project Ga0075425, IMG submission 75300) | Bulk soil microbial communities from a Populus tree surrounding site in Tennessee, USA - Soil MetaG P. TD hybrid SBSTD4 | ecosystem: Environmental > Terrestrial > Soil > Tree plantation... | reverse complement strand
ATGTCCGGATCGCCTGAATTCGATCTCCTCAGCGAGCTCACGTTCGAGAAGGCGTCGACGCTCGTCGGAACGAGCGTGTGGATCGACCCCGAGCCCGACCATCGCGTGGAGCTGAAGATCGCGCACGTCGGCAAGGTCATGGAGAGCGAAGCCGCGAAACTGAATCGCAACGCCTTCTCGATCTACTTCCTCGGGCCGAAGTCGTATCTGATCAAGCAGGGCGCGTATCCGACGCGGCACGATGCCTTCGCGGAGCCGTTCTGGCTCTTCATCGTTCCGGTCGAAGAGCAGGAAGGCGCTTACATCTACGAGGCCGTCTTCACCTGATCGGGAGACCAGCGCATCAGGTGGTACACGCCGCTGGTGTCGACGTGCTGAAAACCGAGGCGGTCGTAGAGATGCATCGCGGGATTGTGCGCCTCGACGTGAATCGTGACCGGCAGTCCGGCCTCGCGTCCCTGCTCGAGAATCTCGCGCAGGAGCATCGATCCGATGCCGCTGTTCCGCGTTTCTGACCTCAGGGCGATGTCGACGATGCGGATCTGATCCTTCCAGCGATCGATGATCAGGCGGCCGATCGGCGCGCCGTCCTTCTCGATGATGTTCCAGTCGCAGGTCGGATAGTGCTCGCGGTAGTGCTTGTGCTGGGCCGCGAACTGCCAGTCGAGGAACTGCAGCTTCTGCTCGTCGCCGAACGGGAAGAGCTCCATCTCCTCGCGACGAACGTCGTGATAGAGCAGGCGCTCGAAGTCGTAGTCGTCGTCCGTCGCGGCCCGAAACGTGATCGCGTCGCGGCGAACCGCGACGCGATCAGATTCGGAGGAAGGCGATGTCACGCGCGCTTCGATTCCTTCGGCCGCGCGTAGTCGACGCGAAGCACGAAGTGCTCGAAGCCGGCCGGACGCAGTTCGGAACCGTAACGCTCGTGGAGGGCCCAGCGGCCGCCGGACCGGCGCAGCGTGTACGCTGACCAGTCGGGGGTGCGCTGACCCTCGTAAACCGGGACGACGACGTAGAACCCGCGCGACAGCGCGGTCGAGCCGGCGTCGCCGTGAAGCGACAGCTCGATCGGAAGCGCGCGCGGCTCGACGGACGTCGTCGCGGGACGGGACAGCAGCCCGCGGCGCGACGAAGAGGCGGCCGGTTTGACGACCGGCATCTTCGCGGTCATCGAGAAGCGGATCTTCTGCTCCTCGTCGACCGGCACCGTGAAGCTCACGGGACGCGGACCTTCGGCGCGCCGGCTCGAGACCCACGTGTGGAACGGAACGACGTGACGGCTTTCGCCGCGGCCGATCGCGTAGTGGGTCAGGAAGTCGAGCGCGCGCGGCTCGGCGTTGCTGCCCGAGAGTCCGTATGCCGAAATGCGCGCGTTGTGACGCAGGAAGGCCGCGTCGGCGGAGGCTCGCCGGGCGTCGATGACATTGGCCGTGAAGACGTCGGTGCCAGCCGACTCGATCTCCAGCGGTGCAAAGCCTGCGACCATCAGCTTCGGCGACGCGAAGCCCGCAAACAACTGCGGGCCGACAGCGGCCGTGGCCAGCGCACACGTCGATGTCCTGAGGAACTCGCGCCTACCCATGCCTTTGTGTCGGCTCGTGCTCATGTTGAATCTCCTATGTCTCTCTCTCTCGAACAGGGTCGAAAAATACAGTGCTACGGCCTCGGCGGGAAGACGCCCTGCATCGCGATGCAGAAATTCAGGGTCAGGTACGCCTGCATGTTGTTGTGCGGGAGACCGCCGCCGGCGGGAGGCAGCGTCTGGAACGCCATCACGCCCGGTTTGCCGGTCGTCAGCGTGTAGACGTTGCCGCCGCCGCCCTTGCCGGGCGAGCGCGTCGGCGACGGGATGCGCAGGTCGGCATCGTCGATCGAAACGTTCGCAACGTGGGTATGGAACGGAATCTCGCTCTGGAGCAGCGTCACCGATTCGACGCCGCTCATTTCCCCGAGGTCGCGAAGCGAGAGGCCCTGGCCCTGCCCGGGATGCATCGGGACGTTGCCCTGCATGTCGGGGAGGGCGAAGGTCGATTTGCCATCGCCGCCGTAGGTGGTGCCGAGAAGGGAGAAGAGCGCCGTATTCTGCGAGATCGGCATCAACTGGCCATCGCAGAACGCCCATCCCTTCGGAGCGAAGTTGAAGCCGAACATCCGGATTTCAGCGACAAAAGGATCAGCCATTTCTCACTCCTCAGTTGAAGTTCGGGAAGACGCCAAACATCGAGATGATGAAGTTGACACAGAGGAACGGCTGACAGTTTTCGTGCGGCTGACTGCCACCGGCGGCTCCGATCACGCTGGCGTTCATCGGCGAGCCCGCGACGTCCTCGATGTAGAGCTTCGCACCCTGGCCGTTCGACAGACAGTTGTTGACGGGACTGAGCTGATCGCCCGTGTCCCCCGAGACCGTCCACGGGTGGGTGTGCTGCGGGATCTGCTGGGTCGACAGCGTCACGGACTCGACGCCGGCCATCTCGGCGAGCTGATAGGTCGCCCCATCCGGACCGGTGCCCATGTGCATCGGCACACGGCTCTGAAGGTTCGGAAGAGCGAAGGTCTCCTGACCGTCGCCGCCGTAGGTCGTGCCGATCAGGTTGAAGAGCGTTTCGTTCTCGGAGATTGGCATCAGCTGTCCATCGCAGAACGCCCATCCCGCCGGAGCGAAGTTGCCCGCGAAAATGCGAATTTCACCAATCATTGGCTCTGGCATGTCGTCTCTCCTTTAATTCTGCGACGGGAAGATGCCCTGGAGCGCAACGATGAAGTGCAGCACCAGGAACGGCATCTGGTTCGTGTGTGCCTGACTGCCGCCGACCGACGAGACCGTGGACGGATCCAGGGTCGTGAAGTTCGACGGCGCGTGGTACGCGTTGTTCGTCTGGGCGAGGAACCCGCCCGTGCCGGTCAGCTGATCGGCATTCGAGTCCTGCACATTGAAGGTGTGCAGGTGCGTCGCCAGCTGCTGAATGTTGATGGTGACGGCCGACGACCCGGCGGCTTCGCCGAGCGTGTGGCCGTTCCCCATGTGAATGGGAACCCGTCCCTTCAGATTCGGCAGCGCGAACGTGGTCTGTCCGTTGCCGCCGTACATCGTGCCGAAGAGCGAGAACAGCGCCTGGTTCTGGTTGATGGGGAGGAACTGCCCATCGCAATTCGCCCATCCCCGCGGCGTCCCCTGGAAACTGACGATCTTGATTTCACCCATGAAAGGTTCAGACATCCAAATCCTCCTTCTTCTGTGCGGTCCGTGAGGTTATCTCGTTAAGGCGTCGTGCACGCCGCTCCACCGATGTATCCACCGCCGCCGGTCGACACGGTATTGGCCGCGTTCGCGGTAAGGGCCGTGTTGTTCGCGAGCATGAACAGCTGCACCGCGGCATTGTTGTTGTTCGCGCCGGCGTAACCAGGGAGCCTCACGGTGGTGAGGATACGCTCACGCAGGCGGATGTCGTTGTTGTTCGGCGACGTCGCGCCCGTGCCCGATCCGGCGAGGGAGTTGCCGCTGATGTTGATGCACGAGGTGAAGTTGTCGCCGCCGACGGTGCCGTTGTTCAGATGGACGCCGTTGAAGTTCGTGCTCAGCGTTCCCGGCTGCGTCACGGTATTGCTCGTGACCGAAACCTCGAACGTGACCGCGTTCCCCTGCTGGTCACCCGCCTGGAGAAGGATGCCGTGGTTGTTGTACCAGCGCACGGTGTTGCCGGTGACCGTCACGGAGTGATCGCCACCGCCGTTCGACTCGACGTCGATACCCGACCCCTGCTTCGAGCCGGAGTTCGCAACGGTGGTGACACCGATCTGGTTGGTCTCGATGCGACCGGTCAGCACGCCCCCCGCACCCGTGGAGTTGACGAGAACCGCCGAGCCGAGGGCATCGCGGAAGGTGTTGTTCTTGATCGAGTACGTCAGCGTTCCGGCGCTCGCAACCGCAAAGCCGCCGCCGGCCGAAACGATGGCCGGGTGCGAGTTGGAGACCGCGTTGTTCTCGAACACGAGGTCACCCGTCGAGCCGCTGCCGCCGGTGTACTGGAACACGTCGCCGCGCGCGCCGGTGAAGGTGCAGTTCTGAACCGTCGCGTTGAGCGTCGCCACGCCGGACACCGAAAGCGCGAGGCTGTCGTTGCCCGTCGCCGCGTTGTTCAGACCGAACGTGAAGCTGGTGAACGTGGCGCGATTCAGCGTGCCCGTCGTGTTGAAGATGCGAACGTTGTCGGAGACCGAGTTCGCGACCGACGATCCTGAGAACGTCGCCGAGCCGGTCAGGTTGACGAAGTTGATGCCGGACTCGTTGAGTACAGCGTTGTCTCCGTTGCCGGTGAGCGAGCTGTTCGTGAGCGAGAAGCCCGAGACCGTCGTGCCGGCGATGCCGTTATCGAGGTTGCCGTTGACGGCGACCGTGTCGACGGTGACGTTCGACGCGCTGGCGAGGTTGATGCCGTTGTTCAGCGCACCGGTGACCTCGAGGCCCGCGATGGTCACGTTCGAGACGGCGCTCGCCGTCACGCCGTTGCCGCCCGCGTTGGAGATCTTCGGCTTCGTTCCCGCGGCGAGAAGCACCGTCGGGTTCGGGCCGCCGTTGACGCTGACCGGAACCGTGAGCGCGACGCCCTGGCCGAGGAGACGCTGACCGTTCTTCATCGCGAAGCCGGCGTTCTGATTGAGGACCGTGCCGTCGCCGGTGTAGACGAAGATCGTGTCGTTCGCGACCGACGCCGCCTGAGCAGCGGCGAGCGTCAGGAACGAATCGGTCGAGCGGCCCGAGCCGGCGCCGCCGTTGTTCTTCACGTACCACACGCGACCCTTGAGCGTGATCGTGACCGTACCGTTCGACGACGCGGCGCCGTCGCTGACCGAATAGGTGAAGCTGTCGGTCGCGCTCGGATGTCCGGCCGGCGGAAGGTACGTGAACGTGCCGTCCGCGTTCACCGTGACGACTGCGCCAGCGGTGGAAGAGACGAGCGACGCGGTGAGCGAGCCCGGAGGCGAGTCGATGTCGGTGTCGTTCGACAGCACGGAGCCGGTCACGAAGACGGCCGGAGCCGCGACGGTCTGCGACGCCGCGACCTGCAGCTGCGTGTTGCCGATCGTGTCGTACGCATCGCTGCCCGCGACCGGTGCGTCGTTGACCGGCGTGACGGTGATCGTGAAGGTCACCGTGCCCGACGTGTCGACGCCGCCGTTCGCGATGCCGCCGTTGTCGGACAGCGAGACCGTCACCGTCGCGGTGCCGTTCGCATTCGGCGCCGGCGTGAACATCAGCACGCCGCTCGCGGAGATCGCCGGCTGCGAGCTGAAGAGAGCGTTGTTGTCATTGGCGACGTTGAACGTGAGCGTCTGACCGCCCTCGTTCGGACCGGCGGAGATGCCCGTCGCCCATGCGGCGGAATACGCACCGCTGTCTTCGGCGACCGTGACGTTTCCGCCCGAAGTGAAGGACGGAGCGTCGTTGACGCCGGTGACCGTGATCGTGAACGTCTGCGGTGCCGAGCTCGCGGACGGCGTGCCGTTGTCCTGCGCGGTGATCGTCACCGTCGAGGTACCGAATGCATCCGGCGCGACGGTGAAGGAGAGATCACCGTTCGAGTTCACGACCGGGAAGGAGCTGAAGAGCGACGGGTTCGTCGCGTTGACGATGAACGTCACGGTCTGACCCGACTCGTCCGGCGGACCGGCGGAGATGGCCGTCGCCCAGCCCGGGAAGCTCGCCGCGCCGGAGTCCTCGAGAACCGAGACGTCCGGTCCCTTCGTGAACGACGGCGGATCGTTGACCGCGTTGACGGTGATCGTGAACGACTGCGGAGTCGAGGTGTCGACGCCGCCGTTCGCGTTGCCGCCGTCGTCGCTCAGCGTGACGGTCACGTTCGCGAGGCCGTTCGCATTGGCGGCGAGCGTGAAGGTCAGCACGCCGGAGGGCGAGATCGACGGCTGCACGGTGAAGAGTGAGGTGTTGTCATTCGAGACGTTGAACGTGAGCGTCTGACCGCCCTCGTTCGGACCCGCGCTGATCGCGGTGGCCCACGTCGCGGAGTACGCGCCGCTGTCTTCGTTGACGGTGACGTTGCCGCCGCCCGTGAACGACGGAGCGTCGTTGACCGGCGTGACGTTGATCGTGAACGTCTGCGGCGCGGACGAAGCCGGCGGGACGCCGTCGTCGGTCGCGGTGACGGTGACCGTCGCGCTACCGAACGCGTTCGCCGCGACGGTGAAGGTCAGCACGCCGGAGGACGAGATCGCCGGCTGCGCGCTGAAGAGTGCGTTGTTGTTGTTCGTGACGCCGAACGTCACGGTCTGGCCGCTCTCGTCGGCCGGGCCGGCGGAGATCGAGCTCGCCCAGGCCGCGGAGTACGCGGCGCTGTCTTCGAGCACGGTCACGTCGCCGCCGCCCGTGAAGCTCGGCGCGTCGTTGACCGCGGTGACCGTGATCGTGAACGTCTGCGACGCGGAGGTATCGACGCCGCCGTTCAGGACGCCGCCGTTGTCCTGCGCGTAGATCGTCACCGTCGCGGTGCCGTTCGCATTCGCAGCCGGCGTGTACGTCAGCGTGCCGCTCGGCGAGACCGCCGGCTGCGCGCTGAAGAGCGCGTTGTTGTCGTTCGAAGTGAAGAACGTGACCGTCTGTCCGCTCTCATTCGGACCGGGGCTGATCGCCGTCGCCCAGCCGCTCACCGTCTGCGCTCCCGAATCCTCGGCCACCGTCTGATCCGCACCCTTCGTGAACGACGGAGGGTCGTTCACCGGCGTGACGGTGATGGTCGAAGTCTGCGACGCGGAGGTGTTGCTGTTCGGCGGAACGTTCGAGCCGCTGTCCTGCGCGACGACGGTGATCGTCGCGGAGCCGTACGCATTCGGCGCGGCGGTGTACGTCAGCGTACCGGTCGAAGAGACGGCCGGCTGAACGCTGAAGAGCGCGTTGTTGTCGTTCGTGACGATGAACGTGACGGTCTGCGTCGACGTCTCGTCGACGGTCGGACCGGCGGAGATCGAGGTCGCCCAGTTCGGGTAGCTCTGCGCACCCGCATCTTCGAGCGAGGTGACGCTCGGACCGGCCTGGAAGGACGGCGGATCGTTGACCGGCACGACGGTGATCGTCGCGGTGCCGTTGTCGGTGCCGCCGTTGCCGTCGCTCGCCTGGAAGACGAACGAGTCGCTGCCGTTGAAGTTCGCGCTCGGCGAGTACTGAACGGTGGAGGTCGTGCAGTTCACGAACGTGACCGCGCCGACCGAGCCGTTCGACGGACCGGAGACGACCGAGAACGTCAGGCAGTCGCCGTCGGCATCGGAGCCGGTCATCGTGACCGTGACGCTCGTGTCTTCGTTGGTCGTCGCCGTCGCGTCGTTCGCGACAGGCGGTGTGTTGCAGGTGACGAGCACGACACCCGCGGGCAGCGAGGGTGCGGCCGGCGAGCAGGCGCCGATGGTGATCACCGGGAACACGCCGGTCGGCGAGCCGTTCACGGGGAACGAGCTGCCTGTCGTCGTCACGCTGCCGCATGCGGTGAGCGTGATCGTTCCCTGATCGGCGGGCGCGAGTCCGGATGCGGAGCCGGTCGGGCGAACGTCGCCCACACCGTTCGTCCAGACCACGTTGCCGGAGTAGGAGCGAACGGCGATCGAGCCGCCGCCGCGCGCGTTGTTGTTCGTCGACGTATCGCCGAACGAGCGAATGACCGCAGTGTCGAGATTGACGTTGCCTTTTGCTGCGATCTCGACCGGACCGCCGGAGTCGCCGGAGGACGAGCGACCGTCATCAATGACGTTGCCGGACGCGTTGACCGCATCCTCGGTCGAGACGACGTGCACGAAGCCGCCGACGCTCTTCGAATCGTTCACGCCCGCGATTGCGGTGAGCGGAAACAACGAGCTCGAGGCCGCCGCGGGTCCGAGGACGTCGATCGTCTCGCGAGCGAAAAGCTCGAGGGTGTGATTGACAGCGGTGCCTGTCGGCGCATCCGCGCGCACGCGGCCGAGACGGCCGAGCGTCGCGCCGGTCACGCCGAGGTCGCGCGCGTCGACGACGAGATCCTTGCCGGATCGAATCGAGACTTTCGCGGTGGCATCCTTGCGAGCGAGTGCGGCGACGAGGCCTTTGACCTGAATGCCGCAGCCGTCGATCGTGACCGGACCGGCGCCGTTGGTCTCGCCCTGCGAAACGATGTTCGCATTCGATCCAACGACGACCGCCGGCTCGGCGAAGGTCGAGCTGGTGATGTGAATCTCACCGCCGCTCTGATTGTTCGTGCCGCCGTCGAGCGCCGCGCCGGTGAGACGCGTCGCGAGAATCGTGCGGCTCGGACCGGAGAGCACGTTGCCGTCGATCGACACGGTGCCCTGCGCAGTGACGTTGATCGATCCGCCCGCCGCGTTCGCGGAGCCGGCATCGATCGTCGTGCCGGAGGCGAGGCTCACGTTCCGGCCCGCGGTGGCGGTGATGTTGCCGCCCATCGCACCGGACGAGCTCCTCGAGGAGCTCGAAACGAGCGCGCTGCCGCTGAGGACGACGTCGCGCCCCGCGCTCAGCGTGATCGCGCCGCCCGTGCCGCCGCCGCTGCGGTTCTCGGCGAAGAGCGAACCGCTGACGACGATGTCGCCGCTCGCGTTGAACGCCATCGAGCAGGCGCTGGTGGTCGTGTCGTCGTTGCAGTTGACGGTGCCGGTGATGATCAGGTCGCCGTCGCTGACGGTGAAGACGCCGTTGGCGACGCCGTCATGATCGGAGCTCGATCCATCGAGCGCCGCAAACGAGTTGGTTCCTGAAATCGTCACGTTGTGTGCCAGCACAACGGACGGCACCAGGAGGATGAGAAAAGACAACAGAAGCCGAGCCGACAGGGATCGCATTCTAAAGCTCCCTCCAGGAAGTGGACTGACTCAGTTTTACCGATGCGGTCGGAGAACGAAATCAGAATCAAAGTGACCAGCCTCGCGGCCAGTGCGAGGCGGAGTTCCGGATTACCTGTTTTTCTCTCTCGGGGAGAATGTTTGGACTGCAGACAATTTAGCGTCTGCGCGGGGAACAAGCAAGAGCCGTGATTCATCATCAGCGACGAATGACACGCGCGAGCGTGATTCCCGACACGAATTCGCGGATGAAAAACAAAACGGGCGGCCTTGCGGCCGCCCGTTTTCTACTGCTCGTGGACTCGTTGAACTACGGCGTCACGCAGATCGCGCTGCCCGGCGTGTTGACGAAGCCGCCGCCGCCCGTTCCGACGGTGTTCGACGCCGCTCCGTTGCCCGCCGTGCCGGTGTTCTGACCTCGGATGAAGGTCGCCACCGCCGCGTTGTCGTTGTTCGCGCCGAGGTAACCCGGCAGCTGCACTGTGGTGATGATGCGCTGACGCAGACGGAACTCCTGGTTGTTCGGATTCGTCACGCCCTTGCCGCCACCCGTCCAGTTGTTGCCGGAGAGATGCAGGCAGGTCGTGAAGTCGTCGCCCGGCGCCGGCGGTCCCGACGTCGCACCGTTGTTCAGATGGAAGCCGTTGAAGTCGGTGTTGATCGTGCCCGGCGTGTTGATGGTGTTGTTGGTCACCTTCATGCGGATGTTCGCGGTCTTGCCCTGATCGTCGACGAACCCGAGCAGGATGCCGTGGTTGTTGTACTGGCGGACGCGGTTGTTGTTGATCGTTGCGAAGTGATCGCCGCCGCCGTTCGACTCGATGTCGATGCCCGACGCCGAGGTCGAGCCGGAGTTGTTCACCGCCGTCACGCCGATGTCGTTGTTGTCGATCGTGCCCGACACCACGCCCTGCTGCGTGCCCGGTGACGCGTCGCCGCTGGAGTTGACCATCAGCGCGTTACCGACCGCGTCGCGGAAGGAGTTGCCGGTGATCGAGTAGGTCATCGTGCCGGTGCCGACGAAGGTCGTACCGCCGCCCGCCGCAACGATCGACGGATGGTTGTTCGAGATCGCGTTGCCGGTGACGATCACGTCCATCGTCGAGCCGGTGAGGTTGTTGGCGTTGATGAGATCGCCCTTCGCGCCGGTGAGCAGGGAGTTCTGAACCGTCCAGTTCACGATGGCCGTGCCGCTGCTCTCGACGTTGATGCTGTCGTTGCCGCTGGCGGTGTCGTTCGAAGCGACCTGGCACTTGTCGATGACGAGGCGGTTGAGGGTGCCGTTGGTGTTCACCACGCGGATCGAGTCTTCCAGCGCGCCGCTGATGCTGACGTTCGCGATCGACGCCGAGGAGAAGAGACCGGTGAAGTAGATCCCGCCGTCGTCGGTGGCGTTGTTGTTGCCGCTCGTGCCGTCGATCAGCGAGCTCTGGAGCGTGAAGCCGGTGACGTTGTTGCCGCGAACCGCCCAGTTGTTGTTCGTCGTCAGACGCACGCGCGTGAACGACGGGCTGTTCGTGTTGTCGAGATAGATGGCCGTGCCGCCGGTGCCGCCATCGGCGCCCTGCGTGTTCTGGATCTGACCGCCCGTGCAGTCGGCTGTCGCCGGAGCCTGCGACTGGATGCGCGCCGGCGGTCCGGCGTTCGCCGCGGTGTCGCCGCCGCAGAAGCCCGCCGTGTTGCCGGTGACCTGCAGCGCCGCGGTGGAGCCGGTGTTCTGCAGGAAGACGCCGTTCGCGCCGCCGTTCTGGTTGATCGATTCGAACACGAGACCGCCGGTGCCGATGGTCACGTTCTGCACGAGGAGTCCGGTGCCGTTGCCGGCCGCGCTGGAGTTGTTGTTGCCGATCGTGTTCGCCGCGCCGGCGTTCTTCGTGATGACCAGCGTGCCGCCGACCGTCGCGTTGATGCCCGCGCCGGTGGTGCGCGTGATCACGAGGCCGCCGTTGGAGAACGTCAGCGTGACGAAGTTGTTCGGCGAGGCCGTGCCGGTCCAGGTGACGCCGGTGTTCGCGCCGATGCTGAGCGACTTGCTCGCGCCGCTGAAGGTGACGCTGCTCGGGCTGCCGGCCGTGCCGGTCGTCGTCGCCATCAGGATGCCATTGCTGGTGCTGGTGACGTTGCCGGTGAAGCTGATGGCCGTGCCGTTGCCGCAGTTCTGGATCGACACCGGACGGCTCGCCGTGGACCGGATCGTGCCGTTGTAGGTGATGTTCGTCGCGACGCTGCCGTTGTTGACGTCGAAGGCGATGCCGGTCGCGCCTGTGGTCGCGCCGATCGACGTGCTGCTGTTGAAGGTGAGCGCACCGATCGAGCCGCCGGTGATGTCGACGCCCGAGTCGCCGTTGTCCAGGGTCAGCGTGCCGCTGAAGTTCACAGCCTTGTCGACGTCGTTGATCCGAACACCCGTCGACGTCGCGCCGGTGGAGCTCGTGCTGAGCGTGCCGGTGTTGAACGTGATCGGGTTGGCGGTAGCCGCGATGGTGTCGAGATCGACGAGGCGGCCGTTGGCCGTCCCGTTCTTCGTCAGGTTGCCGCTGTAGGTGAAGGTCGTTGGGCTGCTGCCGTTGATCACCAGGCAGGCGGTGTTCGCGCCGACCAGGCCGTTCGTCACGGTGGTGTTGCTGTTGAAGGAGAAGTTGCCCGACGAGCCATTATTAATGTTGATGCCCGAGCCGGCGGTAAAGCCGTTCAGCGCGCCGCTGACGGTGTAGGTGCCGTCGGCGTCGTTGAACTGCATGCCGGTGCCCTGCGATGCGGTGAGATTGCCGCCGAAGGTGATGTTGCCCGTGTTCGTGGTGGTGATGTCGACCATCGGAGCGGCGTTGCCGGTCTGGCTGATGGTGCCGTTCCAGACGATCGTGGCGGTGCCGCCGGCGACGTTGAAGACCGTATTCGCCGCGCCGGCGTCGTTGAGCGCGCCGCCGCTGACGGTGAAGTTGCCGGTCACGCCGCTGAGCAGCACGACGGTCTGGTTTCCGCCGCCGGCGCAGGTCACGCTGGTGAACGTGCCGGTCACCGCGCCCGTCGTGAGCTGCATCGCCGACTGGGCCGCCGCAAGCGTGACGCCCGAAACGCTCAGTGCGCCGAACGTCGTGCCGCCGATGCCGATGGTGCACGTGTTGAGGAAGGTCACGCTACTCAACGTCGTCGTGAGCGATCCCGAGGCCGAGATGTTCACCGCCGCCGCGGTCGTGGCCTGCAGCGTGCCGCCGTTGACAGTGATCCCGCCCGCGACGTTATTGATGAGGATCGCGTTCGCGCCGCCGTTGCCGCTCACGCTTCCGAAGGTCAGCGACGCGGCGGTGATGGTGGACAGATCGAGCGCCGCGAATCCGGTTGCACTCAGGTTGGTGTCATTGACGACCGGGCTCGCGAACGTGCCGGCCTGCGCGTCGTTCATGGCCACCACCGTGGTGGTGGTGATGTTCACGCCGCGCACCGCGGTGCTGGCGTTCAGCGAAACCGTCTGCTGAATCGTCGGACGCGGCTGATTGATGGCCGGACGCGCGGCGAGCGTGCCCGGTGAAACGCTGGCCGGGTTGATCGAGAAGACGGCGTCGAAGTCGGCGAAGCCGGTCGTGACGCCCTGGCCGATCAGCCAGCCCTGGGAGTTGAGCGGGACCGCGGTGTTGTACGTACCGTTGTCCATGATGAAGATCTTGCGATTCGTGTTCGCCCCGATCTGCGCGACCGCCGTTGCGAGCGTGCAGGGCGCGGGCTGCGAGCAGGTCGTACCGGCGCCCGCGGTCGTGACGAAGTAGATCGCCGGACCGTTGACGTTCAGCGTGACCGTCACCGGCGTCGTGCTGCACGTGCCCGGTCCCGGATTGCCGTTGTCGCAGACGTTGTACTGGAACGAGGCCGTGCTGCCCGCGCTGGCCGGCGTCGCCGTGAAGCTGAAGCTGCCGTTCGCGTTGAGCGTGACCGTTCCGTTGGTGACCGTGCCCGGCGTGGTGTCGACCGTGACGGTCGTTCCCGCCTCGACGTCGGTGCCGCCGAGCGTTGCCGCCGGGAAGCTGACCGTCATGCCGGCCTGCACGGTGAACGGACCGACCGCGTTCGGCGTCGGCTTGTCGTTGACCGATGTGACGCTGACGTTCTTCGATGCGGTGTTGCTCAGGTTGTTCACGCCGGCGCCGTCGTTGACCTGGAAGTTGATGACGCGCGTCGTCGTGTTCGGATCCTGCGAGGTGTTGTTGTACGTCACCGCGCGCAGCATGGTCTGGTAGTTCGCCACCGTGGTCACGCCGCTGATGGTCAGCGTCGGCGCAACGTAGTTCGCGGTCGCGCCGCCGAGAAGCGTCGGCGCGGCGAGAACTTCCACGCCGGCGTTCTGCAGGTTGGAGATCGTGATCGTCGCGCTGGAGAGGTTCGCGCTGTCGACGTCCGTGACCGTGAGACCGCCGTCGATCGCGACCGCGCCACCATCCTCGGTGAACGCCGTCGTGCCGCCGGTGGTCGTGACGACCGGCGCGTCGTTGACGCCGGTGACGGTCACGTTCTTGTTCGCGGCCGCGCTGTTGTTCGTACCGTCGTTCGCGACGAACGCGATCACGCGCGTCGTCGTGTTCGGACCCTGCGAGGTGTTGTTGTAGGTGACCGCGGCGAGCATCGTCTGGTAGTTGGCCAGCGACGTCACGCCGGTGATCGTCAGCGTCGGCGCGATGTAGTTCGCGGTCGCACCGCCGAGAAGCGTCGGCGCGGCGAGGACTTCCTGGCCGGCGTCGAGCAGGTTCGTGATCGTGACCGTCGCACTCGCGATGGTCGCCGAGTCGACGTCGGTGACTGTCACTCCACTGTCGATCGTGACCGCACCGCCGTCTTCAGTGAATGACGTGTTGCCGCCGGTGGTCGTGACGATCGGTGCGTCGTTCGTCGCGGCGACGGAGACCGACTTGTTCGCGACATTCGACGGATCGGTGCCGTCGGTCACCTGGAACGCGACCGTACGGGTCGTCGTGTTCGGCGTGTTCGAGGCGTTGTTGTACGTGACCGCGCGGAGCATGGTCTGGTAGTTCGCGACCGTGGTCGAGCCGCTGATGGTGAGCGTGGGCGCAACGTAATTAGCGGTGGCGCCGCCGAGCAGCGTCGGCGCGTTCAGCGTTTCGAGACCGGCGTCCTGCAGGTTCGTGATCGTGATCGTCGCCTGGGTGAGGTTCGCGCTGTCCGCGTCCGTCACCGTCAGCGCACCGTCGACCGCAACCGCACCGCCGTCCTCGACGAATGCAGTCGTGCCGCCGGAGGTCGTGACGACCGGCGCGGAGTTCACGCTGGTCACCGAGACCGACTTCGACGCGATGTTGCTCAGATTGTTCACGCCCGCGCCGTCGTTGACGCGGAAGTTGATCGTGCGCGTCGTCGTGTTCGGATTGTTCGACGCGTTGTTGTAAGTGACCGCGGCGAGCATCGCCTGGTAGTTCGCAACCGACGTCACGCCGCTGATGGTCAGCGTCGGAGCGATGTAGTTCGCCGTCGCGCCGCCGAGCAGCGTCGGCGCGGCCAGCGTTTCCTGACCGGCGTCGAGCAGGTTCGAGATCGTGATGGTGGCCGAGGCCATCGTCGGGGAATCAACGTCGCTGACGGTAACGCCGCTGTCGACCACGACCGCGCCCGCGCCTTCCGTGAAGGACGTCGTGCCGCCGCTGGTCGCGATGACCGGCGCGTCATTCGTCGGAGTGACGCTGACGGTCTTCGACGCGACGTTGCTCAGATTGTTCGAGCCCTGGCCGTCATCGACCTGGAAGTTGATCACGCGATTGGTGGTGTTCGGCGTGTTCGATGCGTTGAAGTACGTGACCGCACGCAGCATCGACTGGTAGTTCGCGAGCGTCGTCGTGCCGCTGATGGTCAGCGTCGGTGCGACGTAGTTCGCGGTCGCGCCGCCGAGCAGCGTCGGCGCGTTCAGCGTCTCGAGACCGGCGTCGAGCAGGTTCGAGATCGTGACCGTCGCGCTGGCGATCGTCGCCGTATCCGGATCGGTGACCGTCAGGCCGCCGTCGATCGCGACCGCGGCGCCGTCCTCGACGAACGCCGTCGTGCCGCCCGTCGTCGTGACGACCGGCTGCGAGTTGACGCTCGTGATCGAGACCGACTTCGCCGCGACGTTGCTGTTCGCCGCGCCGTCGTTGACCTGGAAGTTGATCGTGCGCGTCGTCGGGTTCGGCGCGTTGGAGGCGTTGTTGTAAGTGACCGCGGCGAGCATCGCCTGGTAGTTGGCGATCGACGTCGTGCCGCTGATGGTCAGCGTCGGTGCGACGTAGTTCGCGGTCGCGCCGCCGAGCAGCGTCGGCGCTGCCAGCGTTTCCTGACCGGCGTCGAGCAGGTTGGAGATGGTGACCGTCGCCGAAGCGATCGTCGCCGAGTCGACGTCGGTGACCGTGACGCCGCTGTCGATCGTCACCGCACCCGCTGCCTCGGTGAACGACGTCGTGCCGCCGCTGGTCGTGACGACCGGCGCATCGTTCGTCGCGGCAACCGAAACGGTCTTGTTCGCGACGTTCGAGAGATTGTTCACGCCGCCGCCGTCATTGACCTGGAAGTTGAGGACGCGGTTCGTCGTGTTCGGATTGTTCGAGGTGTTGTTGTAGGTGACCGCGCGCAGCATCGTCTGATACTCCGCGACCGTCGCGGAACCGCTGATGGTCAGCGTCGGCGCGGCGTAGTTCGCGGTCGCGCTGCCGAGCAGCGTCGGCGCGTTGAGGACTTCCTGACCGGCGTCGAGCAGGTTGGAGATCGTCACCGTCGCCGAGGAGAGCGTCGCGGAGTCGATATCGGTGACGGTCAAAGCGCCGTCGACCGCGACCGCGCCCGCGTCTTCGACGAAGGCCGTCGTGCCGCCGCTGGTCGTGACGACCGGCGCATCGTTGACCGGCGTGATCGAGACGGTCTTGTTCGCCGCCGCGCTGTTCGTCGTGCCGTCGTTGGCTACGAACGCGATCACACGGTTCGTGGTGTTCGGATTGTTCGACGTGTTGTTGTAGGTGACCGCCGCGAGCATTGCCTGGTAGTTGGCGAGCGTCGTCGTGCCGCTGATGGTCAGGGTCGGTGCCACGTAGTTCGCGACCGCGCCGCCGAGCAGCGTCGGAGCGGCGAGCACTTCCTGACCCGCGTCGAGCAGGTTCGTGATCGTGACCGTCGCGCTGGCGATGGTCGCGTTGTCGACGTCGGTCACGGTGACGCCGCTGTCGACGACGACCGCGCCGCCATCCTCGGTGAACGCAGTCGTGCCGCCCGTCGTCGTGACGACCGGCGCGTCATTCGTCGCGGCGACCGAAACGGTCTTGCTGGCGACGTTCGAGAGATTGTTCACGCCCGCGCCGTCGTCCACCTGGAAGTTGAGGACGCGGTTCGTCGTGGTCGGATTGTTCGAGGTGTTGTTGTAGGTG
>Ga0075425_100003378_pt1 | contig 16227 bp, 12 predicted proteins | sample SoiMethybrSBSTD4_FD_75300 | JGI IMG/M metagenome (GOLD analysis project Ga0075425, IMG submission 75300) | Bulk soil microbial communities from a Populus tree surrounding site in Tennessee, USA - Soil MetaG P. TD hybrid SBSTD4 | ecosystem: Environmental > Terrestrial > Soil > Tree plantation... | reverse complement strand
TGCTGCATACCCAGGGCTCGCGGACTCGCCCTGGGCTACACTCTGTCGCCCGCGAGTACGCGGGCTTTTGTGCTTCCGTGCTGCATACCCAGGGCTCGCGGACACGCCCTGGGCTACACTCTGTCGCCCGCGAGTACGCGGGCTTTTGTGCTTCCGTGCTGCATACCCAGGGCTCGCGGACTCGCCCTGGGCTACACTCTGTCGCCCGCGAGTACGCGGGCTTTTGTGCTTCTGTGCTGCATACTTAGGGCTCGCGGACTCGCCCTGGGCTACACGCTATCGCATCCTATGTTAAAATTTATTGGTTGAATCGCAGGGAAAATCGATAACCCAGGTGATCACATGTACTGTAATAAGTGCGGTCAGACGCTTCCCGATGGGAGTCGTTTTTGTAACAGCTGCGGCTCACAAACAGTAGCAGCCGAGCCTCCCGCAAGCTCAGTGGCGACTTACGTTGACGAGCACCCGGTTTTCACGCTCAGGCCTACTTTGCTGTTCGTGTTGATTCGCTACATCATCGCTGCGGTTATTACGTTAGCTACAGCCGCGTTGATGGGAGTCCTGAGTTCGCGTTCCGGCGTGAGCGGGCAGATTGCCTTTCTGGTTATCGTGGTGGTCGCGCTGCTCGTTTTTGCCAACCCGATCTACAAACACATCCTGCGAAAGCGTGAAGTTTATAGTCTGACCAATCACAAGCTGGAGATGCGCTACGGGATCATTGCGAAGACCGTGCGCAACATACCGCTTCGCAACATACAGGACGTGACTGTCAGCGCATCGGTTTGGCAACGATTCATGAACCTTGGAAATATCGAGATCGACAGCGCCTCTGAAACAGGAAAAATTATTCTAGCCGATATCCATCATCCCGAGCGCTACGCGAACCAGATACTCGCCGAGCTGCGCAGACGGAACTAAAAACTGGCGCTCGGGTTCTAATTTATGGTGAAACAAAAGCAAAACTTGCCATTACAAAAAAAGCGAATCGCAGCTTCGATGTTTTTCGCTTTGATTCTCCTATTTGGGCCCCCTATCGGATCGGAGAGCGTATTCGGTTCCGACAATCCGACTGCGGACAAACCTGCTGAGACGGCAATCGCTGTTGCACCTGCTGCGTTGCCGGTGCGGTTATTGCCCGCGACCCTTGCGAACTTTTCTGCGACTACCGAAGCGAAAGAATACCAACGAGAGAATCTCAAAGCGTTGGTAGGCGACTCTGCCCGCGTCTTTCAGGAATATCGGGTCCTATCAGCGGCATCGCGGGACTACGACCGAATCAAAGTTGAGCTGTTTCAAACGCAGGATCAATTTGGAGCGTTTGGGCTTTTTACTTTTATCGCCAGCGCGGATCGAGGCGATACCCCGGGGGACCCCGGCTGGAGCCTGGCTCGAGTCGACGGAGATGTTGTCTTCTGGAAAGGAAACGTGTTTGCAAGGCTCCGAGATGCGAGTCAGAAAAGTTCGCGCGTCAACATCGCAACAAAAGAGTCGTTAGCCCGAGCCCTGGCTCCGATGATTACTGCGCCGAACCCTGGCGTGAAGTCCCCGCCGCTGATGGATAGCCTGCCGGCAGCATCGCTTGTTCCAGGCACGCAGCGTTATTTCCTCGGTCCGGAGTCATTGAGTTCGGTGATCAAGCGAGCGGGCGAAATGTTCCAGTTTGTAGGTCAGACCGAAGCGGTGACAGCGATCTACTCAAAGGATCAACCCGCAAGCGCACCGCTTGCCGGCGTAACTGAAAAATCTGTCGACAACAAGAAAGCCGATGCGGACTCGATTTCGGCTCCACAGATGAAGCTCGTCATTGTCGAATATCACACGCCCGAATTTGCGACCGACGAGATGTCTCGAATCACCGATTTTGTCGGCTCGCTGCCGGAAGCCGAACAGAAGGAGATTGTTTTCAAGCGCGCTGGGAACTACGTCGTCGCGGCGACCGGTGTCACGGATCGCGAGTTTGCAGAAGGGCTGATCAACTCGATTCAATATCCATACACGGTCAAGTGGTTGCGCAATCCGCTGTGGCCGGTAAATGATCCGTTTCGCACTCAAAAAGCAGCGCAGATGCTGCTGTCGACGTTCGGACTGCTAGGATTGATCTTGATGACGGTGCTGATCGTCGGTACGGTTTTCGGCGCGACGGTGTTCTTGAAGCGACGCAAGCAGCAAAGGGAAGTATTCTCGGATGCCGGCGGGATGCTTCGTCTGGATATCGAGCCGTTTGTTCTCGCGTTGCCACCCAAAAGAAGCGAGGAGTAAACATGCTGTGTGAAGCGCGAAACGTGATGCGCGATTGATGAGCGATTTGCCTGGGTAAAGATCGCGAGTCGATAATCACGCATCACGTTTCCCGCATCACGCAGCATTTGCTTAAGCTACAACTTTGCATGCCTAACACAGTTCTGATAGTGGACGATGAAGAGGGGATCAGGCGCTCGCTGGCTGGAGTGCTCGAGGATGAGGGTATGTCCGTCGAGACCGTGGGCTCCGGCGAGGAATGCCTTGCGATCTTCGAGCGGCAGTTTTTCAGTTGTGTGTTGCTCGATGTTTGGCTGCCCGGCATGGATGGCATCGAGACTCTCGAACGGCTGAAGGCAAGTTATCCCGACATCGCGGTCATTATGATCAGCGGTCACGGAAGCATTGAGACCGCGGTTCGCGCTACTCGGCTTGGCGCTCTCGACTTCATCGAAAAACCTCTGCAGATCGATCGCACCGTGCTGGCGGTTCGAAACGCCCTCAGACAGCGGCAGCTCGAAGCCGACAACCTTCGATTGCGAGAGCAGCTCGACGTTGACAACGCGATGATCGGTGAGAGCGTTCCTATTCGAGCGCTTCGCCAGCAAATCGCGGTCGCCGCGCCGACCAACGGGCGAATCCTGATCTATGGTGAGTCGGGTACCGGCAAAGAGCTTGCGGCGCGAGCAATACACCAACACTCACAACGGGCCTCATTTCCGTTTGTCGAGCTGAATTGCGCGGCGATTCCCGAGGAGTTGATCGAGTCCGAATTGTTTGGCCACACAAAAGGCGCCTTCACCGGAGCGACTCAAGCGAAGCGTGGCAAGTTCGAGCAAGCGGACGGCGGAACACTTCTGCTGGACGAAGTCGGCGATATGAGCCTGAAGGTCCAATCCAAGGTGTTGCGGGTGCTCGAGGAACAACGCTTCGAGCCGCTTGGATCGAACACTCCGCTGCAGGTCGACGTTCGAATAATCGCCGCGACCAACAAGCGTCTCGATGAAGAGATCGAGCGAGGAGCATTTCGTCCCGACCTGTTTTATCGGCTGAACGTCATACCGTTTGAGGTGCCGCCGCTGCGCGAGCGCCGCGAAGACATTCCGCTACTCGCTGATTATTTCAATATCAAATACTCGAACGAGTATAATCGACCGCCGAAGACATTCACCGATGAAGCGCGGGAGCGGCTCGCGGAGTACAACTGGCCGGGAAATGTGCGTGAGCTTCGTAACACAATCGAGCGGGTTGTGATTATGAACTCCAGAGATCGGATTGACTCCGACGATCTGCCGGCTCTGGGAACGCCCGATGGAGTCGAGATGCCGTCGCGATATAATTTTACTTCTTATCGCGAGGGCCGCGAGGTGTATGAACGCAACTACATTCTTCGCAAGCTAAACGAGTGCGATGGAAACGTGACGCGCACTGCCGAGGCGCTGGGCATTGACCGGTCTCATCTTTACCGCCGGATGAAAGCGCTTGGGATTGCAGACAAACGTACGACGGGCGGAATAGCAATCGTAGACAAAGAAGCTCTGAAGAAGAGTTCGTGACGATCGCGTTCTGAGTGAATCGATTCAGACCCACTCTCCCTCTAGCGCAAGATTCCAGGATCTCCCGGCAGGAGATCCCTATCTCATGATGGCCCAACGCCATGGCTGTGATATCGAAAATGGATTTGACCGAAGAAAACACTAAGGCCCGCGATGAGATCGCTACCAGCAGGTCCTATCGTTTTTATTACGGTTGGATCATTGTGCTGGTGTCATTCGTGGTGATGACGTTCGCCGCGCCCCTGCTCGCTTCCTTTTCAATCTTTTATGTTGCTCTTTACAAGGATCTAGGATGGAGCCGTGGGAGCACCGCCATCGCCCTCGCCATTTTTCTGCTTGTGACCGGTATTGCCGGACCGGTCGTCGGCGGGCTGTTCGACAAATTCAATCCGCGTTGGATGATGGTACTGGGGACAGTGACCACGGCAGTCGCGCTTTTGTGGCTCGGTGTTATGACGAACCTGTGGGAGTTTTATATTGCGTACGGTGTCCTCGCGTCGGCCGGGTCGTCATTCATACACATTGTGCCGTTCGCGGCCATAATTTCCAATTGGTTTGTTCGATATCGTGGTCTCGCGTTGGGGATTGTCACTGGCGGTATGGGTCTCGGCCAGGTTGTTATTCCGGTTCTCCAGCAGTCGATCGATCAGTTCGGGTGGCGAGGGACGTATCGCCTGGTCGCACTCATGTTTTTCGTAATTCCGACTGCACTGATCATATTTTTCCTTCATCGCCGCCCGGAGGATCGAGGAATTTCGCTCGAAGAAGAAGGGCTGCTTCGAACGCGGTCCAAAGGATCCTCGGACACAGTTGGGCAATCAATCAATGACGTAAGAAGCGATGAGCCAAAACATGAAGTGCGCATTGTCGACGAGGAGTGGGCCCGGCGAGAGTGGACTACTCGGGAAGCGATCCGAACGTCGAGATTTTGGACGCTCCTTCTGCTGATAACCTTATTTGGCACCGGTTACATGATGATTAACGTGCAGATGGTGGCCTATCTCGGTGATAAAGGTTACAGCTCGATTTTGGCGGCATCGGCGGTAGGCTTGCAGGGCTTTGTTTATATTTTCGGAAGGATCTTTGGCGGAGCGCTGTCGGACAGAATTGGCCGAGAAAAGACGGTCACGGTTAGTGCGGTTATCTTCATTCTGTTTTTGGTGACCCTGTACATCGCGGGATTTGTTTCGAGTCCAATTCTTGTGTATTCCTCGGTCGTGCTTTACGGGATGGGCGGGGCGATGCCGCTTCCGGCTCTGATCGCCGCGGCCGGAGATATTTTTCAAGGGAAACACTTCGGCGCAATAATCGGATTGCTGTTGTTGGGCGGCTATATTGGGGGAGCTGTCGGCGCGTGGCTTGGAGGCTATCTATTCGATCACCTGCACTCGTACGACTGGCACTTCATTTTGGCGATCGGGGTTACGGTCGCTTCGTCGGCATTGATCTGGAAAGCTCGGCCAAGCAAAGTAAGAGTCATCCGAGCGGTATCAGTTGGTTGATAACCATGGACAACGCGTTACAAGAGATTGAAGAACTCATCGAAAGGTTTTTTCTCGACTTTCAATCGGTGAATTTTGACGGGTACCGGCGATTCTTTGCGCAACCGAATTTGATTTTAATAATGCCGGGCCTGGGAGTGCTTCGAGGGCTCGATTCGTATCTCGAGTACGAGTCGCGCTCATCGAAGCTCAACAGCCGTCGCGTAGAATGGGTTGACAGACAAGTTGATATGTTCGACACGATCGCCAGGGCGATGGGACTGATAACGATGTCTTTCTCAGACGGAACGAATGAGAGGCAAATACGCGAGAACGTTACCTTTCTTTTGCGACGCGATGAGAGCGGACAATGGAGATGTTTTCATCTGCAGGCGACGATTGTGAACTGATTTGAACTTTTAATGTTGAATTGAAATATCGAGTCCGCTACGCGCTCAACGAGCTGCTATTGAGTCCTCGTGAAACTAAATGCGGCCGACTGGAAACCGTCGGAGTTTCGAACTACAACCGAGACCTGCTGGCCAACTGTGATGCTCTTAGCCGTTTTGTTACCGATGAGTCTTCGACCGGCAAGGGATTCATCATAGCGCGTCGGTTGTCCGACATCGTTGACAATGATCAACGAGCCCACATCAAAACCTTCACCAGACACGACCAGGTTCTTTCCCGAGATCACTACGTTTGAAATCCGCGGAACCGAAGTAAGCCGCATCACAAATGCATCAAAGCCACCTTGAGCGCCGATTTGCGACCGTGCCGATGGAAGCGGTCGAAACTTGCCGGTCGTCCCCGCTATACAAAATTTCCCAGAAGGACTTACCGCGATTCCCGAGCCGGTTCCCGGATCCGACCCGCCGGCATACGTTGAAAAGCTGAGCGTTGAACCGCTGGAACTCAGTGTTGTTGTGAAGATCGCTGAATCGAAGAGACCAGTCGGTTTATTGGTCTGAAACGCATCCCTCGTTGGAAAGCGATCTGAAAATGTACTACCGGTCACATAAACATTTGAAATTCCATCCACTCCGATAGCAGCAATCACATCCTGTGAGCGAGTGCCTAGATACGTCGAATAGACTAAACTCGAACCGCTCGAATTCACCTTCGTTACAAAACCGTCGGTGTCGAAATCTACCCCGGCAAAAACATGTGACGGATTGAAGGGATCAATCTCAACGACGTTGATCGCCTGAGCGACGAGATCGGTTGTTGTCCAGGTTTGACCGCCGTCAACGCTTTTCAAGAGTGCGCCGCCGCCTGACGGGCCAAGCGCAGTCGCATAGACGATCGATGAATTCTTGGGATCGACCCTCAACGCGGTTATCGATAACCCAAGACTCGCGATTGCCGAAAAACTGATTCCTGCATCGGTTGTCTTAAATACGTGACCGTCCGGGTCGCTCAGATAGAGAGTGGAGCTGTCGTTAGGATCGATCGCCAGAGTATTGAAGCTGTGAAATTCGTCGTAAGGGATCCGCCAGGTCGTACCTCCGTCAGTGCTCCGGTACAAGTCACCATCAACCGCAAAAATGTTGGCTCCGTTTTTGGTGTCCAATACAACCGACCGTGGCGTAAACAGATTTAAGTCTCTGCGGACAGGATTCCAGGTGATCCCGGCATTGGTACTCTTGAAAAAATGAGGCGTGATCAGAACGTCGCCAAGGGCTCCGCCACGCGAGAGCACATAAAGGGTGGAAGAATCATCGGGATCGATCAGAATCTGCGAAGGACCAAAAGGCGCACTAAAAGGGGCACCGGGAGGGAACCCCATGAACGTCCACGAGCTTCCCCCGTTAGTGCTCTTGAAGAGTTCGGTATAAATCACCGAAGAATTCTTCGGATCCACTGCGATCCCCCAAACAAATGGATAGGGAAACCCAGCTATGCCGGGATTATCCCAGGTCTCGCCGCCGTCGGTGCTTGTAAGAAGCCCGGATCCGGAAAATCTGGCGTTGAGACCGGCGAATACTCTGAGAGGATTCGAAGGATCGACCGCCACCGCGGTCACCGAAGAGTTTGGAAGGCCGGTTATCGACCTGAACATTCCTCCGCCGTCGTGTGTTTGATACAGGACGCTGCCGCCGAGTCGAGTTTGAAGAGCACTCGACGTTGTTGGGAAATCGTCGGAGTCTGTCAGTCCGGTGACATAGGCATTTCCTTCGGCGTCGACACTAACGGAGTTCGCAAGTTCTTTTCCCCGTCCTCCTAATCGTTTCGCATAGACGAACTTCTTCCCTGACGGATTGAGCTTTACGAGAAATGCCCCAAGCAACGCGTCGCTGTCTCCCGACACGCCGGTCAGATCCGTTGAACACGTGCCACCGGCGACGTAGGCGCTTCCCGTCGAATCGATCGCGATTCCATAAGCTTCATCGGCGTTGCTGCCTCCGATGAAGGTCGAATATATGAGTTGAGTTCCCGATGGATCAAGCTTTGTGACAAACGCATCTTCTTGCCTTGGTAAGGGGAAGAACGTCGAGCAATCGCAACACGCCGCTGAACCTTTGTTGAATTGGGCTTGAGCCGGTCTCTTTAGCGGAAATTGACTTGAGTAAGTATAGCCGGCGACATACGCGTGTCCGGTGTCATCGATCGCGATTCCTCGTCCTACATTTGGGAAGGGGACTTGCTCGGAAACTAAAGAACCGCCCAGGTAAGTCGAGTATGAAAGACCGTTTCCGGCTGGAGTCAGCTTGGTTACAAAGGCGTCGCCGCCCGCGCTCGAAGCTCTTTGAAAAGCGCCGGCGGTTGTCGGGAAGTCGCGCGACAGCGTGTACCCGGTGACGTAGGCGCTGCCCGCTGAATCAACGGCGATGGCGTGAGCACCGTCCGATGATGTGCCTCCAAGATATGTCGAATAAACAAGAGCGGTGCCCTGAGGATTCAACTTAGCGACGAAAACGTCTGAATGACCTACCGATACTCCGACGCTCAGGCTGCTTTGAAAAGCATTAATCGTCGGGAAATCAGTTGAGGTGGTGATACCGGTTACGTAGGCATTTCCAAAACCATCCATCGCGACTGCGTTCGCTGTGTCGTTCCCGCCGCCGCCGATCGAAGTCGAGTAGGCAAACACCGGATCGATAACCAGCGTCTGTGTGCGGTCGTAGTCGCCAATTTCGAATCCAACTTCGTTGTGTTCGCGGATTACATAGCCGCCGGCGACTGGGTGAACCGTTCCATTTGTTTGTTGATAGATAAACGGTTTGCGCTGGCGGAATTCGCCGAGGGAGCTTTTGATGAGCAGATCGCCAGATCCGTCGAGTGTAATGCCTCGTTCGTCTTGAAACTTCACACCGATTGTCTTGAAATCGGCTCCTGGAGCCACTATGAAGTCATATTCCAGCTCGCGCTGATTGCCGTAAAAGATGGCGTCTACCCCCTCGCAAATGCTTTCGTATTTGATTCGGAAGTAGACGCGTACGTTAGTTCGCCAATGTTTCGGATTGCCTCCAGTGAGATAGTTACTTCGCCAGGGCAATTCGTCTAAGCCAATTATATGTTTTGCGCGGTTTTGCCGCGCGAATGTTATTTGCAGAATGGGGTGAGACACGGGACAAGAAAGCTGATTGGGTTCAGTTGACGACGCGGGAGCCGAACTCCCCACCGCCGCCCCGGTCACAGTGAGGAAGATGTTGTGACCGGGGCTTCGCGACATAAACTTTATGTTGGGATCGGCCTGCCCATCGTTGGCTTCGAACCCGAGGGGGAGGCTTTTGTAAGCATCGGAAATCTGTTTCGCGCGGCCCTGATTCGTCGTCCAGACCGCGGGTAACGCGTCCGTCGAACGAAAGTTTGAAAGCGTATTGAGAGATTTAATGTGGGCGCTTGTGTGAAACGACGAAAGGTTGATCGAGAGGATTGCGAAGAATGCGAATCCAACGGTCGCCGAATTGGCATTACAATTGGGGCTCACGACACCTGCTCCACGATCGAGTGTTACGCGGGATTCTCCTCGAGTTCGAAGTCTATGCGACAGGTATGCCAGTGGTGAGTCGATCGAGGATCGGATCTACAACTCTCGCGAATGCTTTGCGTTGAGTGCGATTATGGGTCTGCCAGGTTTCTCGTGATGTTGTAATTGGGAACCTGAGTTTCCGGCAACAAAGTAGCGTGTGATGGAAAGCCAATATACAGATCGCAATTCAAAAAACTGAATTCGGTACAAGGGTAGGGAGGTTTGGGAGGGAAAAAGGACAAAGACACGAAGATGGAGGAGGCGAAAAGCTATCTTCGTGTCTTTGTGTTAAGTGCGCTCACTCGCACTAATTGAGCAGTAGGTCGAAACATACAGCTGAATTCTGATGTAGGGCATGTTGTCTGTAAGGGCGTTTTTGATCACGCTCCGTCTATTCACTGCGAAATGTCACGCTGCCGCTGATTCCCGAGACCGAGATAGGCGAGCCACCGGCTCCCACCTTTCCAGCAAATTGGGAATGGCCAACCTTGTTGATGGTCACGTTAGGGGCTGCGGCGTTGACATCGCCGTTTATTCCGCTCACGTGGAGGTCGGCGTTCAGATCACCAGCAACTTTGATATCAACCTTGCCGCTGATCCCGCTGACTCGAATGCCTTTGTCGCTCAGACGCGGGATCGATATCGAAAGCACTCCGCTGATGCCCGAGATGTCAGAAAAGCCAAGCGCCTGGGCAACATCGACACGACCGCTGATCCCGCTCATCCGCAACGAGCCGTCTATTTCGCCGATCTTAACCGGGCCGGCGATCGCGTTAAGTTTCAAGTCAATGTTTCTCGGAAGCCGAAGCGTCACCTGCTGTTTTGATCGGATGTTTTGGCATTCGTCGGTGCGCATCTGTTTATGACGCATAATCAAACTGTTTGGAGTGTGGTCGATGGCCACGGTGTAACAATCGAGGTCTTTGCGAGTCTCACCCATCCGGACGATGTGCACCTCAGCGGTGCTGCCGTTGGTTGTCTCGATCTCGACTGGCCCGGCTATTACCGACAGCTCGACGTCCGCTCCAGGCGCGAGCTGGTAAGTTTGATTGATTTCCTCGCGTTCGGCGTAGTCTCGATCGTCTTTGTAATATTTCTGACCAGTCGCGCTCGAGAGCGGCGCAACCATCAGCGTCGCGATCGTTATGATCAATGTGCACATCAATCGATTTCGCATTGTCTTCACCTCCTGGTTGTTGCGTTAAGCGATGTTCGAACTACGCGGCTTTGGATCTCTCGGATACCACCTGACCGTCGAACAGATGAATCATTCGGTCGGCATAGTTCGCGTAGCGCGGATCGTGCGTGACCATGCAGATGGTCGAGCCGGCGCTGTGCAATTCTCCCAACAGTTCCATGACCGATTCGCCGTGCGCCGAATCGAGATTGCCGGTAGGTTCATCCGCGAGCACTATCAACGGATCGCCGGCCACTGCTCGAGCTACGGCGATTCGTTGCTGCTGTCCGCCTGACAACTGACTTGGCAAGTGGCGCTCGCGATGCGCCATCCCAACTCGCTCGAGGGCTTCGCGGACGCGCTCGCGTCGTTCTGCCGCTTTTACTCCACGATATGTAAGCGGGAGCTCGACGTTTTCGAATACTGTCAGATCGCCGATCAAGTTGAAGCTCTGAAACACAAAGCCGACTTCGCGATTGCGGATCGTGGCTCTCTCGGGCGGCGTGAGATCGGAGACCGATTTGCCAGAGAGCACGTAGTCTCCGTCGGTCGGAGTGTCCAGCAGACCAAGGATCGCCAGCAGCGACGACTTGCCGCAACCCGATGGACCGGCTATCGACACAAACTCTCCTCTATCTATCTCCAAATGAATACCCGTTAATGCATGTGTCTCCACTTCATCGGTAAGAAAAACTTTCGTTACGCCATCCATTCGTAGAAGTGGTTGGTCGAGTCTTTTCATAAACTTCTCCTAATTACGCAGGACGATGCGCGACAGTGACAGAACGGGTTCGCGGGTTAGTGCGGCTACAGCCGAAAAGGTTTCAATAAATTGGAGTCGAGCGAGTCACAGTCGATACGTAAGCAATAAAGTTTCTTACTTGGAAAGGACCTCTTTGAAGAACTCCAGAGCGCGCTCATCGCCAGTCTGTCCGAGCCAGAACATCGCTTGTTTGCGAACTGCCGGTTTTGGGTGCGTTCGAGCGATCTTGATAAGCAACGGTACGGCTTCATCCTTCGGTCGCTGGCTTAGCGCAAACACTGCCTGTTTCTGCACCTCGGTATCGTCGTCTGATTTGTCGATTACGTTACCGAGCACTTCAAGACTTCGCTGTCCTGCTTTCTGACCAATCCAGAACAAAGCTTGCTTTCTAAGTTCGCGATCGCTGTCACTTTCGGCGACTCTGATGAGAAAGTCTGTTCCCGGTCCATCGTTGCGTCGCGCTCCAGTCTCCGAATCGGTACCGGTTATCGAGGCGGCAAAAATTATCTGCTTCTTAACCTCTCGATTGGTGACACCCGAATAAAGCGATTCGAGGGAACTCATGGCGTCGGCTTCTTTGCTGATGCCGATGGAAAATGCGGCCTCTTTGCGGACGGACACGCTCTCTTGTTCATTTCGCACCAGGTCGACGAGGAACGCGTTGTGACCCGGAACCTGACCCAGCCAGAACACCGCGGTTGACCGGACGCGATCTACTTTGGAGTTGCGCACAAAGTCTTCCAGCATTCCGCCGACTCGCGGATCGTCGTGCAGTCCAATTGCAACCACGGCGTGTTTCTGGGCTTCCGCAGTCACGTTCGACTCGACCAAACCTTTTAGATAAGAGAGGCTCTCTTCGTTTGTCGCGCGACCCATCCAATAAACCGGATAGCCGCTGTATTCGTGATGGCGATCAAGATTGTAGATCTCGACTCGAGCAATGGCCCCGTCGGTGGCTTCGTGCAGGACAAAAACACCCACATTGCGAGTCTCGATTTTGGATCCCATCGAAATGGAGGCGCCGTTAACGATGGTTGTGTTTCCGTCGTTATGCCATTCAGCGTCAACGGCGATACCGGGTCTGACCTCGAAGGCGTAGGCGGTCCAGAAGCGAGATTGCTTTGCGCGGCCCTGTCTGATTGCCTGATCGAGCTTCGTCCGGAGGTTTGGCCCATCGGTCTGGATAAAACTGTCGCGTTGAGCGAGCGAACTCGCAGAAATCAGAAGCATCGCCGCAACCAGCACTGCAAACTTGTACGTCGTCTTGATCATCTTGACTCCTTTTTCACGTCGAAGAAAAATCCTTTGGGCTCGGTTGTTAGCGCGAGCGCCGCGTTCACGTTCGCGTGATTATTTCAGGATTATCTCTTCGAGGAATTTCTTCGCCTCTGGATCACTGCTTTGTCCGAGCCAGAATACTGCCTCTTTACGCATCTGAACCGATGGATCCTGTTTCCCGATTTGCATCAGTTTTTGAAGACAGGCTTTCTTTCCGGTTTGGGCCATGGAAAAGATGAGTTTCTTTTTGACTTCATCGGTCCGCTCGGAATCGTACAGTTGGATCAACAGATCGCACGCGGCGTCTCCGCCGGTTTGGCCAAGCCAGAATATCGCTTCGCTTCGAACTGCTGGATTGTCACCATTGCGAGCGATATCCATCAGCTTCTGCTTTGCCCGTTGGTTGTTCATCTGAGACAAAGAGAAGATGACCTTCTTGCGGATCTCGACATTGGTGTCTGCGTCGAAGATCCTCATGAGCTCATCGGCGCTTTGCTCATCGCCTTTTTGTCCAATCCAAAAAATTGCTTCAAGGCGGACCGCGGGTTCGGAACCGGATCTTGCAATCTCGATCAGCTTGCTGCGCGCCGCTGCAGTGTCGCGTTGTGACAACGCGAACAGAACTCGTTTCTTGATCTGAGTATCGCTGTCAGAGTTAAAAATTCCGATCAATTCATTGTCGATGTTGTCTCCCTTGCGCTGGCTCAGCCAGAAGATCGCTTCCTCTCTGACCCGTTTCGAACTCGCGCTCCGAGCCAGTTCGCTCAACACCGCTCCAGCGCGTGGGCTTGAGTGTTGTGACAGCGCGAACACCGCCGCTTTGTTGGCTTCGTCATCGTTAGATTTGGACGCGAGTTCTTTGAGCAGGTCCACTACGCTTTCGTCATTCGTCTGACCTACCCAAAAGATTGCGGTCTTTTTGAGGTGTGGATCAGGGTTACTTCGGATGATGTCTTTCAACAGGGCGAGACCGGCGGCGCTGTGATTCTGACCGATAAGGCTTATAGCCGCTTCCTTCAGCCGTTTCGAGGCCTTTGCGTCCTGCTTGAGAAAATCGGCGGCGATCTCCGCGCCTCTCTCGGGGTTGCTTTGAAACAGGCTTTGAAGCGCTACGATCTTTGTCTCATCGTCATACTTATTAATCTGAGCGGGGCTCGGCTGGGTTCCAGTTGTCGAGTCCATTTCGACCAGCATCGTATTCGCGTCGTCTCTCCATTTGGACTTTGGGTAATCGTTAATGAGTCGCTCCAGCGATCGCCGGGCGTCCTGAAAGCGCTCCTGTTTCTTGAGCGAAAAGGCAAGCCAATAAAGCGCGGCATCCGTGTCCTTGCCCTTCGGATACTTCCTGACGTATTCGCGAAATTTGTCGGCAGCTTTGTTCCAGGATTCGTCGCTAATCAAATCCCGGCCTTCGCGGAAAATCGTCGCTTCGGCATCGGAGCCGCCCGACGTTTGAACAAAACGATTTAGCTTTTCTAATTCCTGAGAATAACGTGCAGCCTTGCTGTCTGTCGGATGTGTCAGAAGACCGGCCACGCTTAACGAGATGATTCCGAACGCAATCAAACGCGGATAGCGACCCCGGAATCGATCATATATTTTATGAAGACGAATCATCGTTTTCTCCTGTCAAAATCCCGACAACTTTCACTCCGTTGCGACAACGGCATCCTCAACGGCAAGGATAAAATCTACCTGATCGCTGAACTGTCGGGCGTGAGGCGTTAAATTCAGAATACTTCGCTCAACATCGGCGCCGAATAAACCTGCAGCGCTGAAACGATTTCTTTCTTGTGCATCCGTTCCTTGATCGCACGCACTTCATTGTTCGAAGGCTTGTCGGGCAGATTGGCTATGTCCAACAAGAAAGGCTCGAGGCTTCCGAGCAATTCTTCCGCCGGCATATTTCGTTTTGCTTCGGCGTCGCGTCGCAGCAGGATATTTTTCGAGAGCAACCCTCGCGACTGTCGCTTTTCATACGCGAGATCCGGATCGGCTTGATTGCCGGAGTCGCGAGTGTTTCTAAACGATCGCAGCAAGATCTGAGCTTGCTCGATATGCCGAGCAGTTTCGGGATCTATAAACGGATTAGCGAGCGGCATACGAAGAGCGACCTCGCTGGACTCTACGATCGGTTCGGCCTCTTGCGTTTCCGGCTTGGCGCTGCGATGGAGACGCCGAGGAGACTTGTATGCGACGTTTGAATCGGCTGCCGGCGCTTCGTGCGATTTGTTTGGCGTCACGATGTCTGATGGCGGCATGGGCTGTGGCGACTCGGGACTCGGTTGTTCGCGATTCGCCTGCCTCTCAGTTGGGGTCACTGGTTTGGTTTGAAGTTTCAACAACCAGAAACCGGCGAGCGCAACAAGGACCGCCGCGGCGACAGCTGCGTACTTGATCCATCCGGTGCGCCGCACTGTCAGCTGTGATTCAAGAGCCGAGCTTACCGGCTGAACCTGGTATCGATATTTCGCGAGCGCTTGTTCAAGCTGCTCGACTTCCGGATCGGGTTCACCGGATCGATCCCACAGATAATCGTCGTTCATGATTGCTCCTCCAGATGCAGCTTTTCGCGGAGCAGTTTCATACCGCGGTGCAGATTGACTCGAACGGAGGCCGGCGTGAGACCGGTGCGATTGGCGATCTCGGGACCAGTCATTCCTTCGACCAATCTGAGAACCAGGGTTTCGCGATACGCTTCGGGCAGCCCACAGATCACCTCGAGGACATTCGCGGCATCCCGGTCTGATTCGACCCGTTCGTGGCTTGCGAGGTCTTCGGTCAGTTCCTGAGTCTCACGTTTGCGTCGATGAAAATCCATGGCACGGTTGCGTGCGATCATTGCCACCCAGGCTCCGAAGGCGGAGTCGTCTCGGAGAGTATGGATCTTTTTGATCGCGATCAGGAACACGTCTTGGACAAGGTCGTCGACCTCGGCGAACGGCACGCGTGCCAACACTATCCCGTGCACCAGCGGCGCATAGAGGCGATAGAGTTTTGCGAACGCCTCTTGCTGACCGTGACGTACAGCCTTTACCAGCAAGGCTTCTTCGGAGATTTCAGTCACGCGAGCTTGAGCCGCCGGCTGAGTTTGTGTTGCCACCACGAGTAGGCCGTTACTATCAATCTTGTACATCCTTGCCTTGTCCGGTGTTTAAGACGTGCTACGCCGAACAAGCGTTAACAGGAAGTTTGGGGCTCGGCCGCGAGCGACTCGACTGAGTGGTCCCAAAAAGGTGCGAGCAGAGTGATCCCATGACACACGAGCGGGACACGTGTGTCCCCCCGGAGAAACTGTTTTTCACAATTAGTTTGAACGCGCCAGGCGCTGGGAGAGTTCGGTTGACGATGGACCCTGTTAACTAGGCTTAATAAAACACTTACAGAACTCAAGAAACGGAAGTTTAGCGGCACCCAGCCAGGGTACTCTTTTTTGCTTTTCTGGCAAGCTTGATTCTCACGCCCTAGTGGCAGTGGTATAGTGCGCGCAACTCGGCAACCATGAGGGAATTTGGATTGTGGCTGTCAAATAACCTCCTCTTCTTCATTGGTTGAGGGACACAACCTTTGAAGGGACGCAGAAAACGGGAAGGGACACTCGCCCGAGTCTCCTCTTCCCGTTATTTTTTTGGTAAGAATGGTTCCCGAACTTCCGGTATTCGTAACTTTCGGTATTCGTAACCTCCGGGTATGATGATGCAGCCCGCTCCTGGGCGGGCGACAGTGTGTCAGCCCAGGGCGAGTCCGCGAGCCCTGGG
>Ga0075425_100003374_pt1 | contig 16238 bp, 16 predicted proteins | sample SoiMethybrSBSTD4_FD_75300 | JGI IMG/M metagenome (GOLD analysis project Ga0075425, IMG submission 75300) | Bulk soil microbial communities from a Populus tree surrounding site in Tennessee, USA - Soil MetaG P. TD hybrid SBSTD4 | ecosystem: Environmental > Terrestrial > Soil > Tree plantation... | reverse complement strand
GGCGGCGGGATCGGCGCCTGCGTCGAGGAGCAGCCGCGCGAGCGGGAGCGACCGCACGAACGCGGCCGTCCCGAGCGGCGTCACCTGCGCGAAGCTCGCGTTCGAGACGGCGTTCACGTCCGCCTCGTGGGCGATCAGCACGAGGACGGCTTCCTCCTGGCAGCCGAAGACGGCGAGATGGAGCGGCGTGAACCCGTCTTCCGAGAACGCATCGACGGCGGCGGGATCCTCCCGGAGGAGCTGACGGAGACGGTCGACGCGGCCGAACGCCGCCGCCTCGAAGACCGACAGCTCGTCGTCCGGCCCGAGCAGCTCGCGGGCGCGCTCGGTCTCACCGGCGTAGAGGGCGGTCAGCGCCTCGCTCATCGCCGGACGACCATAACGCACGACGTCGAACAGACGAAAGCCGCCCCGAAAGGCGGCTTCTATGCGCTGGAGAGGACTTGAACCTCCACGACCGCAATGGCCACTAGGCCCTCAACCTAGCGCGTCTACCAATTCCGCCACCAGCGCGCGAGAAGCGGCCCTAGTGTAGCCGCGGTTCAACCGATGGGCGCCAGCTCGCGCTCGAGCGTCGTCCGCTCGGGCTCGAGCCACGGCGGCAGCGAGAGCCCCTGACCGAGCGACTCCTGCGGCTCGTCGACGAGGAAGCCCGGGCGATCGGTCGCGATCTCGATCAGGACGCCGTCGGGCATCCGGAAGTAGATCGAACGGAAGTACTTGCGGTCCTGGATCGGCGTCGGCCGGAGCCCGAGCTCGGTCAGCCGCGAGAGCCACGCGTCTTGCGAGGCGTCGTCCGCGACGCGCCAGGCGATGTGGTGCGTCGTCCCGGCACCGATGAGCGCAGGGTCCTCGAGCGGCTCGGCGAACTGTAGAGGCGCCGTCTCCGAGAAGAGCCCGGCGTAGAGGTCGGGATTGCCGATCACCGAGACGTCGTGCAGTCGCGGCGCCGGTCCCGGGTAGAGCCGCAGCTGCAACCCGTCCGGGTCGTCGAGCTCCGACTCCTCCTCGACGGCCGGCGTCTCGAGGCCGATCGACGCGAGCGTTCCGCGGCCGAGCCGGCCGGGCTCCGCGCGCGGCCATTCGAAGAACGTGATCAGCGTGCCGGGCCGGCCGAGCTCGTCGCCGAAGTAGAGGTGATAGCTGTGCGGGTCGTCGAAGTTGACGGTCTTCTTGACGAGCGTGAACCCGAGGCGGTCGCGGTAGAAGTCAAGCGTCCGCTGAGCGTCCGCGCACACGCACGTCACGTGGTGCAGGCCCGCCAGTTGCATGGGGCGGCAGTCTACGCCCGGCTACTGCAGGAGGCGGAACAGCACGATCGTGTTCGTGAAGAACAAGACCGCGACGATGATCGTCAGGCGAGTCAGGTTGCGCTCGACGATGTGCGTCCCGCCCGCCGACTGCGGTGTGAACCCCATCCCGCCCATGCCCGTGTCGCGGCCCGAGTGCATGAGGATGAGCCCGATGAGGGCGGCGGAGAGAAGGACGTGGATGACCGAGAAGAACGGCAGCATTCGGCCGGGATTGTAGCCGCCTCCGGCCCGCGTCAGGTCGGCGCCGCCGCGTGCAGGATCGCCCGCACGAGGTCGCCGGCGATCCGATCCTTCGTCACGTAGCCCGCGGCGCCTGCCGAGCGCGCCCGCGAGACGTCGTCGGTGGCGGCCGAGCCGGTGACCATGACCACGCGCGTCGCGGGCACCTCGTCACGGATCGCACGTGCCGCCTCGATGCCGTCCATCACCGGCATCGCGATGTCCATGAGCACGACGTCCGGCTCGTGCTCGCGCGCGAGGTCGAGCGCGCCGCGGCCGTTCTCCGCGCGCGCGACCACGACGATGCGGCCGTCGGTCGAGAGCATCGCCTCGACGGCGTCCGCGAACAGGCGCTCGTCGTCGGCGATGATGACCCGCACGGACTCAGACCCCATGCGTCTACCGTAACCGGGAGATGGACGAAGCGGAAGCCCGCGAGCGGATCCACGACCTGCTCCTCACCGGCGACAACCGGCTGAAGCAGGGCGTCTCGGCCGAGAAGATCCGCCGGAACTACGAGGACGCGCTCGCCATCGCGCGCGAGGCCGGCCTCGAGGACAGCGTCCGCCCGCTCGTCGAGATCAGGCTCGGCGATCTCGAGCGGCTCGCTCGAGGATCGACTCGACCCGCTCCGCCTGACGCCTGACGTCGTGCGCCGTCGCGGCGGCGCGCGCGGCGGCGTTCGGGGACGGCAGCGCCGCGGCCCGGTCGAGCCCGCGCGCGATCTCGGCGGTGTCCAGCGGGTCGACGAGCACGCCGGCGTCGTCCGGGACGAACTCGGGCGGCCCGCCGATGCGCGTGGCGACGACGCTGCGCTCACACGCCATCGCCTCGAGCAGTGATTGGCCGAACGGCTCGATCAGCGCAGGGCCGCACACGACGTCCGCGGCGCTCAGCCAGCGCGGCACGTCGTCGTGCGCGACGCGCCCGACGATACGCACGCCGGCACGACCCTCGAGCCGGGCGCGCAGCGGCCCGTCGCCGACGAACGTGAGGGAACCATGGCCGAGTGTCGCGAACGCATCGGCGAGCCGCACGACGTTCTTCCGCTCGCTGAGCGAGCCGACGTGCACGAACGCAGGTGACTCGAGCTCGGCCGCGGGCTCGACCGGCGCGAAGCGCTCGAGGTCGACGCCGGAGTCGACCACCTCCGTCTTGCCGCGTGCCTCGGGAACGCGCTCCTCGAGCTCCCGGCGCAGGTACTCGGACACCGCGACGACGGTCGCGGCCCGTCGCGCCACGGTCCGCGTCAGGCGCGCGACGCCGCGGAGCGCGCCGACGTTCCGCACGTCGCGCCCGTGCGCGGTGACGACGAGCGGCGCGCGGACCTGCGACGCGATCAGCCCGGACGGCACGAGGAAGTGCGCCCACACGACGTCGGCCGGTCCCGCGGCGCGCACGCGGCGCGCCAGCTCGAGGAAGCGCAGCTTCCCGCCGGCACGCCGGTCGAGCACCGCGAGCTCGATCTCGTGCCCGCGCTCCCGCAGCGCGCGCTCCAGCTGGGCGACGAACGTCCCGAGGTCCGGGTCGTCCGGCCCCGGGTACATCTGCGAGACGAGGAGGATGCGCACGCAGATCTAGCCGGGGGCGCGCTCGCGGTCGTACTCGCCCCACTCGCGGCGGAGCACGCCGCAGATCTCGCCGACGGTGCACCGAGCCTGCAGCGCCTCGCGCATCGGGACGAGCATGTTCTCGGTCCCGCGCGCCGCTGCCGCGACGCGGGCGAGCGCGGCGTCTGCCTCGGCAGCGTTGCGCGCCGCGCGCACCTCCGCGGTGCGGGCGAGCTGGCGTCGTTCGGACTGCGGGTCGATCGCCTGCAGCTCGATCGGCTGCTCCGACTCGGCGCCGTACTTGTTCACGCCGACGATCACGCGAGCGCCGGCCTCGACCTCCTGCTGCCACTTGAACGCCGCGTTCTCGATTTCGGCCTGCACGAAGCCCTGCTCGACCGCGGCGACGGCCCCGCCGAGCTCGTCGACGTGCTCGATCAGCTCCCACGCCTTGTGCTCGAGCTCGTCCGTGAGCGCCTCGACGTAGTAGGAGCCGCCGAGCGGGTCGGCGGTCTCCGTCGTCCCGGCCTCGTTCTGCAGGATCTGCTGCGTGCGCAGCGCGATCGTCGCGGCGCGCTCGCTCGGGAGCGCGAGCGCCTCGTCGAACGAGTTCGTGTGCAGCGACTGCGCGCCGCCCGCGACCGCCGACAGTGCCTGAATCGCGACGCGCACGATGTTGTTCTCGGGCTGCTGCGCCGTCAGCGTCGAGCCGCCGGTCTGTGCGTGGAAGCGCAGTGCCAGCGCACGCGGGTTCGTCGCGCCGAACCGCTCGCGCATGACACGCGCCCAGAGGCGGCGTGCCGCCCTGAACTTCGCGACCTCCTGGAAGAAGTCGTTGTGCGCGTTGAAGAAGAACGAAAGGCGCGCGCCGAACTCGTCCGGCGACTGGCCCGCGTCGACCGCTGCCGTGCAGTAGGCGATGCCGTTCGCGATCGTGAACGCGAGCTCCTGCACGGCCGTCGAGCCCGCCTCGCGGATGTGGTAGCCGGAGATCGAGATCGTGTTCCACGACGGGATCCGCTCGGCGCAGTACGCGAACAGGTCTGTCGTCAGACGCATCGACGGGCGCGGTGGGAAGATGTAGTTCCCACGCGCGATGTACTCCTTGAGGATGTCGTTCTGGACCGTGCCGCGCAGCGCCGCCGACGGCACGCCGTGCTCCTCGGCGACGAGCTCGTAGAGGAGCAACAGGAGCGCCGCGGGCGCGTTGATCGTCATCGACGTCGAGACCTCGTCGAGCGGGATGCCGTCGAGGAGGATCTCCATGTCCGCGATCGAGTCGATCGCGACGCCTGTGCGCCCGACCTCGCCGAGCGCACGCGGGTCGTCCGAGTCGTAGCCGAGCTGCGTCGGCAGGTCGAAGGCGATCGACAGCCCCGTCTGGCCGTGCGCGAGGAGGTACCGGTAGCGCGCGTTGGACTCCTCCGCGGAGGCGAACCCGGCGTACTGGCGGATCGTCCACGGGCGTGCGCGATACATGCCGCGGTAGGGGCCGCGCGTGAACGGGAACTCGCCCGGAAGCTCGAGCTCGGTGGGCGCATCGTCCGCCGTGTAGACCGGCTTGATCTCGATCCCGGACTCGTTCTCGCGCCGGTCGGTCGCCGCCATCGCCCCAAGTATGCTCGCGGCGTGCGTGTCGCTGCCTGCGTGCTCGCCCTCGCCGCGCTCATGTGCGCGTCGTCGAGCCAGGCGGCAGCGCGGACGGCCTGTCCACGCGCCGCCGGGCTCGGCGCCGCGACCTTCGTTCGCGCGGGACGCGTGCACACCGTCTCGCTCGCCACGTGCGTCGACCGCGTGGTCGGCCGCGCCGTACGGCCACGGACGGCGCGACCGCAGCTGCGCTCGCCGGACGGGCGCCTCGTCGCGACGATCCGGTCGACGGGCTCCGGTCGCAGTGCGGAGCAGACGATCTGGGTCAGCGACCGCCGGACAGGCCGCAGTCGGCCCGTCGCGTCGGAGACGCAGTACTACAGGCAGATCGGCCCGGGTGACACCCCCGGCCCGATCGTGCTGCTGCGCTTCTCCGGCGACGACCGCTGGGTGTTCTTCACGATCGACCCCGGTGGGTCCGGCTCGATCGCGGCAGACGGCCTCGTGCTGCGCGTCGTCTCGACCGCCGGCGGCGCCGTGCACGAGCTCGGCGTGGCGCTCGCGTACCCCGACTACCTGGCGTGGTGCCGCGGGACGCTCGTCTACGTCGCCGGCGGTGACCGCGTCGCGGCGCACGCGAAGCGTCTCCTCGCCGCAGCGCCGCCCGCCTGGCGGCCCCGCCCGGCGTGGAGCGACCCCGCCCGCTCGTTCGGCTCCGTCTCGTGCAACAACGGCACGCTCGCGGTGCTCTCGCAGCGCTCGAGCAGCGACCCGAGCTTCTTCTCGACGCGCTGGCAGCTCTGGCGGGTCGGCCCCGGCGCTGCCCGGCGAGAGCTCGACGCGCCGCCGGCCGGCTCGGCGGACGAGTCGCCGCAGTGGTCGCGAGACGGCCGCTCGCTCCTCTTCGTGCGCGAGCGAAACGGACGCGGGCAGCTCATGCTGTGGCGCGCCGGGCGTGTCTTCGGCCCGATCGGGCAACTCGGCTTCAGCCCGGGCTTCTACGGCCACCACGACTGGGCCGTACGCTGGAGCGCCGCGTGACGGTCCGCGTGCGGCTCTTCGCCGGCCTGCGCGAGCGGGCCGGCTGGTCGCAGCGCGACGTCGATGCCGCCACCGTCGGCGACGTCTGGAGCGCGCTCGGCCTCGGCGACGAGCCGAACGGCCTGCTCTACGCCGTCAACAAGGAGTACGCGACTCGTGACCGCGCGCTGGCGGACGGTGACGAGGTCGCGCTCATCCCGCCCGTCTCCGGCGGCGCGTTCCTCCTGAGCGAGGAGCCGCTGTCGCTCGACCGGGTCGTCGACGAGGTGCGCGACGAGGAGGCGGGCGCGATCGCGACGTTCACGGGCACGACTCGCGTCCACTCGCGCGGGCGCTCGGTCACGCACCTCGACTACGAGGCCTACGAGGGGATGGCCGAGCGCGTGATGGCCGAGATCGGGACGGGCCTGGCGGAGCGGTACGAGCTCACCGGCATCGCCATCCACCACCGCGTCGGCCGCGTAGGTATCGGGGAGACCTCGGTAGTGATCGCCGTCTCGGCCCCACATCGGCACCATGCACTCGCCGCGTGCAAGGACGCGATCGACGAGCTGAAGGAGCGCGTCCCGCTCTGGAAGAAGGAGGTCTACGAAGGTGGCGAAGAATGGATCGGGAGAGGCTCATGAGCTTTGACGAGCACGAGGTCCAGTACGACCCGATCCGGCATCGGACGCCCTGGCGCGAGCGGATCAAGAAGCTGCTCGGCCCCGTCATCGCGCTCGTCGTCCTGGCCGGGAAGTGGGGCTTCGTCCTGCTCAAGCTCTCGAGCATCTTCATCGCCTTCGGCGGGTACGCGCTCCTCTTCGGCTGGAAGTTCGCCCTCGGGTTCGTGCTCCTGATCCTGCTGCACGAGACAGGCCACTACCTCGAGGCGAAGCGCGAGGGCCTGCACCCGAGACTGCCGGTGTTCGTCCCGTTCCTGGGCGCCTACGTCCAGTACACGCGCGGGCACCCGTGGCAGACGGTGCGCGTGGCGATCGCCGGGCCGATCCTGGGCGGCGCCGCGGCGGCCGCCTGTCTCGGGTTCGCAGACCACAGCAGCGATGCGCCCGACCTGTTCTCGGCGCTCGCGTACACGGGTTTCTTCCTCAACCTGTTCAACCTCCTTCCGCTCGGCTTCCTCGACGGCGGAGCGGTCTGGCGCTCCGCGCGCTGGCTGCGGCTCGGCGGCGGCAAGCGGCTGGCGCTCGCCTCGTACGCGCTCTACTTCGCGACGGCGCTGATGCTCCTGCTGGGCATGGTCGCGTCGTACAAGACCCAGCACCGCCTGTAGACGCAATGACCGACGACCGGAGGATCCTCGATGAGGGGACGTCGCCGATCGACGCCTCCGTGGCGAAGATCGCCGAGGAGTTTCGCGCTGGGTTCGAGAAGGTCGCGCTGATCGACCGGCCGGCGGTTGCGCTCTTCGGCTCCGCGCGCATCCACGAGGACAGCAAGGAGTACGCGGACGCGCGGGCGGCGGGGCGACGCTTCGGCGAGGCGGGCTGGTGCGTCGTCACCGGCGGCGGGCCGGGTGTGATGGAAGCCGCGAACCGCGGCTGTCAGGAGGGCGGCGGGCTCTCGGTCGGGTTCAACATCGAGCTGCCACACGAGCAGCGCTCGAACGGGTACCTCGACATCTCGCACACGTTCGACCACTTCTACGCGCGCAAGGTCTGCTTCGTGCGCCCGTCGGAGGGCTTCGTGATCTTCCCCGGCGGCTTCGGGACGCTCGACGAGCTCTACGAGGCGCTCACGCTCATCCAGACGGGCAAGATCCATCACTTCCCTGTCGTCCTGTTCGACTCGTCCTTCTGGGAGCCGATGATCGAGTTCATCAGCGGCGAGGAGCTCGCGCGGGGAATGATCTCGCGCGACGACATCGAGCTGCTCCGGCTCACCGACGACATCGGCGACGCGGTCGGGCATGTGCTCGAGTGCTACGAGCGCCGCTGCGCGGAGGATCCCGCCTCGCCCGAGAAGGCGGACGCCGAATGAACCTGGTTCGCGCTGACCGTGTGGAGCCGAACCAGGTGCAGGCGTTTCAGACTGTGCTCGGCAGGACGATGTACGGGCCTGGCGGCGTCCTGCCCGGGCCGTAGACGGTCGTCGGGCTGTCCGGGATGTAGTGCGACTTGAACACGTCGTGCCGCAGCTCCTTCCCGGAGGCGTCGTAGACGGTGCGGTCGACCGTCACGTCGAAGCCCTTCTCCCCGGTCCCTGAGACGACCTTCACCGAACCGCGCGGCGCGTTCGGGTCGACGGCGTAGTTCATGCCCGGGTTCGTCCAGTTCGTCTGCGAACCCGTGTGCGCCACGACGCGGCGGTGCTCGTTCGTGCCGTAGAACGTGAAGGTCAGCGTCGAGTCCGTGTACGACGTCTTGATCAGGAGCCCGTGCTTCAGGTCGTTCCTGAACTGGAAGTCCGGCCCGCCCCAGGAGACGGTGGCATCACGACCGAGGGGGTAGTGCGAGAGGTAGAGGTTGTGGTTCGTGCGCGCGAGGATCGGCAGGCCGATCTCGAACGCGTCGTTGAAGAGCGTCGTCGCCGTCTGGCAGACCCCGCCGCCGATCGACGGCAGCACGAGCGAGCCGATGATCATCTGCCCTTCGAGGAATCCCCGCTCGGCCGTACGCGGCCCGACGACCTCGTTGAACGAGAAGACTTCGCCCGGGCGGATCAGCGTCCCGTCGATGTAGTCCGCCATCAGGTGGACGTTGTGGATGCGGTTCGACGACGAGACGCCCATGTCGGTGGTGAACGAGACGAGCTTCTCGCGGATCCCGAGCGCCTTCGCCTTCGCGGTCGTCAGGTCGGGCTGCCGCGGGCCGAGCTCGACGCGCGCGAGGTGGTCGCCGTGCACTGCGGCCGTGATCGCCTGCTCGAGCTGCTCGGGATCGACGTCGCGCCCCGGCTGTGAGGGCACGATCGTCACCTTGTCGCCGGCGACGACGAAGCGGGCGTTGTGCGCGCGCTGGATCCACGTGCCGAGCCGCGGGCGCACGAGCCCCGCGAGCGCCTCGGCGTCGAGCTTGACGTCGAACTCGGCAGCGTGCCGCTCGACGGCGAGCGCACGCGCGACCTGTGCGGGGCTCAGCGAGCCGCGGCGCGCGCCGTGGTAGTCGATGCGGACGGGCGCGGCGAGGATCCGGCGCGCCTCGCTCGCAGCGGTCTCGGCCGCGCTGTCCGGGATCGCCGGCGCCACGCGCGTGAACGGTGCCCTGACGACGCGCGCGGGATGCGAAAGGCGCTTCAGCAGCACCGCCTGGTTCAGGCGGCGGCCGTCACGCGCGTGCGTCACGACGACCTCCGCGCCGTGCAGCTCGACGTTCGCGGAGACGGGGTCGCTCCCCGCGCGGGCAACCTCCGCCAGGACGTTCCCGGCGCCACCCGCGCGCCGCAGGACGGGCGCGACGTCGACGCGCGCCGGCACGACGAGCGCAAGCTCCGAGCCGGCGGCGAGCGCGCGGTCGGCGGTTGCGGCGGCGTCGATCGCGACCAGCCAGCCGCGCTGGACGTGGTAGGAGTGCTCGCCGGCGCGGATCGTCACCTCGTGGCGGCTCCAGCCGCGCAGGTCGCGTACGACCTGCTCGCGGCTCTTCCCGCCCAGGTCCATGCCGAGGACGTGGACGCCCGGCTTCGCCGCGCCGCGGAACTGCAGGCCACGGGCGACCGCCGCGGCGACGGCCGCGAGCAGGAGCAGGCAGATGAGGACGAGGACGCGCTTCATCACGGACAGTGAAGCAACGGCGGCGGAGGGCCCGCCGTTACGGCGTATCTTGCCCGCGTGGAGCTCCGCGATCTGCCGTCGGTGGACGAGCTCGTGCGCGGCGTCGAGGATCCGCTGGCCGTCGACGCTGCCCGGGCGGTGCTGGCGCGCGCCCGCGAGGAGATCCGCGCCGGCCTTGATCCCGGCGATCTCCCCGCCCGCCTCGAAGCCGAGCTCGCCGCCGCGCGCACGCCCGCCCTGCGCCGCGTCCTCAATGCGACGGGCGTGATCGTGCACACGAACCTCGGCCGCGCCCCGCTCGCGCAGACCGCCCTCGACCGGGCGCTCGAGGTCGGCGCCGGCTACTCCAACCTCGAGTACGACCTGAGCGAGGGCGCGCGCGGATCGCGTCAGGACCACGTGACCGCGATCCTGAGACGGCTGACGGGCGCGGAGTCGGCGATCGTCGTCAACAACAACGCAGGCGCGGTCCTCCTCGCGCTCGCCGCGCTCGCCGAGGGCCGCGACGTCCTCGTCTCGCGCGGCGAGCTGATCGAGATCGGCGACGGCTTCCGTATCCCCGACGTGCTGGCGCGCTCGGGCGCGCGGCTGGTCGAGGTCGGGACGACGAACCGGACGCGGCCGGCGGACTACGAGCGCGCGGCCGGCGACGACACGGCGCTCATCCTGCGCGTGCACCAGTCGAACTTCCGCGTCGTCGGGTTCACCGAGCTGCCGGCGCTCGCCGATCTAGCGGCGCTCGCGCGGCGGCGCGGCCTGCCGCTGCTCGACGACCTCGGCTCCGGCGCGCTGGTCGAGCTGTCGGACGAGCCGACGGCGCAGGCGTCGCTCGCAGCCGGCGCGGACCTCGTCTCGTTCAGCGGCGACAAGCTGCTCGGCGGGCCGCAGGCCGGGATCGTCGTCGGCCGGGCGGATCTGATCGATCGGCTGCGGCGCCACCCCCTGCACCGGGCGCTGCGCGCGGACAAGCTCGGGCTGGCCGCGCTCGAAGGGACGCTGCTCCTCTATCTCGACCGCGAGCGTGCGCTGCGCGAGGTGCCGGTACTGCGCATGCTCCTCGAGGACTCGGGCAACGTTCGTGCCCGCGCCGAGCGCCTCGCCGCGGCAGTGGGCGGCGAGGTCGAGGAGACGGTCGCGCGCGTTGGGGGCGGGGCGCTGCCGCTCGCCGAGCTGCCGTCGTTCGCGTGCGCGATCGACGAGTCGCTCGCAGCGCCTCTGCGCCGGCAGGCCCCGCCGGTCGTGGGGATCGTGCGCGACGGGAAGCTGCTGCTCGACTGCCGCACGCTCAGCGACGAGGAGGTGGACGCGGCCGCTGCGGCGGTCGACGCATGCCGCTGACGGTCGGTACCGCCGGCCACATCGACCACGGGAAGACGTGGCTCGTGCGGGCGCTGACGGGCAAGGACACCGACCGCCTCCCCGAGGAGCGGGCGCGCGGCATCTCCATCGATCTCGGCTACGCGCCGCTCGAGCTGCCCGACGGGCGGCGGCTCTCGCTCGTCGACGTCCCGGGCCACGAGCGTTTCGTGCGCACCATGATCGCCGGGGCGAGCGGGATCGACCTGTTCCTGCTCGTGATCGACGCGCAGGAGGGCGCTCGGCCGCAGACGCTCGAGCATCTCGCGGTGCTGCGGCTGCTCGGCGTCACGCACGGCGTGGTCGCGGTGACGAAGGCGGACGCGGTCGACGCCGAGACGCTCGAGCTCGCAGTCGCGGAAGCGCAGGAGCTCGTCCCGGACGCGGAGGTCGTCGCCGTCTCCGCCAAGACCGGGGAGGGCATCGACGAGCTTCGCGCGGCCCTTGCACGCGTGCCGGTCGTCGAACGAGACGTCGAGGGCGCGGCGCGCCTGTACGTCGACCGCGTCTTCACGCTGCAAGGCATCGGCACCGTCGCGACCGGGACGCTCTGGTCGGGCACGGTCGCGGGCGGCGACATCCTGCGCATCGAGCCGGACGGGAGAACGGTGCGCGTGCGCAGCGTGCAGGTTCACGACGCCGCCGTCGAAGCGGCGGCAGCGGGGCAGCGCGTCGCGGTCAACCTGCCCACGGTGGAGCGGCGCGAGCTCAGCCGCGGCGACGTCCTCGTCGCGCCGGGGCACTATCCGGTCAGCTACCGCCTCGACGTGCGGCTCGAGGCGCTCGAGGAGGTGCCACCGGCGGTCACGGTGCACGTCGGCACGAAGGCGGTGGCGGCACGCGTCGCGCGCGCGGGTCCGTACGCACAGCTTCGCCTCGCGGAGCCGGTCGTCGCCGCGCGCGGCGACCGCGTCGTGCTGCGCACGGAGACGACCGTCGGCGGTGGGATCGTCCTGGATCCGGCACCGCCGCGGGGGCTCGACGAGATGCGGCTCGCCGTGCTCGAGCGCGGCGATCCGGAGGAGATCGTCCGCGCGCTCGTGCACGCCCCGACGACGGGCCGCGAGCTGCAGGCGCGCGGCGTGCTCGCTCCGTCCGAGCTCGCGCGCGGCCTCGCAGGGGTCCGTTCAGCGGGCGAGTACGTCTTCTCCGAGGAGTGGCTCGCCGACCTGCGCCGCAGCGTGCGCGACCGCCTGTCGGCCCGCGCAGAGGCGAGCCCGCTCGATCCGGGCCTCCCGCTGGCCGAGCTGCTGCCCAACGAGCCGTGGGCGCCGCTCGTCCTCAACCTGCTCGAGGTCGAGCGCCGGGGGGCGAAGGCGTACCGTCCCGGCGCGACGGCCGCGCTCGGCCAACGCGAGCAGGCTGCGTCGGCGCTTCAGGAGCAGCTCGCGCTGGAGGGGATCGCCAAGGTCCCCGACAAGGAGCTCGCGGCGTTCCTCGAAGAGGCCGGCCGGCTGCGTCGCGTCGGCGACGGCTACGCCGTCTCGAGCGAGCTCTACGAGCGCGGGCGCGAGCTCATCACGCGACTCGACCCGATCACGATCGCATCGTTCCGCGACGCCGCGGGCATCGGGCGGCGGACGGCGCAGCTGCTGCTCGAGCGCTACGACGCCGACGGGCTCACGCTGCGCCGTGGTGACGTTCGCGTGCTGCGGCGGGCGCGGGGTTCCTCACGCTGAAGACCGCGCGCCGCCCGTGCGGGTCGATCCCCTCGATCGCGAGCGAGCCGGCCGCGTTGCCGCGCGCGCGCCACGACAGCTCCCCGCTGCGGGAGAGCCCCGTCAGCGCCGTCGCAGGCTTGCCGTGCACGAGCAGCTCGGCGCGGACCGGCTCGTTGAACGCGTAGTGCACCTGCAGTCGGCCGGCCGTCGCGCTGATCGTGTCCGAGATGAGGCGCGGGCGCAGGGCGCTCGTGAAGCCGACGAGGAGCAACGCGGCGGCGACGGCGGCGACCGCCGCTGCGCCGGAGAGGAGAAGCCGCTTGCGACCGGCGGGAACGACCGGGTGGAGCGTGCGCACATCGAGCTTCTCGGCGGCCTTGTCGGCGAGCGCGAGCGCGTCATCGACAGTGTCGGCGGTCGCGGCGACGTAGCCGCGCCGGTCGGCGTCCACCTGCACAGGCGTGATCGTCGTGCCGGCGTCGAAGTACAGCCCGGCCGCCAGCACGCCCGGTGACGACCGGACGTCGTCCAGCCCAGCGATGGAGGTCACCGTCCCGAGCGGGAGAACGCCGGGCGCGGCGGTGAGGAAGCGGATCGCGACCGGCCGCTCCATCCTCGGTGTCACGAGGTCGTCCGGCACCGGCTCGCCGAGCGCCTGCGCGATCGCGACGTCGAACAGCTCGACGCCGGTCGCCAAGCGCACGAGGTCGGCCATCTGCCCGGCGGCGATGCGCGCGGCGATCTCGACGATGCGAACGTCGCCGTCGTCGGTCGCGATCACCTGCGGGAACGCGATGCCGTCGCGGAGCCCGAGCACGCGTACCGCGTCGAACGCGATCTCGCGTGCCCGCTCGAGCACGTGCGCGGGCAGCGACGATGGATAGATGTGCGCCCAGCCGACGCCGAACCCCGCGCCGGGCGGGCGGAGCCGGTCCGAGAGGGTGATGAGCGTCGGCACTCCGTCGCGCACGACGAGCATGCCGTTCAGCTCCGTCCCGTTGACGAACTCCTCGAGCATCGCGCGCGACGTCGCCGAGAACGCGAGCGTCTCGTGCAGATGCTCCTCGAGGTCGCCGCGCGCGCGCACGTAGAAGAGCCCGCGCTGACCGCCCGAGTCGGCGGGCTTGAGCACGGCCGGCAGCGGCATGCCCTCGAGCACGGCGTCGAGGTCGGAGTCCGCGGTGACGAGCGTGCCGCGCGGTTGTGGAAGGCCGGCGTGCGCCAGGCGGGCCCGCATCGTCGGCTTGTCCGTCATCGAGCGTGCGACGTCGATCCCGATCCCGGGGAAGCCCAGCGCGTCTGCAACCGCGGCCGCCGGGACGACGGCGCGGTCGCTCGAGACGGCGAGCACACCGTCGACGTTGTGCACGGCGCCGGCCGCGATGACTTCGGCGATGTGCGCGAAGTCGACGTTCACGCAACGGTCGGCGATCTCGAACCCGACGGCGTCTGGGTCGCCGTCGACGGCGACCACCCGATGCCCCGCTGCGCGGGCATGGTGGATCGCGGGAACCTGCGAGACGCTCGCGCCCAGGAACAGCAGGTTGGCCACAGCGAGACGACGGTACTCCCGGCACTCGCGCCGCGCCGAAGGCAGTCAGGAGCCGTTCAGGCGAACGGTCTCTCCGGGCGCGCGGCGCCGGTGAAGGTCGCGCGCCCGGGGACCGGACTCGACTTGCGGGAACGTGCGGTGTGCGAGGTCGACGCACTCCCGCGTCACTGGTGTTCTGCCGCGCAGCGACGTCGTGAAACACCGGCGATCAGGTCGCTTTAAGCTCGCAGCGTGCGTGCGAACCGCTCGATCCCTGCGGCCACCGTCATCCCCGTCCTCATCTACCCGGACGTGAACGAGGCGGTCGCCTGGCTCACCGGCGCGTTCGGGTTCGTCGAGCGCGTCCGCATCCCCGAGAACCACCGTGCGCAGATGAAGGTCGGAGAGAACGGGGCCGTGATCGCCGCCGACATCCGCCACGACCGCCGCCCGCCGCGTGCCGGCGAGGAGACGCACTCGGTGCTCGTCCGGGTCGAGGACGTCGATGCCCACTGCGAGCGTGCGCGCGCGCACGGCGCGCGGATCCTGATGGAGCCGACCGACTTCGAGTACGGCGAGCGACAGTACGCCGCCGAGGATCCGGCCGGGCACCGCTGGACGTTCTCCCAGACGCTCGCCGACGTCGAGCCCGAGAGCTGGGGCGGCGAGACGATCAGTTAGGAGTGCGCGAGACTCCGATCGCTGGCGCCTCTCCGCAGCAGCGTGAGCTGCTGCACGAGATCTTGGCCGGTCTGGGCGCGACGCTGATCACCGGCATCGTCGTCCGCGAGTACGACCCCGGCTTCGAGGGGGACGAGCTTCCGCCGCCCGGCCCGTACGGCGACGAGATCGCCGTGACCGTCGAGCCCGGGGATGGTCGCGGCGACTGGGAGGCCGGGCTGTTGGCGCGCGCGTTCGCGCGTCGGTCGCAGGCGGCCGGTGGGAGATCGTCCTCGGTTCGTTCACGACCGGACCTTCAGGCAGTCCGACCGCATACGTTTTCCGGTGCCTCCACTGCGGTGTCCTTGGCGGCTACTGGGACTCGGACTGAGCCTCAGGAGGCGGACGCCTGAACTCCGCGCCAGTATTTGGGCAGAGGCCGATGAGTTGCGGGTCGCGGAGCGGTCTTCCTCGACAGCACCATCGACGTGCGGCCGGAGGAGGCCGCCGGAACAAGGGAGCCAAGGGATGACGCGGTACCTGATCTCGTTCGATGCCCACGCGATGGACCACATCCCCGCCGAGGACATGCCCGCCGTCGCCAACGCCGCGCACGCGGTGGTCGAGGAGGCCATCGACGCCGGCGTTTGGGTGTTCGGCGGCGGACTTGAAAACCAGCAGGCGAGCATCGTCGCCACCGACGGAACGGTCAGCGACGGCCCGTACCCGGAAGCCGTCGGCGGACTCTGTGTCGTCGACGTGCCCTCACGCGTGGAGGCGCTGAAGTGGGCTGCCAAGACCGCCGTCGCCTGCCGCTGCGCCCAAGAGGTCCGGGAGTTCATGCCCGACCCGACCGTAGGCAACTAGACGACACTCGCCTGCGCCAGTGTCCTCTCGCTCGAAGCCGTCACGCGGCCACATCCGGCGCCAGCCTGGCCGTCGACCCTAGGATCCGGTCCTGGAGCGACACGGGCCCGGTGGCCCAGCTGGTCTTCAAAACCAGTCCGGCGTGGCAGCCCCACGCTTGCTCGGTTCGACTCCGGGGTCGCTCCGTTCACGAAACAGGCAGGTGCCGCTCGACGATCGCGGCGAGCGGCACACCGGCCGGGAGCGTTCCGAGCGCGCCGAACGAGCCTCGCGCGCGGAAGGCCTCGGCAACCGCCGGGTCGCCGTGGCGGTCGAGCAACGTCGCTTGCAGCGCGACGGCCATCGTCTCGACGAGCCGGCGCGCCCCCACCTCGTCGGCATCCGCAAGCGCGCGCTCGACGCGCGAAGCATCACCGTCCTCCAACTCGGCGAGGAACCCCTCCGCACCAGCCGGCGAGCTCCGCAGCGCGCGCAGCACGTCCAGGCACTGGACGTTCGAGCTGCCCTCCCAGATCGCGTTGAGCGGGCTGTCGCGGTAGAGCCGCGGCAGCACACTGTCCCGCTCGACGTAACCGTTCCCGCCGAGGCACTCCAGCGCCTCGCCGACGACGGCCGGCGTGCGCTTGCATACCCAGTACTTGAGGACCGCGGTCGCGATGCGCCGGAAGTCGTCGCGCTCGTCGAATGCGCGCGCGAGTCGCAGCGCGCTGATCGTCGCCGCCTCCGACTCGACGCACA
>Ga0075425_100003373_pt1 | contig 16238 bp, 8 predicted proteins | sample SoiMethybrSBSTD4_FD_75300 | JGI IMG/M metagenome (GOLD analysis project Ga0075425, IMG submission 75300) | Bulk soil microbial communities from a Populus tree surrounding site in Tennessee, USA - Soil MetaG P. TD hybrid SBSTD4 | ecosystem: Environmental > Terrestrial > Soil > Tree plantation... | reverse complement strand
CAAGGCGATCCGAACTCCGTGGAGGCCTTGTACTGGCTGGGGACCGTGGAGCTCCGGCGCGGTAGTCAGCCCGCGGCCCTGCGCCTGCTCGAGAAGGCGGTCTCGGCGGACCCCGACTACGCCGCGGCGCGCTACGAGCTGGGACGCGTCTACTCGGCGCTCGGCCGCGACGCGGACGCCACGAAACAGCTCGCGGAGTTCCGGCGCCTCAAGGCGCGCGAGGCCTGGCGGTCCGCGCCCCCAGGCGGCAATCCGGGCCTGCACGTGGAAGACTCGATCGCCTTCGCCAACTACCTCATCGGGGAGAAGAAGCCCCGCGAGGCGCTGGTCATGCTGGAGTCCGCGCGCCAGGCGGCGCCGGAGAACGCGGAGCTCATGCTGCTGACGGCGGCCGCGCGGACCGAGACCGGAGAGGTGGATGAGGCGCTCCGGGCCTATGCCGAAGCGGAGAAGCGCCAGCCCACGGGACCACTGTACTGGGGACGCGGGCTGCTCTACGTCAAGCTCGGCGAGGACGCCCTGGCCCTGGCGGACCTGCGCCGCGCGCTGGGGATGGAGCTGTCGCCCACGCAGGCGGCGTCGGCCCGGCGCGCGACCGGCGCCATCCTCGCGCGGCAGCGGCGGTGGCCCGAGGCGGAGACGGAGCTGCGCCGCGCCGTCGAGCTCGAGCCCGCGAACGGGGCCGCGCGCTCGCTGCTGGCCGAGGTGCTGATCGAGTCAGGCAAGCCAAAGGAGGCGGAGCGGGAGGCGGCCCAGGCGCTGGAGCGTGAGCCGGACGACGCCGCGGCCCGGCTGGCGCGGGCCTGGGCGTGGGCGGAGCAGAAGCGGTACGAGGACGCCGCGGCGGAGATCGCGCGCGTCGTCCGCACCGAGGGCGAGAGCGCCCGGGTCTGGCGGGCGCGGGGACGGCTGTCGGCGGCCCAGGGCAACGCCGGGCTGGCCGCCGACCACTTCGCCCGCGCGGCGCAGGCGGACCCCACCAATGCCGACGTGTTCTTCCTCATGGGGATGGAGTACCTGGAGGCCGGCCGCGTGTCGGAGGCGGCGCTGAGCCTGGAGAAAGCCACCATCGTCGATCCGGCGCACGCGCCGAGCTTGACGGGCCTGGGCCGCATCTACCTGGCCGCCAACCGCGTGCCCCCCGCCGTCGCCTACCTGGAGAAGGCGGTGGCGGCGGCGCCGGAGGACGCGGAGGCCCGCTACCAGCTGGCGGTGGGCCTGGCCCAGGCGGGGCGAAAGGCCGAGGCCGAGGAAGCGGCGCGAAAGGCCAAGGCCCTCGGGCATCCCGGGGCGGACGCCCTGCTGCTGTCCCTCAGCCGACCGTGAAGCGCAGGCTCCGCGTCGCGGTCGCGCCGGCCGCGCGGTCGCTGATCACCAGGCGCAGCTCGTAATCGCCGGCGGCCAGCGGGTCCAGGCGCAACCGGCCGCTGACCATGGGCAGGCCGCCGGGGCCGTCCGCTTGCACGGGCGCCGGCGCGGACCGGACCAGGACGGTGCTCCCCGACACGAGCTCGCTCTCGACCACGACGTCCGCGGGGACCGCCGCCTTCGGCGCGCCGGAGCCGTACACGACCAGCACGTAATCCAGGTGGCCATCGCGGGAGAAGCGCCGCGAGACCTCGGGCCCTTCCGGCCGGTCGAACGCGACCATTCCCCGGCCGCCCGGCGGGGCCGCCGCCGGGACCGCTCCTTCTCCGAGGAGCAGGATGCTGCTCAGGGCCAGCCCGTTCCGCGACCGGTCCGGCACCTCCACCCACTGCGAGGCGTTCCCGACCAGGTCGCTGTGGTCCGCGCGCACCGCGATCCGCGCCTGGAGGAGACCCGCCGGGACCGCCATCGTCTTGCGATAGGTCAGGCCGTTGCGGATGGCCCGCTCCTTGGATTCGGGCGTCAAGCTCAGCTCCACGCGATCGCTGAACTGGTCCACCGGCTTGCCCTTCTCGTCCACCACGACCCCGACGATGTCGAACGCGGCGGCCTCGCGCCCCGGGGTCTCGGCGGCGGTGAAGGGCAGGCGCGATGCGTCCACCCAGACCGTGGCCACCACCACGTCGCCCGCTTCGGTGCGCATGAAGTCGGCCGTGACGTCCACGGGCAGGTCACGGAGCGGAACCGGCGAGTCGAGCGCGTTCCGCAGGAGCCGGTTCGCCTCGTCGGTGCCTTCGGCGGGCGCGGCCTGCGCGGCGGCGGGCTCGCTGCCGCGCGCGAAGTAGCCGCTGGCCGCGCGCACGTGCAGGCCGGAGCGGGCGGGGACGCGGACCTCGACCTTGTGGAACTTGCCGTCCCGCGCCGATTCTCGCGGCTCGAAGCCGAGGCGGTAGTACACGGTGCTGTCGTCGAGGACGCGCTGCAGCGGCGCCTCGAGCTTGTTGCGGTCGAAGAAGGCCAGGCCCCCGGTGTCCAGGGCGAGGGCGTTCAACCCGTCGCGCGCGGCGTCCACGCCGCGCAGCTCGATGCGGGACCGCGTGCCCGGCGTGACCTCGGATGTGGCCGACCGCGCCCCCCGGATGTTGGCGCCGCCGCTCAGGGCGGCGTTCGCGATGGGCGCGGTGGAGGTCAGCCCGCGGGAATCGATGGTGTAGAAGACGACGCCGGAGCGCGCCGCGGCATCCGCGACCTTCTGCATCTCGTGCCGGCCCGTCTCCCGAGCGGACCCCAGGAAGAAGCCGCCGGAGAAGAAGGCCACCACCTTGCGGCCACGGATCGGACGGAGCCCCTGGACGAGGCCGTCGAGGGCCGACAGGGTGAGCGATGTCACGTGGGCCGTCGAAGCGACGATCTGGCGGGCCATCAGGCGCACCCGCTGCTCGTATCGCTCCTGCCAGCTGGCGCTCTGCTGGGTGCCGGGCGCGCTGGCCATGATCTCCTCCACGGCCATGCTCAACGCCTCGCGGTCGCCGGCCTCGATCAGCTCCGCCTGGTACTCCGTGATGCGCGGGATGTCGAGGGGGCTCGGACGGTACGAGCGGCTCTGCGGGCGGATGCGGTCCACCGCGTGGCGCAGGACCTCGCGGTCGGCCGTGAACTGCTGAAGCGCGCCCAGGCTGCCGCTGGCCGCCACCACCATCGCCTGGTCGCCCGCGCCGAGCTGCTCATCGATGAAGCGCCGCAGCGCCTGCGTCACAAAGGGCAGGTCCGCGGGCTCCAGGTGGTAATCGTCCACGGCCATCACGATGTGCCGCGCCAGCGGCACCGCGGCCTCCGCGGGGGCCGGCGGCGGAGCCGTCCCCGGCGTGGCGACGGACGGGGCGGACCCCGGCGCGCGCGGGACCAGCGTGAAGCCGGGCACGAAGTGCGAGATGGGCCGCGGCTGGCCGTCCTCGAGCAGCTCGAAGCTCTCCGGCCCGAGGTCGGTGACGGCGCGGCCATCGCGGTCCGTCACCACCACATCCAGCTCGACCAGCTCCGTCTCCGCGGCGATCCGCGGGAGGGGCTTGGACTGGTCCGCAGCGGGGGAAGGGCTGGGCGCCTGCGCGGCGGCGACGAGGAAGACCGGAAGGAAAAGGAGAGTGGGCGTCACGGGGTCATAGTGGCGGCGGTGTGGAGCCCACGGCCCCGGGCCGCTACTTCGCCGAGCTCGACTTGCGGGCCGTCTTGATGTCGTCCTTCAGGCGCGGGTTCACGTGGAAACCGGCCTTCTCGGCCAGGTCGACTTCCTTCTCCGCTTCGTCCAGCTTCTGCGTGATCAGGTAGAGGGCGGCCAGGTTGTTGTGGGCCTCGCCCAGCTTGGGGTTGGTGCCGGCGGCCGTCCGCCACTCCTTCTCCGCGAGGTCCATCTTGCCCTGGCGGAAATAGGCGGACCCCAGGGAGACGTTCAGCTCGGCGGGGATGGCGGCGGCCTCGTTTCCGCCCTTGCGACGGTTGCGCCGCAGCTCCGAGACGCGCTGCTGGAGCTGCTGGCTGAGGTTCGCGGAGGCACTGGTCTTGGCTTGTCCGGACGCTATCTGCTGGATCTCGTTCTCGAGCTCCTGGATCTCCTCGTCGCGCCGGCGCTCGGCCTCCTCGGTGTTGGTGAGCTGGAGGCCGGCCAGGTTCTCGTAGGATTGCCGGCAAGCGACGAACGCCTGCTCGGCCTGCGCGTATTCCTTCAGGGCCATGTGCGCCTGGCCCTCCCGGAAATACGCGAGGCTGAAGAGCGGATCGATGCTGGTGGCGGCCTTGAACTCGGCCACGGCATCCTCGAGCCGCTCGCCGGTCATGGCGTCCCGGCCCTTCTGGTAGTGGTCCAGGGCCACCTGGCGGTCCTTGTCCCTCTGGGCATCGCTCTTCTGCATGGCGAAGCCGGGGGCGGCGGCCAGCATCACGAGCACGGCGGCGGCAGGAATGCGCATTTCCAAACCCACAAGGAAAAACGGCAGGGGGGGTTGCCCCCCCCTGCCTACGATTTTGCCCGACGTCCGACTAGAAGTCGAGCTTGACGCCGAACCGGATGCTGCGCGGCGGGTAGTACGCCTGGAGTCCCGTGACCGCTCCGCCGGCCGGGCCGAAGCCGGCGTCGAACCCAGGCTGCGTGAAGTCCGGATTCAGCTGACCGAACGTGCTCTCCACGAACTGGTCGGTGATGCGCACCTTCTGCTGGTCGAACAGGTTGAAGACGTCCGCGCTCACCGTCAGCTTGCGCTTGTCCGAGAACTTGATCGGGTAGTCCATGTGCAGATCGAACCGGGTGGCCGTATCGCTGCGACCCAGAGCTCCGCGACCGCCGACCGGGACCTCGCCTGCGTTGAGGTAGGCCGGATGCGCGTAGAACTGGCTGATGGGCACGCCCGTCTCCATGTGGACGCCGCCGCCGATGTTCAGGCCGGTGCCCCCGGAGAACGCGTAGCTACCGTACAGGTTCACGATGTGGTGACGATCGGTGTTCAGCGGGCCGGTGGCGAACTGGTCGCCAAGGAGCCCGAGCTCACCCTCGGTGAAGTCGAACAGCGAGCTGATCGCGGGGTCGGTCTGGCCGTTGTCGTTCCGGAAGTGACCCTCGAAGTTGCCCTCGAGCTTCGCGATCCGCCAGTTGGCCAGCAGCTGCCAGCCGTGCGAGAAGCGCTTGTTCATCTCGATCTCGACCGCCTGGTACTTGTGCGACACGTCGGGGAACCCGTCCGGAATGCCGTCCGCGCCGGAGCTGCCCGAAGGCTGGCCGTTGGCGCCGAGAGCCGCGAAGCACGCGCCCCGCTCCGGACCGCCGCCCGGCGGCACGAAGGTGCCGGCGTCCAGCGAGGGGTCGCATTCGGCCGGAAGCGGATCACCGGGGTTGTACACGAACTCGGGCGGGTTGACGCCCGCATCGACCGACGAGCCGATGTTGCCGATGAAGTACGTGGTGCCGAAGAACGACGCGCCTTCCGGCGGAACCACGGCGGCGTCCTCGACGATCCGCTTCATCTGGCGGTTGAGGTAACGGATGGAGAACACGACGTTGCCAGGCAGCTGCTGCTCGAAGCCGACCAGGTGCTCGTCCGAGTAGCCCAGCTTGGTCCCCTTCAGGATCGGGCTCGACGGGTCCTGCAGCGAGATGTTGACGCCGGCCCCGGCTCCGCCCACCGCGCCGTTGTTGATCCAGTGCTCGGCGTCGATGATCGGGGTGACGGTGCCGAACTCGTTGATGGTGGCGATGCGACGGCCCTGGGCGTCGACGGTGAACTCAGGCGCGTAACGCGCGTTGATGAACCCCTGCTCGACCGAGAGCGACCGCTCGGCCATGTCGAGGGGGATGTACTCGTGGAAGCGCCCGAAGTTGTAGTAGATCTTCGTCTTGCCCTCGCCCTTGGGGTCGAACGTGAAGCCGACGCGGGGCGACCACTGGTTCTTGAAGCTGCCCTCGGAGTTGACGCGCTCGCCGCTGGGCCCGGGGTTGCCGGTCAGGGCCTCGCCCTCCTCGCGGACGCCGAGGAGCAGGGTGAGCTTCTTCCCGACGCGCCAGGTGTCCTGCGCGTAGAACGCGGTGTAGGTGGAGAACGTGTCGAACGCGGCACGGCCGAACTCGCCGCGGTCCTGCCGCAGGTAGACGGGGACGAGCTTGCCACCCCGGTCCACCAGCGGGCAGAGCACGCACGAGGCCGGAGCCAGGCGCAGCGAGAAGTCCGCGTTCAGCGGCTCACCCGCCGCGAAGTCCGGGGTGATGAACGTTCCGTCCGTGTTGGTGGCGGGAACGGTGAACCGCGGTCCGCTGCGGTCGCGGATGCCGCTGTACTCGCCGCGCTGGTACTGGAAGCCGACGCTGAAGCTGTGGTCGCCACCCGCGGTGAACTGCTTCGTGGTGTCGATGGTGCCGCGCCAGGTGGTGCCGTTAGTCGGCTCGAAGAAGCCCAGGCCCACGGCGGTGAAGTTGCCGCGCGTCGGCTGGGTGCGGTCGAGGATGTGGTGCAACGGGTCGAAGTCCGTCTCGTCGAAGTGGTTCTTACCCTGGCTGCCCGACATGTTCACCGACCAGGTGTTGCTCAGGATGCCGTTGTACCGCACCGCGATGTTGCGGGTGCCGTAGTCCAGCTTGCTGTCGGCCGTCGTGTTGTCGATCGTCAGCGTGCTGAAGGGGGCCTTGTTGGTCGAGGACGGGTCCCCGAAGATCGAGAAGTTGATCTGGTGGCTGGGGGCCAGGTTCCAGTCCAGCTTGGCCGAATAGTTGTAGGTGCTGTACTTGCGCTGGATCTCGCCGAGCGCGGCCAGGCCCGCGTTGCGGGCTCCGACCACGTTGTCGTAGCGGTAGCTGGGGTTGAAGTTGCCGTAGAAGAACAGCTTGTCCTTGACCACGGGGCCGCCGAGGTCGAAGCCGACGTCCCAGAGGTCCTCGCTGCGCCGCTCGCCCGACTTGTTGATGCGGGTGTCGTCGCCCTGCTTGCGGTCGGACTCGAGGCTGCCGGGCTGCAGGAAGCCGGAGACCGATCCACGCCACTCGCGGCCGCCCGAGCGCGTGATGATGTTGACGATACCGCCCTGCGACTGGCCGTACTGCGGCTCGAAGCCGCCGGTCTTGACCTGGACCTCTTCCACGAACGCGGTGTTGATGCCCACGCCCAGCGTGCCGTACACCCGGGAGAAGACGCCCAGGCCGCCGAACGAGGAGTCGGTGATGTTGACGCCGTCCGCCACGTAGAGGTTGTCGAGCGCGGAGCCGCCGGAGATGGACGGGTTCGCCCGCCCGCCGCGCTGGCTCTCGGTGACGCCCGGGGCCAGGTAGAACAGGCTGTCCACCCGACGCTGGACAGGCAGGTTCTGGAAGACCTGGGAGTTGAGGTTGCTGCCGATGGAGGTGTTGCTGGTGTCGATGTCCACCGCTCCGCCCACCACCTCGATCGTCTCCGTGATGTCGCCCGTGCTCAGGGTGAGCCGGACCGAGGCCGACTTGCCGACGTACACGGTGACGTCCTTCGCCTCGGCGGTCTTGAAGCCGCTCAGCGACGCCTTCACCGCGTACTGCCCGGGGATGAGGTTATTGACGTCGTAGTTGCCCGAGGCGTCCGTGATCACGACACGCTCCCCGATGGGGCCCGTGATCGTGATCGTGGCGCCGGGCACAACCGCGCCCGTCGTGTCCACGATCGTTCCGCTGATCCCACCCTTGGTGGAAAGGTCCTGGGCGACCGCGGGGCCGACGAGGGCCAGCGCGGTGAGCAGGATCAGCAGGCTAAACAGTTTATGCTTCATCAGCCTTATCGCTCCTTGAAGCGGGCCTTTTCAGGGCCCAGAACCGTCCACTACTCGTTGCGACCGACAGCCATGCGACCCGGAGCCGCCGCCACGAGCTGTGGAGCGGCCACTTGACGACCCCCTCTTTGAGCAAGGATCGAGCCTGAGCTCGAGCGGCAGAGCCTACATGCGGAAGCCAGCCAAGTCAACAACTTAGGGCAAGCGTCCAGTCCGCTGAACCCGGCCCGGATTCAGGCTGCTGGATCGAGGCGGCGGGGGGGGAGCCGGTCGAGCACGAGCGTCGCGTGCAACTTATTGATTTTACTAATTTTAACGCGCGGGGACGCCGATTCAAGCAAATGGGGTGGATCCGGCCGGAACCGGCCGCGGTCGGGGTGGACGACCCGTCCGACCGCGGCCTTTCGAATTTTTCGCCGCCGTATGACGCGAAGACGGGCTATTTCACCCGATAGGTGAGCGGCGTATCGAAGCTGAAGCCGGTGAGCGGCTCGAGGGCCACCGCCTTGCCGATCAGGCCCGCGTACGGCCCGTCATGGCTGATCGTGATGGAACCCACCTCCCCCGGCAAAAGCGTGGACGTGTCCGTGACCAGCTGCGCCAGCGGAGCCAGCGAGAACGGCAGGCTGGCGGCCAGGCTGCCGTCGAGGCGCCAGAACCAGACGTGACCGGCCACGGCCTCCGGCCCCGAGTTCTGGATCAGGAGGACGGTCACCTGCGTGGACGAGTTGTTGAAGCGCGCGATCGAAGCCGTGGTCTCGTAGGCTCGCAGGCGATAGATGTCGTCCGCGCCGCAACCGGTCCCGCATCCGCCGCTGGCCACCCGGATGCGCTCGTCGGAGATCACGGCGCCGGTGGCGTTCTCGAAGCGGAGGCTGCGGGCCTCGCCGGGGCCCGTATCGGCCGCGGCCTCGATCACGGTGACACCGTCCGGACCCACCCGCTGCAGCTGGAGCGGGCTCGTGTCGCCGCCCGCCGAGTCCACCGTGACTTCGTACGAGGAGTAGGCGGCCTGGCCGATGCGGAACCAGTCCTGGTCGGAGACGGGTCCCGGCTGCGCGGCGAGGTCGTACACGGCGTCGAAGCCGTGCGCTACCTCGCGCCCGGCCAGGAGGTCGGCGACGGGATCGTCGTCGGCGATCGTCACCACGCCCTGCCCGTCGGCGACGGTGGCGTTGGTGGCGTTCGAGAGCGACACGCCGAAGGTCTCGTCCGGCTCGTGGTTGAGGTCGCCCAGCACCTGGCAGGAGACCGGGGCCGTGGTGGCGCCCGCGGCCAGGACCGCGGTTCCGGAGCACGCCAGGTAGTCGCTGCCGGGGGTGGCGGTGCCGGGCACGTCCGTGAAGTCCACCGTCACCTGGCGGCCGCTGACCGGGGTGAGGGTGATGGCCAGGCCCGTGGAGGCGGATCCCGAGTTGCCCTCGGTCACCGTTGCGTCGCCCACGGCCAGGGCCGGCAGCGGATCGTCGTCCACGATCGTGGCCTTCCCCTGCGCGTCCGTCACGTTGGCGCCCGTCACGTTGGAGAGGTTCAGGAAGAACGTCTCGTCGTCCTCGTCCAGGGCGTCGTCCGAGACGACCACGTCCACGGTACCCGTGACCATCCCGGGTGCGATCGTGAGCACGCCGCTGTTCGGGACGTAGTCGGCGTTGGCGGTGGCCGTGCCGTCCGCGGTCTGGTAGTTCGCCGTGACGTCCCCCTGCGCGGGGTTGGAGAGCGTCACCGTGAACGTGGCGGTGGCCGGGTGCTCCTCCGGATGGGCCTCGTCCACCGAGACGTCGTTCACGCTCAGGTTCGGCACCTGCGCCACGCACGACTGGATGAGGTAGTCGTCCACGTACCAGCCCTCTGTGCCGAAGCCGGCATCGGTGCCGAGCCGGAACCGGAAACGCACGGTCTGCCCGGCATACGCGCCGACGTCGACCACGGAATTCAGCCAGGGCTGGGGCTGGCCGCACCAGGCGTTGAGGCCGGCGAGCGGGTTGCCCGCGCTGCTGTCCACCGCTCCGTCATAGGGGTCGGTGAGCAGCACCGTGCTCGGGAGCTGCGTCCAGCTGGAGCCGCCGTCCGTGGAGATCTCGACGATGCCGCCGTCCCAGCACCCGAGCAGGTGGTCCATGCCGGCCGAACCCTGCGACTCGATGTCCTGGTAGTTCCAGAACTGCATGCTGAGGGGCATCTGTCCGGAGGGCAGCGCGATGGGCGGCGACGTCAGCCGCTGATCGGTCACGAACCCGGGCGCCGTGGCGTAGAACGAGAAGGCGCCCGAGTGGACGCGCGCGCTGGAGGGCGCCCACGTGCTGCCGCTGCCGCTGGAGGTCCAGCCGGGGGCGCCCGTCTCGAAGCCCTCGGCGGCCAGGGCCGCGGGCAGGGTGCCGAGCGGACAGCTCCCCGCCGGCGCGGTGGTGGTGAACGAGAAGACCGCGCTGTAGACGCCGAGGCCGCAGCCGTTCACCGCGCGCACCCGCCAGTAATGCGTGGTGTTCGCCGTCAGCGGGAACGGGGGCGTGAACATGGGCGCGGCCAGGTCCGTGGCCTGGACCACGACGTTGGTGAACGCCGCATCGAGGGCGATCTGGATCTCGTAGGTCGCGGCCTGCGCGGGCGCGGTCCAGGTGAAGAGCGGCTGGACCGGCTGGTTGAAGGCGCCGTTGGGGGGCGTGATCGGCACCGGCTCTCCCGGCGCCGCGTCGGCCACGGCCAGCGTCAGGTCCGCCGTGTGCGTGTGGACCCCGTCGGTGGCGGACACCGTGAACGGATACGTCCCCGCCGTGCCGCCCGCGACGGTGACCGCGATGTCGGTGGTGCCCGGGACCGTCGCCGGGTTCGGGTTGAAGACGTAGGACGCACCCGGGGGCAGGCCGGCGGCGGACATGTTCACGTTGCCCGTGTAGCCGTTCTTGCCGGTCAGGGTGAAGGTGGTGGAGTCATTGCCCGGCTGGCAGACCGACAGCACCGGGTCGTCCGTGGACAGCGTGAAGTCGGTCTGGAGGTTCGGGTGGAGGACGAAGAGGCCCTGCTCGATCCCCGAGACGATGACGTTGCCGCTGGCGAAGAACGGGTAGTTGTTCCAGGTCCCGTTGAAGCTCGGGTTGTTCCCGGTCGGGTAGATGTCGAAGTAGGCGGCCTCGGTGAGGGTGGCGCTGGCGATGGCCGAGACGTCCAGGATGCGCAGGCCCGCCTGATAGTTCGACTGATAAGAGTAGCCCTGGTGGATGTACTGGTTGTGGTCGATGGCGTTGGTGGGCCCGGTGTAATGGCCCATGAGCAGGGGGGCCTCGAGGTCGGCCAGGTCCCAGATGTAGGTCCAGGTGGGATGGCCGAAGTCCATCTCGTCCAGCTCGTCGTCGATCAGGAAGTACCGCTGGTCGGCCGTGAGCCAGCCCTGGTGCGTATAGCCCACGCCCGCATACCCGGTCTTGGACAGCATCACCGGCGCGGCCTTGTCGGTGACGTCCACGATGGTCAGGGTGTCGGTGTTCGACGCGAAGCAGATCTCCTGGCCCACGTGGGCGGCGTCCGGCCCGTTGTAGACGACGCATTGCGCGTCGTGCGTGTAGCCGTCGTTCGAGAAGCAGCCCACGAACTGGGGGTGCAGCGGGTCGGGCTTCAGGTCCATCATGTGCAGCCCGCCGGAACACGTGTTCGAGCCCACCCCGTAGGCGAAGCCGGTGGCGGTGTTGACGACGAGGTCGTGGCAGTTCTGGAAGCCCCACGGGGTGGAGGCGGAATTTCCGTACCAGCCGTCCTCGGTGAATTGCAGCGGCGGGTTCACGATGTCGCGCAGCCGCCGCATGTCGAAGATCTGCATCCCGTGGTTGCCGTTCTGGTCGCTGATGATGTAGGCGTAGTAGCCGTAGGCCTTCATCTCCCGCCAGATCGACGTGCTGGTGTGCGTCGGCAGGTTCCCCAGGTAGACCGCGTTGGCGGCGTCGGTGATGTCCACGAACGCGGTCCCGTTCGTGCGGCCCATGATGGCGTACTCGCGCTGGGTGTCGGGATCCGTCCAGCCCCACAGGCTGCTGCCGTTGCCGCCCCCGATCTGGGCCAGCGGCAGGAACGACATCAGGTCGATGTTCTTGCAGGGATACGGGCCGGCCGTCCCCCCGACGCACGGCGTGGCGCCCAGCTTCTCGGTCTGCGGGATCGCGTTCGGGTCGGGCTTGTAACGGTAGGCGATGGGCGGCAGGTTCTTGGCCCGCGCGGCGGCCTCGTCCGACTGGGCGGCCGTCTCCGGTGGCCGGGCCTCGGCGCTGACGGTGAGGCCGGCCACGAGCGACGCCGTGACGGCCCAGATCGATCCTGGCCACATCTTCATGTGATCCTCTGTGCTCTTGCCGCGCGGGCCTGCCCCGCCGCGGCCTTGGTCGGGGGTCTCAGGGTCTCCTAGTCTACCATCCGGGTTGCGCGGCGGGCGAAGGCTTTTGCGGGCCGCTCACTCCAGGTGCTGGCGGAGGAAGGCCACGGTCCGCGGCCAGGCCTTCTGGGTGGCCTCCATGTTCTTCTCGCGCCCGGACTGCGCCCGCAGGAAGCCGTGGCCGGCGCCCTCGTACGTGTGGACCTCGTAGGTCTTTCCGAGCTTCTTCATCTCCGCCTCGGCCGGGCCGACGGTGGCGTTCACGCGCTCGTCGTCGCTGCCGTAGAGCCCGAGGACCGGCGCCTTGATGGAGGCCAGCGCCGCCGAGTCGGGCGACGTGCCGTAATAGACGACCGCGGCCTGGAGCGCGGGCTGCGCCGCCGCGTAGGCGAAGCTGCGGGCGCCGCCCCAGCAGAATCCGATGGTGGCGGTCCTGCCGTTGGCGGCCGGCAGCTTCAATGCGTAGTCCCGCACCGCGTTCAACCGGGCCGTGGCTTCCTCGGGCGTGATGGCCCGCACCAGGTTCACGACGTCGTCGCGGCCGGGCACCGAGTCGGTCCCGCCGCCCCCGGGCCCGTGCCCGGAGACGAGGTCCGGCACCACCGCGATGAAGCCCTCGCGGGCCAGCTGGTCGGCCAGGGCGCGGATCCAAGCCGAGAGGCCGAAGACCTCGTGGATCACGATCACCACGCCGGCCTTCCCCTTCCGCTCGGGATAGGAGACCCAGGTCCGCACGTCCGCGCCGCCCGAGGGGATCTTCACGTTCACGTACTCGCCGTGCCGCGGCGACGTCTCCAGGGCGGCCTTGGCCGCCTCCTCCGCCGCCGGCAGGCCAGGGTCGCGCGGAACCGCGGCAGCGGCCGCCGAAGACGGGCTCGCCGCCGGAGGGGACGGCGTCTGCGCGGCGGCGACGAGCGCGGAAAGAACGAAGCAGGCCCCGGCCAGGATGGATCGCATGGTCGACCTCCCTCCCCAGTCTAGTGGCGGAAGTGGCGGACGCCGGTGAAGACCATCGCCATCTTGTGCTCGTCGGCGGCGGCGATGACCTCCTCGTCCTTGACCGAGCCGCCCGGCTGGATCACGGCCACGGCGCCGGCCTTGGCGATCTCGTCCACCCCGTCGCGGAACGGGAAGAAGGCGTCGGAGGCGGCTGACGTTCCGGCCAGTGGCAGCTTGGCCTTGAGCGCGGCGAAGCGGGCGGAGTCGACGCGGCTCATCTGTCCCGCGCCCACGCCCACGGTCTGCACGGCGTTGGCGAACACGATGGCGTTGGACTTGACGTGCTTGACCACCGTCCACGCCAGGAGCAGCGCCTTCCACTCATCCTCGGTCGGCTGGCGCTTGCTCACCACCTCGCACTTCGACCGGTCCAGGCGATGCAGGTCCCACTCCTGGGCCAGGATGCCGCCCATGACCCGCTTCAGATCGAAGCCGGTGACCCGGTGGATCCCCGTCGTGTCCATGTCCATCACGCGCAGGTTCTTCTTGGCGGCGAGGGTCTTCTTGGCCTCGCCGTCCAGGCCCGGCGCGATCACGGCCTCCACGAAGACGGACCCGATCTTCTGCGCGGTGGCCCCGTCGATTCGACGGTTCACGGCCACGATCCCGCCGAAGGCCGACAGCGGGTCGCACTCCCACGCGCGCTCGTAGGCCTCGAGCGGCGTCGTCCCGACACCCGTGCCGCAGGGATTGGTGTGCTTCACGATCACGCAGGCGGGCTCGTTGAACTCGGTGACCAGGCGCCAGGCCGCGTCCAGGTCCAGGATGTTGTTGAACGAGAGCTCCTTCCCCTGGAGCTTGCGCGCGGCCGCCACGGAGTAGAGCGTGGACCCGAGGTCGCTGTAGAAGGCGGCGCGCTGGTGCGGGTTCTCGCCGTAGCGCAGGTCCTGCACCTTCTCGTACGACGGGTTGAGGCGGTAGGGGAAGACGTCGTCCGTCTCGGCCACCGAATACGCGCCGCCCTTCTCCTCGACCTGGGAGAAGTAGCCGGCGATGGCGGCCTCGTAGCGCGCGGTGTGGCGGAAGGCCTTCTGCGCGAGGTAGAGCCGGGTGGCGGGGTCGATGCCGCCCTCGCGGTCGAGCTGCTCGAGCACGACCGGGTAGTCCGCCGGGTCCACCACCACCGCCACGTGGCGGAAGTTCTTGGCCGCGGCCCGCAGCATGGTGGGCCCGCCAATGTCCACGTTTTCCAGCGCCTCGTCGAAGGCGGCGCCCTTGGCCACCTTGTCCTCGAAGGGGTAGAGGTTCACGACCACCAGGTCCACCGGCGGGATGCCATGCTTCTCGAGGGCCTGGACGTGCGCGGGCTCGTTGCGCCGGGCCAGGATGCCGCCGTGGATCTTGGGGTGCAGCGTCTTCACGCGGCCGTCCAGGATCTCGGGGAACCCCGTGGTCTCCGTGACGCCCACCACCGGCACCCCCGCCTTGCGCAGGGCCTCCGCCGTGCCGCCCGTGGAGACGACCTCGAAGCCGCGGGCCACCAGGCCGCGGGCCAGATCCTCGACGCCCTCCTTGCGGTAGACGGAGATGATCGCGCGCCGCCGGCTCACGGGACCTCGTTCGCCGCGGGAGACCCCTGGGGCGTCCGGCCCATGACCGGCTGGTCGTGGGCCCGCACCATCGTGGGCTGCCGGATGCGCGTGAGGTCCCCGCGCGACTCGCGCCACAGGGCCAGCCAGGTGGCGGCGATGGCGGTGACGGCCCGCGAGTAGGAGAGCGAGGCCACGCCGAAGACGGGCGAGCGGTAGTCGATGGTGCGGTGGTCCACCACCCGCCCGTTCTGGAACAGCTCGGTCCGGATGACGTCCGACTGGCTCCGGCTGCGCGCGATGAGCTTCTGCCAGTAGGCGGGAAGCGCGCTGCGCTTCAGCTTCAGCGCGGCCGGATCGTCGAGGACGACCGGGATCTTGTCGAGGCTGGCCGTCACGAAGGCGTAGTACTCCTGGACGACGCCCGGCGGGTAGCCCGCGGGGCCGGCGGTGAGCACGGGGTCGGCCAGGTCGGCGGGGACGCGCACCAGCGCGCCCAGGCGGACCACGCCCTCGCTGAGCCGCTGGCCGCGGAAGAGGCTCACCACCTCCGCGGTGCGCGTGTCCAGGCTGGACACCGTCGCCGGCTGCAGCTCCCCCGCTCCGAGGTCGGCCCATACCGCCTGGCTCAGCTCGGGGGGGAAGCGCGCGGCCGCGTCCAGGATCTGCTGCTCGCGCTCCGCCATGAGCCGCGCGAGCGAGGGCGGCAGCAGCCGGCGGGCGTCGCGGGCCAGGGACTGCATTAGAGAAGATGGCCAGGCCGAGGCGTCGCGGGCGCCCAGGCACAGGAGGACGGCCACGGCCGGCAGGACGGAGCGGCGGGCAGTCATCCGCCGCATCCTACTTCAAGGCCTTGGCTTTGAGGCTCACCTTTCCGTCCTTGGTCTCCAGGCGGAAGCTCACGGCCTGGCCGCCCTTCTCGTTGAGGATGCGGCTGGCCTGCTGGGCGATCAGCTTGCGGAACCCCTCGAACTTGACGGCGCCGGACTCGCCGGTCTTCTGCCGCTCCTCGAGGAATCGGTCGAAGAGCGAGCGCACCGCCTCGCTGTCCCGCTCGGGGTCCTGGATGCGCACCTCGCCGGCTCCGGCTGCGCGCGCCGTGGGGCGCTCCGCACGCGGCGGCGGCGCGGGCGGCGCCTTGGCGTGCGTCCCGTGGACGCCCATGACGCGCCCCTCCTCCAGGGCCCGGAGCTTCTTCCCCCACATTTCGTTGAATGTGTTGTAGCGGGCGGTGATGTTCTGGTAGCGGAACCGCTCGGTGTTGTTGCGGATCTCGGCGTTGGCGTGCCGGCGGATCAGGGCCTCGACCTTGGCCTTGAGGTCGTTCGGCGGCTTGCGCTCCACGCCGCCGAAGAACTTCTCCCATTCGATCTGGAGCTGCTTGATGGCCTTTTCGATCTGTTCGAGGTCCTCGTTGAGGGCCATTCAGCTCTGGTCCCCCACGAAGAGCCAGAACAGCGGCAGCCAGACCTCGCGGGCGTAGGGCACCTGGCGCCCGTCCACGCGCACCTCGGTGCCCGGACGACCGCCCACGATGTCGAACAGCTCGTGCAGGGTGCCGGCCCCCGCGGCGTCGAAGGCGGCGTGGTGCACGACGCGGCCGCCCTCGGCCGTCTCGCGGTACACGGGGGAGCGGCGGGCCAGCTCCAGCGCGCGCGCATGGCCCGCGCCGTCGAACGCCTCGAAGCTCAGGCCCATCCGGAACGGCCGGGGCC
>Ga0075425_100003372_pt1 | contig 16239 bp, 14 predicted proteins | sample SoiMethybrSBSTD4_FD_75300 | JGI IMG/M metagenome (GOLD analysis project Ga0075425, IMG submission 75300) | Bulk soil microbial communities from a Populus tree surrounding site in Tennessee, USA - Soil MetaG P. TD hybrid SBSTD4 | ecosystem: Environmental > Terrestrial > Soil > Tree plantation... | reverse complement strand
TACGGCGGGTGGCACCCAGCCCGGTAAGCGCCGCATTCGCCTTCTTACTCCTCTCTGAAAGGTGCCATTTGTAGATTCCGCGGACCCTGGTGCCCGCCGTCTCGCTCAGTTTCACCAGGCGTCGTTTTAGATCTTCATTGTCCAGCGGTTCAAATTTATAAAAGATGGGAAACAGGACCAGCGGGGCAATTTGCGCCATGACGACAAACAGCACCATGAACGACGCCCACGCAATAAGCCACCAATGCTGCGGGGATTGCCGGATCGTGAAATACAGCAACTCCGCGATGCCGCCGGCAACTACCAGCCCAACAAGAAATCCCTTTACTTCATCCCACAGCCACGAGCGCGTCTTCTGATTCGAGAGGTGATAGCGCCTTTCAAGGCGCAAGCCGTAGTAATCGAGGCCAATTCCTAGCAATTTGCCCCCGATCATCAGCAAAAAGACGTACACGAAGACGGAAAGCTGATAATTCTGGAAGGCCGCCCCGTACGCCCAATCTCGAAGCGTACCCGTCCATCCGGTCACCAGGAGCATCAGGAGGAAGATCAATCCGGTAAGGAAATCGGCAATCTCCAGCCAGCGGCGGATACGGTTATATCCCCGCGCTTCAGGAGAGTCCTGCAGAGTGCTGGTGTCCTCGGCAAATCGCATGGTTTCGGGTCGGGGAGGGCTGTTCCAAATCATAAGATATGGTGGAGTGATCTGTTTCGACCGAAAGTCCATTGGCCCATAGGACAAAACCACTGGCCTATTGCGGCGAGTCTAACCGCTACGATCCACAAAGCTTTTGGCATCTTCCAGAATTTCAGTGACCAGTTCCGGTGTCGCCGCCTCGGAATACACACGCAGGAGTGGCTCGGTGCCGGATGCGCGCAGCAGAACCCACGGTTTAGCCCCGTTGGCGTGGTTGGGTGCTGCCAGAAAGAGCTTCACCCCGTCCATGGTTTCCTTTTTGAGAATGGCGTGACGGCCAATTTTGGTGGTTGCGGTGGCGCCAGCCCGTTGGATAGTCGCGTTCTTGACAGCGTCGGGGATATGCAGATCCCGGCGGCCGTAATAATGAGGTCCGAACTCGCGCTGCAGATCGGCCACCAGTTCGCCCAGGGGCTTTCTTTCCTCCGCCATAACGTTAGCGAGCAGTAATGCATTGAGGATTCCATCCCGTTCCGGCAGGTAGCGCGAGTAGCCGATGCCCCCCGATTCTTCTCCCCCAATAACAATCTCGTGCTCCATCATCAGGTCGGCGATGTACTTAAACCCGATCGGGCACTCGTGCAGCTTCCGTCCATTCTTCGCCGCGATGCGATCCACCATGCCGGTGGTGTTGAAGGCGCGCACCACGTCGCCCGACCACTTTTTCCGTTCCAGCAACCAGCGAGTCAAAACGGAGAAACACTTGTGGGAATCGACGAAGCTGCCATCCTCTGCCACTGCACCGATCCGATCGGCATCACCGTCGGTAGCCAGCCCCGCGTGACATTTTTGCTTCACGACTGTTTGTCGCAGCAACTCGATGTGAGGTTCAATCGGCTCAGGATTGATTCCCGGAAACAGCGGGTTCAGTTCCTGTCGGATCGCTACGTGCTTGATGCCGCGGTCGCTGAAGATCTTGGCTAATACACCGCGTCCAGAGCCATACATGGAATCGATGGCAAACGTGAAGCCGGCCTTGGCAATAAGTTCCACATCGGCGAACTTGCACATGGCGTCGGTGTGTGCCTGCTTCAGATCAACTTCCTGTATGTCAGTGGCTTCGCCCTTTGGCATGGCGCCGGCATGGAGTTCCTCCTCCACTTTTTTCATGATGGCCGGCGTCGCTGAGCCGCCAAACTTTGCCTTGTACTTCACCCCGTTCCAGTTCCAAGGGTTGTGGCTTGAAGTGACCACTACACCGCCGGCGGCGCCCTGCTGCTTCACCGCGTACGAAATAGCGGGAGTGGGGGAGTAATCACTGGCGAGTTTGACGGGAATTCCTGCTCCAGCCAGCACGCCTCCAACAAGACGAGCAAATGCTGGAGAGCCAAATCGCGTGTCGTAGCCGACGATCACTCCTCGCTTACTATCCTCATACTTCAGAACGTAAGAAGCGATCGCACCCGCTACGCGGCGCACGTTGTCAAAGGTGAAGTCGTCGGCGATCACGCCACGCCAACCGTCGGTACCAAATTTGATTTCTGCCATGGTGTTAGTCGTGAGCTGCGAGCTATGAGCAACATCGCTTGGAATTATTCAACGCTCACCTTCATCGTCTTTCACGAGGCAAAGAATAAGTGCCCGCTCAAAAACTCGCGGCTCGTAGCTCAAAGCTCAAGTCAACTTCGAGAGCTTCTTCTCATCCAGGTACTTCACAATCTTTCCCACATCCTGCGCCCGCTCCCGGCTCGTGATCAGCAGAGCATCATCGGTTTCGACGACCACCAAGCCACTTACTCCCACGGCGGCGACGAACTTTCCGGGTGCACGAACATAATTCCCGCATCCATCCAGGACAAAGCTCTCGGCGCTCGAAATCACATTCTGATCTGCCGGGTTCGTCTTGCTGACCTGGTGTTCATGCAGTGCGGTCCATGATCCCAGGTCATTCCAGCCGAAGTCCGCGGGCAGACAAAATATATTGGATGCCTGCTCTCCCTTGGCGGACCGTGGCTCGAGGATCGCATAGTCGACACTGATGTTCTCGCACGCGGGATACAGCTTTCGGAATACGCTTTCAAACTTTCGCGTGCCATACGAAGCCGCGATCTCTTCCAATACCGCCGCAGTTTTCGGGAGATGTTCGCGCAAGGAACTGGCCAGAGTGGGTGCACTCCACAGAAACATTCCGCTGTTCCAGTAGTAGTTTCCTGCCGCCAAGAATTCGCTTGCCCGCTGCGCATCGGGCTTCTCGGTGAAGCGCCGCACGCGCAGGACATTGTCGGCGTTTGTTCCTGCTTCGATGTAGCCGTAGCCCGTCTCCGGCCGAGTGGGGCGAATGCCCAGCACCACGATGTTTTCTCCCGCAGCCGCTATCATGACTCCACGCGCAATGGCGTCGCGAAAACGATTCTCGTCCGCGATCACATGATCAGAGGGAAATAACCCGAGAACTGCGTTCGGATCGCTGCGCAAGAGGAGAAACGCCGCCAGGCCGATGGCCGGCGCCGTGTTTCGTCCGACAGGTTCGGCAACCACTTGCCGCTTCTCCAGCTTGGGGAGCTGGCGCACGATCTCCGACCTGAGATCGTCATTGCTAATAACCCAAAAACTCTTTGCTGGCGCCAGGGGCAGCAGCCGGCTCACAGTCTGTTGGATCATAGTCTGCTTACCGTCGAGTGCTAGCAGTTGCTTGGCCCGGCGCTTGCGGCTGAGGGGCCAGAAGCGCGTCCCCCGGCCGCCTGCGAGAATCACTGGATAGAAGTCAGGATGTTGGTTCACAAGTAGTCGATCATCTAGCCCGAGCCAGCGCGCTGCTTACTGTCGGCGATTGCAAGTCGGCAATCGAAGAACGTCAAAGCCGCGTTTCCGGCTCCGGCAATTTTTCCCCTGGAACATACGCCTTCAAGAATTCGACGGCCCACTGCGGCCGAACACTGAACCTTTCCACGCTCGCGGGAATCACCGCTGCGTCACCCTTCGCGAAAGTTGCCGGCGCCATGCCCGGTGCCTCGATGATTCCGCAACCTTCCACCACTACGAGAATCTGCACCGAACTCTTTCCTGATGCGTCCAGTGTTTCGAAGCCCTGGGGCTCCTTGACTTCGTAGTGTTCCACCACGAAGTAAGGAGCACGGATCAGCGTTGCCAATTTATTCTTTGATCCCGCAATTCGAGTCGGCGCCGGCCGCACGACCTTTCCTGACGCCACCTTTTCCTTCACCGCTGCCATGCCTTCCTGCAAGTGCAACTCGCGCGGCCGCCCGTAATCATACAGGCGATAAGTGCAGTCGGACTGTTGTTGTGTCTCGACCAGAATCGACCCCGGCCCAAGCGTATGTACTGTCCCGCCAGCTACGTAGATCATCTCGCCAGGATAGATGTTGATCCAATTCAGGAGGCCCTCGGCGCGATTTTCCTCGATGGCTCGCTGCAATTCCGAGCGACTCACGCCCGGTTTCAGGCCCATCGCCACCTGCGACCCGGGCTTGGCCGCGGCAACGTACCAGCATTCGGTTTTTCCCCACGGCTGTCCGGTCCGTTGCGCCTGCGCGTCGTCGGGATGCACCTGCACGGAAAGTTTGTCGTGCGGGAAGAGGAATTTCAGGAGTAGCGGAAACCGCTCCGGATCGCGTGCCGCCTCGCCGACCAGCGCCCGCCCGCACTCCTTGCTGAGGTCAGAAAGCGTTCGGCCGGACAGAGGACCATTCGCCACCTTGCATTCATCCCCGGTCAACCATGCTTCGCCAATCTTTTCTTCGAATTTGTGATCAGAGTAGATGGGCGACAGGTCCGTCGTCCCCCAAGGCCGCGGATCGAACGCCGGCTGCATTCTCAGTGGATAAAGTGCAGTCATTTGACGATCAGAAGATGAGTTCTACGGCCCGAGGGTTGTTCCGACGGTAAAGGTAGACTTCCCTCGGGTGTGGCGTACCAGTCCAATGCCGCTCTCCGTCGGCCCTCAGCCCGAAGGGTCAGCGGCATGGCTTGAGAAAGCTCCGACCAGCTTTCCTAGAGCCGCTTTTCCCGCCTGCAAGAAGGGCTTTCTTGATCGAGATAATGCTTCGAAGCTAGAGCAATGCCAGATACGTCCGCATGCGCTCGAGGATGCGATCGAGGTTCTCCATCGACGTTGCGTAGGAGATGCGGATGTGCTCCTGGGTGCCAAAACCCTCTCCCGCAACGGTCGCCACATGCGCCTTGTGGAGCAGGCCGTGAGCGATATCGGCGCTGCATTTGACTCCGCTCTTGCCGAAGAATGCCGACACGTTCGGATAGGCGTAAAACGCGCCCTCCGGCATGGTGCACCGGATACCTGGGATCGACCGCAAGCCGCCCACAATGTGATCGCGCAGCCGAATGTATTCTTGACGCATGTCCTGTACGCACTGCTGCGAGCCAGTCAACGCTGCAACCGCCGCTTTCTGTACGATCGAGGTCGGGTTCGATGTGGATTGACTCTGCAACTTCTGCGCGGCCCCAACCACGGCGGCTGGACCTAGCACAAATCCCATGCGCCACCCGGTCATCGCATAGGTCTTCGAGAGCGATCCAACGACCAGGAAGCGATCGCGGTATTCGTTAAGCGATCCGACCGAAAAATTCTTACCCGTGTAGTTGAGATAGACATAGCACTCGTCAGAGATCACCCAGATGCCGCGCTCTGCAGCGAGGCGCACGACCTCGGTCATGTCTTCAGAACTCATGACAGCGCCGGACGGGTTCGACGGCGAGTTCAGAATGATGAGCTTGGTCTTAGGTGTGACCAGTCGTGCGACCATCTCCGCGTTGACACGGAATCCCTGCGATTCGTCGGCGTGGAGCAAGACACACTGCCCGCCCGCATAGCGAATCATGTCTTTGAACGATACCCAGTAAGGCACCGGCAGGATAACTTCGTCGCCGTGATCGACGAGCACCGAAATCACATTAAAGAGCGCATGCTTGCCGCCGACGGAAGCGCAGACTTCCTCACGCTTGTAGGTGGAACCGAAATCCGTGGCGTGACGACGCACGATCGCATCCTTCAGCTCGAGCGTTCCTCCCACAGCCGTGTACTTCGAGAAATTCGCATTGATGGCAGCAATGGCAGCTTCCTTGATGTGCTGAGGTGTTGCGAAGTGTGGCTCGCCTGCAGTGGCGTCGACCACGTCAATGTCCTGCTGCCGCAGCTTGTCGGCCTCGGCTACAGCGGCCATGGTGGCGGAAGGTTCGATGCGGTTGATGCGCTCGGCCAGCTTGATGGCTTGCGTCACTTCGGTGGTTGCTGGAGTCATGACTTCCTTTTCCTTGCCCTGGATTTACGGCCTTCGGACTTGTCGTTTTCAGATTCCGCAAACTCGCCCAGTTTATAAGCAGGATCGAGTTTTCCTCGCAGGTTTTGCTCGACCAGTTCGGGCACAAGTCCTTTCACGGACCCGCCGAGCTGCGCCACTTCGCGAACCAGCCGCGAACTCAGATACGAATATTTCTCGGCGGGCATCATGAACACAGTTTCGATTTCCGGTCGCAGCTTGCGGTTCATCAAGGCCATCTGCAGCTCGTACTCGTAGTCGCTGAGCGCCCGAATGCCGCGCAGCACGCAACTGGCCCCCACGTTCACGGCATAGTCCATGGTGAGCCCGTCGAACGTGTCGACGCGGACGTTGTTGAATTCCCCGGTCAGCGCCTCAAGCATTGCCACGCGCTCGCTGACATTGAACAGGGGCGCCTTCTCGGGATTGCGTAAGATCGCCACCACCAACTCATCGAAAATCTTGCTGCCCCTGTCGACCAGATCCAGGTGTCCGTTGGTCGGAGGATCGAACGAGCCGGGATAGATGGCGATAACTTTGTGCATTGTCCTCGCGGAGTGACCGGGGAGACGCGAAGAAATGATTTTAGTGGGCGGGGAATGGGGATGGCAAACGGAGGCGGCTAGAACAGACTCTCGAGATCACGAGCACCGTGGGCAATTCGCAGAATGCGCAACTCTCCGTCTCGAAACCGATAAAACACGAGGTGTTTAGGAAATCCCTTAATCAGCTTGCGACGAACATCGCGTAATTCTGATTGCTCGAACGTGCAGAGATTTCCCGAAAGCGGACTCTCGACAATCCGAAGCAATGCATCAGTGACGGATTTCTGCCAAGTCTTGGCGAGACGTTGTCCGGATTGTGCTTCGTACCAATCGGCCTGCTCTATAGGACGTCTGCAACCGCGGCATCACTGAAGAGGATCCGAACTCGGGTCACGGGCGCCGGATTCGGTCGCGCAGGGCAGCCACGAGCCCTTTCTTGCGGATATCTGCGAGTGACACTTCTATCGTCGGCCCTTTGGCCGCCGTCACGAGGTCGTTTTCCAGGGTACGCAATCGCCGCTCTTTGTCCTGGCGAATCAGTTCCCGAATGTACTCGCTTGGCGTGCCCCAATCCCCGGACGCGACCTGACCCTCCACGTATTCCTTGAGGGCCTCGGGAAGGGAGATGTTTAAAGATGTCATTGCCATACCTTCATATTATGACATTTAATGAAGGTCCATTCGAAGAACGGCCATGTGCGCTGCGAGGCCTTGCTATTCAGCCAGATGAGCCACTATCGTCTTGCCGGCACTTTTGCCGAGTCCGTCCCCGTGGGCATGGTCGCGACCTTCCCACCTTGTGTGCCCGGGGCTGCTCCAGTCGTTCCGGTAGCTGCGGCTGCTGTCGGGTTCGCGGGCGTCAGCCCAAGCGTCTTGCGTACTTCGGCCTCTAGCTTGGCGAGCGTCTCTTTGTTGTCTCTCAGGAACTGGCGCGCATTCTCGCGGCCCTGGCCGATGCGCTCGTTCTTGTAGCTGAACCACGAGCCGGATTTCTCCAGTAGATTGTTGTTCACCGCGAGGTCGAGCAGATCTCCCTCGCGCGATATACCTTCGCCGTAAAGGATGTCGAACTCCGCTTCGCGAAACGGAGCTGCCACTTTGTTCTTCACCACTTTCACGCGTGTGCGCGAACCGGTCACCAGGTCGCCTTCTTTGATTGCGGCGATCCTGCGAATATCGATGCGCACCGACGAATAGAACTTTAGTGCGCGGCCGCCGGTGGTCGTCTCAGGATTGCCGAACATCACGCCGATTTTCTCCCGGATCTGGTTGATGAAGATCATGCAGGTGCGCGACTTCGAGACGATGCCAGTCAATTTGCGTAGCGCCTGCGACATCAATCGGGCCTGCAAGCCTACATGACTATCGCCCATTTCGCCGTCAAGTTCGGCCTTGGGGACGAGCGCCGCCACGGAATCGACCACCAGCACATCGATGGCATTCGAGCGCACCAGCGCCTCGGCAATCTCCAGCGCCTGCTCGCCGTAGTCCGGCTGAGAGACAAGCAGATTGTCGACGTCTACGCCCAACTTCTTGGCGTATTGGGGATCGAGCGCGTGCTCAGCGTCCACGAAAGCAGCCATTCCGCCCGTCTTCTGCGCTTCCGCGATGACCTGCAGCGCAATGGTCGTCTTGCCCGACGACTCCGGCCCGAAGATTTCCACTACACGTCCGCGCGGAAAACCGCCCACACCGAGAGCGGCGTCAAATGAGATCGCGCCAGTAGGAATCACTGAAATCGGGACGATAGCTTCCTTGGACCCCAGCCGCATAATCGAGCCCTTGCCAAACTGCTTTTCGATCTGGGAGAGCGCAAGGTCAATTGCTTTCGAACGTTCGTCGGCCATGATGGCTCCTGAAAATTGTGGATTTCATGAAGACCCTCGTAGCGTACCTACGGGCTGGCGGGTCGTAAGTGCCGTTCATCACAGCGATTTTGGTCAATATAACACGCGGCGAATAAAAAGCGAATTAAATGTTGACGGGGAACCTTCTTGGAGACATTGAAAGGCTGAGGCATTTGCCGGGAGTGTGTCCGCCGTTTTCTCGAAGGCAGAAGGCATCAGAACTCTCATCACCGAGCGCGTGACCTGCTCAGCTAGTCGGCTTGTTAGCTACCTCTGTTTTCAGTTTCGATATCTCAGCCCTTCCGTCAGTAACCGGAATGCGCATGCGCTGCATTGTACGCGGGCCGGGCCACCTGCGTTCCGCTGGGCAGTCGTTCAGTCTTCAAAGTCGTCAGCATTACGAAAGTGGTTTTCGCCGCGTAATCTTGAGGACAAACCACCCCAGGGCTATCTTGAGATTTCCGCTTCTTTCTCCAGTACAACGGTCTTTCGACACGAAGGTTCCCTCTCCAGAGCACGCATTGCCGTACGTCGCGGCCGTTGCCCTTGCGATCACCGCCATTGCATGCTGGCTGGGTTGGGCATGGACGCGGCGCTCTCGTGAGGAAACCTGGCGAGAGGCTCATAGCCGGGCGAAGCTAGCCGTTTGGGCGAAACGCTACGATCTGGCTGAACAGATCTTGCTTCCGATCCTTCCACAGACGGAGCAATGGTGGCCCAAGGGAGGTCAACGTCTGGAAACTCTCTCCTTGTTTGGGAGTGGCGTACCGTTTGGATCATAAATACGACCAGGCCAAGCCACTTCTAGCACGCGGACTGGAGCTATCGAAGGGCATGTTATCTCCGGATGCCACTGTTGTCGGCCGCCTCAGATTCAATTTGGCGATTATCGATCGAGATGAGGGAAAAGACGGAGAAGCTGAACAATTCTTTTCTGAGGCACTGGCAAATTTCGAAAAGGATCTCGTTGCCGCCGAAGGTGATGACGCCGGAGCACTGCTCAATCTTGGCTTCCTCCGCTGTAAACAGGGACGATTCCTCGAAGCCGAAGACCCTTCTCCTGCGATCAATCGGGCGCTATGAGGCGGTTCACTGCCCTTGTCAGATAATCTCGCGAGCGCACACTACCAATTGGGCGGAGTCTACGAACAACTGAGCCGGTATGCTGACGCAGGGGCGCACTATGAAACTTCCCTGCAATTGTATGAGCAAGTCGAGGGTTCGGATGGGGACCATGTCAGGCAAGTGTTGGAGAGCCTGGCAGAGGTCAGAGACTTCCAAGGTGACTATACTGCGGCGCGTCAGCTAGGTACCCGTCTTCGGCGGAATGCGACCTCGCAGAACGTTCGTCTGATGGATGCCAGTGCAGACGGAGATACGCTCAACAAACTCGCGAATGAAGCCCTCGAAGCGGGAAACTATTCTGCGGCAGAATCCTACTACCAGCGAGCCCTTGTTCTCTACGAGCAGTCGGTCGGTCCAGTCCAGGCCGACGTGGCTCAGGTTCTCGAGAATCTGGGACAGCTATATCGCGACCAAGAGCAATTTAGCATTAAACGTGCTGAACCTCTTTTTCTGCGGGCGCTCAGCATTCGCGAGTCCTTGTACGGGGCTAATTAACCCCATCACGGCTGAAACTCTCAGCGACTTGTCGCTGCTTTACATCTATGAAGAGAGGCCGGCAGAAGCGGTGCAGGATGGCCGTCGCGCCTTGGCTATCCAGGAGCAAACTCTCGGCAAGGAAAACCTGGATGTATCGACAACTCTGAATCGAATCGGTATTTCCGAAAGAGACTTGGGCCAATATTCGCAAGCGCAAACCGATCTCAAGCGGGCGCTGGCCATCCGGGAGAAGAGCTTGGACCGCAAGCACATCTGGATTGCGATCAGTCTTGAAAACTTGGCGTCAGTCTATATTGCCCAGAGGGACTATGCGCGGGCCGCCCCGCTCTGGGCTCGTGCCCGCGCGATTCGCGCTCATCCGGCAGGGGGCTAGAGGCACGTCCTAGCAACTGTGGCAGCGCTTTCAGGCATACTTTCCTAGCTAACCCCACCCTTCCTCCCCTTACCTCAGTAACTTGCCGTCAAGTAACTATGCTTCGTAGCATCAGGTTACTATGGCTACGCGTGCACTCCTTTTGTGCGGTGATGAGAAGGCTGTCCTGGCCATCACCCAGATCCTGGACGAGTTAGAAATCTCTTTTGAGCATTCGAGCGAACCTCCGTTCGCCCTCAAGCGCCTGGCGACTCGACACTTCGACCTGTTGATTGTCGATTGCGATAACGTCCAGAATGCGACGCAGGTTTTCAATAGCGCACGCTCCTCCAATCTGAACAAAGCCTCCATCGCGATTGCCATAGTCGAAGGAAAGGCCGGTGTTCCCAGCGCCTTCCGCCTGGGCGCGAGCCTGGTGCTGACCAAGCCCGTTTCACTGGAACAAGCTCGCAACACGCTGCGCACCGGCGTCGGAATGACTCGCAAGGATGTTCCTGAAACGAAGGCTCCGGCTCCGATCGTTTCAGCGCCGCCTGCGGTGCCGGCTGCCTTTACTCCCGCGCCGGCTGTGTCCACTCCCGCACCTGCTGCGTCCACTTCCGCGGCGCCGGTGCTGACTCCCGTGGCTCCAGTTCCTACACCAGTTGAGAAAGCGCCTGTCTCCGCTCCTGCAACAGCCCCCTCACCGGCTGCGAGCGCCACAATTGCGCCCAAGATCCAGGAAATCGTGGCAAAGACGAAGGAATCCGAAGCTCCCAAGATTGAAAAACCAGTCTCAACACCTGCACCGGTGAATGCGAAGCCAGTACCGCCGCGCCCGGCGCCAGTCGGGACAAAATCGAACGACGAGTACAAGCCTGCCTTGACGAACTTTGTGGACGAGGAGCCAGCGACTGGTTCCGTGCCTGGTCTTAGCAAGGCGGCTGCCGCAAGCGGCACGGCTTCTATCCAAACCAGCAAGTTCGATTCCGTATTTGCGGGACCTGCACCGGCCACTCCCGACGAGAAGTCGAAGATCGGTTCTAGCAAGTCTGCGGTCGATGAGCGCGCAAGCAAGAAGGACGAGAAGAGTGCTCCCGTCCTTCGCATTGAAGATCCCTTGGCCGACGACGATAGCGTACTCGATCCCATTCGCGACAACGGTGTGCCTTCGTTCGGAACGAGCCACCAATCCTTCGCCGGACTGGAAACGAAGGGAAGCAAAGGGAAGGGAATGCTGGTGGCCGGATTAGTATTGCTATTGTTCGGCGCAGCCGGCTACGCAGCCTGGCTCACACAACCCGCTTTCCGCGACATCCTGACCTTTGAATATCACGAAGTGGCGGGCAAGATTGCTGAGTGGCGTGGCCATCCGCAAGCGAAGGAGGTCGCCACCCCAAAGCCAGTGACAGTACCACCTGCGCCTTCGGCACCCGCCCCACAGCCTGATGCCTCTCAGCAGGTGCCAAGCACCACACCGGGTGACCCCGGCGCCCAACCATCTCCGGCTCCTGCGACGGACACGGATCCGAATACCAGCGCCAATGCTCCTGCCCCGAGTGCCAGTTCGACGACCGGCCCGGCTGAGAGCCCGGCGCAGGTTTCCAAAGCGGCTGCAACCTCAACGCCGCAGAAGGGTGCGTCCCTTCAAACCGCCAAGCAGGACACAAGTTCTGGCCACGCGAGCACGACTCCTGCGGTCGTCCCCGCAGCCGCCAGCCTGCCGCCATCCACCACCAAGAAATCCAGCGTGAGCGACCTGATCGAAGTCCCGGAAGATTTCGCCGACGATCAAATCATTCACCGCGTTCACCCAACTTATCCCAAGCAGGCGCGTGCCAAGAAACTGCACGGGACTGTGGTCCTACAGGCGGTGGTCAACAAACAAGGCAAGGTCGATTCGCTGCAGCTCGTTTCCGGCGACGCTTTACTCGCGCAGGCCGCCGCCGAAGCTGTAAAACAGTGGCGCTACAAGCCCTACTTTCGCAATGGCGACCCAGTCGACTTCCAGACCCGCGTCACAGTCGATTTCAAGATGCCGTAAATTCGCTTCGGGTGTTTGCTCGTTGAAACGGAAGCGCGCCCCACAATCTCAGAACGATTCGTAAGCTCTGAGCTACGAGCTGCGAGCGACGGCTGTCCGAAGATCAGAAGGGCTTGCCCGGAGCTCAAAGCTCACAGCCGGCAGCTTTCTTTCTGAAATAAGTCCCATTACTGCCGTAACTTGCTGGCTTTCCAGAGTGTACCTACGATGACTCCATGGGTTACCAGGCATTACTTTTCTGCCCAGACGAGAAAACTGCGCGCTTAGTGACGCATGTTTTGAGCGATTTGGATTTTGCCGTTGAGCCGTGCAGCGAACCGTTCGCGGCTGTCAAGAAATTGATGGCGCAGCACTTCGATGCGGTTGTAGTGGATTGTGACAACGAACAGAACGCGACTCTACTCTTCAAGAGCGCGCGCAATTCCGCCGCGAACCAGTCGTCCCTGGCCGTGGCCGTGGTGGAAGGACAAGCTGGCGTCGCCAAAGCGTTTCGGATCGGTGCAAACCTCGTTCTGACTAAACCCATCAATGTGGAGCAAGCTAAAGGCACGCTGCGTGTAGCGCGCGGCTTGCTGCGCAAGGGAGCTGAAGGTGCGAAATCCGCTCCCAGTGCAGCTTCCAGTGCACCGCCGGCGAGCAGCCTGACTCCAGCAGGACCGGCTTCCACGCAGCGAGTTTCGCCGTGGAGCGCTCCTGGCACACCGTCATTCGCCGGAACTCCACCCAAGCCAAGCGTCGTGCCGTCATCGGCACAGAGAACTCAGGAGCCCTCGCTTCCCGCGATGGCTGCATCGACAAACGTAGCTCAGGCGGAAGAAGCGGATCTCGACGGCATTCTGGAAGCCGACACAACCGACGACAACGAGGTGCTCGAACTCGATTCGCCACCCGAGCCACCGCCCATGGCGCCGCCCGCGCCGACAGGTACATCGAAATTTCCCTGGCAGCCCGCGCCCAAGATGGCCGAGCCCATGGCTTCGGCTTTGCGCCGCGCTGCCGAAGAGGCTGCCCGAGCCGAGTCTCCGGAGGCCCCAGCGTCGCATTCCATCGGTTTCCACGCGGCTCTCTCGGCACCTTCCGCTTCTGCCAGTGCGCCAGCGCCTGCACGAGAGAAAACTCAGGCCGTGGTCCTTCCGCCACCTCCTTCAGTAAGCGAGACGCCAACTGCGGAAGTCCGCGAGCCGCTGCCCTTCGAAAGGTTGGCCAATACGCCACGTACGGCCGTCGAAGAAGAGCCGCCCATGCCGCCGACCTTCTTCCCGGGCGCTTACGATCAGGACGAGGTGGAGGGCGGGAAGACGAAAGCCATCGTCATTATCGCCGCCGTCGTGTTGTTGGCTTGTTCGGCTGGATATCTCAGTTGGAAGAACGTGAGCGGGAAATCCGAGACGACGAATGCGGCGTCGATCGCATCTGCCAGTGGCACGAAACCTTCGGATAGCGGTTCCGGAGCCCAGCCCACTGCCACCGAAATCACCATCGGGGGTGAGACTACGGCCGCGCCCACGCCCAAGCCGACTGCTGCCAAACCTGCGGCGAAAGAATCCTCGGGTGCAAAGGAATCCGCTTCTGCAGCAAAGGAATCGAGTCCGGCGGAAGAAGATGCTGAGCCAGAAGTGACCCAGCGCATTATCGTGAAGAACGACACCCGGCACCTGGCGCCCCCGCCGCCCGCTGCCGAACAGGAAACGGTGCAGGCCCCCAACGCCATGGATTTAGCGGGTGCTGCAGATCCGAAGGTTCCCAACATTGCCAGCGGGCCCGTGAATGTGCCCAAGCCCACGCAGGTTCTGAGAGTTTCTCAGGGCGTGATGGAAGGCCTGCTTGTGAAGCGCGTTCAGCCGCGTTACCCAGCGCAAGCCATGCAGATGCGGATTCAAGGTTCCGTCGAGATGCAGGCCACCATCAGCAAGACCGGGGACATCACCAATCTGAAAGTGCTGAGCGGCGACGGACTGCTGTCACGCGCTGCCCAGGAAGCGGTAAAGCAGTGGAAGTACAAGCCCTACTATCTGAACGGCGAACCGGTCGAGATTCAAACGCAAATCTTGGTGAACTTCAAACTGCCGAATTAAGTCCGAAGAGCTCTGGTCACAGACTGCGCGAGTAGAGGTTGCTCGCGCAGTTGTGTTTTGGGTGACAGTGGTTCCTGACCAGTGATGCCTTCCAGCATTCTGTAGAACGTTTCGACATGCATCCGTTTTCCAACGAAGCTTGCAACACCGGGCTTGATCCCGAGCACTTGACGAAGACGGTCGAGTGGCGTTCAATTTCCCAGCCTGGATAGGGGTTCGAAAAGTCTACGCACGTAATGGTCTCGTTGCCTATTTTCAGAGTGCGCTTCTCAAGAACGCGCGCGTCGTTTGGAATGCGAGGAGCCGTTTCGGACTCGGAACGCGTGTGTGGCAAGATTCCAACGCTCCATTCCGAAAGCGGAAAGTCGCGATAAAGATAGGAACTCATACCTCGTCCCATGCCGCGCCCAGCCAGACCCGCCACCCATGCCCCACCCTCGTTCGGTTGGCTGTTGTGGCTGAGAACGATCCATGTCTCTGGGATGGGAACTTGATACCCGGGCAAGCGGCCAGCACGAGGTGTGGCAACGTGTGAGAGAACGCCCCAGATTTCCGGCAAGAACAAGAAAACGCACAGAACCATCAGCAAAGGAATCCACGCAAGCCACCAGTACGCCTCGGACTTTCCAACGACGTTCGCTGAAATCGACTTGAGCACTTCGGCTAGCAGCCAATTATCGGCGTCGACCTGAATGCTTCTTCTCGCTTTTCTAACAAGTACGAATGTTCCCCACAAGACGCTGCAGACAAGGAGTAATAGAAGCAAGACAAACGTCAAGACTGCGACTGTAGATACGATGTGATCGAGGACACCCAGTACGAAGTCAAAGCGAGCGCAACGAGGAATCCGACGATTGCAGATACACTGAGTACTCCCCAAGCGAGAGTTCGAAAGACTCTTTGCACTCGCCCTGTGGGGCCATACAAGAAGCAAGAAAAAAGTGCCGCCATACCCGGAATTACAACCACTTGGCCGAAAAACACGGCCAGTTGGAAACCGGTTGCACCAGGAGTGTGATCGGCATGAAAGACCAAGAAGGCCAGCAGCAGGCCAGTTTCGCACACGGAATATCCAGCAACGATGGCAACAACAACGGACGCTCTTTTCACAGGGCCAGACAACATGGCGAAGCCCCTTTACCTCATTCATTTCGAAACCAAAGCGCCGCCAAAAGTTCCCGGATCCCCGTCTCGGCTGAAAGCTATCCGTGTTTACCAAAAATCAAAGAGCTCCACTTTGCAATACCGACCGATCAATGTTCACTACAAGCTAAGTCATTGAAAGTCTGCCCGCCGGTGATGAAGTCCGAGAAACCCGCCTAGCAACGGCACGCAGAATGCCCTGTAATCGCGTAACAATGCGATATGAGCGCAGATCGGGAGGTCGGCTATGGATTCCCTTCATCCTGAACTTCAGGACGCGGCCTGCGCCCTTCTAAACGCCGTTCCGTTATCTATAGGCTATTCAATTTTGGAACGGTATTGCCAAGGTCGGCGCCGGCGCGGCTGGCAAAACCGGAAGGGGGATTCAAATCCTCGGGCTTTACTTTGCCAATTCTTGCCCCAGCAGGGCGGCATTGCTCGAGAACGAGATTCCCGTATCCAGGTCCACCAGGCCTCCGCGCACGAGCTTGGCGATCTCGCCGTCGAAATATTGCATGCCATCGGCCTCGCCGCTCTTGATTGCGTCGAGTAGAGTCTTGCCCTCTTGCTCGCCCTTCTCCACGCACTCGCGCGTACGTCCGTTGGATTTCACAATCTCGAACACCGGCAACCGTCCGCTGCCATCCGCGCGCGGAATGAGGCGCTGCGAGACGATGAA
>Ga0075425_100003371_pt1 | contig 16239 bp, 16 predicted proteins | sample SoiMethybrSBSTD4_FD_75300 | JGI IMG/M metagenome (GOLD analysis project Ga0075425, IMG submission 75300) | Bulk soil microbial communities from a Populus tree surrounding site in Tennessee, USA - Soil MetaG P. TD hybrid SBSTD4 | ecosystem: Environmental > Terrestrial > Soil > Tree plantation... | reverse complement strand
ATCGGCGGCGACGGCCGGCCCCTCGACCTGCGCTCACCCGCGGGCGCCGCGGTCCCCGCCACCACTGTCGTCCGCGCCTCCTGAGGCCGCGCCGAAGGCCCTGCGCCACTCGGCGACGGCGGCCTCGATCCCGTAGTCGCGGCGGAACTGCTCGCGCATGGCCAGGCAGCCTTCGGAGAGGCGCGCGCGCAGGGCGGGGTCGCCCAGCAGGCGGTCGATGGCCTCCGCGAAGGCCGCGGGCGTGGGGTCCTCGACGATCCAGGCGTTCTCGCCGTGGCGGGCCAGGGTGGTGACGTCTCCCGTCTCCGCGATGATCACGGGCACGCCGCAGCTCATGGCCTCGATCATGGCCTGCGGCAGCCCCTCCATCTCCGAGGTCATGACCATGAGCCGGGCCCGCCGCAGCCAGCGCACGACCTCCTCGAACGGGCGCGCGCCCTCGAAGCGGACGCGGCCGGAGAGGCCCAGGCGCGCGGCGTGGGCCTCGAGCTCGCCGCGCAGCACGCCGTCCCCGACCAGGGTCACCTTGAGGTCCGGCCGGCGTTCGGCCAGGACAGCCACCGCGTCCAGCAGGCGGTCCAGCCGCTTCACGGCCACGAGGTTCCCGACGAACAGCACGTCGATGTCCTTCTCCACGCCGGGATCGGGGGCGTAGGCCGCCGGGTCGTAGAGGTTCGGCGGGCTGAAGATCCGGTCCGCGGGGATCCCGTGCGCCTCCAGGATGCGGGCGGAGTGGCCCCCGCGCACCCCGACGGCGTGCGCGGCCCGCAGGGCGGCGGCGAAGAGCCGCCGGGACACCCCGAGCTTCACGTCCTCCTCGCTGATGGTCACCGGGATGGTGGCGACGCCGAAGAGACGCCGCGCCGCGTCGGCGTAGAGGGCGTGGGGCAGCAGGTAGAACGAGACCACGAAGGACGGGCGGCGCGTCAGACAGATCCACAGCACGGTGAGTAGCCGCCACAGCTCGGCGGCGGGCGTGATGTTCCTCAGGATGGGCGGCGGGCAATGGCTCCGGACGCCGTCCAGCACGAGCGGCGTCCGGCGCACGAGAAGGATCTCGCCGATTTCGTCCATGGCCAGCAGCGGCAGGAGCTTGGCCTTCATCTTGTGGTCCTTGAGACGGCCGACGACCAGGATGACGCGGCGCGTGGTTCGGGTCATGATCGGAGCCAGCGATTCTATCGCCCGAGGTATGCGCGCGCTCATCGACGTCACCCACCCTTCGCTGGCCCACGTCTTCCGCCCCGTGTGGGCCGCGTGGAGCGCCGAGGGCCACGAGTGCGCGGTGGTGGCCCGCGACAAGGACGTGACGCTGGAGCTGCTGCGCGCCTTCGGCATCCCCCACGTGGTGCTGGCCGGCGTGGGCCGCACGCAGTTGGGGCGCGCCCGCGAGCTCCTGGCGCGCGAGGCGCGAATGCTGTCCCTGGCCCGCCGGCTGCGCCCCCACCTGGTGATCGGCACCAGCGCGCACGCCGCGCGGGTCGCGTTTTGTGTCGGCGCGAAGTCCGCCGTGCTCAACGACGACGATGCCGCCGCGGTCCCGCTGTTCCGGTGGCTGAGCTATCCGTTGGCCAGCGCCATCGTCACCCCGTCGTGCCTGGCCCACGAGGGCCACGGCCCCCGCCATCTCACCTACCCGTCGTATCACGCGCTGTTCTACCTGCACCCGGCGCGGTTCACGCCCGATCCGGCAATACGCGCGGAGCTGGGCCTCCCCGATGGCGGACGCTTCGGCATCGTGCGGCTCAGCGCGCTGGCCGCCCACCACGACACCGGCGTGCGGGGCCTGACCGAGTCGCTGGTCGCGCGGCTGCGGCGGGACCTGCCGGGCGAGGTCCGCCTCTTCGTCACCAGCGAGAAGCCGCTCTCCGACGAGCTGCGCCGCTTCGCGCTTCCCGTGGCCGCGCCCCGCCTGCATCACGCGGTGGCGCTGGCCGACTTCGTGCTGGGCGACAGCCAGACCATGACCGCCGAGGCGGCCGTCCTCGGCGTTCCCGCCTTCCGGCTGAACGACTTCGTGGGGCGGATCTCCTACCTGCGGGAGCTCGAGGACTACGGGCTGGCCTTCGGGTTCCGCCCCGGCGAGGAGGAGAAGGCGCTGGCCGCCGTGCAGGAGGTGGTGCGGCGCCCGGACCGCCGCGAGCTCTTCGCCGAGCGCCGGCGGCGCATGCTCGCGGAGAGGATCGATCCGCTGCCGTGGCTGCTCGACCGGGTGCGCGCGCTGGTCGGCCCGGAGCCCGCGCTTGAACGTCCCGCCTGAGCTGCGCTGCCTGGCCCACGGGGCCGGGCTGGCCGCCGACCCCGGGCCCACGGTGGAGGACTCGGCCGCGCTCGTCTGCGTGCACGGCTGCCGCGTCCCGGTCGAAGGCGGCGTGCCGCGCTTCGTCGCCACCGAGTCCTACGCGGCCGGCTTCGGGCTCCAGTGGACGGCGCACCCGCGGACGCAGCTCGACTCCGCCACCGGGACGCGCATCAGCGGCGACCGGCTCTCGCGCTGCGTGGGTGGGCTGGAGAGGGTCGCGGGCCGCAGTGTGCTGGAGGTCGGCTGCGGCGCGGGGCGGTTCACGGAGGTGCTGCTCGACGCCGGCGCGCGGGTGTTCGCGTGCGACCTGTCGCGGGCGGTGGAGGCCAACCACGCCAACTTCCGCGGCCGCGCCGCTCATTTCGTCTGCCAGGCCGACCTGATGGCCCTGCCCATCGCGCCTGGCTCGTTCGACGTGGTGGTCGCGGTCGGCGTCCTCCAGCACACGCCGCGGCCGGAGGCCGCCGTGCGGACCCTCGCATCCGCCCTGCGCCCCGGCGGCCTGCTGGCCCTCGACCATTACGCGCGGCCGCCCGGCTCCGGCTGGGCGTGGCGGTTGTTCGCCGAGCTCTCGCCCCGGGCCCTGCTGCGCCGCGCCATGCTCGCGCTGCCGCCGCGCATCGCCCAGTCCGCGGCGGCCGGGGTGACGCGCGCCCTCTTGCCCATCCACCGCCGTCTCTGGCGGAGGGGCCCCGTGGTCGATCGCGCCCGCGCGGTCTTCCGCCGCCTCTCACCGGTGGTCGACCACTACGACCGGCTGCCGGAGCTTTCGCCCGGCCAGCTGGCCGAGTGGTCCGCGCTGGATACCCACGACGCCCTGACCGACCGCTACAAGCACGTCCGCACCGCCGACGAGGTCCGCGGCTTGCTGGTGGCGGCGGGGCTGGTGGAGATCGAGGCCGTCTACGGAGGCAACGGCGTGGAGGCTAGGGGCCGCCGGCCCGCTTGAGCGGGCCTCCGGAAGGCTAGCGCCGCGAGCGCGAGCCGCCGGCCGCGCGGGCCAGCGGACGGGAGGACCGGGCATCGGCGGCGCGCGACGTCTTGCGGGCCGCGGCCGGCGCCGGCTTGGAAGCCGCGGCCTTGGCCGCCGCCTTTCCGGCGAGGCTGGCCTTCAGGGCCTCCATGAGGTCGACGATCTGCGCCCGCGGCTGCTCGACGGTGGGGACCGTCACCTCCTGGCCGTCCACCTTGCGCTGGATCGCCTCCTGGTAGCGCTTGCGGACCTCGTCCTCGTAGTTCTCCGGGTGGAACTCGTCGGCGGCGATCTGGTCCACCAGCTGCGTGGCCAGCTTCAGCTCGGGCTCCTTCACCACCGCGTCGCCCACCGGGACCTCGGTGAAGGGCCGGACCTCGTCCGCGTAGTGGAGGGTCTGCATGACCAGGCCGCCCTCGATGGCGCGGACCAGCACCAGGTACTGCTTCCCGCGCGCCGGCCACTTGGCGAGGGCGGAGCGGCCGGTCTGCTTCATGGCCGCGGCCAGGAGCTTGTAGGCGCGCTCGCCGCCCTTGTCGGGGCCCAGGTAGTACGCGACATCGAAGTAGACGGGATCCACCTTGTCCGCGGGCACGAATTCCGTGATCTCGATGGTCCGGGTGGCCTCCTCGGCCATCGCCTTGATCTCTTCCTCGGTGAAGGTGACGTACTGGTCCTTGGCGAACTCGTAGCCCTTCACCATCTGGTCGCGCGTCACCACCTCGCCGTCCTTCTGGCAGAGGTACTGCTGCTTCAGCCGGGACCCGCACTTGTCGTGGAGCAGGTTGAAGGAGATGGCGGCAGTGGATTCGGCGGCCGAGTAGAGCCGCACCGGGACCGTGACCAGGCCGAAGGAGATGGTGGCGGTCGCCATGGACCTCGACGGCACGACGCCATCATATCACACGCTGCAAGTGGCTCTGCCGCAAGGCGTTTAGGCATCGGCCGCTCGATGAAGTAGTCTCGAAGTGATGCTCGACGTGGCCATCATCGGCGCGGGTCCGGCGGGGCTGGCCGTGGCCATCGCCGCCAGCCAGGCCCACCTGGAGTACGAGGTCCTGGAGAAGGGCATCCTCGTCAACTCCATCTTCCATTTCCCCCGAAACATGATCTTCTTCACGACCGCCGAGCTGCTCGAGATCGGGGGCCTGCCGTTCGTCACGCCCTACGAGAAGCCCACCCAGCCCGAAGGCTTGAAGTACTACCGGCGCGTGGCCGAGGCCTACGACCTTCGGGTGGCCATGGACGAGACGGTGACGGCCATAAGGCCCGAGGGCACGGCGGGGGCGCCTTCGTTCGTGGTCGAGTCGGCTCACCAGGGCCAGGGCCGCTCACGCCGGGCCCGGCACGTGGTCCTGGCCACGGGATACTACGACCACCCGAACCGGCTCGGCGTCCCGGGTGAGGACCTGCCCCACGTCTCGCACTACTACCGCGAGCCGCACGCGTACTTCCGGCGCAAGGTGATGGTCGTGGGCGGGAAGAACTCCGCGGCCATCGTGGCGCTGGAGCTGTATCGATCAGGGGCGAGCGTCACCCTCGTCCATCGCGGCGCGCAGCTGGGCGCCTCGATCAAGTACTGGATACGACCGGACATCGAGAACCGCATCAAGGAGGCGTCGATCACCGCGCGGTTCGAGACCCGGGTGGTGGAGATCCGCAAGGACGCGGTCGTGGTGGAGGGGCCGCGCGGCCGCGAGGAGATCGAGGCGGAGGCCGTCTTCCTATTGACGGGATACCATCCGGACTGCGCCCTGCTCACCGGCGCCGGCGTCCGCGTCGACGCGGCCACGCTGGTGCCCGAGCACGATCCCCAGACGCTGGAGACGAACGTGACCGGCCTCTACGTCGCGGGGGCCGTCGTGTCGGGCCGCGAGACCGGCCGGATCTTCATCGAGAACGGCCGCTTCCACGGCCAGGCCATCGTGGAGTCGATCCGCCGGCGCCGTCAGGCCTGAAGCGCCTCCACCAGGCGCGCCGCCAGCTCCGGCCCGCGCCCCTCGTCCTCGTGCTTGAAGAAGACGAAGGCCTCGGCCCACGGCTGGGAGCGGATGCGATCGGCCCACGCCCGCAACGCGCCCGGGTCGTAGTCCGCGCGGCGGAGGCGGAGGTAGCCCCAATCGGCGGTGGCCACGAGGCGCGGGTCGGCCGCCCCCTCGTCGGTGTCGGCCAGGCACAGCGCCGCCCCCGCCGCGCGCAGGGTCTCGGCCGTCTCCTCGTCCTCCCACGACGGGTCGCGGAACTCGAAGGCGGCGCGGACGCCGCGCGGCAGCAGCTGCAGGAAGTCGCGAAGCCGGGCCGCGTCCTTCTTGAAGTAGGGCGGCAGCTGGAAGAGGAACGGCCCGCGCTTGCCGCCGAGGCCGGCGGAGACCTCCAGGAGGCGGGCCACGGTATCGGCCACGTCGTGGAGCCGCTTCTCGTGGGTGATGCGGCGCGGGGCCTTCAGGATGAACCGGAACCCGTCGGGGACCTCTCCCTCCCAGCGGGCCAGAAGCTCGGGAGACGGCATCCGGTAGAAGGTGTTGTTGATCTCGACGGTGGGGAACCGCTCCGCGTAGAAGCGGAGCATGCCCGCCTCCTTGAGGCCGGCGGGGTAGAACCGGCCCTTCCACTCCTTGTAGCTGTAGCCGCTGGTCCCGACCAGGACGTTCAACGATGCTACGCTAGCACAAGGACCGCGCTTCGCCCCGCCGGCCGGACGCCGGAGATCCCGGAGGACGATTGCCCACAGACAAAGAGCCCGCCAGCCCGCTCTATTCGCTCTGGCTGATGCCCGAGGGCGAGGAGCAGAGGCAGTTCGCCGAGATCATCGCGCGGCTCAGCCAGCGGTTCGGCACGCCCCCCTTCGATCCCCACGTCACCCTGCTCGGCGGGCTGCACGGAGAGGAGCGCGCCATCGTCACCCGGATCTCCGACATCGTGAGGACGATGCGCCCGGTGGAGATTCGGACCTCTACCCTGCACAGCCAGGAGGACTACTTCCGCCAGCTCTTCGTGCAGGTGGAGAAGTCCCGCCCCCTCATGGAGACGCGCGGCCGGGTGAAGGTCCTGGCCGGGGGCCGCCGCGAGCGCCCGTACTCGCCGCACGTGAGCCTCATGTACGGGAGCGTCCGCTACCAGGACCGGGAGGCGCTCCTCACGGAGATGGGCGGCGAGATCGTCACCGAGTTCGAGACCAAGACGCTCCACGTGGTCGACACCGCGGGGACGCCGGAGCGGTGGAGGCGCGTGGCGTCCTTCCCGCTGGCCGAGCGCCGGATCTCGCGGAAGAAAGCCGCGTCCTAGCCCTCCCGCACCCGCCGCAGCGCCGCGTCGAGCGAGGCCCGCACCGCCTCAGGAGCGGTGCCTCCGCGCACGGCCTTGGCGCGCACCGCCTGGTCCGGATCGAACAGGCCCTCGAGGCGCGCCGCCACGGCGGGGGAGTGGGCCGGCAGCGTCCGCGCCGCGGCCTCGCGCAGCGTGCCGCCGCCGCGCGCCGCCTCGGCCACCATCTGGCCCACGAGGCCGTGCGCCTTGCGGAACGGCATGCCCTCGCGGGCCAGGGCCACGGCCAGGCCCGCGGCCATCATCTCCTCGCGGGCCGCCGCCTTCCGCATGCTGCCGCGGTCCAGGCCGAGGCCGGTGACCACGCCCGTCATCACCGCCAGCGAGGCCGCGGTCGTATCCGCGGCATCGAAGACCGCCTCCTTGTCCTCCTGCAGGTCCTTTTGATAGCCGGCCGGCAGCCCCTTCATGAGGGCGAGCAGGCGCACGACGTCCGCGTCCACCCGGGCCGCCTTTCCGCGCACCAGCTCCAGCGCGTCGGGGTTCTTCTTCTGGGGCATGAGGCTCGAGCCGGTGGTGAAGGCCTCGGGAAGCGTGACGAACCCGAGCTCCAGCCCGGAGAAACGGATCAGGTCCTCGGCCAGCCGCGCCAGGTGCGTCTGCGTCTGCGCGCAGGCGAAGGCGAACTCGGCCGCGAAGTCGCGGTCCATGACCGCGTCCAGCGCGTTCTCCGAGACGGCGGCGAAGCCCAGGTCGCGGGCCAGGGCCTCTCGGTCCAGCGGCACCGCCGTCCCCGCGAGGGCGCCGGACCCCAGGGGCAGGACGTCGACGCGCCGCCGCGCGTCGGCCAGGCGCTCGCGGTCCCGCACCAGGCCCCAGGCGTGCGCGGCCGCCAGGTGGCCGAAGGTGATGGGCTCGGCGGCGCGGGTGTGGGTGTAACCCGGCATGGCCGCGTCGGCGCCGCCGCGGCCTTTCTCGACCAAGGCCTCGACCAGCGCCGCGGCTGCTGCCCGCAGGTGGTCGACCGCGGAGCGCGTCCAGAGCCGCAGCGCGGTCACCGCCTGCTCGTTCCGGCTGCGCCCGAGGTGGGCCTGTCCCGCCAGGTCGCCCACGATCTCGCCGAGCCGCGCCTCCACGAAGCTGTGCACGTCCTCGGCCTCGGCGTCGCTCGGATCGGCGCCGGCGCGGGTGAGCACCTGCTCCAGGCCCGCGTCCAGCCGCGCGGAATCGCCTTCGGGAATGGCGCCGGCGCGCGCCAACGCCCGCACGTACGCACGCGAGGCGGCCACCTCTTCCGCCAGCAGCCGGCGGTCGAAGGGGAAGGAGCGGTTGAACTCCCAGAAGCCGGCGTCGGGACCGCCGGAGTAGTTGCCGCCCCAGAGCTTCACGGCACTAGCTCCGGTAGTGGGCGTTGATGTCCACGTATCCGTGCGAGAGGTCGCAGGTCCAGATCCAGCCCGAGGCGCGGCCCTCCTTCAACCGGATCCGGATCCGGATGGGGTCCTCGGCCAGGGCGTGGCGGGCCCGCTCCTCGTCGTAAGCCCGGGCGCGGCCGTCTTCGGCCACCCACACGTCGCCCAGGAAGAGGTCCACGCGGGCCATGTCCACGTCCACGCCCGCGCGGCCGACCGCGGCCAGGACGCGGCCCCAGTTGGGGTCGCCGCCGTTGAGCGCGGTCTTGACCAGGGGAGACTCGGCCACCGTGCGCGCGATGCGGTCGGCCTCGGACTCGACGCGCGCGCCCTCCACCCGCACCTCGGCCACGCGCGTGGCGCCCTCGCCGTCGCGGACGATCATGCCGGCGATCTCGCGCGCCGCCTCCGTGAGGGCCGAGCGGAACGCGTCATAGTCCCGCCCCTCCTCCATCACGGCCTTCACGGGCACCGCCCCGCTGGCCAGCACGACCGCCATGTCGTTGGTCGAAGTATCGCCATCCACCGTGATGCGGTTGAGCGACGCGCCCACCGCCTCGCGCAGCGCGCGGTGCAGCAGCCGCGGATCGACGGCGGCATCCGTGGTGAAGAAGGCCAGCATGGTCGCCATGTTCGGCGCGATCATGCCCGAGCCCTTGGCCATGGCGCCGATGGTGGCGCGATGGCCGTCGAGCGGAAACTCCACCACCGTTTCCTTGGGCCGCGTGTCGGTGGTGAGGATGGCGCGGGCGGCCTGCGCCCCGCCGTCGCGGCTGAGGCACGGCACCGCGTGCGCGATGCCCGAGCGAATCTTGTCCATGGGGAGGCTCACGCCGATGACGCCGGTGGACGCGACCACCACCTCGCCCGGCCGGCAGCCGATCTCCCCGGCCACGAGCGCGGCCATCTCCCGCGCGTCGCGCAGGCCCTGCTCGCCGGTCCCCGCGTTCGCGCAGCCCGCGTTCACCACCACCGCCCGCGCCTGGCCCGCCGCCAGGTGCTCGCGGGAGACGACCACCGGCGCGGCCTGGGCCCGGTTGGTGGTGAAGACCGCGGCCGCCGAGCAGCCCCAATCGGCGACGAGGAGGGCCACGTCCGGGCCCTCCGCCTTGATCCCGGCGGCGGCGGCGGCGGCCCGGAACCCGAGGGGCGCGGTGACGCTCAACCCTCCACCTCCACCGCCTTGACGTCCACGGGCACGCGGTCGCGGGTCAGGGCCCGCACCCTCTCGGGCAACCCGAACAGCCGGATGAACCCTTCGGCGTCCTTGTGGTCGTAGGCCATGCCCGCGCCGAAGGTGGCCAGGTCCTGGCGGTACAGGCTGCGCGGCGAGCGCCGGCCGACGGCCTCCGCGCGCCCCTTGAACAGGCGCACGCGCACCTCGCCCGTGACCTCCTTCTCCGTCTCGTCGACGAAGGCGGCCAGGGCCTGCCGCAGCGTGGAGAACCACAGCCCGTCGTAGATCAACTGGGCGTAGCGGACGGAGACGGACTGCTTGAAGTGCAGCGTGTTGCGGTCCAGGACCAGCCGCTCGACCTCGCGATGGGCCACGTGCAGCACCGTCCCGGCGGGCGTCTCGTAGACGCCGCGCGACTTGATCCCCACCAGGCGGTTCTCCACCAGGTCCAGGCGGCCCACGCCGTGCGCTCCCGCGATGCGGTTCAGCGTCTCCACCATGTCCACGGGGCCCAGGCGCGCGCCGTTCAGGGCCACGGGCACGCCCTGCTCGAACCCGATCACCACCACCTCGGGCTGGTCCGGCGCGTCCTCCGGGTCCACGGTGAGCTTGAACATTTCCTTCCGCGGCGCGTCCCACGGGTCCTCCAGGTTGCCCCCCTCGTGGGAGAGGTGCCAGAGGTTCCCGTCGCGGCTGAACATGTCACGCGGCGACTGGTCCACGGGCACGCCGTGGGCCTTGGCGTAGGCCAGGGCGTCCTCGCGCGAACGGATCGACCACTCGCGCCAGGGCGCGATGACCGTGAGGTGCGGCGCGAAGGTGGCGTAGGTCACCTCGAAGCGGACCTGGTCGTTGCCCTTGCCCGTGGCGCCGTGGGCCAGGGCGTCCGCGCCGCAGGCCAGGGCCGCCTGCACCTGGCGGTAGGCCAGGAGCGGCCGGGCCAGGGCCGTGCCCAGCAGGTAGTTGTCCTCGTACACCGCGCCCGCGGCCAGGGCCTTGTAGGCGAAGTCGCGGACGAACTCCTCGCGCAGGTCCTCCACGATGCAGGCGCTGGCCCCCGTGGCCAGCGCCTTGCGGCGCACGGCCTCGAGGTCGTCGCCCTGCCCCACGTCGCCGCAGTAGGCGACGATCTCCGCCCCGCCGTGGGTCTCCTTGATCCAGGGGATGATGATCGAGGTGTCGAGCCCGCCCGAGTAGGCGAGGACGACCTTTTTGACGTTGCTCATTCCAGCGCACTCCTTGTTCCGAGCGTGTCGGCTGATGCCGCACCCGGCGGCACGCGCACCATCGCGGTCTCGTCGCAGCACAGGTTCATGGGGCAGGCCTTGCAGTCCACCATCAGCTTCTCGAGGAACCGCTCGCGGCGCGTGACCGCGAACCCGAGGGCCTCGAAGAACGACGGGCGCCGCGTCAGGGCCAGGACCTCGTCGAAGCCCCGCCGCCCGGCCTCGTCCAGCAGGCGCTCCACGATGCGATGGCCCAGGCCCTTTCCGGCCTGGTCCTCGCGCACGGCCAGGGAGCGCACCTCGCCCAGGCCGGGCCCCAGCTCGGTCAACGCCCCGCAGCCGACGATCGCGCCGTCGTCGTCCACCGCCACCGTGAAGTCGTGGAGCCGCGCGCGGAGCGACTCCTCGCTGCGGGCCAGCAGCAGGCCCCGCTCGGCGTAGCCGTTGATGAGCGCGAGCAGCGGCTCCACGTCCGCCTCGTGGGCCTTACGCAACCGCACCGCCGGTCCCTTTCATGGACGCCGCCATGGACTCCCCCTCGGCGTCCGCCGCTCCCGCCCCGATGGCCAGGACCGCGTCCAGGGCCTCGAGGAACTGGCGGATGTCCTTCTGCTTGATGACGAGCGGAGGCAGCAGGCGCAGGACGTTGTCGCCCGCCCGCGTGGCCAGCACGCCGTGCTCGCGCAGCCCCTTCACCACCGGGGCCGCCTTTCCCCGGAACTCGACGCCCACCATCAGGCCCAGGCTGCGCACCTGGACGACGGCCGGGTGCTTGCGGGCCAGGACGTTCAGCCCCCGGCGCAGGGCGCGGGCCCGCTTCTCGACCTTGGCCATGAACCCCTCGGAGGTGAGACGGTCCAGCACCGCCATGGCCGCCGCCGCCGCCACCGGGTTTCCGCCGAACGTGCTGCCGTGGTCGCCGACGGCGATGGCCGAGGCGATCTCCTCGCGCACCAGGACGGCGCCGAGCGGCAGGCCGCCACCCAGCGGCTTGGCCAGCGTCACCATGTCGGGCCGCAGGTTGGCGTGCTGGTACGCGAAGAGCTTTCCCGTGCGGCCGAGGCCGCACTGGACCTCCTCGGAGACGAGCAGCGCGCCGGCGTCGCGGCAGATGTCGGCCAGGCCCTGCAGGAACTCCGCGGGGGCCACGCGCACCCCGCCCTCTCCCTGCACGGGCTCCACGAAGACCGCGGCCGTCTTCGGACCGATGGTGAGGGCCGCCTGCTTGAGGTCGTCCCATGGGCAGAACCGCACGCCGGGCACCAGCGGCTCGAACGGCGCGCGGTACTTCTCGGTCCAGGTCAGCGAGAGCGCGCCCAGCGTGCGGCCGTGGAACGACCGCTCGAAGGCCACCAGCTCGGTGCGCCCCTGCTCGTGGCCGATCCGGCGCGCGAACTTGATGGCCGCCTCCACCGCCTCCGTGCCCGAGTTGCAGAAGAAGACCTTGGCCGGGAAGGACAGCGCGACCAGGCGCTCCGCCAGGTCCTCGGCCGGCTGGTTGTGGTACAGGTTGCTCGCGTGGATCAGACGGTCCGCCTGCTTGCGGATGGCGGACAGCACCTTGCGGTCCCCGTAGCCCAGGCCGTTCACGCCGATGCCGGCCGCGAAGTCCAGGTAGGTCCGGCCCTCCTGGTCCGTGACCCGGGCCCCCTTGCCCGAGACGATCACCAGGTCGCGGTCGTAGACCGATAGGAGCGCGCTCATCTCGCCGCCGGCTCGGGGACGGAGGCCACGATGCGCGTCCCCGGGAAGCCGCCCTGCAAGCGCGCCTTGCCGGCCACCACCACGCTCGGGATGCCGGCCCCCGCCGCGGCCAGGGCCACGCGGACCTTCAACGACATCCCGCCGGTGATGGTCCCGGCGTCGATGAGCTGCCGGGCTTCCGCCGCGGCCAGTACCTCCACGGGCGCGCCGTCCACCAGCACCCCGTCGGCGTCGGAGAGATAGACGAGGGTCTCCGCGCCCAGGGCCAGGGCCAGGGCCAGCGCCGCCTCGTCCGCGTTCACGTTGACGGATTCGCCGGCCGGCCCGTTCGACACGGGCGACACCACGGGGAGCAGGCCCGCTTGCCAGAGCGTCTTCAGCAGGGCCGCGTCCACGCGCAGCGGGCTGCCCACGCGGCCGAGGTCCGGCTGCAGGCCGGCGGTGATGAGCGAGGCGTCGCGTCCGGAGATCCCCACCGCAGGCAGGCCGGCCGCGGTGAGGCCGGCGGCCAGGGTCTTGTTCACGACGCCGGAGAGCACCATCTCCACGACCTCCATGGCCGCGGGCGATGTCTCGCGGCGGCCGTCCACGAAGCGGGACTCGATGGAGAGGGCCCGCAGCAGGCGCTCCACGTGCCGTCCGCCCCCGTGGATCACGACCGCGCGTCCTTCCGTCCCGCGCAGCTCCCGGGCCAGCGGCGCGACGAGCCCCGGGTCCTCGAGGGCGGGCCCGCCGAGCTTGTAGACCCGCGTCCCGCTCACGACCGCTCCCCGCACGTCACGGGCAGGCCCGCGGTCTCCGGCCAGCCCAGGGTCAGGTTCAGGTTCTGCACGGCCTGGCCCGCGGCGCCCTTCACCAGGTTGTCGAGGGCGGAGAAGACGACGACCCGTCCCGGCGCGGCGTCGTGGACGGAGATCCGGCAGTCGTTGGTCCCCACCACCTCGGAGAGGCGGGGCGGGGCGCCGTCCACCACCCGCACGAAGGGCGCGCCCTCGTAGGAGCGGCGCAGCGCCTCCGCGATCTTGCGCGCGCCGGCCTCCGTCTTGAGGTAGATCGCGGAGAGGATGCCGCGGCGCACCGGCAGGAGGTGCGGACAGAAGGTGAGCGCCACCTTGCGACCGGTCCGCTCCTCGATCACCGCCTCCATCTCGCCCACGTGGCGGTGCGCGCGGCCGGGCGCGTAGGCGGAGAAGTCGTCGGCCACCTCGCTGAAGAGCAGGTCCTCGCGCGGCGCGCGGCCGGCGCCGGTGGTGCCGCTCTTGGCGTCGACCACCAGGTCGGAGCCAGAGACGAGCCCGTCCCGCAGCAGCGGCACCAGCGGGAGCAGGACCGAGGTGGCGTAGCAGCCGGGGTTGGCCACCAGCCGGGCGCCCGCGATGCGGTCGCGGTAGAGCTCGGGCAGACCGTACGGAACGTCGTCGAGCAGCTGCGGCGCCGGATGATCGTGACCGTACCACTCCCGGTAGGCGGCGGCGGTCCGCAGACGCAGGTCGCCCGAGAGGTCGACCACGGGCGCGTCGGGCCGCTCGGCCCGCAGACGCGCGGCGAAGCGCGCGGAGACGCCGTGGGGCAGCGCGAGAAGGTAGGCCCCCGCCGGCTGGTCGAGCCCCGCCTCGTGGGCGAGGTGGCCGTTGCCGGTGCCGGTCGTGAAGGCCACTCGCCCGCGCGGGTGCCCGGCCAGCAGGCGCACCACCTCCCGCCCGGTGTAGCCGGTGGCCCCGAACACGCCGACGTCGAGCTTCGTACCCTGCGTCGCAATCTCCGTCAAAAATGAAAAACCCGCTGGAGCCCATGCCCCAGCGGGTTCGTCCTGCCGTTCAGCTCGGCGATCGTCGCGAGCTAGACGGCGGCCCCCCGCCGGGCAGACGGGCCTCGCCTCATGCGGGCCTCGCGTCGCGCGGCGGGTCGCATCGTCATCGCACTCTCGATCATACGAGATGGCCCCGTCATGTCAAGCATTTCCGCGAAGATCCGCGCTAGCATAGCGGTCCACGTCCACGAGGTGCCCGATGCCCGAGACCATGGCTCCCGCGCGCAGCCTTCCGCTGACCGACCTCTCCGAGGACGAGCGGATGTTCCGCGACCAGGTGCGGCAGTTCGCGGAGAGCGAGGTCCGTCCGCTGGTGGGGAAGATGGACAAGGAGGCGCAGATCCCGCGCTCCCTCATCGACCAGTGCTTCGAGATGGGCATCATGGGCATCGAGATCCCCGACAACCACGGCGGGGCCGGCGCCACCTTCTTCATGTCCGTCCTCGCCGTCGAGGAGCTGGCGCGGGTGGACGCCTCGGTGGCGGTGCTGGTCGACGTGCAGAACACGTTGGTGAACAACGCGTTCCTCCGGTGGGGCAGCGAGGAGCTGAGGGCGCGCTACTTCCCGAAGCTGGCCGGCGGCTGGGTGGGGGCGTATGCGCTCTCCGAGGCGGGCTCGGGGTCCGACGCCTTCGCGCTCTCCTGCCGTGCCTACGACAAGGGCGACCACTACGAGCTGACCGGCCGCAAGCTCTGGATCACCAACGCCGCCGAGGCCGAGGTGTTCATCGTGATGGCGAACCTGGATCCGGCCAAGGGCTACAAGGGCATCACCGCCTTCGTGGTGGAGCGCTCGACCCCCGGCTTCGCGATCGGCAAGAAGGAGGACAAGCTCGGCATCCGCGCGTCCTCCACCTGCGAGCTGATCTTCGAGGGGTGCCGGGTGCCGCGGAACAACGTCCTGGGCGAGCCCGGCCGCGGCTACAAGATCGCCATCGAGACCCTGAACGAGGGGCGCATCGGCATCGGCGCCCAGATGGTGGGCGTGGCCCAGGGGGCCTACGAGCACGCGCTGCGCTACTCCCAGGAGCGGCAGCAGTTCGGCAAGCCCATCGCCGAGTTCCAGGCCGTGCAGTTCGTGCTCTCCGAGATGGCCACCGAGATCGAGGCCTCGCGCCTCTTGACCTACAACGCGGCTCGCCTGCGCGACAGCGGCGCCTCCTTCATCAAGGAGTCGGCCATGGCCAAGCTCTACTCCTCGCGCGCGGCGGAGTTCGTGACCTCGAGGGCGGTGGAGGTCTACGGCGGCTACGGCTTCACCCGCGAGTACCCGGTCGAGAAGTACTACCGCGACCAGAAGGTGGGCCAGATCTACGAGGGCACCACCAACATGCAGCTCCTGGTCATCGCCAAGCAGATCCTGGGGAAGATGTGAGCGCGGCGCCGGGCGGGGACGCGCGCCCCTCGCTGCTGGACCTGCGCGTGCGCGACCTGCTGGACCGCCTCGCCTCCACCGATCCCACGCCGGGCGGCGGGTCCGCGGCCGCTCTCTCCGGCGCCACCGGCGCGGCGCTGGTGGCCATGGTCTGTGCGATGCCCAAGACCCGCACCGGCGCCGGCGAAGAGCGCGGCCGGCTGGACACCGCGCTGGGCCGGGCCCGCGAGGCTTCGTCCCGCCTGCGCTCGCTGGTGGACGAGGACAGCGCGGCCTTCGACGCGGTCATGGCCGCCTATCGGCTGCCCAAGGCGACCGACGAGGAGAAGGGCGCGCGGAAGACGGCGATCGCCCAGGCCATGGCGGGGGCCACCCAGGTGCCGGTGCAGACGGCCGAGGCCTGTGTGGTCGTGATGAGGGCCGCCGTCGAGGCGGCGCAGAACGGCAACGCCAATGCGTTGAGCGATGCGCGGACGGGCGGGGCCATGGCCTGGGCCGGTTTGCTGGGCGCGGCGGAGAACGTGCGGATCAACGCCGGCGCCAACGACAGCACGGCCGCGGGCCTCGTCGCGAAGACCGAAGCCGCCGTGCGCGACGGCCGCGAGCTGGCCGCCTTGCTGGGTCTGACGCCCTAACCAGCCCGGGCGTCCACTGCGGCCCAGCACCCAGCACCCCAGCGGGGGGTTCAAGGGGGGTGCGACGCAGCACCCTCCTTGCTCACTAAATAATCGGCTGGTCCACTTCGTGTTTGAAGTGGAAGGTGCGCGTCCACCCGGGCAGCACCTCGATGGGCACGTCGTACTCGACCGAGATCCGCCGCGAGTTGTCGAAGGTGTTGACCTTGAAGTCCGAGCGCGCGATCCACCGGTCGAGGTCGCGCTCGCGGACCTCCTTCATCAGGGTGTCCAGGATCTTCTCGTCGGAGTGGTTGTACTTGGTGGCGCGGGCCATCTCGTTCATCTTGTCCACGAGGCTGTACCCGGAGAAGTAGACCGG